>Ga0194037_1001674_pt1 | contig 15626 bp, 11 predicted proteins | sample JunL306m_MetaG_FD_148653 | JGI IMG/M metagenome (GOLD analysis project Ga0194037, IMG submission 148653) | Anoxic zone freshwater microbial communities from boreal shield lake in IISD Experimental Lakes Area, Ontario, Canada - Jun2016-L304-6m | ecosystem: Environmental > Aquatic > Freshwater >...
ACGCTGTACCGCATCAGGAGTAAACAGACCGGGGGGACCTCCTGCAGCAATCAGCCTGAAATCGAGGTACTCCATAAGTTCATCCACCTCAAGCGGGAGCAGGTGATAATGCAGGGAAATGCGCTGTCTGAGCGGCTCAAATCGATCTAATGACAACATGGGCCGTAATTCCGGTTGACCCATAATAATAACTCCCAGCAGGTTCCGGTCATCTAACTGAAAATTAGTCAGCAGGCGGATTTCATCAAACACTTCAAAATTACTGATCATCTGGGCTTCGTCAACAACCAGCACCGGACATATCCCCGCCTGGTGGGCAGCATACACAGCACAGTGAATCTGATGGATCAACGTATCTTTCGCCATGGCCGGTTCTTCAACTTCAAGAATACGGGCAATGGTACGCAGAAATTCAACCGGATTCAACCGGGGATTTAAAATGTAGCAAAAACGGTAGTGAGAACCGAGCCGGTCCATCAGCGCCCGGGACAGTGTAGTTTTTCCGCAACCGATCTCGCCCGATAATACGGCGATTTCTCGTTCTTCAGCGACAAATTCCAAACGGGCCAACGCTTCCTGGTGGCCTCGGCTCATAAATAAAAAACGGGGATCGGGGGTCTTACTGAAAGGTTTTTCCCGAAAGCCAAAAAAAGTTTTATACATATCGGTCAGCTCCCGGAGCGGATGGTTTCATTAATAATACCGCCCACATCCAGGACTAAAATTGTGCGCTGATCGCCAAGATCCGCCGCGCCAGCAATACCGTGAGATTGCCGGAATGAATCACCCAGAGGTTTTATGACGATATCCTGCTGACAGAGCAGATCGTCAACAACGATACCGAGACGTTTTTCAGCTATCCCGACGACAACGACGTAATACTCTTCCGGTCGTTCTGCAGCGCGCCTGATATCAAAAAAGGTTTCAAGCCGCAGCAGCGGCAACGTAGTTTCGCGGACTTGGATTACCTCTTTGCGCTCAATCGTCATAATTTCGCTGTCATTCAGAATCAGCGATTCAAGCACCGACGTGATTGGCAAGGCGTACATCCTGCCGCTGCAGCTTATAATCAGCGCCTTAATAATCGCCAGGGTTATCGGCAGCGTAATGATGAAGCGACTCCCCTCACCCAGCCGGGTTTCTACGTCAACCATGCCTGAAAGTGCGGTTATGTTGTTTTTAACGACATCCATGCCGACGCCGCGTCCGGACACCTCATTTACCGCATCGCTGGTCGAAAAACCGGGCAGAAAAATAAATTCAAGCACATCACGATCACGCATAGTACTGACATCACTGACCAGCCCTTTACGCAGTGCGATGCCTTTAACCTTTTCTATATCGATACCGTTGCCGTCATCCTCAACTTCAATAACAACATGGTTTCCCTTCTGGAATGCTGATATCCGGATCGTTCCGCTTTCACTCTTACCACGCCGGGCACGAACTTCACACGATTCAATCCCGTGATCAATTGCATTGCGAATGATATGCATCATCGGATCCGAGATGTCTTCAACAATCAGTTTATCGAGTTCCGTTTCAGCGCCAAAGAATTTCAACTCTACTTTTTTACTCTGTTCCCGGGATATCTTGCGAACAATACGCGACATTTTTTCGTAGAGTTGTCCCACCGGAATCATACGGATTTCAATAACCCCTTTTTGCAACTCCGTCAGTTTTCGCTCCAACGCTTTGGCAGCTTTACCCAACTCAATCGAAATCCGGGAAAACCCCTCCGTACGCATCTTAACCGAAATATCGGCAATGGTTGAATTCGACAGCACCAGTTCCCCGACAATATTCATCAGTTCATCAAGTTTGCCGATATCTACCCGCACCGTACGACTCATGCTCTTGGCGCTCTGTACTACATCTTCAGAAGTGGTGGGTATGGTTGGAATATTCTGAACGGGAACTTCCAGCTCAACCCGTTTTGGAGCAGACACTGTCTGGAGATCAGCAGCAGAAGCCGCAACCGGAACTGTTGGCGTTGGCAATTTGATTGTCGCCGCCCGTCCCAGCTGCGTTACAGATACACCGGATTGCTCAAGCAGATCTTTGACGTCACCCAGATCCCATTCCGATCCCAGAATCATATCGAAGTCTATGTGCGTTTCCATGTTCGCACCGACACTCGGCAACGTGCTGACAACCTCGCCACAACTCTTCAGGAGGTCGGTAATCTGTGACAAATCCTGATCAAAAGTAGAAAGGTCAAAGGAGGCATGTACGTTGAATATGGTACGCCCCTTGGAAATATTTTCAGTCAGTCGATATTCTTCGTATTCCGTCAAGGAGCTTAATACCTGAGCCGAAAGCCCCAGTGAATCAAGCGGCGACGAACCTGCTGCTTTTTCGACCGGAGACAAACAGACATCAATTCTGGCCACGCAGGCTGCTATTTCTTCAGCCATGCCGGCAGACCCACCCGTAGCCAGAGTTCCGACAAGTTTCGTCAAGAGCTCCTGAGACTCAATCAAAACAACGATTACCTGCTGATTAATTTTGCACTTGCCGAGACGAACCATATCCAGAAGATTTTCCATGGTATGCGCCAGCTCTGCTACCTCAGAAAAGCCGAACATTCCCGCCAGGCCTTTCAGTGAATGGGCACCTCTGAAAATAGAATTGAGCAGATCAGGGTTCAGTTCACCGCTGGCAGACATATCGAAAAGATCCGCCAGCTCGACTGCAAGCTGTTCGACTATCTCTTCGGCTTCTGCCAGAAAATCCCTGATGGCTTTGGTATATGCGACACCGCTGTGCTCACTCATGGTAGTAAGTGGTTTCCTGAAACATTCTCAACGGGCAGGTTCCAGATACGAAGTTATCAGGTGCTGCAGGTGTACCGGATCAAAGGGCTTGACGACATATTCAGCCGCTCCCAGCTGTTTTCCTTTTTCCATATCATTCAGGCTGCTTTCCGTTGAAATAATAAAAACAGGAATGCTACTATAATTCGGATTGCTGCGCAGATAACTGATCAGCTCAAGACCGTTTATATCCGGCATATTGATGTCTGTCAGTATCAGATCAATTCGCTCTCTCGGCAGTAAGCGCAATGCCTCGAACCCGCTGGTAGCTTCTACAATCTGACACTCACAGAGCGGCTCAATTACTGCGACCAGCATGGCCCGCATGGCAGCCGAGTCATCCACGATCAGTATAGTCCTGGTATTCACAGGGTAACCCTTTCATTAAGCTGACGTTCCAATATATTTTTTTCAATGGCTATTCCTGCCTGCGACAGAAAAATAACCAGAGATTCTACATCGCCGATCGGCGTGTCTTCAGGCAGATTATCGCCATACAGGAATCCTATCACGCGGTTCTGGATGACCAGTGGACCGATAAAGATCTGGCCGGGAACACCGCCACCCAGCTGGGCAAAAAGTTGAATGTCGAGCGCTGATGGTACCGGTTTGCACGTCATTGCCTGACCGGTACGCAGAGGATCACGGAACATCGAATCGGCATCCTGCGGCACCTGTAATGAGCGTACACACTCGTCGCCACTGACATGTTTCCCGGAAATGCCGAATTGGCCGGATCCTGAGATAATAGTGTCGCTGATGGTAAAAACGATCGCCCGATTCATGAATTCGGAGGCAAAACGCAATACCAGCAGGAGCACATCGTCCTGTGCCCCCGGATTGTTCAACTCTTCAAGCATGCCGCGCAGTAGCACAAGACTGCTGCTTTGAGAAGACGGCTCAATCACTACCGGTACATCGTCGTCATCTCCCATTTCAATTCGCAGCTCATCTCCCAGGTTAAAACGTGCCTGCCATTCTGACTTCGGCTCTCCCGACGGACTGCTCCGGATATCTTCCAGCAATCGGGCAAGAAAATTCTGCAGGATATCCCGGTCACCGATTTCAGCCCGGCGAGGTTTCAGGATGGTTGAGTAGCCAAGTTCATGAATTCTCTGTTCTGCTTCCGTGTGATGATAATCGGTCATGACTATCAGCTGCAGATCAGTGAAGTTGGCGTGCAGCAGTTCCAGTAACTCCATCCCGCCCAGCACTCCTGAACCATCCATTTTGGGCATAATCAGATCAATCAGGACCGTTGGTCGATCACCAGTACGGCAGATATCATCAACTTTTATCAGTGTATCTTCACTGCGGCTCATGGCATGAACTACCATGCCCGAAGCGGTCAGACCATCGGCCAGAGCACGTAATGTCGGCCCATCGTCGTCAACAAGTACAACTGACTGCTGACGTTCAGGAAGCGGTTGTAGCACCTCAGAATTGGAAGCGGCATCAGCTAACGAACCGAAATCATGCTCAAAGGGGTCAGTATTACACCCATTGAGATCAGCAGCATAGTCTCGTTCATCAAGAAGTCTGGCCCCTTCCATCGCCAGAAACTGGGGATTGAGCCCCTGTTCGAGCGTGAACTGCGTCGGATCCTGCCGGACATCATTTATGAAATCTAAAGAATTATGAATTTTGAAGTGGAAACTGCCGTCAGACCATGTGAAGAAAGAGAAAACGACCTGTTCTATCTGGTCTCTAACGACCTGCTCAACGGCATCCTGCGAGACTCCAAAGGCTGTCACAAGTACACAGCCCAGTCGCTCGCGAAAACCGCCCTCCTGCTGGAGTGAAAGGGCTTTGCGCAACAGGACCAGATCGATGATCCCCTTTTGAATCAGTACTTCTCCCAGGTTTTGTTGACAGACACTGGAAGAGGCTCTGATAACCAGACCCTGACGAAAAACAATGGAAGCTTCCCGAGCTCTGCTACTGAGAGACAGAATACCGGTCTTTCTGCTGAGACTTACAATCTGCAGAATTTCGCCAAGTCCAAGGTCTTCAAGGTTGCCTGCCAAGCTCATACGACACGTTCCATGCACGCAAAAACAGGATAAAAAGCGCTGAATACTACCGCATCAGCCCTCACAAGTAAAGTCTTTATAGCCCGAATTTCAGGACGTTTTACGTGGTGTGGCGGGAGTTCGGGGAGTGCCGGTTTTGTCTCTGCCACGAAACATCAACCGCAGAGGGACGCCATCAAAACCGAACGCTTCGCGAAACTTATTAATCAGGTAGCGTTCGTAGGAATAGTGGATATTTTCCGGCTGGTTGGTAAAAATGACAAAAGATGGCGGGCGGGTTGCTACCTGCGTGGCGAAGTAGAATTTGACTCTGCGACCATGCGACAAGGGTGCATGGTGGGATTCAATGGCATCGGTAAAAACGTGTACAAGCTCTGAGGTGGTAACCCGGCGGCAGAACTGAGCCATAACGTCATCAACGGTAGCGATTATCTTGCCGGTGCGCTGGCCGGTTTTGGCAGAAACGAAGACAATCGGGGCATAGGCCAGGTATTTGAAACCATCCCTGATCTTGTCGGTATAGGTTTTAAACGTGGCATTATCCTTATCGAGCAGGTCCCACTTGTTGACGACGAAGACGCATCCCTTGCCGGCTTCATGAATATAGCCGGAAATCCGCTCGTCCTGTTCAGTCACGCCTTCGTCGGCATCGATCACCATTAAAACGACATCAGCGCGCTCGATACTGCGCAAGGCATCGCAGACACTATACTTTTCAAGCTTTTCAGTGGTCTTGCCCTTGCGGCGGATACCGGCGGTATCGATCAAGACATACGGTTTCCTGTTGCAGGTAAAGGGGGTGTCAACCGAATCACGGGTTGTTCCGGCAGTCGGATTGGCCACAACCCGCTCAAAGCCGAGCAGTCGGTTGACCAGCGACGACTTGCCGACGTTAGGGCGCCCCACCACTGCAATACGGGTAATATTCTCTTCAATATCAACTTCATCAGACGGCGGAAAGGTCGCCAGGATATTCTCAACCAGATCAATGACCCCGCGATTATGTTCAGCAGAAATCGTGTACAACTCTCCAATGCCAAGTGAATAAAATTCAGCTGATTCATTCTCCAGCTTATCGCCGTCAACCTTGTTGACCACAAAAAATACCGGCTTTTTGACACGCCGCAGCATCTCAGCTACTTCAATATCAGCTGGAGTAAGGCCGCTCCTTGCATCCATCATAAAAATAATGACGTCAGCTTCTTCGATCGCAAGCTTTGACTGTTCACGCATCTGCTGCAGCAGGCGATTTTCAGTCACCGGTTCAAAACCACCGGTATCAACCAGGATGAACGGTTTTTCAAAGCGGGTAATATTGGCATAGTTACGGTCACGCGTAACACCGGGAGTGTCATCAACGATGGCGCGACGATGTCCGAGTAGACGATTAAACAGGGTGGATTTGCCCACATTGGGACGGCCGACGATGGCAACGAGCGGTTTCATTTATTCATACCCCAGTTCAATCAGTTTTGACGGGCGTTCGCTCCAGTTTTCAACAACCTTGACAAACAGTTCCAGAAAGATACGCGTATCAAGAAGTCGTTCGATATCGGCACGCGCCTGACTGCCGATCCTTTTGAGCATTTCACCCTTTTTGCCGATAACGATCCCCTTCTGAGTGTCACGCTCCAGCATGATGGCAGCCGAGATCGCAATTACACCATTTTCACGTTCGACAAAGCTTTCCACGACAACGGCTGTCGAATACGGAATTTCGTCACGCGTCAGGCGGAAGACCTTTTCACGGATCATTTCGGCGACGATAAATTTCTCCGGCATATCGGTCAGAATATCATCCGGGAACATGGCATGACCTTCGGGGAGGTACGAGCTGATGACCGTTACCAGATGTTCAACACCATCGCTGCGCCCTGCCGAGACCGGCACAATTTCCTTGAACGCATAGAGGGCGGACCAGTCGGCAATCTTCTTCAGCACCAGACTCTTGTCTGCTAACAGATCAATTTTGTTTAGCACCAGAATGACCGGTACGGTCACTTTTTTGAGGATATCGGCCACCAGTTCCGCATCAGGTGCGGTTGTCGCTTCAACCACCAACAGCAGCAGATCAACCCCGCTGATGGCTGAACGGGCCGCATCCACCATACTCCGGTTCAGGCGCGAACGACCGGCATGGATACCGGGGGTGTCAATAAAGACAATCTGGCCGTCGGGGATGTTGTGAATACCCTGAATCCGGTTGCGGGTCGTTTGCGGCTTATCCGAGGTGATGACAATCTTCTCGCCGATAATACAGTTCAAAAGCGTTGATTTACCGACATTCGGGCGCCCGATAATTGAGACAAAACCCGATGTAAATTTCTTGTTTTTCATAGTTTTTACGACCTTTTTCTCAAGTACGGTAGGTAGAGTGTGAGGTTTACTTCTTGGCCCAGACATCCCGCAAGGTAACAATCCTGTTAAACACGAGTTTTCCTGGGTGTGACTCTTTCGGATCCTGACGGAAATAGCCGGTCCGCTCAAACTGATAGCGGGTTTCCAGGTCAGAAGCTGCCAGACTCGCTTCAAGTTTACAGTCCGTCAGAGTTTCAACGGAATTCGGATTCAGGAACTGTTTGTAATCAATCCCGCCCCGGTCTGGATTCGGATCGCTAAACAAACGATCGAACAGCCGTACTTCGGCGCCAACGGCATGAGCGGCGGAAACCCAGTGAATGACCCCCTTGACTTTGCGACCGTCGGCAGTATGAATTCCCTCGCGTGACGCCGGATCGTACTGACCATGCAGCTCAAGAATGGTACCCTGTTCGTCCTTGACCACTCCCATACAAGTCACAATATACCCGAACCGCAACTTGACCTCACCGCCAACCGTCAGACGGTGGAAGCCTTTACTCGGGACTTCCATAAAGTCATCACCATCAATCCAGATTTCCCTTGAAAAACCGATCGTGCGGCTGCCTATTTCCGGTTTCTGCGGATGATTGGCGGCCTGCAGCTCTTCGGTCTTCCCTTCCGGATAATTTTCGATCACCAGTTTGATCGGACGCAGCACTGCCATGGCGCGTGGTGCAGAATCATTCAGGTCAGTTCGAACACACTCTTCCAGAACGGAGACATCGATCCATGAATCACTCCGGCCGACACCGATTTGTTCGCAGAAAGCGCGAATTGAAGCGGGCGTATAGCCACGGCGTCGCAATCCCTCCAAAGTCGGCAGGCGCGGATCATCCCAACCGCTGACCGTGCCAAGTTGTACCAACTCCTGCAGTTTGCGCTTGCTCATGACCGTGTAAGTCAGATTCAGGCGGGCAAATTCGTACTGTCGCGGTCTGGCCGGCACCGGTAGATTATCAAGAAACCATTCATAGAGCGGTTTGTGCGATTCAAACTCCAGCGTACAGATCGAGTGCGTAATCCTCTCCAGGGCGTCGGTCTGTCCATGTGCAAAATCGTACATCGGATAGATTTTCCAGGCATCACCGACGTGCGGATGCGGCGTATGCAGGATGCGGTAGATGACCGGATCACGCAGGTTGATATTGGGTGCAGCCATATCGATTTTGGCGCGCAGAACATGGGAACCGTCAGGAAACTCGCCACAGCGCATTCGCCCGAACAGCTCCAGATTTTCGGCAACAGTCCGGTTGCGATAGGGGCTCTCGGTCCCCGCATCAGTCAGGGTACCGCGATAGGCGCGGATCTCTTCAGCGCTTAAATCTTCAACATAGGCCTTGCCCTGTTCGATCAGATACAGCGCCCACTGATACAGCTGTTCAAAGTTATCCGAAGCATAATAGAGGTGCTCCCCCCAGTCAAAGCCGAGCCAGCGAACGCTCTCCTTGATCGAATCGATATATTCCTGTTCCTCTTTGGCCGGGTTGGTGTCATCAAAACGCAGGTGACAGCGTCCGCCGAAATCACGTGCCAGACCGAAGTTGATACAGATCGCCTTGGCATGACCAATATGCAGATAGCCGTTCGGTTCAGGGGGGAAACGGGTCACAACACCGCTGTGTTTGCCGCTCTTCAGATCTTCATCAATAATGCTGCGTAAAAAATTATTTGTTGTAGGCGCTGCCTGTTCTTCTGACATGTAAAACCTCGAATCAATTCACCGCACAAAATGAGGCGGTGAAATCAAATTTTTTCACCCAGCAGTGAATTCGGATACACTTTGGTAATTCTGACATCTACAAAACTGCCTATGAGAGTGCTGTCACCACTAAAATTAACGATGCGGCCGATGTCGGCCTTGCCGGAAATCTGGCCGGGCAGTTTCCCCTCACCTTCAACCAGAACATTCATGACGCTGCCGACATAAGGGTGGCAGATCTCTTTGGTGTGCCGACGCTGCAGCTCCATCAAGCGATCAAGGCGGGCCATTTTTACCTTTTTTGGCAGATCGTCATCCAACTTAGCCGCTTTTGTGCCGGGACGCGGCGAGTAGACGAAGGAGAATAGATCGATGTAGCGTACCTCCTCCATCAGAGAAAGCGTCGCTTCAAAGTCATCATCCGTCTCGCCGGGAAAACCGACGATGATATCACCGGTAAAAACGATTTCGGGGCGGACCACCTTCAGTTTGTATATCTTGTCCAGATACGAATCCCGCGTGTATCCTCGTCCCATCAACTTCAGTACGGCATCGCTGCCGGATTGCGCAGGAAGATGGATCTGACCGGCCAGCTTGGGCACATCACCAAAACAGGCAATCAATTCATCGGACATATCCTTGGGGTGCGAGGTTGTAAAACGGATGCGGTCGATACCGGAAATTTCGGCAACCTGTCGGATCAATTCAGGAAAGGTGGGCTCTCCCACGGTTTTGAGACCATACGAATTGACATTCTGGCCAAGCAGAATAACTTCCCTGACCCCTTCTTCGGCCAGCTGTCTGACTTCCGTCAGAATGTCCGCCGAGCGGCGGCTGATCTCGCGACCACGTACAAAGGGCACGATGCAGTACGAGCAGAAATTGTCGCACCCCTGCATGACGGTCACAAAACGCGAAAGACGAGATTCACCCTTAATGCTGGGAAACAGGTCCAGTCGTTGTTCATTATCAATAAATGAAGTTTCCGAGCGGCGCTCGCCCCGCTCGGCACCGCGCACCATATCCGGCAGCAGGTGCAGATTATGCGTACCAATCACCAGATCAAGATAAGGCAGTTTGCGCAGCAGTTCCTCCCCCTCCTGCTGGGCCACACAGCCGCCGACCGCGATAATCTGCTGTTTGCCGTCCCGTTTGTAAATCCGCAGATTGGCCAGCCGGTTATAGACCTTTTCCTCGGCTCCACCGCGCACACTGCAGGTATTCAGCAAAATCATATCGGCAGCAGCGGCCTCATTGGTCGACGCATATCCCAGGTCGGCCAGCATGGAAACGATTCGTTCGGAATCATTGACATTCATCTGGCAGCCGAAGGTTTCTATGTAAAGGAGTTTGGAGAACATAGTCGGTCGAAATTTATACGCGACTATAGGAGGTAAAGTCAATTGAATTGGCGTATTTATGATTTTGCAGCTGCACTTTGTTGTGGCGAATTTAAATACTTGAAAATTTACATGACAATCGGGCATTTCAGGCATAAAAAGAGGGGCTACGTTAAAAACGTAACCCCTTGTTTTTATATTTGGTAGGCGCGGGCGGTGTCGAACCGCCGACCTCTACCGTGTCAGGGTAGCGCTCTCCCGCTGAGCTACGCGCCTACATCCAAAAGCTGGAGAGTAATAACAAACTTGAATAGCAATTGTCAAGCTGATTTTAAGGTTTTTTCCAGTCTGGCTACGTTCTCGACATGCACCGTCTGCGGAAACATATCAACCGGCTGAATCTCGCGGCAGTCATATCCCAGGGAACTGAGATGTGCAAGATCACGAACCAGACTCTGCGGTGAGCAGGAGACATAGATTATCGTGCGCGGAGACAGGGCGGTCACCCGCTCCAGAACGTTCAGATCACACCCCTTGCGAGGCGGATTCAGTACGGCTACATCTACCTTTTGCCCCTCATCCGCCAACTCTTCGAGAAGTTCGGCCGCATCTCCCGCTTCAAAACGGCAATTATGAATACCATTAATACGGGCGTTGGATGCAGCATCAACCACAGCCTCCGCCACCACCTCGACACCAATCACCTGCTTAGACTGGCGCGCCAGGTACAGCGCAATACCGCCGATACCGCAATACAAATCCAGTACCGTTTCGGAACCGTTCAGAGCGGCCCAATCACGAACCTGGCTGTAGATCAGATGAGCTGCGCCGGTGTTAATCTGAAAAAAAGAGCGTGGTGAAACTCTGAAAGTCACATCACCGATTTTTTCAGTCAGATATTTTTTAGTTGTCAGAAAGTGATCATGCTGCCCCAGTATGACGTTACCTTCTGAAGCGTTCACATTCTGGACAACGATCTCGACCTCCGGGACCGCTGCCTGTACAAAACGCCCCAGATGGTGGAGTTCATTAAAAGACCGTTTGGCAGTGACAAACGTGACCATCGCCTTTTTTTCATGCGTTGAGACCCGCACCACCAGATAACGCAGCAACCCCATCTTGCTGCCCGGATTGTAAATCGGTACCCGCCCCTTGCTGATACCTTTGCGGACGGCGTCGATAACCTTGTTGATCAGCGGATGATGGATCGGACACGCTTTAAGATCGTAGACATCGTGACTGGCGCGGCGATAGATGCCTATACATGGTTCTAAAAATTTGCCGGCAATGGTCAATTTGGCCGTCGTCCGGTAATGAATCAGGTTGTCTGGTGACATCAGTTCATGAACATGACAGCCAGCCAACTGCGGATGTTTTGCCAACTCGGCCAGGATCATGCCGCGCTTCCAGTTTTTCTGTTCAACATATTTCAGAGCAATCAGCGGACAGCCGAAACAGTCGGCACTTTCTCGGCAGGGCGGATTCTTACTGCGCAGCGGAGATGGCTGTACTATTTTTTTGGGATGACAAAATGCGGTGCCACCGGCGACGTGATCAACAATCGCCAGGACAGCGTCACCCGGCACTGCTCCGCTGACCTTCAGGGTCATACCCTCTTCACTGCGGGCGGTACCATACCCATCTTCATCCAAAGTCTGGATACGCAGTTCGAGCATGCTGTTACGTATCAGACGGGTAAATGGTTTCGCACTGACAGTGTTCTCACCAGCTCTCTCAACTTCTGTACGCGCTTTGCTTGCCGGGCGCGGTTCTGTTGTACGGTTCTTTTTTTCTCTGAATTTCCCTGGTTTATCTGACATGGTACTGAATCTCCGGCCCTGCAGCGCGCGTGCTTTCTGTCACGAGATATTCCCGGAACAGTCGGAAAGCCTGCGCGCGGTGACTTATGCAATTTTTCTGCTCCATGGACAACTCGGCCATGGTTTGATCATATCCTTCTACCAGAAAGAGTGGATCATAGCCAAAACCTCCTGTACCCCTGGCGTGTTCGAGTATATGCCCCCCTACCCGTCCGCAGAAGGTTCGCTCAATCCCTTCTGGCGTTACATAAGCCAATACGCAGACAAACGCCGCCTGGCGCTGTTCTGCAGGGATTCCGCGACACTCTTCCTGCAAGCGGGTATTGTTGGCCTCGTCATCAGCATTTTCACCGGCAAAACGGGCCGAAAAGACACCCGGACGGCCACCCAACGCGTCGACGACCAACCCCGAATCATCGGCCAGAGTCGGCAGGCCACTGAAACAGGCCGCCTCACGCGCTTTTTTCAGCGCGTTTTCCTCAAATGTAGCACCATCCTCAACAGTCTCAGGAACATCGGCGAAATCAGCTGAGCTGCTGATCCGGTCAACTAATCCGACCAATAGTGCGTTAATTTCGGCAATTTTACCCTTATTGCGTGTGGCTACCAGCAACTGTTTCATCCGGTAAACGCCTCCTGTTGATGTGTAAACAGGCGGGCAACACCGTCAAGCGCTAGAGTACGCATAGCATCCATCTCGGCTGCAGTAAACGGCTCTGCCTCTGCCGTACCCTGTACCTCCACAAAACGTCCACTGGAAGTTATCACAAAGTTCATATCCACCTCAGCGGAGGAATCTTCCAGGTAATTAAGATCCAGCAGCGCCACGCCTTCAACAATGCCAACACTCACAGCGGCCACGGCCTCCTTGAGCGGGATATCAGCCAGCAGCCCTTTTGTTTTCAATGTCGTCAACGCATCAACCAGAGCTACATAGGCGCCGGTTATCGAAGCGGTACGTGTGCCACCATCTGCCTGAATAACATCACAATCGATATATACCGAGCGTTCGCCCAGTTTAGTGAGATCTGTCACCGCCCGCAGAGAACGGCCGATAAGACGCTGAATCTCCAGTGTACGTCCGGTCTGTTTCCCTTTGGCCGACTCCCGAGGAGAACGGGTATGTGTAGCCCTCGGCAGCATGGCATATTCGGCGGTGACCCAACCGGTACCTTTACCTCTCAAAAAAGGGGGTACCGATTCTTCTACTGATGCCGTACAGAGAACTTTGGTATCGCCAAACTCGATCAGCACCGAGCCTTCGGCATGTTTTGTAAAGTGACGTGTTATGGTAACAGGGCGTAAAGCGGCAGCGGACCGGCCATCATTTCTCATGCAGATAACTCCTCATCTATGTTTATGCGCTTCGGTGCAACGATATCTGGCTCAAAAGATCGTGGATTCTTGTCAATAGATCAGACAGGTTGAACGGTTTTCTGATAAGGGCGGCATTAAACACCCCATCATGATTTTTGAACATTTCGGCTCCATATCCGGACATAAACATACAGGGAATTTCAGGATTAACCTCGCGTATCCGTTTGAGAGCTTCCTGTCCGTTCATTTCAGGCATGACAACGTCCATCAGAATCAGTGAAATTGTATCGTGGTTTTGACGGAAGATTTCCACGGCCTTTTTTCCGCTTTCTGCACTCATAACTCGATAGCCGCCGCTGGAAAGAGCCATCACCGCCAGGTCGCGAACACCTTTATCATCTTCAACAACCAGAATGGTATGCCTTTCTGAATTTTCTATAACAACATCCTGACAGATCGAGCTTTGTTCAAGTGCTTCGGCGTAATCGTACTGCCGAAGATACATGCTGAAGGTTGTGCCGACACCAGCGATAGAATGCACCAGAATGAAGCCCTGATGCTGTATGATCGTGCCATGAATCATTGCAAGGCCGAGTCCTGTTCCTTTACCGTTTTCCTTGGTAGTAAAAAACGGGTCAAAGATCTGCTCGATAATTTCTTCCGGAATTCCGCCGGCGGTGTCAGTTACCCGGATAACTGCGTAGGTGCCCGGTGGCGGGGGAGATGGAAGTGCGAGACTAACACATATGACCGCATCATCAACAACCTCAAGGGACGTGCTGACTATAATACTTCCGGTGGAATTCATGGCGTCGCGCGCGTTGGTGATCAGGTTAAAAAACACCTGCTGTATCAGACCTGCGTCAGCAAACACTACCAGTTTTTCCCGGCACAGTTCAACTGCAATTGAAACACTCTCTTCGACCAGGCGCCGACCAAGCTTGACACTCTGCATAATGAGCTTGTTAAGATCAAGCGGATGCAAGTCCAGCGTCTGCCTCCGGCTGAATGCCAACAGCCCCTGGGTCAGATTGGATCCACGTTCAACCGCTTCCTGAATCTGGTCGATCTCGGGCGAATGTTCACCCAGTTCCGCATCTTTCCTGCTTCTGAAGAAAGCATTTCCCGAAATGATCTGGAGGATGTTGTTAAAATCGTGAGCGATGCCACCAGCCAGAGTACCCACCGCCTCCATCTTCTGCGCCTGCCTGAACTGCTGCTCCAGTTTCGTTCGATTTTCAATCTCACGCTGCAGAGCTGCGATCGTTTCTTCAAGCTCCCGGGTTCGTTCCGTAACCCGCTGGTCAAGCTCTTTACTGAGCGCCAGCAGTGAATCCTGAAAATCCATGACCTTGATCAGCGATTTTACCTTCGCAACCAGCTCCCTGTTGGGAATCGGACGCGCCATGTAATCCAAGGCACCAGCATCGAGCCCTTTGATTTTGTATTCACTATCCGTCATCAATCCGGACAAAAGCACAAACATACTGTTGGAAAACTCGGGACGACCCTTAATTTCGCGCACCAGATCGATGCCGTTCCAGTCGGGCAGCACGACATCCATCAGAAAAATCTCCGGATGAATATTGACTAACTGTTCCAGACAGTCATTACCAGTGGCAGCGGTGAACACCTCAAATCCTTCCTGAGCCAGAACCCGGGCATAGACATGAAGCATGTCGGTATTATCATCCACAACCATAACACTGTGCAGGGACATCACTGTTCTCCGATGGGAAGCGTAACTGCAATACGCGTCCCCCCTTCCACCATATTCTCGGCCCGAATGCTGCCTCCATGCCCCTCGACCATACGCCGGGCAATGGCAAGACCGAGTCCGGTCCCCTTTTCACCACGAGTACCAACTCTACCGGCCTTGCTGAAGGGTATGAACAGCTGGTCAAGCATATCAACCGGCAAACCGTCGCCATTGTCCTCGACCAGTATAATAACACTGCCATTATCAGCGGAGAGACGCAGTGTTACACTACTGTCCGGATGACTAAACTTGATAGCGTTGCCCAACAAGTTGTTCAAAACCTGCTCGATTTTCAACCTGTCCCAGATAACCGTTTCCGGTAAGATGCCATCATGCTCTTCCCGGATTGTGATCCCCTTCTTGCGCGCCAGAACCCGATTGTTTTCAAGAGTGAGTGAAATCAGCTCATCCAGTTTAAGCGGAAGAACATTCAGCTGCAGATTGCCGGATTCAATTTTGGAAATATCCAACAGATCATTAA
>Ga0194037_1001675_pt1 | contig 15626 bp, 20 predicted proteins | sample JunL306m_MetaG_FD_148653 | JGI IMG/M metagenome (GOLD analysis project Ga0194037, IMG submission 148653) | Anoxic zone freshwater microbial communities from boreal shield lake in IISD Experimental Lakes Area, Ontario, Canada - Jun2016-L304-6m | ecosystem: Environmental > Aquatic > Freshwater >...
CCTTATCGCTACGCCGGCTCTGGTTTGGTAGACGTACCCGATAAGGCCACTGCAGTCAAAGCCGGTGTCGGGTGTATTGCCGGCGTAGCGATAAGGCGTGCCAACAAGACTGACGGCATAGATGGTGACGTCGCTTGCCTGCTCTGGTGACACTCGAGAGGACGGTTGCCAGGCGTCGGTGGACGGCGGACTGCGCTGAACGGATGGCGAGCCGCATCCCCCGAGCACAAGAATGATTGCCAAAGCAGCCGATGCCCGCCCCAATTTGGAATTGCCTAATTTCATTGGTAGTAGACCCAAGAACAAAGGACGGCGCCGATGACCAACAGAAGCCATGTCTCTGATACGGCGTAAGGGTACAGCATCAACGCGACACCCGACCAAGTCAGCACGGAACGCTCTGATTTCCTGCCACGCCTGGACACAAGGTATCCGATGATGCCGAAAAAGATGGCCCAAACGATGTCTAGACGTTAAGTTAACGTGTTGACGAAAATCGCGTGGTTCTCTCACCCGAAAATTGGCCCAGTTGTTACCCCGAGGACTCCTTGCACCCCCTGCGGCCCGCAAAACGTGGCCGACAGGCGTGGTGTCGCCCCTACCGGTGAACAGAATCGGTTAACGCTCGGGGAGCAGCCGAACCGTCTCTTGGGCACATATCGCTTAGTCCGGCTGCGGTCGAACTTGATTCGCCCCACGATTTGCAAGAAGCGCTCTTCGAGCCGCGTACTTGCGAACGACGTCCAACTGCTGTTTGGTACTTGGATTTTGTGCCTCAATTGCGTCACATGGAATAGCGTCAAGGACCTCAATGCCGTAGGCATTTAAGACCTGCTTTCCCGCTCCGCGTTTACCCAGTTCGAACACTTGTTCCACCAATTTGCCAATTCTGACGTCCAACTGATTTTCCAGTGTCCTTTCAACCTCAGAGGTTTCGAAGATTTCTGGTTCAGCTTGTCGGCTAAGAATAGCCAAAAACGCGCAATGCAGTATTTTCACAGCCCACTCTAGCTGAGTGACAACATGTGGTCCCTTATCGTCGATTAGCCCGAGTGCGTTATGCATTCGCGATTCCAGAAGGTCCACCGGGCACATGACTTGGAACCTTGCCCCGGTATGTAGCTGGACGTCTATGCTATTCTGCTTAACCTTGCCCGTAAACTCAACCGAGTTGTGCAGGCCGCGTGTCGTAAACAGCATATGAAGGAAGTCAATGTTGCTGTATTTGCCATGCGAGCGCGGGAACCGTATTTGAGCGGTCAAACTAGTGAGGCTTTTTTGCCGTGGCTTGATTAGTGTCCCACTAAGCGCTTTGGCAATGCCCTGAGCCTGGGTTAGGGTCCCAAGGACATCGCCGTCCTGTGAGACCAACAATCCTTGCGTATCAATGGCAAATCTATCAAGCCAAAAAGCAATGGCCTGGCCACCAACCAGAACCATTCCCGGCTCCATTTTGGACAACAAACGGTCAAGCTCTGCTTGCGTTAGCGGAACTTCATCGTCGGGATGAGTGGGAGCGGTACGGGGCAACTGCGATAGTGCAAGAGGACTGAAAATCAGAACAAGGAACCGACGAGTTTCGCCCTACGCGCGATGCCGCCGGCAAACCAATTCACATCGTCACTTGACACAGTACCCGCCAGCAGGCCCTCAATATCCCTACGCTGGTTCTCACGCTTGTACTTCCAGATATCCTCGGCTGACAGGACTATCGTGCGCGCAGCAACTCCCGCGCCGACCACTTTACGTGACCGTCGAAGCTGGTTGACGCGGATTTCAGTAGCCATGGCTCAATTCTAATGGGGTCTGCAAAAGATTGCAATTAGGATTCCGTGTATAGCACTCAGCCCTTACAAGGGAGTGCCTGTCAAGCCGCAGAACTGTGCAGTTGTTCGCCGGTGCGGGCGTTCAGCAACCCTTTATCCATCAACTCCTGCACAATCTCCGCCTGGTGTAGGTCGCGTCGACGTTTGACCGGCTCACGATTTTGTACATGCGCGGCCATCCATTGCTTGAACTCCACAAACGTTTGCGGGTCTACAGTTCGCATCGTCGCCATCCTGCCCGTCGCAGAAATCACGGGATGCACAAATACCGGGGACTGTGCCAGCACAGAGGCACGTTGTGCCCGCACGGGCCAAAGGTCTTCTTCATCCGCGGAGAAGCGAAAAGGATGAGGGTCCCCGTCTTCGACTTCGCGCCGTAGGAAGTCCACCATGAATCCTTTATCGTTAACCGCAGTTTCGTTCTGGCCCTCCTCGCTCTTTCGACGAAAGCTGGAATCGGCGCGCTTTAATACGGTGAGCACAGAGCCCGCATCCCTACTCAGGTCCACCACAAACTGAAGACGTTTACGTGCGTCCCAGAGCAGGTCTACGTCCTGGGTTGCCAGGGCACCGGGAATAATGCGCACGCCAGCCGCCGCTTCGTAGGCGTATAAAGCATGGGTTCCAACCACGATAAAGTGCTCCTCCAGGCCGGCCTCGCGTACAGCATTCAATAGTGCCACCACAATCTCAGGGGTTCGACCTGCTTTGAGCGCCTTGTTTTGCCGTTGCGTCTCAAGCAAGGCTGTAGCTAAAGAGCCCAGCCGGCCCTCTTTTTCAGCCTTGTGCTTATGGAATTCTCCGTAAATCTTCTCGGTTTGAGTTGAGCGCGCACCCATTCGTTCTTGCCGGTTTCGGGCATACGTTTTAACCAGGTACTCGTAGCACCCCTCCTTCTTCCAGTACATACCGCCGGCGTAGGGCTGTGCCGACGCAAGGGCCTTTAAGTATTCGGCCCAAATGGTGGAGGCGTCAATAATTTGGCGTGCCGCGTTATCCGAGATAGGTAAGTAGTTCATTCACCGTTTAGAACATAAAATTGAATTATAACAGGTGAATCAATATAAATCAATAGGTTATGAGAATTCACCGTTAACTATAGTAAACAGAGCTTGAACAGGTGAATCAGCACAATAGGACCTAGTTCGCACTACCAGTGTCACAGGTGCTTGTTGAAGTAAAGAATATCTTCGACAGGCACCGCCGCCGCTCTGAGGCCCAAGCGCATCGCGGGTGTGGAGCCGTCTTTGCCCACTTCGACAAAGTTGTGCAAGGTTCGGTAAATGTCCAGGAGCTTCTCCACCATCGCAGGGTTGTACGGGCTGTAGCCGTACCATGTTCTGCGGTTCTTGCTGGCCGTAAGTATCGGGCGCTCCAGCAGGTTGATGCTGCGTCGAACCTGCTGAAAAAAGTTATCGACTGCGCGCATGGTAGCCCTCAAGTACAGCAGTGCAGTGTGCGACACGTCATAGTCCGGCGGCTCGCGGCGAAGGTCGGTGAGATAGCACATGGCTTTGGCGGGTTCCGACATATCCGGTAGTGGGTGCGCGGCCCAGCGGTCTTCCCATTTCCCGATTTTGTCGGCCTTGGCAATCTCGAACATCATCATCACTTGACGGACCTCGGGGTCTGTGAGTTTGAAATAGGTGGCCTGCGTTTTTTCATACTCCGCTCTGGACTGATTGACCAGAGTACGCTTCTTGTCAACGGTCATCTCTTTGGCAATCCGGACAAAGAACGCGTCGACGCGCTTGGCCTTGATGTCGTCGACAAACGCAGACAGGCACGCAGCGCGTATCCCCGAGTCCTGGTCCAGGAAAAACCGCAGTTTCTCAATCTTGGGCAGAAGCTGCTTCAGGAACAGGAAGTGCCCATACAGGGCATACTCTTCACGGACCTGCATGCCAGCTTTCTCCGGCAGCTTCTGGTCTTCGTCCTTGATGTCCGAGATTTCGCAATCGTCCCGTATTGCTGCGGCCTCATACCGGTCTGCAATCTGCTCCCCAAGGGAGTTTCCGACGGGACCCTTACCCGCTTTGACTGACTTTCTGCTCCTTTCAAGTGCGGAGTTTTTGAGCGATTCCTCATAATCCGCCGCCATCCACAGGCGGGCGTATTTGCGATGGGGGTGCGGAAGCCCGGGGTCCCCTGACAGCCTGGCGTCGATTTCCGCGACTTGCGGGTCCATGCTTTGGTCGAAGTTCAGGTTCATCCCGAAGACATAGCCACTGTCCGTGTCGGCGCTGCCAACAGCTTTCAGCACAATGTTGCGCCTGTCCGCGTCTCGCGCCCAGTTAACCATGTACTCCTGCCGGTCCACGCTGATGTACAGCCGCTCCTTCTCCAAGGTCGGCAGTTCGCGCTCGGCGTGCGCGGCAAACGCCAGGAACTGACGGTGCAAGAAGTCAATCTTCCCGTAAAGGACCACGGCGTTGATATCGGTGACCTTGGCGATGCGCCGCATCGGCATCTTGTTGGTCAGGGACAGCAGGATGGTTTTGTTGTGCTTCGTAATCCGTTGCCGCTTTAACGCCCGCCCACCGGCCGAGAACGTTTTGCCGCACAGCTTACATCGATAGCGCGGAGTGCCGGCAGCGGTAACACCAAAACGGTGGTAGGCCGCCGAGTCACCAATCCCTACAAGGTGGTTTGGACACTCGACATTAGGGCAGCAGGCGACCGCTGGCGGCACGAGGTACCGGGTAAAGCGGGTGAGTTCGTCAGCAATGGCCTGGTTGCTCTTGATGGAGAACATCTCATGGCACAACAAGCATTCCAAGACCGGGCGGCTCTTGGCAGAGCCCGAGAGCTTGTAGGCGGCGCCAGGCGCGCCGCTCGCCATGGGACCTTTGCGTCGCGCGAATTTCGTGAAGTTGGCCGGCACCCCAAAGTTGGCGCAGCAAGGGTTCTTGCAGAAATTGACATCGATGCCAGCCACTGCCGGTGGGGTGGGCGGTAGCGAAACCGGAAGCGTTGGCGCCGGTAAAATCACTTCCAATGAGAAATCCCTCGTAAGTCGTTGAAACTTAAGAGGGATTATAAGACTTTAACGGGTATATTTCAACACGTTAACTTAACGCCTAGAAACGATGTACGCTGGACTGGGAAGGACCAGGCCCATTGCTTCGAGGGGTTTTGAGTTCATCCATGCAACATCGTAAACTTTTCGCGGCTGTACCGTATTCTGCGTCGTGATGAAGGAAAACGCCGGACAAAGCCGGCGTCAAATCAATCTTCGTAGGCGTAAGGCCCCAAGTTATCGTTAATCAAAGTTCTCGCTGATTGAGCACTCTTGTCGTCGGGTGCGAGGGCCACGGCATCATTAACCCACCTTTGCAGTTTCTCAAGTGTGAGTTGCCTGGGACCCTTCGGCGATACCTTGAACCTATTTGCCTGCAAGTGCAGCATATATGCCGCACGCTGTGCCAAGGATAAGAAGCACTCTGGATTACTCTTGCATTTGAACTTGATGCCCCGGGGCCGAAGTCCGAAGAGCAGAACGCCTGCAGCGGTTGGATTGTCAGTGGGCTTGTAACCGACACCCTTGAAGAATAGTTGATAGGAACCTTTTGTGGGTTCACACAGTAAAACGTCGACCTTGTAATGTTCCATCTTGTCCTTTGGGTTGTTGACAAGATGTGTAGCGACGACATCGCCGGTAGGTCCCGGTTCAAAGCAATCAGGCGCAACTCATATCCAGGAACCTCAGTCCCCTCCCCCAAACAGGTCGCTAAATTTTCTTGCTCCGTCTGAGTCTGCAGTGGACGACATGGGTATGCCCTTCGGATACTCCTCGGCTATTCGGTCCTCCCAGAAGGTCGTCGGGTTAGGTGCAGCGCAAAGCCTCCGAAACACTTCTTGGGGAACATGCTTATAGGCAATGACCGTCTTGCTGTCCCAATGCAGGTCCAACTGTTGGGATGTGGGGTCGTAGTCGGCCTTCTTGATGCGCCCGCTTGTGAACGTCTTTGTAGTCATGATTAGTGTATTTTTTCAGTGCCAAATAAGCCACTTTTCAAGTACGGCGCTTACGTAACGCTTGTCAAGCATGTGTCCTGAGTCCGGAACTACTGTGACTTGAATACCAAGTAGACCTGCCAAAGCAATTACGCTTTTTGGATTGCTTTGCCAGTCTTGTTCACCAACATGAATTTCACAATGTTTTGGGACTGGATACTCGCCACTCTGGGCAAGCTCCTTGAGGCTTTCAGACCTTGGAGGAATGAAGTTCATGAGGGTCTCTTCATTCGAGAATTCGCCAACGATGGGAGACAACAGCAGCACTCTGCCGATATAGGGCGCCATTTGCGCCTGAGCATGCAAAAATAAGTAAGCGCCGAATGAATTAGCGATGACTCGAGCATCCTCGTTCCAATAATAGGTTTTCAAGTCTTGGGCGACAGCGGTGGCTTGCTCTTGAAACGGCAAGACTCTAAATTCACCGACCGTTTCTCGTCCGGCAACGTTAAAGCCACGACCAAGCAGTGCTTCACCTAGACCCGTACCAAGGCGACCGCCATAGCCAGGAAGGTAGTAAATTGATTTGTCCACAGTCAAACTCTAATTCGTAACGGACCCCGGGACAGTGTTGACGGCCAACTTCGAATGCATGCCAAAGACCCTTGGAGTACTGTACGCGATGTCACAAAGCGTTTCGGACAAGATGGCTGACTCTGCACGACGGTCTCTACTGGTACCTCCGTTACCCCAATCGCTACAGACAGCCGAAATCCATAAGTCAGCTCCGAGCCCTGACCCTGCTTTTTTTCACGAAATCCCGACCCTGCAACGCTGCCATCAGACTTGTCCCCTTCTTGCCTTCAATTGCCTCCAAAATCTCTGACCACAACCGGTATGCGGGCGACGTCCGTGCTCTATCTGTCTGCGCAGTACCGTAGTGACCCACCACGACGGCATCGCGCGCGGCTTTGATGGCCGCCAATGCATCGGAAAGGGGGTCCCGCTTGGATTGCCCACCTGCAGGCGCCTGGGCGCCCGATTGAGGCGCTGCAGGAGCCAGTGCATGGGTAGGGGCCGGCGTAATGGTTTTGACCCGCAACAGCGCGTTCTGAACCGCGGCAACCCGCGAATTGGGCACAGCACCCCGCTCGCTGCGCTCGGCAGCCTCTATTGCAAGACCTGCCGCCTTCTCCAGGCGCCATATTGGGTCTGCCTCGCGATGCTCTGCCGCCCTCGCCTTTTCCTGAGCTGTTTGCTTGGCTGGCAGGAAGATTTTGGTTTCAAGAAGCTGGAGCTCGGGGCCAGAAAACTTGTTTGCAAGGTCGGCGGGGAGTGAGACGGAGTCGATGGGAAGACTGCCAGCAAATTGCTGGACGGCGTAACCGTGAGTGTTGCCGCTGGTGCCCTTGGGTACCCAGCTGGCGCGGTAGAGCATGGCGCGGGCGCCGCGAATTTTGATGTGCATGGTGGACCCGGTTTTGTATCAAGTGATACATGGGTATAGGCACCAGTTGACGACGGCAATGCTTGTTGGACGTGAACCCCTGCCAATCGGCTGGGAGTGGCGCTGTTAACGGCGAAGTGGCTCGATTTGGGGTGGCGCCAGAACTAAAACCGGTGTCCTCTGACTAACTGTTAACGGCCATGCGTATGGCAATTTCTGTCATTACGTCTTTCCAACGCCCTGGCTTTGTCTCCCACTCTGCATGATTACGCAAGTACATCAATGCCTCAACCACGTCCGGTAGGGCGTATCCTCCACACCCACTATCGACCTGCCCAAAAAGCGGTGGCAAAGCCTCATCCCACCCATCAAAGGCTGGCCATGGCACCAATAGTTGCACGTCGTCTTTTCGCTGAGCTCGTATCCAACCAGAACCATCTCTGAGTTTCAAATAAATAACCGAACTCCAAGGCTTCACCCACTCCCATGGAGTCTCCCGAGGATAGGTAACTGTGGTCAGCCGAGGGGGTGCACTTACAGGGCTTATTTGGGACGATGCGAGAACTGGCTTAGCCACTAATTCCTGAACTCGAGCTTCCTCCTCTTCAAATCGAGCCACAAGCCCTTCGGTATTTGTCATGAGCAACTGACTCTCCTCGGCCGACAGCTTCCTTCCTTCGCCACCGCCAAAGTTTGCCTTGCCCAAAGCACTCTCTGTTCCGTAACGATTTGCGAAGCATGTTGAGCCAAGCACCAGCAACTTACCGTTCTCTCTTACAACGTGAATTCGGCGATACACAGAGTGACCGCACGTGGGTTGTCCACACCGAACTCGGTCAGTGTGGTCTACGGAAACGATAGCCATCAACTTGGCGTTGGAGCTAACTCCGCTGACTGCATTCAATTCAGGGTCTGGCATTGAGGATTTCTATCGGAATGAACCGCGATAGTGAAAGCCCGAAATAGATGGCTTCGACTGGTGTCATTCTTTCATTCCGCAGCGGATTTGTACATCCCGAATATGCACAAATGTGCAGCATCCGGTCAGACTCAAGAAATTGAGCCCACACAAAGGTGGGCTCAATCAAATCAACTGCAACCAAATCCCTACTGCGTGACTCCCTGAGTTACCACCCTACTCGGCCGCTGGAAACCCAACTTGGTTGCCTCAAAAAAGCCTTGCATGAACAGCGGCACTTTGCGCGACGGACTCGCCAAGGCCAGCACCGTAAGGCCTTCAGCCCCCTTGATTTCAACCAACGGAGCCACTGCTGCCATTCTCCGTTGTGCCTCTTCCACGGAAGCAGCCTCCACCGACAACCGGAGCGCCTGGGTAGTGGGGTCGTAGCCCCCAAAGAGCACCGACTCACTGGGAGACTTGGCGATTAGAGCAGTCTGCCGCTCGCCGGCCGTCAAGTCGTCTCCTCAAGTTCCTCTTCTTGCAAATACGGGTCCAGTTCGCCCGCCCACGGCATCAGGAAAGAGACTTCCACGTCGCGAACTTCATCAGTTATAGACATGCTCGGTACTGCACTCGGATGCAGTAGGTCCATGACTACCGAACTCATCTCAGAGATGTATTGAGCAATCTGTGGGACCCGCATACCCTGGCTGCTCGCCAGGACTACTGGGTAGTCTCGTGGCGGAAAGACTGCCTTCATGAAGACATACCCGATGTCAGCGCCGGCACTACTGAAATTCAAACTCAACGGCTTATCAGAGTCGGCCGCAAACAGGCTGGCCGCCTTTCCGACAAACGTAGGAAGAACGAACCTGTGCTGCCAGTCACCAAACTGCGTGGTAATCACGGCGTAGACAGCACCTAAATCAGATTTCGTCATCGAAATCTGGTTAATCACCTGACCGTTGTTCAAATTTGCCCTCAAGTCTGCAAACTTCTGACCGCTCAAAACCCCACCGAGGGTCCAACTGCCACGCAACATCTTCTTCGCCTCCTTCGTTTCCATAAATGTGAAATCATGGACTTCGCCGGGGTTCATCAAAATGGCCCTGTTTACAACCACAAAGTCACGGTCTGTGAGACTTGAATAGTCCAAACCTCGTCTTACTAGTTTCATCATCTTTATGACCTCTGTATGTGCCCAATTGACACATTAGGTATAGGCACCTGATGGAGAAGCAGAACTGAAGCAGCGCGCTCGCCCTCATAGCAGCGTTGAACCTATTAGCTTCACAAAAAGGTTGAGCCCACGCAAAGGTGGGCTCAATCAAAATCATCTTGCTACCAAGTTCTACCTGATGCCAGATTGGGTCCTGTCACACAGCGGCGTCAAGGGTGGCCTCGTACATGCTCTTGCCAGCAACGAGCTTTGGCATCAAGACTGAGAGGTCTACGTACCGAACATTGACTGGCGACAATTTGGCCGGCATGCCATTTGGAGTCAGCATCTCATTCACAAACAAAGCCAACTCGGACGGAAACTCACCAACGTTTTTGTAGTCAACTTCGACGCACATGTCGAGTACTGCGCGGATGTCATCTTCCGGCAGAATGCATTTGTAAACAAGGCATTCACTGCAACTGCCGGTTGTCTGCAGGCGCAGATTAAATGGCTCACTCAATGCGGCGGCGAAAAACGCAATGACTGACGAGTCGTACAGGGGCAAAATGAACCGGCTCTGCGTGTCGTCCAACTGGCAGACCAGCACTGCATAAGCTGCACCTGAACCGGTTCGACACGAAGTCAGCTGTGTTGGCAACCCGACTTCAGCGTTTGCTTGCAACCGCTTCATCATCTTTTGACCTACCGAACCAAGAAGTGCCCAATAGCTCTTCAGATTCTCGCGAATGTATTGCTCGCAGTTTTTTGAGTTCCGTTCAACCTCGATTGGGTTCAACAGAGTGGCCCTGAAGAGGTTGGATGTCCCGAACTGTTCCAGCCTCGGTGTTGACACGCGATTGCGTCTCGTCCTTTTCCTGTTTCTTTTCATCATTTGACCTATTGAAGCGCGGTATTTGCGCCCTTCGTATAGGTAGCTCCCAACAGGAGCCTGGCATGACGCAGAGTTTCTGTACGAAGGCTCTGTCGTCATTGGTGACTTGGCGTTATGCGGACTTAGGCGGGCCAGTCCTTGCATTTATTAGGGTAAACCCTTATATTACTCATAGTCAATTTCGAAAGGGCACACAATGTCCAAACTGATAGAGCTCATCAAAGCTCTCATTCCGGGTTTTCTCACTGAAAAAGACGTTCAGGACAAGTTCCTTGCTGAGTCCCGGGACGGCTGTGACCTTGAGCGCCGGATGCACGTACTCGACCTTCGAGCCAGAGACGCGTCATGTGGGCTCATCTGGGGAAACAAATCGTGGTAACGGCAGTCAACTCGATGCACCAATCAGGTAATGCCAGCTTGGCCACAGAGCTTGGGCGCGTTGGTCAACGAATACTTTGCCTTCCGTTTGACATAGCGCGCGAGCGCTATGCCAAATCAGTTCAAGTGGGTCTCGTTAAAGAGTCCATGCTTAGCGGAGCCAGATTTGAACGCGACCTCGCTTCTCTTGAACTCTTGGCACTCGGCCCCTGGGCACGACGGGTCTAACTGCCGGATTCTTTTCAAAGGGGCACGTGCGCACACGTAGGTCCAGTCGCACAGAGCCGCATAAGGCCTAATTGCACGACGTCATAGACGCGACAGACTGCCAACTTCACTGCCTGTCATCGACCCTAAAGAAAATGAGCCCACACGCTGGTGGGCTCAATCAATCAGGGTTCACTTCTATCACTGCAAGGTCGTTGTGCCTGGTGCCACATTTCCTCTGTTGAAACCAATCGCCGCTCCGGTAAAAAATGGGTTCAAGAAGGTTGGCGCGCCACTGGGCATTTCTTCCAATTCAAACACGAGCAAATCACTGACTCTATTGATGCCAAGAAGTGGGGCAACCAAATCTACGCGAACTCGGGCCTCTTCGAAGTCCTTCGCCTCGAGAACAAACAACAAGGTCTTCGACTCTTGGTGGCAAGCACCAAAAATCGATTGTTGCCAATTAAACGTGTCTGCCACGCGCATATCGTCCCTGCTCATGGTCTGGCCGCTTTGGTGAGGGCTGCCTGGAAGCAATCGTTAAGAACTGAAGGCAGGAGCAGTGACACATTGACATGCTGTACGGAATATTCTGGCAACAAGCTTGGTACTTGAAGTGGATTGCCCATGATTTCTTGGAGAATCGGCAATTCCCGAAGCGCTTCATGCTGTTGCTGCGGAGTCGCCGGGCAGGACAGTGCCAAAAGTGGCATGTATTGCATTGGCCCTACGGGGCTATTGAGCAACAAAGCTTCACCGGAGCCGTCGTTTCCCAACATGAATGTGAGGTGCTCGGATTTCGTCATTGCCTCCAAAAACATTCTTGACGACGCGTCATAGAGCGGCAGTACGATGCGACTTTGATGTCGTTGTACTTGGTGCACCAGACTGCAGTACCCGACGCCCGCAGTCGAGCTGAATCCTGACAGTCTCATCGGGAAATTCAGCGCAGGAGCTTCACCTAAGAGTTTGAACATCTCAGAGGAGATGTCGCCAGCGAGAACCCAGTGCCCTGCCGTCCGCTGTCGCACCTCAAGCGGACGATTGACAGTTGCCGAGGCAACTTCGCTTGGGGTCATCAAACGAGCGAAATACTGGCGGGATTGACTTTTGTCCAAATAGGAACTTGAAGTTCCTGAGTTGCTGGAAAGGGTTGGTTTGTTCATGTAATGGCCTCGTGCGCGGTAGTGCGCATCTTGTATAGCGAGCCTGCACGGAGGCGCAAGTGAGCCGATTTGATTTCAAAAAAAACGAAGAGCCCACCAAGGGCGGGCTCAACGGAATCATTGAATCAATGGCAATAAACGCAAGGCACGTTGTGACCATCCACTTCGAAAAAGCCACTAGCGGCAGACTGCTGCGGAAGAAATATCGAAACATCGACTTCAGTCAGGGACGAACTCTTCAGGCTTTTAACGACCGTCAGCATCGTCACGCGTTCGATAAGCGCCGGCAGTTCCTCAATGAAGTCAAGCCGCTTCGTCATGTCAATAGTCTTGCACAACGTGCGAATCGGCAGGAAATATTGACCGGGAAGTGGACACGTGTAGAGCATGCGGGTTCCGTCATCGCCTGAACCTTCGATGTACATCAGGAAAGACTCACGCGTTGCCGATTCGATGAACTGCGCCACTTTGGGCTCGTAAAGTGGCAAGACATGACGGTGCTGGCGTGAGTGAAGCTGCGTGCAAAGGATTGCGTAAGCGGCTCCTGAAGGCGTCGAAAGTGTGGCCAAACCTACCCCCGCTTCTCTCCCTTCATCGGTACGCAAGGCTCCATACATTTCCTGGTGTACCGCACCTGTTAGCAGCCAGTGGTCGCGTAGCTGGGCGCGATTTTCTTCGGTGTCGTCCTTGAAAGCCATTTCGACTTCTTGTGGGGACAGCAACTGAGCTGTGTGCAGTTGCGGCTTTTCCTTCTTGGACTTCTCGAGATATGGGAAGGTGCGGAGGTCTGTTGTGTGCATAGTAAGTTCCTGTTTAGCGCGGAATGCGCTGACTCGTATAGGCACGTTGAGGGCACACTGAACTCGATGATTGAGAGAACCCACGCCATCGAACCGCACAGTTTCTAGAAACGCCTGGCCTGAAGGGACCAAACATAAGTCCACGGGGGCATTAGCTGAAGGACGGTGAGGTGTCCAGCCGAATGCCACGTTGAGGCGGCTGCAGCGTAACTGGGTCGCAGTGCTCTTGATGGAACGGTTTCGATGAAACAGTTGGTCGCGACTGGACAGGCGGAGGCTGTGCTAAACAGCCGCCGTCCACGGGCATGCGGGCCTTGATGAACTGATTGAGACGCGCCAGCGACTCAATCGTCAAGTGTCTCGGGGTCCCCGGGACTCACCGATGAAGGTCTGGTGTGAGTTTTGGGGCACGACACGAAGAAACGTTGCATGCAGGAAGAACAGTTGCGCCTGCCGTTCCGCGAAGAACATAGGGCTTTGATGAGAGGTATTCCGGGACGGCGGCTGTTTAGCACAGGCGCAGCCTGTCGACGATGCAGTGGCATTGATGGACGTCGCGACGGAAACGTGACTGACACCCGAACTCTTTCGGGTGAGGCAAAAAGAGGGGAAAGAACAGTTGCCCCCTGCCCTCATTTTGACGTGCAGGCAACCATCGTGAGCACATTGCGTGGCCTCGACGAAACGTGGTGTTCTCGATGTCTCGCATTGGTAGCACGCCTTTATTGGGGTTCGCTATACGTGATGAACCCACGGATTGCGATGTTGTCAAAACATCGAAATCCGTGGCCGAAAAATCACCATAGCGGAGCCTGCGACCATGCCCAAAGCCACGAGAGAACCTAAGTCCATGCCAGTGGACACAAATACGCCGGCCGCTGTGGCCAAGTCGAAGAACACGAGGGACACCTCTGTTGATGCTGCAGTGAGCAATGCAAAGGTCAACTCAGGCAAAGTCACTGCTCCAACAGTGGCACCGAACATAGAAAAAACGTCAGCACCTGGAGACGACAAGACAGCTAAGAAAAAGGTCAATCGCGGCCTGGCCGCGACCGTGCCAACGACGAAACTGAAAGAGCGCATCTGGATACGTGCATTGCTGACAGCAAACAGGTTTCGAGTGATACGCACTCTCGATGTAGCCGTCGTATGTTTTGCAGAGAGGAACTATAAAGCGGCCTTGACGGCCTCGCAACGCGCTATCCGGGGCATGGTCAAAGCGGACCTGCTTCGGAGATACCGCACTGACCGCTTCCAGCATATTTGTGGGATTACAGCCAGAGGTGTGGAGTGGCTTGAAGAGGCAGGATACGAGGCTGCGTCATCCGTCCGGCGTGTTTCGGGCATGACAAATCCCGAGCATCGTTTGTGGGCACAGTTCTGGACTCTTGCGTGCGAAGCGCGCGGGCTCAGAGCGATGTCCGAGCAGGAGCTACTCAAGGCACTCAACAAAGATGCCAAGATTGGCAAGCCAATGATTGAGGGTCTGCTGACCGTGACAACAATGCGTGGTCAAAAGGCCAAGACCGTTCATTTGCGCCCGGACGCTGTGGCGTTCGAGGCTGAAGGTCTTACATGGTGCGAAATTGACCGCAGCAAGCGTGGTTCGGACCGCGAGGCTTCGCTCGGCGCCTTGTTGAACTCGGTGGGTCGCACGTTGAAGGACGGCACTGCGCTTCACAGGGTCGTAGTCTTTTGCAAGACGGAGCGCATCCTCAAGCGGGCAGTTTCTGTAATCAATGGGTTGGCAGATGCCAGCAACGACAAAGTTCTTATTGCTGGCAGGCGGCACTTCCTTGAAGTGGAGCCAGGCATGTATGCAGTTTGGGCTGCGCCAGAGAAGAAACTCAAGGACGGTCGCACCAAATTGGAAGATGCATTGGTCGGCTTTATCCACTTCCAGTTGCTACCAATATGGCTCCCGAAAGTCCGCATTGATGCCAGCAATACGCACAGCCTTGCGGGCTGGTTCGGGGAGAACTATCTCCCCTACAAGAGGCCTCCGGGGGGGAAGCCGTGGGGACCGGTGGTGTCGCCTTTGCTTTCAAAAAGTGGGGTATGACCGTAGACGTTGCTACTGGCGCGGTTTCGGCTTCAGAAAAAAACCAAAGAAAAAGGCGCCTTAGCGCCTTCTCTCGGTTCTCTTTTCGGAGAACCAATGCGAGCTTCTGTTGCCCTTGCTAACCGCAAGACCCAGTGGGCGGCACGTCCGTATTGCACTCGCTCTCGAAACGTCTTGGGATGGTTATAAGCGTTATCCATAGGCCCGTCAATAGCAGTTTCAAAGCACACCACCATTGGTGTGGCAACCCCGAGCTCAACAAACAACTTCAAATTCGACAGCCGCACGTACGTCAGCCGAATGTCAATAACCGAATAAACCGTCTGGGTTGGCGATAACGAAACTACCACGGCTTTTCCGAGCAGCATTCCTTGTACGCTACGGATAACATAGACGCAATGAACCGCTCCGATATTGTTGACGACCTTGCCGCCAAATTTGGGCACCTGACCAAGAACGACACAGAGTTTGCCGTCAGCACAATTCTGGACGCAATGGCTGACGCCCTGGTAGCAGGTCATCGCATCGAGATTCGTGGATTCGGGAGCTTTTCTGTAACGCGTCGGCCACCGAGGATTGGTCGCAATCCTCGCAATGGTGAAAGCGTCGCAATTCCGGAAAAGCGCGTAGTTCACTTCAAGCCCGGCAAGGCGCTGCGGGAGTCCGCCGAGAAGTCAGCAGCGGACGTTTGACCGCTTAGGGCTGATTGCAGCCCATCGTGGATAGTTGGTGACTGGCCGCACTACTCCCTCAGCCGTCATCTGCGGCATCAAGCTGCGGTAACCCCAAGCGCAATATTGACCCGCTAAATCTGAACCCGCGTGC
>Ga0194037_1001680_pt1 | contig 15583 bp, 12 predicted proteins | sample JunL306m_MetaG_FD_148653 | JGI IMG/M metagenome (GOLD analysis project Ga0194037, IMG submission 148653) | Anoxic zone freshwater microbial communities from boreal shield lake in IISD Experimental Lakes Area, Ontario, Canada - Jun2016-L304-6m | ecosystem: Environmental > Aquatic > Freshwater >...
ACAGTTCGAGCATTTGCCAATGTTTCCTTTGCCTTTTCCAAAACCTCCTTACCACTTGCTGGTCGTGCCATATACCCACCTCCTTTTAGGGTATATTATAACACTTTTGTCTTAGAAATGGAATTACAGTGTCATACTCGTAGGCGAGCAGGGTAAGTTGACCGTTACATCTGAATTTATAGACAAAAACACCAGCCAGATCACCCTTTTTTGGTTCCACCACAGTTGGATCTTTGATAATTTCAGTAACGGCATCATCAACATCGGCCTTCTCGTTTGGGTGCAGCCGCTATAAGTACGCCTGAACAGAGTGCTTTGATGAACCTGAATGTCGTTATTCATCAAGAACGATTCCCTTCCGGGACGAATGGTGTTGAGTGCGACTTGTCCTCTGCCCGTGCAACCAGAAGATCCCGAACAAAATCGATTGGCAAATCTGGATTGTCGAGAGCCGCCCGTCCGATTATCGCCCAAAATTCAATCTGTCCAGCAATGGTACGATGCTCAGCCTTGGCCTGTGCTCTTGCTTGTCCGTACAAGGTATTATCTATTCGTACTGGCATTCCCATAATTATTTCTCTCCGATAGTTTTGCTACAAATGTAGCGAAAGGCAACAGATTATACAAATCCCTCCATCACCCGTTTCGACAAAAAGAGCGGTCATCAGCAGCTTTATAGGTGGGGAATGGGTATGAATGGGGAGGTTATTGCAGCAGCAGCCAGCGATACAGTGGCATGATTGTAACGGCTATTCCGTGATGCTCAAACTCTTCTGCTGAGTTAAGCGTGATAATCAGGCCACGGCGCAAACCGAATTTGTTGCAGCACTCCGTGAGTCTGCGAAGTTCCCGTTGCCTTGTTTTTGCATCGCTGAGAGTAGCCGAAACCTGAATGGCCTCGGTCACTTCAAAACCCTGTTTGACAATAAAATCACACTACGATTTATCCTTGAAAAAGTAGATCTCTTTTTCCCGTCGCTTGAGTTCCAGAAAAACTGCCTGCTCCAGAGCTTTGCCGGTATCGTCAGAAAATTTGAAGTCGAGAGCATTCAACAGGCCGGTATCGATCACGTAGATCTTTCTCTCACCCAGTTCCCGATCAACAAGCGAGCTGGAATATTTCCTCAGTATTTGAGCAAGATAGATGTTTACAGCCGCTTCGAGGTAATCGTACAACTGGTTCTTGCCAATCCTGAATCCAGATGACTTCAATTCGTTGTAGATATTGTTGATCGACATCAGCTTTATTGCCGATGAGATGATACGCTTCAAAAAGAATTTGAGAGCAGGGAGCTGTTTGATCTCGTACCGTTCAATCAGGTCACGGTAGATCATGACATTGAAATACTCCAGCAACACCTGGTTACGCAACGCATCATTATAGCTGATCACCTCCGGAAACCCACCATGCTTTTGATAGTTCTCCAGATGATGATAGATGAGTGCGAGGGAGTGCGTGCTGTTCAGCTACATTATTAACTCAGGGGATCGCCATGATAAGACTGATTTTGAAGGAGTGTCGAATAAACTCGATAAGATGCAGATAACCGTTTACGAGAATGAATTTTATGGCGCAGGTCATCCTCATTTTATTACAATTAATGGGACATTAACAGAAGAGCGCATATAGCTGTCATCAACGGCTGTTGATATTACGCATCCTGAAGTCACTACTTTTACTCCTGCTGATGCTGTCACAGGTGTTATCCCTGAAAGCAACATTGTTCTGAACTTCAACGAAGCAATTCAAATCCACAGCAGTTTACCAACAGGAACAGTGGTGGCGAGTTATGATGCGGTAACAAGCTCCAATATAGTGTAGAGTCATGCGTGATAAGTCGCATAGGTCTATTTCTCGTATTTCCTATAAAATATTTTATCGAATACAGATAATAGGTTAATACCAGTCCTGATAACCATTATTCAGTGGACTCTTTATGCACGCATAGTTCTCCATCAGATCACATAATCCCCTGTAAATACCCTGACCCGGTTCAGGGAAACAAACACCGTATCACCCTTGGCAAGCTCAAGGTTAATGTACAGCTCTCTGGGTATTTCGGCATCAACAGGGTGATCAAATCCTTCGCAGGCAAGGTTCAGGCCAATCTGTCCCCCCATGAGCCGCACCTCCTGAATAGTCCCTGTAAGGTCTGTTTCACTGCTGCGTATTTTGCTTATCCCGATTTCATGTGGACGAACAAATGCCTGACTTGGTTTTTCTTCAGTGTGTCTCAGGTCATCAGGGGCATCGACATGGTGCGTGCCAAGACTGACCTTGCCATTTTTGATTCGTCCGTGAAAGACGTTGACATTGCCGAGAAAGTTGTAGACAAACGCATTTTTCGGATGATCATAGACCTCCAGGGGAGTTCCCTGTTGTTCAATCCGCCCTTTGTTGATGACGACAATTCGGTCTGCCAGTTCAAGTGCTTCCTCCTGGTCGTGCGTGACAAAAATGCTGGTCACGTGAATTTCATCATGAAGTTTTCTCAGCCACCGGCGCAGCTCTTGCCGTACTTTGGCATCAAGGGCTGAGAAGGGCTCATCCAGCAAGAGTACTTTCGGATTAACGGCCAGAGCGCGCGCAAGGGCGACACGCTGACGCTGTCCACCCGAGAGCTGGGATGGGTAGCGCTTGAGAGCCCAGTCCATCTGCACCAGTTTCAGGAGATGCTCCACTCGATCAGCTATTTCTTTACGTGAAGGACGATCCTTTCTTGGTAGTACCTTAAGTCCGAAGGCGACGTTCTCGAAAACGGTAAGGCGGCGGAACAGTGCGTAGTGTTGAAAGACAAAGCCGACATTTTTTTCTCTGGGCGGAAGGTTTGTGGTGTCTTTGTTTTCCAGAATGATTTTTCCCCTGTCGGGAAGTTCAAGACCGGCAATAATGCGCAAAAGGGTGGTTTTGCCGCATCCCGAAGGCCCGAGCAGCGCTACAAGCTCACCTGAAGCGACGTTCAGGCTGATATCGTCGAGTGCAGTGTAGGTGTTAAATTTTTTGGTAATGTTCTGAAGTTCTATACCCATGTCGGTTCCTAATGGTGAAAGCTGTTTTTCTGAAATTGTTTTTCCATGGCCACTTTAAGTGTTACGGTGAGCAAGGCCAGGAAGACAAGGATTGATGCCACGGCGAAAGATGCCGCAAAATTGTATTCGCTGTAGAGAATTTCCACATGCAGCGGGATGGTATTCGTCTGGCCACGGATATGGCCGGAGACGACCGAGACTGCACCGAATTCACCGATAGAGCGTGCTCCGCAGAGAATCATGCCGTAGAGCAGTCCCCAACTGATATTTGGGAGAGTAATTTTCCCGAAAATCTGCCATCCTCTTGCGCCAAGCGTCAGAGCGGCCTCCTCCTCATCCCGTCCCTGTGCTTCCATCAGCGGAATCAGTTCACGGACGACAAAGGGAAAGGTGACAAAGAGCGTGGCAATAACAATCCCTGGGGTTGAAAAAATTATCTTGATGCCATGTTCGCCGAGCCAGCTCCCGAAAGGGGTACGACTCCCGACAAGCAGTACAAAAATGAGACCGGCAATAACCGGAGAGACGGCAAAAGGGAGATCAAGCAGTGTTTTTAGCGCAGCTTTTCCTGCAAAATTGAATTTGGTAATAGCCCATGCGGCCGTTACACCGAAAAATGCGTTCAGTGGCACAACAATAGCCACCGTTGTCAGTGTTAACTTTACAGCCTCAATTGCATAAGATTCTGTGATGGATTCAAGATAGAATGCCAGGCCTTTCTGGAACGCCTGCGCAAAGACCAGCCCAAGCGGGAGAAAGATGAACCCGATAAAAAAGAGCACCATCATTCCAATCAGCATTATCTGTACTGGCAGAGGATCCGAAACTCTTTTATTGACAATTGGCGCAGTTTCTGGTGTTGGTTCTTTCAGCATAATCGATTAACGGTATTCTTTCTGTTGCCACTCCTGAATTGCGTTCAGTATCAGGAGCATAGAAAAGGAGATGAGCAAAAGCACCAACGCGACAGCCGAGGCTCCGGCATAGTCGAACTGATCAAGCTTCGACATGATCATGAGCGGCGCTATTTCGGTTTTCATCGGGAGATTGCCAGCGATGAAGATCACCGAACCATATTCTCCGATGCCACGCGCAAAGGCAAGGGTTGAACCGGTGAGCAGTGCGGGAAAGAGATGCGGCAGCAGAATTCTTTTGAAGGTCTGCCAGCGTGTTGCGCCAAGGCAGTGCGCCGCCTCTTCAATCTCCTGCTCAACCTCTTCCAGAACGGGCTGAATGGTACGGACAACAAAGGGAAAGCCGATGAAAACAAGGGCGATCACAATACCTGTTGCCGAGTTGATGATAGTAATATTCCATTTGGTCAAGGTTTCACCAAGCCAGCCAACAGGAGAGTAAAGGGTTGCAAAACAGATACCGGCAACGGCGGTAGGCAGCGCAAACGGGAGATCGACAAGGGCGTCAAGAAACTGCTTGCCGGGAAAACGGTAGCGCACCAGAACCCATGCGGTCAGCAACCCGGCCAGAGCATCGAAAACTGCGGCAAAGAAGGCTGTTGAAAAGCTTAATCGGTAAGAGGCAAGCACACGGGGCGCAGTCACTGCATGAACAAATGGCTCCCATCCCATGGGAACGGTGTTAAAAAATATCATGCTCAGCGGCACAATTACGATTGCCGAGAGATAGAATACCGTGTATCCCATCGACAATCCAAAACCAGGAAGAATGTTGCGTCTTTTCGTATGAAATAGTTTCATCGGGTCAGTTTCTCTTGAAATGAATGAGCAGAGTATCTTGCTTTTCTCTGCTCATTCAGTGGTAAATTTCCTTTTGGATCATGGAACGTAGATCTGGTCAAAAACACCACCGTCGTTAAAGTGGGTTTTCTGGGCTGTACGCCAGTTTCCGAATACTTCATTGAGGGTAAAGAGCTTGATTTTGGGGAAGTTTGACGCATATTTTTTCAGTGCCGCAGCATTGCGTGGGCGATAGGAGTTCTGGGCAATGATATCCTGGGCTTGTGGAGTGTACAGGAAGTTCAGATAGGCTTCAGCAAGTTTTCGGGTGCCGTGTTTATTCACGTTGCTGTCAACGATGGCGACCGGAGGTTCTGCAAGGATGCTTACTGCGGGAGAGATGATTTCAAACTTGTCTGATCCGAACTCCTTGAGAATCAGGTGAGCCTCATTTTCCCACGCAAGGAGCACATCACCCAGGCCTCGCTGTGCGAAGGTCAGAGTTGAGCCGCGTGCGCCGGTATCAAGCACCGGGACATTCTTGTAAATTGCTTTGATAAAAGCTTTGGCCTTTTCTGCTGATCCGGTCTGTTTCTGTTTGTATCCCCATGCTGCGAGGTAGTTCCAGCGGGCTCCTCCGGAAGTTTTCGGATTTGGAGTAATGACGGAAACTCCCGTTTTGGCCAGATCATCCCAGCCATTGATCTGTTTCGGATTACCTTTTCTTACCACAAAGACAATGGTCGAAGTGTAGGGTGTGCTGTTGTTGGGTAGTTTGCTCTGCCAGTTGCCGGGCAGGAGTTTGCTGTCGGAGATAGCGTCAATGTCATAAGCGAGTGCCAGTGTGACAACATCAGCCTCCAGTCCATCAATGACCGCACGGGCCTGTTTTCCCGAGCCACCGTGCGACTGGTCAATTTTCACGGTCTGCCCCGTTTTCTTCTGCCAGTACTGAATAAAAGCAGCATTTTCGCTCTGATAGAGCTCCCGTGTGGGGTCATAAGAGACATTAAGCAGCGTTGACGCAGCAGCGGCCTCTGCAATCGTTCCCGGCAGACCGGATGCAAGAGCCAGTGCAGCAAAAAGCGTGATTTTTTTTGTCAATTCAAAATTCATGGTATTAATCCTCCCTGTAACGTTTATTATTGTAAATGTAGTAAGGTAAAAATCAGCAAAAAAAAAACCGGTTCTCTGTGGTGTCAGGAACCGGCCATGGCAAAAATGCTCTATGGTTCTACCTGCACAAGCCAGAAATTCCTTTTTCAGAAAAGATACACGATTGACAGCAGCAACTGGTTGTATGATAAGGTGATATAGTGCTCATTGTTGTTATGCTTTATTAACGATTGTTAATAAAGCGCAATATTTTTAATGATTCCAAGTTTATGCTATAAAAATACCGTAAATATGGTACGAGCATCTGGGCCAGCGTTTACGTGCTTCGATGCCGATGCTATTTGTGTTGAGGAGGGGATTGCGATACGATGTTCAGCTTATAAACTCTCCTTCGTCAGCCACGATCCGATTTTTCTTGCAGCAGTAAAGCTGCTCCATGCAAGAGCAGCCACAAGCAGGTCATCTCCGGGATAGTGTGAAGAAAAGTCATGGATAAGAGTGTTATCTACTCGATAGGGTGCAACTGCCGCAAGAAGTGCAAGACGTCCAGCGCTTTTTTGGGACTCATCCAGATGAGCTACATATTTATCCATCCAGGAAGAATCAAGACCGACATCGCAGCCATCCCACTGTTCAATATATTGTTGTACCATTGTTCTGACTTCAAGTGGCAGGGCAAGCGTCCCTGCAGATTCCGCTGCACGTGCAAAACGGGCATAAGCTCCCGCTATTGCTGGTGAAACTGTTGCCCACGAAAAGTCATCCGGAAGAGGCGTGTCTGGAAGCAGCTCAAGCGATCTTCCCGATTCTTTTGGCAGGCGTATGGATCTGCCGAAAAACCATGCAGCTATATGCAGTGCAACCTTTTTTTGGGTTCCCTTCGTAAAAGGGAGTGGGGTCGGACCAAGCAGGATTGTAACCATCCTGTTGATGTAGTGGAAAAAGAGAGCTGTTCCAATAAATGATGGGGCTTCTTCAGGAGAAAAAGGTGGGGTTTTCAGCAATGGCGAATCCGGAGTGCGTGTTGCTGATGCCCATGTGGCAAAAGGGGAGAGGCGTTTATCGAGAAGTGCCGTCTCGAAGTCATTTCCCGATGAACCAAGCAGCATCATGCTGTGGGCATCAATACAGTATGGGCAATGGTTGAGAGTTGAGACTGCAGCAGCGACAACCTCTTTTGCATCACGAGCGCCGTTTCCGGCAAGCAGAGTTTCCCTGCAAGCCATCCATGCTCCGGCCAGCAGTTCAGGAACCGGCAGATGCAGGGTAAAGGGCTCAACCTCTGCACCAAACTCCAGCTTGATCTGGTTTAGTGTTATTTTTGTTAAAGTATTAAAGGATTGGCGTGAAAGAGGTTGCAGGTATTTGATGCCCATAGTGATAAACTGCTAACAGAGTTTATCAATGTTGCCATACAGCTCATAAGCCGATGAATCACTGATGGTTGCCATGCAGAATGAGCCGACAGTGACTGGCGAATCTCCAACTGAAAGAATACACTCATTATCCACTTCTGGTGCATCGTACTCAGTTCTCGCAAAGGCGGTGCCATCTTCAACCTGCTCAATCAGTACCTTGAGTGTTTTGCCGTCAAAGCAACGGTTGTTTTGTTCTGCGACAGCCTCCTGTACCTCCATGAGTTCCGCTACCCGCTCCTGCTTCTCTTCCGGGGTAACCGTTTCTTCAAGGGCATAAGATGCGGCATACTCCTCGTGGCAGTAGGGGAAACAGCCAAGCCGGTCGAAACGGGTGGTCTCGATAAAGTCAAGCAGCTCTTCAAACTCCTCTCGCGTTTCACCGGGATAACCGGCAATCATGGTGGTGCGCAGGCGGATATCAGGGTTCTTCTCACGGATCGTTTCAAGAAGGTGAATGGTCTCCTGCTTGTTGATTCCACGGTTCATTGAACGGAGGATCCGATCATTGCAGTGTTGCAAGGGGATGTCGAGATAGTTGCAGATATTTTCTCGATCCCGCATTGTCTCAATGACTTCGAGCGGAAAATTCACCGGATAGGCGTAAAGCAGCCGGATCCAGTCAAAAGCCATATCCGAAAGGCGGAGCAGCAGATCATTGAGCATTGATTTGCCCTCGGTGTCATAGCCGAACATGCTGATATCCTGGGCAATGACATTCAGCTCCCTGACACCTGTTTGCTGTAACAGCGCAGCTTCACGCAGGAGTTGGTCTACTGGCTGGCTCTGGTAGCGACCCCTAATTTTCGGAATGGAGCAGAACGAGCAAGAACGATTACACCCTTCGGCAATTTTGAGAAAGGAGTAGTGGGGTGGAGTGAGCAGCGAGCGGCGGTCAAAGAGATCCTCTCGATAAGAGGCTCCGATGGCAGCAAGGACGTCAGGTAGTTCACGGGTACCGAAAAAGCCGTCAACCTCCGGCATCTCCTCCCTGAGTTCCTGCCGGTAAAGCTCACTGAGGCACCCCATCACAAAAACCTTCTGGATCTTCCCCTCACTCTTTTTGTCAATGGCGGCAAGCGTTTCAGCGATTGACTCCTCTTTTGCATCTTCAATAAAGCCGCAGGTGTTGATGAGAATGGTATCGGCATCATCGGCACGCTCTGTAAAGGCGATACCCGAAGCTTCAGCCTGCGCCATCAAACGTTCAGAATCGACGGTATTTTTAGAGCAGCCGAGGCTCAGAAGAAAGACGTTATGCTTGATCATTGCTGCTGTTGAATTGGTCGAGAAAATCCTGTTTCCACTCCAGAAAAGAGCCATTCTGAATCTCTTTGCGTGCTGTAGCGGTTAACCACATAAAAAACGAAATATTCTGGAGGGTACAGAGCTTGAGTCCGAGAATCTCACCCACATTCAGAAGATGGCGGATATAGGCTCGCGCATAGTTCCGGCACACCTCATTGTCGAAGCCTTCATCAATGGAACTGAAATCATCAGCATACGTTGCCGACCGCAGATTCATCTTGCCATGGCGGGTATAGACCCTGCCGTTACGTCCTTCGCGCGTCGGTATAACACAGTCAAACATATCGATACCTCGCTCAATAGCATTCAGGATATTTTCCGGCGTGCCGACGCCCATGAGATAGCGCGGTTTTTCTTCAGGAAGCAGGGTGTGTGACAACTCAAGAATACGGTACATTTCGGGGGCAGGTTCCCCGACAGCCATACCGCCAACCGCATATCCGTCAAAATCAAGATCAACCAGAGCGTTCGTCGAGATAGTCCGTAAATCAGCATGAATTCCGCCCTGCGTGATGCCGAAAAGGTACTGTTCGTGGCCATAAAGAGGCGCAGTCATGCTGAAATGTTTTCGTGCCCGTTCAGCCCAGCGAATCGTCAGCTCACCGGACGAGCGGACATACTCTTTCTCAGCAGTTGAAGGTGGGCATTCATCCAGCGGCATCATGATATCGCTGCCGATAATGCGCTCGGTATCAACCACATTTTCAGGAGTGAAATACTGCTTTGAACCATCAAGGTGCGACTTGAACATCACCCCCTCTTCACTGATTTTGCGAAGATCGGAGAGCGAGTAAACCTGGTAGCCGCCGCTGTCGGTCAAAAGCGGCCCCTGCCAGTTCATGAACTGGTGAACACCTCCAGCCTTAAACAGAATATCATTTCCCGGTCTCAGGTAGAGATGATAGGTATTGGCCAGAATGATATGGACGTGTAGTTCCCGCAGCTCATGGGGTTCAACCGACTTTACGCTTGCTCGGGTGCCGACCGGCATAAAGACAGGTGTAGAAACAGGGCCGTGGTCCGTCTGCAGAACACCGCATCGGGCGGCAGTTCTGGAGTCAACGGTGGTAACGGTGAATTTCATGAATGCCAGAGGTGTTGATGTTTTCGACAGCAGCTTGAAAGTAACCGTTTTTTGTGATATTTTTTTGCAATACTTCGGGGAATTGAAAGAGTCGCCAAGTGTAAAGCCTGGCGACTCAAGAGGTGCGGCTATTTAATCGAGGGTACAGACACGTCAACTATCTACGAATTATGCTCTTTATGGTTATTGGACGGATGTGCATGTTGCAAATGCGTCAAAAATAAAGCTCCGGAAATGAGAACAACTCCAACGCCCAGAAATAAAAGATCCAATGCGGTTTTGTACTCAATATCCAAAGAGCGTTCAAAAAAGGAAACGATCAGAATCATAAGAATGACTTTTCCGAGAGCGCCTTTAAGGTCATCAAGACTTGAAATACTCAACCAATTTGGGCGAGAGTCAGGAGTGCGGCTTGCAGGGTCTATTTTACTGATAAATAACTCATAAAGACCCATACTGAAAATAAGCAGGACAGTTGCAAACAGGTAATTATCAACCGAAGAAATTAACAGGGGAACCAGCTCATGAGACACATGTCCTTCTGCACTGTTTAATTGTTCAATGAAAGTATTTACACCGTTAGACACTAACAGCGTACCTTGAACGAACATAATAACAGAAGCGACGAGAGACCCCAGCACTGCAGTTATAACGATAAAGCGAGTATTAAAGAGCAGCGTCTCAAAGACACTCTCTATAATGTTCTCAATTTTATTTTTAATGCTCCCAATATTATTATTACTCATCCGATGTTTTACTCCTGATAACGTTAACTGTTGCTTATGGCTGAATCCACCTGTCTTTAGTCAGGAGAACCGTTACACGACAACCTAAAATACGGACTTTGTTGTGTTGTGCTCAGACTCCATTGTTCTCACTCAATATAAGTATAAATTAGAGAAAACCAAACCGGTTCTCTGCCATCAGTCTCCTCTGAACCGAGGTTTTTTTTAATACTAAACAGGTTTAGAATGAGTGACTAAATTGTTAAATTAAAGCCTGTAATACATCTTGTGATCTTGAGGGATAACTTGCTATAGAATTAGCAACAAAATCCAAAAAGTTGGGGTGTTGTCCTTTTCCTGTGACACACTGGTGCAACTCCTTTGTCGTATTGCCGATTTTTTGGACATAAGTCTTTCATTTACCTCATGAATGCGAATCTACAACTAAACGATTCGGTTCTGAAAGGAGAGCATCATTTTCAGGGAAACATTTTTTACAGGGTTTCTTTCAGTTTGCGCCAAAAATTGTTTGTCGAGAGGAAATGAACAGGATATTCAACGTTATCTGGTCAATTACCAGGGAGAAATGGGTTGTTGTCTCCGAAAAAGTCAAGTCAAACGGGAGAGTTCCAAAATCCTCACTCTTGAGCATTGCGGTTCTCACTTCAATACTTGCTGCCGGGGTGCCAGCTTATGCCATTGATCCAGGCGCATTGCCTGCAGGCGGTCAGATAACTGCCGGTGCGGGAAGTATTGATGCAAGCGGTACCCGGATGACGGTGAACCAGTCGAGCCAGCAGATGATTGCCAACTGGAGCAGTTTCAATATCGGCACGGATGCAAGTGTCCAATTCATACAGCCAAATGTTTCGGCAACAGTGCTTAACCGTATTGCCGACCAGAATCCTTCACAGATACTTGGCTCGCTCTCTGCCAACGGCAAGGTTTTTCTGCTGAACCAGTCCGGCATTATTTTCGGCAAGAATGCACGCCTGGATGTCGGTGGTCTTGTCGCCTCATCGCTGAATATGCTTGACAGCGATTTTCTTTCCTCAAAATACAAGTTCTTTGCCTCTGGTAATGCCGGACAAATTCTTAATCAGGGCAGTATAAATGCTCCGGGTGGAGTGGTTGCTCTGATTGCTCCAAAAGTTACCAACGAAGGTACGATTACAGCCAGGAGTGGGAGCGCTGCCCTTGGAGCTGGCAATAAAGTTTCGGTTGATTTTACCGGGGACGGGCTGATCACCTTGACGGTGGATGAAGGCACTATTGATGCTCTTGTGGAAAACAAAGGTCTTGTCAAGACTGACGGAGGGCTGGTGGTCATGACGGCCCGTGCGGCTGATGAGCTTTCAAAATCGTCGATAAACAACAGCGGGATTATTGAGGCGAACACTTTCCAGCAAAGAGGAGGGCGCATTCTGCTTGATGCTGTTGGCGGAATGACAACGGTCTCTGGTACACTGGATGCCTCCTCGTCCGATGACAAGGGAGGGCAAATTGTTGCAACGGGTGACCGTGTTCTGGTGAAAGATGGCGCACATCTGACCGCCTCTGGAGCAACAGGCGGCGGTGAAGTGCTCGTTGGCGGTAATTGGCAGGGGAAGGATGCCACCATTCACCAGGCAACGGGAACCATCGTTGATTCGGGGGCGTTGCTCGAAGCCAATGCTACCGATACTGGCAATGGAGGTACGGTTGTGGCATGGTCGGATGTGACCAATCCACTCTCTGTTACACGGGCTTATGGGACGTTTGAGGCGAAGGGCGGGCCAAATGGCGGTGATGGTGGACGGATTGAGACTTCAGGGCATTGGCTGGATGTGGGGGGCTCACAGGGTGGAGCTTCTGCAGCGCATGGGCAGGGTGGCTTGTGGTTGTTTGATCCCTATAGCTTGCATATTGTAGCTACTACATCCACTATAACTGATGATTCAGGAGTATTTACCTCAAGTGCCACAGCTTCCGAGGTTAGTCATCTTGTTATTGAGAGTATGCTTGACCAAGGGACTGATGTAAAACTTCAAACGGGAGGCATAGTTGGAGACGGTGCGGGCGATGGCGACATTTATGTCGATGAAAGCGTTATGATGTCTGTTAATAATTCCAAAACAGTGTCTCTGGAGCTGAATGCTTCAGGCAGTATTTATGTGAATAAAGATGTAGGAAATTTTGCAGGTACTCTTGATATCAGATTTATTTGTGGAACTGGTACAATAAAAGGTACTGGTAACATAGGATTTGGTCAGGGAGGTACGTTTTTTACCGTCGGTAATGGTGGTATTGGGAATATTTCAGACAGCATATCAGGAGTTATAAGTGGTGCTGGTCGTACTGTCACCAAATCAGGTGCGGGCACATTGATACTTTCTGGAGTTAATAGTTACACTGGAGATACGACGATTGCAGCCGGAACGTTACGTGTATCAAATTCCTCATCACTTGGTGATGGGGCTGGTAGCGTAGTGGTTGCCAGTGATGCAACGCTGGAACTTGATGGTACTCATACAACAATATCTAACAATCTGTTGTTGTGGGGTACTCTGAGCAGTGTTAACGGCAATAACACCTATGGTGGGGGGATTTCTCTTTCCGGTTCAACCTTTATTAACGCAGAATCTGGAACAACGCTTACCTTGAGTAATGCAGTTGGTGACATGGTTGGTCAGCCATCTGGCGTTCTTACGGTATCTGGTAGTGGAACTGTCGTTTTTAAAGACGAAATAGGGTCCATCGCTGTTCCAATCGCATCATTTACAGGTGCTGATGAGACGATACTGGAGATAAATGGCGGCTTAGTGAACACGTCAGGAGCACAAACCTACAATGGTAGTACTACTTTTGGTGCAGCAATGACAACACTGATCACTATCGGCAGTGACATCACTGCCGTTGGTACAGTGACTGCCACTGCTGGATTGTTGACGCTTAATGGAGGAGTAAGAGTAAGTGATGGTGGTAGTGGCAATATAGCTTTCAATAACAAGTCGAATAACATTTCAAATGTTGCGGTAACGAGGGCTGGTGATGTCTCTCTGATTAATGCTTGTGCACTTACACTTTCAGGTCTTTTTGCAACCGGAACAGTCAATGTTACGACTCTGACTGAAGACCTGATGATTGCTGGGTATATAGACAATGTCAGCATTGCGGCTGATGTTTTTGCAACACTACGTGCAAATGATTCTATTCTTCTTAACTATGATGTTAGCAATACTTCTTATGGTAATAAGTTAAATCTGGAATTTATTGCTGTTCTTGGGGGCGTTTCGGGATCTGGTAATATTAGCGGTGCTGGTGCGACCATATTCGATGTTGGTGGTGACAGCAGTTATGAAGGAGCAATTAGTGATGGAGCCATTTTCGGCGCAGTCAGGACAGTTACAAAAAAAGGTGATGGTGCACTGACGCTCAAGCCGTATAATGGCAGTAACATTTATACAGGTAGCACAACTATCAGTGCTGGCACGTTGATACTTGGTGACAATGATGTGATTCCCAAAAATATGATTTCAGGTGGCCACAATCTTGTTATCGAGGATAGTGGTGTTTTGGATATTGCTGGTTTCAGCAATAGTGTTTACGATGTCTATGTTTCCGGTAAAAGTAAAATTATTGATAGTGTTAATGGTGGAGTACTGACTGGTGAAAAATACATAATTGATAGCAGCGAACCCACGACTATCTCTGCAACTCTTGGTAATTTCGTTGATAACAGTGATTTGACCAAGTCTGGCTCAGGTACTCTGACGATTACGGGAGTGAACACTTACCTTGGTGTGACGACGATAAATGGTGGCACAATCTCTCTGGGCTCAGCGGGAGCACTCGGTCCTTCGGGAACGCTGCTTTTCGACGGCGGTACGTTACAGTTTGATACCAATGACACTACGGATTATTCGTTTCGTTTCAGTACGGCTGCTAATCAGGCGTTCAAGGTTGATACGAATGGCCAATCGGTAACATTCGCTTCAGCGATAGTCAGCAGCGGAGGTACGTTGACGAAAGATGGGGCAGGTACGCTAACGTTGTCGGGCATAAATACGTACAGTGGAGTGACGACGATCAATGATGGCATACTCTCGATAGGCGCAGATAGCGGAATAGGAACCGCACCTGCGGTATCGACAGCCGGAGCCCTATTATTAAACAATGGCACGCTGGAGACGACGGGGAGTTTCACGTTGTCGTCGAATCGCGGAATCACCCTGACAGGAACCGGGACTCTGGACACGGCAGCTTCGACAACGCTGACTTATGGCGGTATCATTGCGGGCTCAGGTGGTCTGACGAAAGAAGGCGCAGGTACATTGACGCTGTCGGGAACGAATACGTACAGTGGAGCGACGACGATCAATGGCGGATGGTTGAAGAACGCTGCTAGCGAAGTAATACCGAACGGTTCTGCAGTTACAGTAAATTCACTAGGGACGTGGGATCTTGCCGACTATAATGAAACAGTTGGTTCGATAGAGGGCTCAGGCGATATCATGCTGGGGAGCGGAAATCTGACTGCTGGAGATGCAAACGATACGATCTATAGCGGCACCATTACTGGTTCTGGCGGACTGACGAAGGATGGCACCGGAACATTGACGCTGTCGGGAGTGAATACGTACGATGGTGTGACGACGATCAAAGATGGCATCCTTTCCATAGCCATTGATGGTGGCATAGGAGCTGCCCCCACTTCTCCTGCACCGGGACATCTGTTATTAAACGATGGCACCCTTGAGACGACGGGTAGTTTCACGTTATCGACGAATCGCGGCATTATGCTGACAGGATCAGGGACTCTGGACACGGCAGTGTTGACAACGCTGACCTATGGCGGCATCATTGCTGGCTCAGGCGATCTGACGAAGGATGGTGCCGGTACATTGACGCTGTCGGGAGTGAATACGTACAGTGGAGCGACAACGATCAATGATGGCATACTCTCGATAGGCGCTGATAGTGGCATAGGAACCGCACCAGCGGTATTGACAACCGGCGCTTTGCTCTTGAATAACGGCACGCTGGAGACGACAGGGAGTTTCACGTTGTCGTCGAATCGCGGAATCACCCTGACCGGCGCAGGAACTCTGGACACGGCAGTGTTGACAACGCTGACCTATGGCGGCATCATTGCTGGCTCAGGCGATCTGACGAAGGATGGTGCCGGTACATTGACGCTGTCGGGAGTGAATACGTACAGTGGAGCGACAA
>Ga0194037_1001682_pt1 | contig 15575 bp, 7 predicted proteins | sample JunL306m_MetaG_FD_148653 | JGI IMG/M metagenome (GOLD analysis project Ga0194037, IMG submission 148653) | Anoxic zone freshwater microbial communities from boreal shield lake in IISD Experimental Lakes Area, Ontario, Canada - Jun2016-L304-6m | ecosystem: Environmental > Aquatic > Freshwater >...
AAGTTCATCGGGCGGATCGGCTTCAACTCAAGCCGCTTGAAAGGTTTCCTCGATACCGAAGGACTCACGCTGCCGCCGGGGGCCACGTGGCAGTTGGAAAGTTTCGGGGTTTTTGCCGGGGCCAACTGGGACGAGGCGGTGGCGGCGGTGGCGGAAAAAATCCAACAGAACCACCCGCGCACCCTGCCTGTCACGCCACCCACCGGTTGGTGTTCGTGGTACACGTTCTACGAGGAAGTCACGGTTCCTGACATCGAGCGCAACCTGGCATTCTCCAAGGAAAACCTCCCGCAACTCCGCTACATCCAGATTGACGACGGCTATCAATCGAAGATGGGCGACTGGCTGGAAACCGGCAAGGCGTTTGGCGGCAACATCAAAACCGTTCTCAAGCAGATCAAGAGCGCCGGCTTCGAACCCGCAATCTGGGTGGCTCCGTTCATCGCCGAAAAAACCTCGCTCGTTTTCCAACAACACCCGGACTGGTTCGTCAAAGGCAGCGACGGCAAGCCGCTCGACTCGAGCACCGTCGGCTTCGGCGGCTGGCGCTGCGCCCCTTGGTATGTGCTCGACGGCACCCACCCCGCAGTTCAAAAGCACCTTGAGCAGGTCTTCAAAACCATGCGCGAGGATTGGGGCGTCACCTATTTCAAACTCGACGCCAACTACTGGGGTGCCATCCACGGCGGCGTTCATTACAATCCGTTAGCCACCCGCGTCGAAGCCTATCGCCAGGGCATGGCGGCCATTCAGAACGGGGCGGGGGACTCGTTCATCCTCGGCTGCAATGCGCCGATCTGGCCGTCGCTCGGCCTGGTCGATGGCATGCGCACCTCGGGTGACATCAACAACGATTGGAAATCGATCAAGGGCTGCGCGTTGGAAAACCTGTCGCGTGCCTGGCAGAATGGCAAACTCTGGTGGAATGATCCCGATTGCCTCCTGCTGACCGAAAATACCCAGAAGAACATCCGCCACCACCTGCCACCCAAGGATCCGACGCTCACGGAAAACCAGTTCAAGCTGCATGTCGCATCCATTCGGGCCACCGGCGGGCTGGTTCTCAGCGGCGATGAAATGCCACAGATCCTGAAAAACCGTTGCATGGTGCTGGCCAAGTTGCTCACGCCCACCGGCATGGCGATGCATTTTGCCAGCCCGGGCTTTCCGGTCGGCCGGGTCACCCTCAATACCCACCAGGAGGAAGTCGCCCTGTTCAATTGGAGCGACACCCCCGTCACCCGTTCCTTTGCCACCGAGGCGGGCTCAACGATCACCGATTTCTGGACCGGGGAATCCCGCAAAGCCGATGGCACCACCACCTCCTGTGAGATCGCGCCCCGTTCCGCTGTTCTGTTGGAGATCACGAAATAAAGAATTCCCTCCGATCCACATCATCACCCGATCTTGAAACACCTTTGATAGAAACGACCATGAAAACCACCAACCTGCGATCCACACTGGCCTTGTTATTCACCCTGGGCGCCGCCTCATCACTTGCGCTCCACTCCGAGGAGTCGATGGACAAGATGTGGGGGGACGCCGCCACCAAGGATGGCGTCGAATCCAATGAACGTGCCGCTCTCTTGCGTGATGGCAACTATGGAATGTTCATCCACTGGGGGCTATTTTCCAGTCTCGGCGGCCAGTGGAAAGATCAAACGTTCTATGGCATCGGCGAGTGGATCAAGCGGCAGATGAAAATCTCCGACGAGGAATACATGGGGTTGGCCAAGGATTTCAATCCGAGCGAGTTCGATGCCAGGGAAATCGTCCGCGTCGCCAAGGAGGCAGGCATGAAGTATATCGTGATCACCTCGAAGCACCACGAGGGGTTCGCCATGTTCAAGTCCGCCCACGCCTTCAACATCGTGGATGCCACGCCGTTTCGTCGCGACCCGATGAAGGAACTCTCCGTCGCCTGCCGCGAGGCGGGGCTGGGTTTCGGTTTCTACTACTCGCACTTCCAGGACTGGACCTCACCCGGTGCCGAAGGCGGACCGAAAACCAACCCGGATGGCTCGCCCGCCACGTTTGACCAGTACTTCCGTCAAAAATGTTATCCGCAGGTTGACGAGATCTGCTCGAACTATGGCCCGCTTGCGTTCATCTGGTTCGACACGCCGGGCAGCATGCCCAAGGAGGACCTCGTTGCCTTGGAGCAACTGGTGCGCAAAAAACAACCGCATGCCATGCTCAACTCGCGCATCGGCCAGGGCCTTGGCGACTATGAAAGCCTAGGCGACATGGAAGTGCCGCGCCGCAACCACCCAGGGCTATGGGAAAGCCCGGACACCACCAACGACTCATGGTCCTATGCCTGGTACGACCAGAACTGGAAGACGCCCAAGGAGATCCTTCATCGCCTCGTTGCCACGGTGGCCCGTGGCGGCACCTATCTGCTCAACGTCGGCCCGGACGGCAAAGGCCGCATTCCCGCTCCCGCCGCACGCTATCTGGTCGAGGCCGGGCAATGGGTCAAACAACATCCCGGCGCGGTCTATGGTGCCAGCGCCTCGCCATGGGGCGTCGCCCAGCCATGGGGTGATATCACCCGAACCGGCAATACCCTGCACGCCGTGGTCTTCGACTGGCCTGCCGACCGCAAAATCCACCTCTCCGGATTGGTTGGCAAAATCGCCAGCGTCACCCTGCACCAGCAGGATGGTGGACTGCTGCCGCTGGCTGCCACCCAATCCGGAACCTGGACGGTCATCGAGGCCGCCGCCGCCGATGCCGGGACAGTCGCCTCGTTAGCCAGCCTGATAGAAATCAAGCTCGCATCCCCAGCCAAGGTGGATCAAACCCCCGGCATCCATCCTAACATACCCACCACGCTCTACGGCGAGTTTGCGCTCGCCCGCAATGCCGAAGCGAAAGTCATCAACTGGATGGAGAAATTCGGGGAATGGAAATTCGCCCATCAGATCAGCGACTGGAAGCCCGGTGGCGTGGCCGAGTGGGATGTGGATGTCGCCGCCGCTGGCGATTACTTTGTGGAGCTCACCTACAAGGGCGAGGAGCGCCTGGTCTGGTCCGTCACCACCTCGGAAGGCACGAAAATCCAGAACCAGCAGGCCGCCAGTCCGGTTTACAAGTCTTATCCCACCGGAATCCTCCGTTTTGCCAAACCCGGCAAACACACGGTGAGCGTGTCGCTGGTCGCCGGGGATCCGAAAACATCCAGTCTCCAGGCCATCCGCTTTTCACCCGTGAGTGAATCCACCGGCAAACCCAATGCCACCGTCAGTCTCAGACATCCTGAACTCGAAGGAAATGGAATCAACCCGTGATGAAGAAAGGCGGCGGGCAGAATGCCCGCGCCACAGGTCGCCCGGGCATTCTGCCCGGAGCCTCTAACGAAAAAGCCGGTGCTAAGTCAACTGTATTGGGCATCCTGCCCGGATCCTTAATAAGTTAGGCCATGGAACATGCACTGCCGTCGCGCGGCGACAACGTGCTGCGCATTACGGATATTCAAGACGATAAATCGGTCGTGCCCGGGACCAAATTATACCACGCCGCATTGCAGGCGGCCAAGGTCCCGTGCGAATTTTTCTGCTGCGCCACCGGCGGCCACGGCTACGGGTTGCGCTCCAAAGGAGATGTTGCCGGGTGGCCCCAAAAATGCCATGAGTGGTTGCTGAAGGCGGGCATCATATGAAATAGTGATAGGCAGACTCGGATAAAGGAGTCATGTTGTGTGCGGCTTTGGCTCAACCAACTTTTGCCCGCCAACCCGCCGGCCTCTGGCCGCTCCAAAAAAAAGTCCTCACCCCGCAATCAGATCCCTGAAATCAAGCCTGTTATGTTCCCTTAGCGGCACTTCTTTGCGATTTCAAACATAAAACCATGACGCTCAAAGAACCTCAGTTTTCGCACCCCAAAGGCTTCGCCCTGGTCGTCACGCTCTCGCTAATGATTTTGCTCACGATCATCGCCGTCGGCCTGTTGACACTCTCGAGCATCTCGCTGCGCTCGTCGAGCCAGGGCGAGGCCATGGCTGTGGCCCAGGCAAACGCCCGCATGGCCCTGATGCTCGCGCTTGGCGAACTCCAGAAATCCGCCGGAGCTGACCAGCGGGTCACTGCTGCGGCAGGCATCCTTCCCGCGGCCAAGCCCGCAACCCCTGGCCGCGCCCACTGGACGGGCGTCTGGGACACCAGCGCGTTCAACCCCGCGAAGCCCGACACCAAGGCGTTCGTGCGCTGGCTGGTCTCGGACAGCCCTTCCACCCTCGCTGATGCCACGGCCGCCGCCGGCACGGATGATGTGCTTGTTTTTCAAGGCAAGGATGCCGCTTCGTCAGTCAGAGTTCCCAAGGTGGAAATCGCCGCCGGCACGAACACCAGGAACTACTATGCCTACTGGGTCGAAGATGAGGGACTCAAAGCCGATCTGGGCTGGAGCGAGGGAGCGGCCTCCACCAACGAACGCAAGCAAGCCGCACGACTGGCCGCAGCACCAGGCCCTGATCATGGCAGCTTTGATGGCCCATTCACCGGTATCATCAACTACCCCGTCACGAGAGAAGCCGGCAACACCTGGCTCGACAACCTCGACAAGGCGCTCAGCGCGGCTGACATGCCCTTGGTGATGAGTGACTCCAGCAACCAAAGCGCCTGGCTGCGCGAGATGCGCCACGACCTGGCCCTTGGCAGCCGCGGCGTGCTCGCCGACGTCAAACTCGGCGGCCTCCGGCGCGACCTCAGCCTCGCCTTTGAAATGGATGGAACCGCGGACGTGAGCGCGACTTCACAACCCACGAAGTTCAATCAGCAGTCCGGCGAATTCGTCGGTGGCGCGGACCGGTTGACCGCGCCTCAGGCCGCGCCAGGCATGGGCGGCGTCTATGAGCGCTTCCTCTACCGGGACACCCAGGGTTCCGGCACCTCCTTCTCCGCCAGCATGCAGGCGGCCCCCTCCGTTGTCAGGGGCCCGAACTGGTGGGCGCTCCGGGATTATGCCAACCTCTATAAGCGGCTCAGCGGGACGAACGGGAATTATTCCCTCACGGCACGCAGCTACTACCCGAATAAAAGTGGGGGGGCCACCTCATTGGGAATCATGACCCAAGCCAACACCGGCGGCGATAGCTGGGATAAGGAGAACAGCAAGAACCCCGTTAAATACATCTACCGCCCTGCGAGAGCCAACTATGCGCCGGTGTTACTGGGCTCGGTTTGTTTGTATAGCGCGCTCGCCACCCAGTCCGACGGCACGACGGCCAAACTGGCACTCGGAGTCGATTCGTTCCTGTATCTTTGGAATCCATTCAATCGGAACCTGCAGTTCGATAAGTTCGCGATCTCCGCCGATTTAGGTTTTCCTGGAGACATCACATTCTTCGTAACCCGCGGAGGAACCATGACAACGTATGGCCCAGATCAACTCACGAACTACCTTACCAAAAATTCGGGGGGGGGGGGGGCTATCTCCTATCTGGTGTCGAACTTAACGATGGCTCCCGGTGAAGTCATCGTGGTTTCCCCGTCATCAACTCGCAGCTCCACGGCCACACCGCTCCATGACGAAGCCAAGCCCGGAACCAATACCGACAACGCTTCCGGTGTCATCCTGACCAAGCTCCCACCATCATGGACGGAGGTTCCCTTGAATTTGGCCACGGATACGGTCTCAATGCGATATATATCTCCTACCGGCGGCAACGCCTGGTTCTGGCTGCGGACCTCTCTTCCTCCCTCAGGCGCAACGGCCAATAGTAATTCAGCTGGCGCCGGCGATGAGCTCCAGGCGATCGATAGCAATAATTCTGGTGGCAACACGCTTCCCGAATACTTTTACCCTAGTAAGGGATCGGGGGTGACGGCGGGACCGTATCCTGCGGGCACGCTTGTGAACACGAAGAACTTCTTCGGGATCCACGCCTACCTCATGAAACCGGCCAGCCATTCGGGACCCAAACCGAATCCGGTGGAAGTCTTTTCACAGTTCAATCCGGCACCGGTCGGAAGCACCGTCAATGACGTGTGGCGTCCCTGCCACCTGAACCAGATCTATAACATGGTGAGCAGGGCTGGCGGGGTAAATACGCTATTGCAGGAGGTTGCGATCAATTTCCCGGCGACCGCACTCAACAATGGTTTCTGGGGTGCGAGTTACTCTTCCGGTTCGACCTCGGTGCCGATGACGAACATCCCGTCGGCGCCGATCTTCTCGCTTGCCTCCTTCTCCCATGCGGCCCTTGCGTTGCGGACTTCAGAGCCCTACCATGCGGTTGGGAATTCATGGGCAAGCGTTTTCGTTTCGCCCGTTTCGCCGTATGGAAAGTATCAGGATGCCTTGGGAACACATACCGCAGCCGACAGTTCATGGCTGCTCAACGACGCTCTCTTCGACCGCTACTACCTGTCCGGCATCGCGCCGGAGTTCAACATCACTGGCGGAGGTTATTCTGCAACGGGATCCATCACGAAGACTCTCACTGACTTTTTCGGCGCGAGCTATCAGGACGCACATGCCAACTCGGTTCTGCGCCCCTATCTGCCGCCGGGCCAGACCGCCGCCGCCGCAAACGCAGCGCTGGCTGCCGATGACGGCTACAAAAAAACGGGCGCCTACAGCCTGATAGATGGCGCCTTCAACGTGAACTCCACATCGCTCGCGGCATGGACAGCCTTCCTGCGGGCCAATCGCAATCTGTCAATCGGCTATGCCCAAGCCGGTGGCACGGATGGAAGCCCGGGAAGTCCTTTTCCATCCAGCACCTCGCCGGCGGCCCCCGGAAATGGAGCCGCTGCGCTCTGGGCGGGTTTTTCCCGGCTGAGTGACGCCCAAGTAACGACTCTCGCGACGGAAATCGTGAAGCAAGTCAAACTGCGCGGCCCGTTCATGAGCCTGTCGGACTTTGTCAACCACCGGGTCGGCACACCCAAGACCACGGAAAACGACATGGGAGCGCTCCAGGCGGCCATCGAAGCCGCCAATATCAACTCCGCAGTCCAAACCGGTGCCGGCGGGACCACCCCGGATTACACCTCAGCCGGAGCCATATCCCTCATGCCGGGTGGCAGCACCCCAGGTGCCCGCAAGACCACCACCGGCATCCCGACCGACATCACCCAGGCGGATCTGCTGCTGCCGCTCGCCCCGCGACTGGCCGCGCGGTCCGACACTTTTCGCATCCGTGGTTACGGCGAGGCGCGCTCCAAGGACGGCAGCCAGATCCTTGCCCGTGCCACCTGCGAGGCGGTGGTGCAGCGTTTCCCGGAATACATGGACCCCGTCACGGATGCGTCCAACAACGAACCGTGGGACGAGGCGACCAACCCGCTGTCTCCGTCCGCCTCCAAACTCAACCCGATCAATCAGCTATTCGGCCGCCGTTTCAAGCTCGTGCGGTTCCGCTGGTTGAATTCCAATGAGGTCTGATTATTTGTTACCCATGAACCCGAAACTACTGTTTGCCGTTTTGCTGGTGATATTTCCGCTCGCCATCCCACCCGCGCTGAACGCGAAAAGTGAGGATTCCGGTCACTCGAAAGCCATCGAATTCACCTGTGCCGCATGGGAGAAGCTGCCTTACCCGGAATTGTATTATCTGCATGGAAAACAATACCTGCAGCTCGAATTGTCCGCAGGACAGCGCTCGAAGGTTTATCCTCTCAAGGGCGTTGAAGCCCTGGAATTGTTCATCCGAAAAGTGAGCGCCGCCGGTTCCGGGATATCCGATGCGGCTCCGGAATACGAGCGGGTCGCTATGGCACCGCTTCTGAAAGGGGTGAAACGGATGCTCTTCCTAATCGAGGCAAGCAAGGATTCCAAGGGCATGCCGCTCCAGCTTCTTGGAATGGATGACACTTTGGAAACCTTTCCGGCCGGATCGTTCCGATTCATCAACCAAACGCCACATCTGCTGCGGATCGAATTCGCCGGAGTCACCCGCGATCTGCCTCAAGGCGCGCTGAAAGTCGTAACGCCGGATCTCCCGGAGGCAGGTGGATTCCTTCCCGCCATCATTCAGAACGAGGACGGACGCAAGATCCTGGAGAACCGGTTTTTCGCCCAACGCACAGGGCGCGAATTGATCATTATCAGCCCGCCTGCCGCAGGGCGGACCGAACTGGTTATGAAGTTTCTATCAGACACTATCCCCGCAAGTCCTACCACCCCCCGGAAGCCATCTCATCGCAAATAGCATGCAACGCCCACGTCTGATGACCCGAAGATTCGCCAGCATCCTTTTCGCCGCATGCCTTCTGCTGCTGGCGGGATGTCCCGCACTGCTGCGCGCCCAATCCGCGCCCGACAAGCCCGGCGTGGAATTCTCCTGTGTGGTCTGGGAGCAGCCGCCCATCTCCGCGGTCGTGTACCGAGATGGCAAAAGCTACCTGCCGCTGGTGTTCTCGCTAGGCAACCGTTCGCAACTCTATCCATTGAAGGAGTCGTCCGCATTCGAGTTGTATGAGAAAGCGGTCGGCGCGGACGGAACGACGACGTACAAACTGGTAGGCAAGGCACCCATAATTGCAGGAGCACGGCGGATGTTGTTTCTAATCGACCAGGTTGCCAACTCCACCGGATTGCCGCTCAGGGTTTTCGGTGTGAATGATGCGCTGGATGTCTTTCCGCCCGGCACCTTCCGCTTTGTCAACTTTTCCAGCGCGGCGCTGCAGGTCAAGTTCGGCGGGGAGACCAACAAACTGCCCGCGGGTGAGATGAGGGTCGTCAAATCGCATGTCTCGCCCAAGGGTGGATTTCTTCCCTTTTTCATCGGTGATGCCAGCGGCAAAATCATCTTTGAAACCCGCCTGTTCGGTCAGCCAAGCGGGCGCGACATGGTCTTTATCGGTCCGCCTACCAAGCCCGGGAACGAACCGATGGTGAAGTTTCTCACCGAGATCATTCCTCCCGCGCCGCCCAAACCCGGCGGCTAGCCATTTCCACCCGCCCTCATCTGGAGCCTACCCGCACATGAAACTGAAAATTACCACTGCCGCAGCGGCCGCCATTCTCGCCCTGACCGGAACGAGTCGTCTTATCGCAGAGACCTTGCCTTCCCTCATGGATGGCAAGATTCCGCTCAATATCGACCAATTGTGGGGTGACTATGATCCCAAACGAGAGCCTCTCGAAACCGAGGTTGTGAAGGAATGGGAACAGGATGGCGTGGTGGCACGGCTCATCCGCTATCAGGTCGGCACTTTCAAGGGCACTGCCTCCAAAGTCGCCGCCATCTACTGCTTTCCCAAGGGCGGCGCCAAACTCCCCGCCCTGCTCCATTTGCACGGCGGTGGCCAATCGGCCAGCCTCGACGGCCCGATGGCCGACGCAAAAAACGGCTATGCCAGCCTCTCGCTCAACTGGGGCGGGAATAAAATCCCCGTTCCGAAATCCGTCACCGCCAGCGGAACTTGGGACGGCCCGCAAACCGACTGGGGCAAGCTCGACGCCACCCACCCGCCGCAACGCAACAAGGTCAATCACTTTGCCGGCGGCATCAGCCCGGACGATTTCACGCTCGATGCCGTCGAGTCTCCGCGCAACTCGAACTGGTTTCTCGTCCTGATCGCCGCCCGCCGCGGGTTGACGTTCCTGGAGCAGCAGCCCGAAGTCGATCCGGCCCGCCTCGGCGTGTACGGCCATTCGATGGGCGGCAAACTCACCACCAACCTGGCCGGCATCGACCGCCGGGTCAAAGCGGCCGTACCGTCCTGCGGCGGGTGCGGCGAGATCGATGTCAGTGAAATCGATCTGCCCGGCTGTATCAAAACCAGCGTCAGCCCGATCCAGGGTGCCTGCATTTCCGACAATGCCTATATCCCGCACATCACTTGCCCGATTCTATGGCTGTCGCCGACCAACGATTTCCATGCCACCATCGACCACATGGCGTGGAATTGGCGCAACGTGCCCGACTCCCTCATCCGCTTCAGCATCACGCCCCATCGCAACCATATTCACGATGAGGCCCACGGCCTGACCAAGCACCTGTTTTTCGAGCAGCACCTCAAAAAGGCCTTCACCTTCCCGCAAACTCCGCAACTCACCTTGCTGACCAAGACCCCGAACGGCGTGCCGGTGCTCAGCGTGACTCCCGACGAGTCTCGGCCCGTCAAGGCCGTGGATATCTATTACTCGGTGGACCCGCATCCCACCACCCGTTTCTGGCGCGATGCCAAGGCCGTCCAAAAGGGCAAACTATGGGCCGCACCCGCGCCACTGATGTCGTTGGAGCAACCGCTCTTTGCCTACGCCGATGTGACCTACGACACCCCCGAAGCCTATCGGAAAATCGCCCAAGCGCCCGGCTCCGGCAATTCCGTCGTGTTCGCTATCAGTTCACGCGTGCTCACCGCTTCGCCCGCCGGATGGCAGGCCGCCGGGGTGCGCGCGACCGACCTGCCTGAGCGCATGATCGATGCCGGTGACCGCGGCTGGCACGACTGGTATCTCTCCAACTGGGGACACCCCCCGCTCTGGGCTGCGATCACGGCCAAGCTCAAAGACCCGAAATGGCGCGGCCCTAACGGCGGCAAGCTGGTCTTTGATATCCGCTCGACCAGCGACAACACCCTGGCGGTCGTCATCAGCACCAATGCCTGGGGAATTTACGGCAACAAGGTGCCCACGGCCGACTACGTCGCCGCCAAAGAACTCACAGGCTCGCCCGACTGGCAAGCTATCACCGTGAGCCTGGAAGAACTCGTCGCCAATGACGTCAAAATCACCACCCCTCTCGCCGATTGGCAGACGGTGACCGACCTGCGCATCAGCCCCAGCTATCAGGGCGGACCGAAAGGCCGTGTCAATGTTGGGGGCAAGGCCTGGCAGGGACCGCGCGAGATTCGCAACCTGCACTGGCAAGGGGGCGAATATGCCGCCGTGCAGCCCGTCGGCTCCACCCTGAGCGCCGAGGATCACCAGCGCCAATTCAACGCAGCAATCAACAAATCCTTGGAACAGGAAAGAATGGATCGCCGCCAGAAGTAATTTTTCCGCTTCGGATCTCTTCCAACTACGACAACATGAAATCACTCATACCAGTTTGTCTGTCAGGCATTCTCGCGCTCACTTGCCTGCGGGCGGGGGCCGCCGAGTCATTGCTCAACCCCAAGCAGGTCTGGGCGGACTACGATCCTAACAAGGGCGAATTCAAGGAGGAAATTGTCAAACAGGAGACGAAGGATGGGCTTTATTACCGCGAATCCTACATCAGCGCCTATGTGGTGGGCGAGGAAGTCCGCGTTTATACCCTGTATCAAGTCAAGGCCGGTGCCCACAAGGCCCCCGGACTGTTGAATGTTCATGGCTGGATGGGGGCGGCCTCCATCAACAAGGATTATGTCGCCGACGGTTGGGCGGTCATGTCGTATGACTATTGCGGAAAAAACGGCAACCGGGTGCATTACACCAAGTATCCGGAAAAGCTCAGTCACGGCGAGATGTGCGGGGGCAAGGTGACCAACTGCTCCTTGCCTGACAAGACGTCGATCACCGACCCGAAGCAGACGTCCGACTACCTCTGGTATGCGATCGAGTCCCGCGTGCTCAGCTATCTGGAACAACAGAAGGAGGTCGATAAATCCCGGATCGGGGCCGTGGGCTATTCCTATGGCGGCACCATCATGTGGTTCCTGGGAATGGATCCCCGCATCAAGGCGGTCGTCGCCTACTTCGGCATCGGCTATACGGAGTACTATCGGAATCGCGGCGTGATGATGTATAATGTCCCTTACGTCGAACCGGAGAAAAGCCCCGGAGAGAAGATTTATCTGGCAGGCATCGCGCCCGAAGCGCACGTGCCATACATCACAGCCCCGACGCTTTTTCTCAATGGCAGCAATGACCACCACGGTGTCTGCGAGCGCGGGTTGGAAACCTTCAAAGTGTTCCCCAAAAACGTGCCCTGGGCATTTGCCGTCCAGGTCCGCGGCCACCACAACACCGAAAAAATCGGCCAGGACACCAAGATGTGGCTCGAAAAATACGTCTTGAAAAAGGAGGTGTTCTGGCCGGATCATCCGCAATCGGTCATAACGCTTGATGCCGGCGGGGTGCCCCAACTGATGGTCAAGCCGTCGAATCCGCAGCGGGTCAAAAGCGTCGAGATCTATTATGCGCTCAAAAACCCATCCTGGATCAGCCGCGCATGGCGCGATGCCACCGTGGTGCGCCAGGGGGATCACTGGCTGGCAAAACTGCCGGTCATCAATGTGGACGACTACGTTTTCGCCTACGCGAACGTGATCTACGACACGACAGCCGTCGTCTCCACCGCTTTCAACGCCGTCATCCCGTCCAAACTGGGCAACGCAAAGGCGACCGACACGGTATCGGAGGTGCTTTACAGCGGCGATGGCGGGCTTGGGGCCTGGTCCAATGTCGCGGAGGTCGAAGGGGCCGGCGGCATCAAAGGGTTTCGCTGCATCGACAATAAAGCGGGCTTTGGCAACGAGCAAATGAGCGACCCCAAGTGGCAGGCCCCGGCGAATGCCGCGCTGGGATTCAAGTTCTATTGCACCGAACCCCAGACGCTGGTTTTCACGGCGGGTGATTATAGTGGTGAAATCGAGATCACCGCGTCGGATGCCTGGCAGGAAATGGTCATCCCCAAGGAAAAGCTCTTTAATCTCCACAACCCAAAAGTCTCGATGGCCAATTGGAATAATGTGCCAAACATCCAATTCAAGCCAAAGAGCGGGGCCGATATCACCAAGATCTTGTTCGCGAATTTCAAGTGGACCGTGCAAAAGCCGTGAACATTCAGCTGCCAAATACCATTACTAATCAATCAGGGGACTCTTTCCTATGTTGGCTAGAACCACTGATTACACAGAGTTACTGATTTTTTCCAAGAGATCTCTCCAATCTGTGTAATCAGTGTAATCAGTGGTTCAATTTACACATAACCCATATAGGCATATTAATTTACAAAAGCGGTGTCACTCTTTCAATCCCATGCCATACCCCGTGTTTACGAAAATACTCTTAGTCTCCCTTGTTGCATCCAATCTGCTCCGCGCTGCCGGGGAATCCCTGCCGCCGCTGATCGATGGCAAGGCACCGCAAACCTTTGAGGCGCTGTGGGCCGGCTACGACCCCCGCAAAGAACCCCTGGAAATCGAAGTTTTGAAGGAGTGGGAGGAGGACGGTGTGGTGCTGCGCGTCGTCCGCTATCAGATCGGGGTGTTCAAAGGCCACAAGGCCGTGATGGCCGCGGTCTATGGATTTCCCAAAGGCGGCAGCAAGCTGCCGGGTTTGGTCCAGATCCATGGCGGCGGGCAGTTCGCAGATTATAAAGCGCCACTCACCAACGCCAAACGCGGCTATGCCACGATCTCCCTCGCTTGGGCCGGCCGCATCAGTGCCCCCGCATACGAAGTGGACAGCGATATCGTCAACCTCTTCATCGAAGGAAATACGGGCGATCCCGCCTATAAGGTGACAACCGATTGGAAAGGCTTCATTGGGTACCACGCGGTCGATCGAAAAAACCGGGCCCCGGCGGCTTTTCCTGAATGGAAATTGGATGAACTCACCGATTCACCACGCAACTCCAGTTGGTTCATGTGGGAACTCGGTGCCCGCCGGGCGCTGACCTTCCTGGAGCAGCAACCCGAAGTGAACGGGGATAAGTTGGGCGTTTACGGGCACTCCATGGGCGGCAAGCTCACCGTCATGACCGCCGCCGCGGATGCCCGGGTGAAAGCGGCGGCCCCATCTTGCGGCGGAGTTAGCGCGCGGTCGGAGCCCGGCATTGCTCCCGCGCCAATCGATGACGGCGTTTCGCTTTCCCATATCACCTGCCCGATCATTTTCCTGAGTCCTGCCAATGATTTCCACGGTCAAATTGACGACCTGCAAACGGCGCTATCAGAGATCCACAGCAAGGAATGGCGGGTCACCTGCTCGGCCCACGGCAACCACCAGGATCTGGCGGAATTCGAGGTCGCTACCCAACTGTGGTTCGACCAATGCTTGAAAGGATCCTTCCAGATGCCAAAGACGCCCGCCGCGACTCTGGAATTGAAGACAACCAATGCCGTCCCCTGCTTTACCGTCACCCCGGATGCTTCCAGGGCCATTCAAGCGGTGGATATTTATTATACCCAGCAAGGCCGCCCGGCGGGAACGAAGCACGACATGTTCCACACGATGAGCCGGTTTTGGCATCGCGCCAAAGCGACCCGCAATGGCGACAATTGGAGCGCGGAATTGCCCGTGTTGACCATCGACAAGCCATTGTGGGTCTATGCGAATGTGCTTTATACTTTGGACCAACCGGTGACGGGCGCGGGTTACTATTACGGAAAGTATACGACCCAGGCGTTTAATCTTTCGTCGCGCATGGCGATTGTTTCCGCGGACCAGCTCAATGCGGCCGGCGTCAAGGCAACGGCGAATCCTTCGCAGATGATCGAAGTATTTGGCAAGGACTGGCAGAAGGAATGGTTCACCTACGACCTGACTGACAACTGGGCCCGCAGCACGCACAAAATCTATGATCCCCAATGGCAGGCGCCGGAGGGGGCGCAACTCGCGTTCTCGGTCCGCAGCGCGCAGCGTAATAAGTTGGTCGTTAGAGTGGATGGTAACGCCTCCGAGGTGGCCCTCCAAGGCGGCAACCAGTGGCAGCAGGTGGTGCTGACGTGGACTGACTTCCGTGATGCCAAGGGAGGCGCCCTGAAGGATTGGAAGAACCTCAAAACCCTGGGCCTGTCGGCCAAAGAGACACTCAAGTCCAAGGTGGACGGGGTCGACAAAAAAATCGAACTCGGAGCCGAGTGGGTCGGCGAGAGCCCCGAGTTCAAGAACCTGCGCTGGGTCGAGGCGGCACTGGAAAGTCAGCACCAACCGATCGGTGCGAAGATTACTCCGGCGGAATCAACTGCGGGGAAGTTCGTCCAGGCGCGTTTCATCGCCCCACCGGCCAAGCGCGCGGCGGACGCGGCCTGCCCGCTTTTCCGCAAGGAATTCACCCTGAATTCCAAGCCGCAAAGCGCCACCCTGCGCATCATCGGCCTGGGCGATTACGAGGTCAGCCTCAACGGCCAGCCGTTGGCCGCCACGGCCATCAACCAGCCGTGGTCGGAATATGAAAAGACCCTCTACTACCGCGACTTCGACCTGACGCCCGCCCTAGGGGCCGGCCCGAATTGCCTCGGCGTGATGCTCTACAATTCCTTTTGGCATAACCCCAATCCGCCCGCCGGCCGCTATAACAAAATCGGTGCCCAACGCACTACCGCCGAGCCCTACCTGCTGTGCGCGGAAATCACCGCCACTCAAAAAGACGGCACCGTGGTGCGCATCGGCACCGATGGCTCGTGGCACCTGACGGATGGCCCGGTGATTTTCTCACATATCTACGCCGGAGAGGATTTTGATGCGCGCCGCCAGTTGCCCGGCTGGGACCGGGTGGGTTTTGACGACCGCAACTGGCAAACGGCGCGCGAAACCGCCGCGCCCGCGGCCCGTTTGGAACCGCAGCTCTTTCCCAACGTTGCAACCTTCGCCCACCAAAAACCGGTTTCGATCAAACCGGCGCAAGTGACGGTGCCGCACGCGACCGCTCAGCCCGAAGCGCCGGCGATGGCGGAGCCTCCGGCTTC
>Ga0194037_1001683_pt1 | contig 15571 bp, 16 predicted proteins | sample JunL306m_MetaG_FD_148653 | JGI IMG/M metagenome (GOLD analysis project Ga0194037, IMG submission 148653) | Anoxic zone freshwater microbial communities from boreal shield lake in IISD Experimental Lakes Area, Ontario, Canada - Jun2016-L304-6m | ecosystem: Environmental > Aquatic > Freshwater >...
GTAAAGATGGAAATAACTAACGATGATGTTACTTCTCCTACAATTCCCGGAAATGTCACAGCAGATACTATATCTTCCAGTCAAATAAATATAAGCTGGGCAGCCTCAACTGACAACACACTTGTTAGCGGGTATAAGGTATTTCGCAATGGAATATTAGTTAAAAATGTGACGACAGGAACAACTTATTCAGACACTTCACTTCTGCCCTCTACACAGTATTGTTACACAATATCTGCGTATGATCCTAAAGGAAATCAGTCTGGTACAGGCACAAATGTTTGTAAATCTACTTCCGCCATAACCCCATCCACCTATTCCATCTCCGGTCAGGTTACCTCAAGTGGTACTGGGCTTTCCGGAGTTACTGTAAGCACTTCCGGCGGATCGGCCACAACTGACGGCAGTGGCAATTACTCCATCAGCGGTCTTACAAACGGCAGCTACACGGTGTCAGCCTCCAAAACCGGCTATACCATGTCGGCCAGCCAGTCGGTAACTGTCAGCAGCGCCAATGTAACCGGCAAGAACTTCACTGCTACTTCCAACACTACCGTTAACCCGTCAACGTATTCCATTTCCGGTCAAGTCACCTCAAGCGGTGTCGGACTTTCCGGCGTGACCGTAAGCACTTCCGGCGGATCGGCAACCACCGATGGCAGCGGCAATTACAGCATCAGTGGCCTTGCAAACGGCAGCTACACGGTCTCGGCTTCTAAAACCGGCTATACCATGTCGGCCAGCCAGTCTGTAACCGTCAACAGCGCCAACGCAGGCGGCATAAACTTCACCGCTACGCTCATTCCCTCGACCTATTCGATCTCCGGACAGGTTACCCTGAACGGAGCCGGTCTGTCAGGTGTGACGGTGACTCTCGCCGGCAGCGGTTCAACCAGCACAACCACCGATTCAAGCGGGAATTATGTATTTTCCGGGGCACAAAACGGCAGCTACACCGTAACAGCCTCAAAAACAGGCTATACCATGTCGGCCAGCCTGTCGGTAACGGTCAGCAATGCCAACGTAACCGGCAAGAACTTCACCGCCACTGTTATTCCCTCAACCTACTCGATCTCCGGACAGGTTACCCTGAACGGAGCCGGCCTGTCAGGTGTGACGGTGACTCTCGCCGGCAGCGGTTCAACCAGCACAACCACCGATTCAAGCGGGAATTATGTATTCTCCGGGGCACAGAACGGCAGCTACACGGTAACAGCCTCAAAAACCGGCTATACCATGTCGGCCAGCCTGTCGGTAACGGTCAGCAATGCGGACGTGACCGGCAAGAACTTCACCGCAACAGCGATCCCGTCAACCTATTCCATTTCCGGCAAAGTCACCATGAACGGCACGGGTCTACCGGGTGTGACGGTGACCCTCACCGGCAGCGGTTCAACCAGCACCACCACCGACTCAAGCGGGAATTATTCGTTCAGCGGGGCGCAGAACGGCGGCTATACCGTCACGCCGACACTTGCGGGATACGCGTTCACTCCGGCGAGCAGAGCGGTGACTGTCAATGGCGCCAATGCAACCGTTCAGGACTTTACGGCAACTAACACCGGCTCCATTACAGGTCGCTGGTAAGGAGGAGATATACATGAAAAACACAATCATCATAGTGCAGAACATGATCATGGCCCTGGCGGTGTTGTTTCTCATAACCGGCTGCAGTGGCAGCGTCAACAGCGCTTCTTCCACCGGAGAAACCGGTGCTATCGTGGCCAGGCTGGTGTGGAGCGACGCCAAGCCAACAGCCAAAACCGTTGACCTGGCCCCGGCCGGGGTGGCAACAGTGCGGTTCGTTATCTCCGGCAGCAGCATGGCCACCGTACAGCAGGATTTTGCCGCATCAGCCGGAACCGGCACCATCGGCGGCGTTCTTGCGGGGAGCGGTCGGACTTTTACGGCACAGGGGCTGGATGGTTCCGGCACGGTTACCTATCAGGGTTCGGTCAGCAATGTTACCGTCCAGCCTGGGCAAACAACCGATGTCGGCACAATCACCATGCTGCCTGTTACTCCGGCAACCGCGCCGACAGCGCCTTCCGGATTAACGGCAAGCGCGATTTCCTCCTCACAGATCAATCTTACCTGGGCGGATAACGCCACCACCGAAACCGGCTTCAAGATCGAACGCAAGAGCGGAACCAGCGGGACATACGCCCAGATAGGCACAGCCGCCGCCAATGCGGCCAGCTACAACGACACCGGGCTTACAGCATCCACGGCCTATTACTACCGGGTACGGGCGACAAACAGCGTCGGGGATTCCGGATACTCCAACGAGGCCAATGCGACTACATCGGCAGCAAGCGGGGGCGGCACCGGTGTGGTACAGCTTCCCAGAACCGGCCAGACCGCCTGCTACGACGCCAGCGGGGCGGTGATCGCCTGCGCCGGCACCGGACAGGACGGGGCATTGCAGAAAGGAGTGGCGTGGCCCAATCCGCGCTTCACCGACAACAGCAACGGTACCGTCACCGACAACCTGACCGGGCTGATCTGGCTGAAAAACGCCAACTGTTTTGGCACGCAAGCATGGACCGCCGCACTGACCAGCGCCAATACGCTGGCCAGCGGCGCCTGCGGCCTGACTGACGGCAGCACGGCCGGACAGTGGCGGTTGCCCAACATAACCGAACTGGAGAGCCTGGTGGATTCGGAGCGCAACAATCCTGCACTACCTGCCGGCCATCCGTTTACCTCTGTCCAGTCCGATAGCTATTGGTCGTCGAGCAGCTACTCCTACAATGCTACCTACGCTTGGCTCGTGATCATGTACGATGGCATCGTGTACGGCAACGGTAAGAGTAAGTATAACTATGTTTGGCCCGTGCGAGCCGGACAGTAGGTTATTTGGGGATTTATGGCTCGTTATGATCATCTGCCGATTTTATCGTAGTACCATGAAGCTGGCTTCCCCTCACCCCCGGCCCCTCTCCCTAAGGGCGAGGGGAGCAATACCCAATCCCCTTCGCCCCAGGGGACCCAAAAGCGGGCCTAAAGGAGAAGGTGGCCGAAGGCCGGATGAGGGGATACGGCAGCCAGAACCATGCAAAATCGGTGGGCAAACATACCTGCCCACCCCGAACCTTTAACAAAGTTATAAATTTAGGAGGACTAAACCATGCAAAAAATCATCAGGATTACGCTTCACACACTGCTGCTCTCATCGCTGTTCATGCTCAGTTCCGCATTCGCCGCCAGTATCACGCTGCCGCAAACCGGTCAGAAAAGTTGCTCAGACGCTGACGGCAAAGCCATCGCCTGTGCCGGCAGCGGGCAGGACGGCGCCTGGCTGAAGGGCGCCGCCTGGCCGGCGCCCCGTTTCACCGACAACAGCAACGGCACCGTCACCGACAACCTGACCGGGCTGATCTGGCTGAAAAACGCCGACTGTTTTAACACGCAAGTATGGACCGCCGCACTGACCTGCGCCAATACGCTGGCCAGCGGCGCCTGCGGTTTGACTGACGGCTCCAAATCTGGCGATTGGCGGCTGCCGAACCGGAAAGAGCTGCAGAGTCTGGTGGACCGCTCTAAAAATAGTCCGGCATTACCTGCCGGCCATCCGTTTACTTCTGTCCAGTCCAATAACTATTGGTCGTCGAGCAGCTACTCCAACCGTGCAACCAACGCTTGGTACGTGTACTTGAACGATGGCTACGTGAGCAGCAACTATAAGGTTATCATTAACTATGTTTGGCCCGTGCGAGCCGGACAGTAGGTTATTTGGGGATTTGAAGTTTTGGGAAGCTTGAAATTTGAGATAGATCCGGGAGGTAGTATGGCTTTAACACCACTGGACCAGAATGTTTTCTATAAGCGAACGGAGCAGAATTTCCCTTCGGGATATCTGACACTCATCAGCATCATTCAAGGCGCGGCGATCAGTTTACTGGCAAAAGAAGTATATGACGATTTTGACATCGTTTGTCTGTTACGTAACGGTATTTCATCCGCAGACATTGTCAATGCGCTGTTCGTAATCATGTCTGTAGGGACGGTCATCACCATTGTGCATGAATATATCTGGTTTAACGGCGTATTCAGGTGGATGCCCAAAGTTCAGGATTCAGCTATCCCGGTACTGTTGGGATATTTTGAAATCAATGCCATCCTGAGCTTAACTGATCCGCTTAAATGGTGGTTTTGGGCTTTTTGCACCTGCGCCGTAGGGGTGTGGGCATATTACAACTCTTCCAGGAACTGCAGGAATATCTGCATGGAGGATGACAAGGATGCACAGGATTTCATCGATACATCGCTGAAAAAAGATATAACATTAGCTGCTGTCGGCACGTTGTTGAGTTTGAGCATGTTTGCGATTAATTTTATGCTCTATTCCGTCGATCCGTGCACGGAAATAGTGTGCGGTGGTACGATTAAGGACATTGCCAATTTTATCGGCGGACTGTTATTTATGATAATATTTTACCTCATCGTAGTTGAGGGGCAACAAATGATGGATAATCTTCCAAATATATTAAAAGAACGCGACAAATGCCCCAACTCAACAAAGGCAGCGAGTGCCTTGGGTAGTTCCGGTGACATGATACAAAACTCACCTTTCCCCAACAATTGACCGCTTAAGCACCAACCCCCGCCGGTACCCGCCGCGCGGGGGTTTTGTTTTATAAAATTCTGTCAAATCTGGACTTGACGCTATCATAACGCATGGTTTACTATGCCAAACATGAAAGCAATACTTGAATACCATATCAAATACGACGACAGCGACGGAAACATCGTTGAAATCAAAATATGGCGCGTACTGGTTACTGATCATACACCGCATGGTTTCAAATACACACTGGTTTACATCGTTGATGGTGTGCGTATTGTAGGATACGACAACGAGCGAGGCAAGGGCGATCACAGACACTTTGAAGGTGCAGAACATCCGTACCGGTATCGCGGTGTACAAGCGCTGTTAGATGACTTCAAGACCGACATGGAAGCGGCCAAACGGAGAAAATAATATGAAAGCAAATTTCAGAACAATCGGAATTAAAAGCCTGGACGAATGTCTTTCCGACGCAGCAGCCTGCATGAATGCCATAGAACGGGGCGAAAAGGTTAAAAAAATTTCCGCCTATTATTTTTCCAGCTTCGAGGCTTTCCGCAAGGCCATGACTCCGCAGCGGTTTGCACTGTTGAAGGTTATCCGTGAAAAACAGCCTGAATCAATACAGTCATTGGCAAAAATTACCGGGCGAGACATCAAAAATGTATCCGAAGACCTGAAAGCGCTTTCCTGTATGGATTTGGTCAGCTTGGAACAACATGGCAAAAGCAAAGCTCCCCGTTTGAAATATGGCGGCATACGACTTGAGGTGGCGGTATAATCAAACCATCCTCCCGAAAATTGACCGCTTAACCACCCACCCCCGCCAGCACCCGCCGCGCGGGGTTTTTTATCTTGACTCCGTATACGTCTGTAGTACTATGAACTACATGAATATTGTCTTTGATGCCTCAACGCTAATCCTGCTTGCAAAAATCGACCTTCTTCGTATCGTCGCGGAATGCTACAGCATTATCATTCCCGATAAAGTGAAAACTGAAGCATTGGCGGCTGATTCGTCCGATGCAATGGCTATCCGCTATTTGCTGGACAGCTCACTCATCAGGACAATGTCTATAAAGAATGGGCGGAACTTTGAAAAGTTTGTAACGGATTTCAGAATACATGACGGGGAGGCTGAAGCGCTCTGCCTGGCGCTCGAATTATCGGCTCCCGTAGCCGTTGATGACGGACCCGCTATCAAGGCATCCAAAATAATGGGAATAAAGTTCATTACCGCTATCCATTTCGTTATCAATTGCGCTCAGACTGGCGCAATGAATCAGGTTGTCGCCTTGGAAAAGCTGAAAAAGCTCTCAATTGTGGGCAGATATCGGCTGCAAATAATTCAGGATGCGGAAAAACGCATTTGCGGAGGAGGAATATTATGACTGTACTAAGCTTGAGACTCCACGACAGAGAGATAAACAGAATCACAGAGCTGTCGCTGACAGAGCGAAAGGACAAATCGAGCGTCGCAAGAGAACTTATCGACTACGGTTGGGAGTTTGTCATGCTTCGACAATACCGGATTGGTAAAATTTCTGTTGGTACACTTGCTGAAAAGCTGGAACGGCCCATTTCTGAAACCATTGACCTTTTATCCGAGTTCGGCATAACAGCGCCACTCGATTTTGATGATTACCTTCAAGGGCTTGATGTACTGCCCGGAGTTCGGACGTAATATAAATACTACTCTCTCCGACAATTGACACGTTATCAAGTCCGTGTAACCGCAACAGCAGTATCATCGCAAACAATCGTGTCGTTTTCGATATAAAGGGGAACGACTATCGTCTGATTGTAGCGATAAATTACCGCTTCGGCATCGTCTATATCAGGTTTGTCGGCACTCACCGCGACTATGACCGGAATCACGGTGTACAAGCGCTGTTAGATGACTTCAAGACCGACATGGAAGCGAAAAACTGGAGAAAAATCATGAAACATGACCAGAGAAAATATACCTATCGTATTGAGTGGTCGGCAGAAGACCAACTCCATATTGCCCGTTGTCTTGAATTCCCCTCCCTGGCAACTCATGGAAATACTCCGTAAAAGGCGCTCAAAGAGATCGAATGTGTAGTGGCGGAATTTATTCGCTGGCTAGAAGACGAAGGGGGTGTTGTGCCTGAACCTCTCGGTACCAGACACTAAAAGGGAAACATTACACTGCGAGTACCACCGGACGTGCATCGGAATCTGGCAATTCTTTCCGCCGAACAAGGCGTATCGATTAATCAAAGAGCCAGTTGAGGGCGTACACACGCGATTACATCCCACTTGGCGCTTTGCAAAGGGGGATTAAGGGGGATTTGCTTTGGTCTCTTTTTTCACTTTCCCCAGATAGGCACATTTAACCTCTTCATTTTCAAGCAACTCTGCTGCCGGTCCTTCCAGAATAATCTTCCCGGTCTCAAGGACATAACCACGGTCTGCCAGCCGGAGAGCCGCCTTGGCGTTCTGCTCGACCAGTAAAATGGTCGCACCCTCATCACGGAGCATACGCACTATCGAAAAAATCTCTTTGATGACCAGCGGGGCCAGCCCCATTGACGGCTCGTCCATCATGACCAGTTTGGGACGCGCCATCATGGCCCGGCCGATGGCGAGCATCTGCTGTTCCCCGCCGGAGAGTGATCCGGCAAACTGGGTCTCTCGCTCCAAAAGACGTGGAAAGAGCTTGTAAATACGTTCAAGGTCCTCCAGGACGTCACTTCCCCGGTTTCTCCTGTATTGCACATAACCGCCGAGAGTGAGGTTTTCTCTCACAGTCATCGGAGCAAAAACCTGTCTCCCCTCGGGAACAAGCGAACATCCGAGAAATACGATCTTCTCGGTGCTTGTCCGGGTAATCTCCTGGCCGCCAAAGTGTATCTCTCCGGAAAGAGGCCTCAACAGGCCGGTGATTGTTTTCAGAAGTGTGGTCTTGCCGGCGCCGTTTGCGCCGATTATTGAGACGATCTCGCCCGGGTTAACCCGGATAGAAACATTCTGTATTATCTTCAGGTTGTCGTATCCCGATTCGAGGTTTTCTATCCTAAGCATCTTCCTCGTCCTCTCCGAGATAAACATTGATAACCTCACTGTTTGACTGGACAGCGAGCGGTATATCGTCAGCAATTTTTTTACCGTAGCTGAGGACTAAAATCTCATCCGATATTTCCATGACAAGGGTCATGTCATGTTCTACGATAAGCACGGTTATGCCTGTGTCCCGAATTTTCGAAATCAGCGAACCCAATTCGGCTGTCTCACTCATGTTGAGTCCTGCGGCCGGCTCGTCCAGCAACAGCAGCCTGGGCTCGCAGGCAAGAGCGCGGCCAAGCTCGACATTCCTCTGCTGACCGTATGAAAGCGACGTTGCCTCAATGTCGGCCAGATTCTCCAGCTCCAGGAACGCCAGAATGTCGTGGGCTTTCGCCTTGATCCTTTTTTCCTCACTCCATGTATACGGCATGCTCAGCATGCCGGCGACAAAACCGGCTTTACTGTGGATATGCCTGCCGATCATGACGTTTTCAAGTACCGACATCTTCGGAAAAAGGCGGATATGCTGAAATGTACGGGCCATTCCTTTGGACGCAATCTGGTGAGGCCGTAGACCCTGAACATAGTTGCCGCCAAAGTTGATAACACCGGTATCGGGCGCAATCACGCCTGAAATCAGGTTGAAGAGTGTTGTCTTGCCGGCTCCGTTCGGACCTATGAGTGCCTTGATCGAACCTTCCGGCACAGTAAACGATACTTCATTGACCGCCTTAAGTCCGCCAAAACGCTTCGAAAGATTTTCAACCGACAGAAGGGGAGTCATGTCACCGCCCCCTTACGTGTGAAGCGCCCGAAGAGAGATTTCAGATCACCCAGAACCTGCCTCCTGATCAGCCCATCTGGAGCAAACAGCATGATCAGGATCAAAATAACGCCGAAAACGGCATCGTCATAAGTACCGAATGAGCCGCGTAGAGAAAGATAATTAAGTATCAGACTCATGGAAATCGCCCCCCAGAGGCTCGTCATGCCTCCGATGGCAACAATCGCCACATATCGGACCGATTTCATAACCGATGCCTCCGATGGTCCGATACTTCCGTTGTAGTGGGTGAGAAGCACTCCAGCAATCGCAGCAAAGCCGGCGCTCAGAACAAAAACCCTGAGCTTGTAGTTCGCAGTGGGTATGCCCATGGCCTCGGCTGCATCCTCTGCCCCGTGGATTGCTGAAAGAGCGCGCCCGACCCGGGAACCGATCAGGTTCAAAAGAGCTGTCATGCCTGCGACTACGATCCCCCATGCGACGTAATAGTTCAAAATTTTCCCTGGACCGCCGCCTCCAATCATTACACCGGGAAATAGCGAAAAGCCGGGTACACCTGAGAGACCGTCAGCTGCACCGAGGCCCGACGTGCCGAGAACGATCCGGTAAATTATGATCCCAAAACCGAGAGTCGCCATGGCCAGGTAATGTCCCTTCAGTTTCAGAACCGGGCCGCCAATGACGTAAGCAACAATAAGCACGGTACATACGGATAGAATGCAGGCGGGCCAGGGATGAAAGGCAAGGAGTTCAGCTCCGTACAGATCTTTCTTCACAACCAGGAGACCAAATTTCGATAGAAGTGCAACAAACGGTTTACCTTTCAGAACAGTAAGATCATGTGTTGTGAGAAATGCCGACATGTAACCGCCGATGGCAAAGAAGCCGGCATGCCCCAGCGAGATCTGTCCCGCATAGCCTATAAGCATGCAGAGACCGATTACCAGGAGTGAATAATAGGCCGTCATGGTGAGCTGCGTGAGCAGAAACGAACTGTCCGTCAACTGGGTGACAATCTGGATGGCAACAATCGCAACCGCGAATCCTGAAATCTGAAGGAATTTGGCAGACATTAATACTCCTTGAGGCGAGCTGCAGCGGCGTTGCCAAAAAGACCGCTCGGCTTCACAAAAAGTATGGTGAGCATGATTGCGATCGAGACAACATCCTTATACGCTGCCGGAAGCGCCCAGATGCTGAATGACTCCAGAATGCCGAGTATCATCGCTGCGGCAACGGCGGCAGTACTGTTGCCGAGACCTCCCAGTATCGCGACGGTGAATCCCTTGATGGCAAGCTGCGAACCGCTGTCATACTGGACATAGGTGATTGGGGAGACGATACAGCCACCGAGCGCACCGATGGCTGCGCTGAGCATGAACGAAAACGTCACCATATTCTGAGCGTTAATCCCACAGAGCCGCGCCGCCTCGCGGTTAGCCGAACAGGCTCGCATCTGTTTTCCGAGGAGTGTAAAATTGAAGAAAATACTCAGGAGAATCACCATTATCGAACTTATTCCTACCGCCCAAAACACCTGCGGTGATATGAAAACACCGCCAAGATTGACCGAAGTTACCGAAGTACCAGTGAAATACGGAAGCGCTGTTACGCCTTCGCCCCAGATGTGCAGAGCCATTTCCCGGATAAGTATCGACAGGCCAATGGTGATGATTATCATGCGAAGAACTGACGGCTTATGAAGCCATCGGATGAAGACTATTTCAATTAATGCGCCGATAATCATGGTAATTATAACTGCAGATACAATCGCCAGGGGCAGCGGCATGTATTCCTTGAAAGTAAATGCCGTCATGCCCCCCAGCATTACGAATTCACCCTGGGCAAAATTGATGATCCCTGTTGTGTTGTAAATAATATTGAAGCCGATCGCCACGATGGCATAAATAGTACCGTAGGTGACGCCGGCAACAATATATTGAAGTAACAGTTCCATAATAATGCCACCCTCTGAAGGTTCTAAAAAAACACGGGGCCAAAGCCCCGTGTCTAGGGATAATAAATACCGAAAATACTATTCTATTCAGCCTTTAGCCTAAATACCTGCACAGCTGCATTTTTATTTCTTCTTTTTTGCCGGCTCGGCTTTTTTCTCTGCTTTCTGCTCCAGCATAACAAATTTGCCATTTTTTACCGTCAGCATCTCGAAAGCATCGATGGTAAGTCCGTTATGGTCCGTGGCAGAAAAGTTGAAGACTCCACCGGTACCTACGATACCCTTTAATCCTTCAATGGCGCTTCTCACAGCTTCTTTGTCCAGACTGTTAGCCTTTTCTATGGCTTTTTGGAGAACAAGCATTGCGTCATAGGCATGGCCGCCAAATGTACTGGCTGCATCAGGCTTGAATTTCGCCTCATAATCCTTTTTGTAATTTACCAGTACGGTTTTCTGCGGATGATTATTGGGGAGAGTATCAGCAATCAGCAGCCTGCCAGCCGGAAACATTACGCCCTCAGCTGCAGCTCCGGCAGCTTCGGCATACTTGACATTGCCAAAGCCATGACTCTGGAATATCGGTCCGATGAAGCCAATCTGGCGTGCATTCTTGATGATGATAGCTTGAGCAGGCTCAATTGACCAGTTGATGATCACTTCTGCTCCGGATGCCTTCACCTTGGTCACTTCTCCCGTCAGGTCGTTTGCAGCTTTGTCATATACTTCGTTGCTCACAATCGTAAGGCCGTGCTCACCGATAAGCTTTTCAATCTGTCCTTTGCCGGCATTGCCGAAACCTGAATTACTGGAAAGTATGCCTACTTTTGTGAGTTTCATCTTCTTGATTTGCTCTAAAATCTTGATTACAGCATCACTATCTTTCTGGGGGGTCTTGAAAACATACTTTCCTACCGGATTTACTATCGCTTCTGCAGCCGCACATGAGAGAAGAATCGTCCTGCCTTCCTCAGCAAGTTTTTTTATGCCCATCGTTTCGCCGCTCGTAGAAGGCCCGATGATAGCAAGTACTTTTTCTTCCTCAATCAGTTGTTTCGCAAAGGAAACTGCCTTTTCTGTGCTTGCGCCGGTATCCTTAATGATGAGTTCAATCTGCTTTCCTTTGAGTCCCCCTTTTTTGTTGATGCCTTCGACCAGCATCTCCAGTGACCGGGCCTCAGGCGCTCCAAGAAAAGAGGCTGGGCCGGTCACCGCAAGCAGCGCACCGATCTTGACCGTATCCTTTGCCGCCAACACTGGGGAAACGAGTACAACTACCATGAACGCAAGTACTGCCAGAATCTGAGCAAATTTCATAACGCCTTCTCCTTTTCTTATCATTTTTGACCTCCAGCAGATTTTTCCGCACCATACTATATTTATGAGCTGATTGACCAGAATTATTAATACGCTGCTGATAAGCTCTTATGGCCAATGAATCACTTTATTTAAGCAAAGAAGTACCACTATACTATTTTATATGTCAAGAAAAATCTACGAGTGTAAAACAACAGTTGAAAGAGGGGAGGTAACTTAACACAATGATATTATGGCATTAAATATCATTATCAGGCATGGCTTACTATATATGGTATTGAATTGTGAGTCTAAATTAAATACTTTGTTATTGCTTTTGGGAGTACGTTGATAAAACGTTACGGCAGAACTACCAGTAGCACTCCGCCTGCCAGTACGGTCAGATTGCAGAACGCAGAAACTCCGTGAAGTTTCGAGAATTCCTTTCTCAGCGGATGCTCCTTGCCGGTGGACTCAAAAGAGCCGATCTGCCGTTTCAGCTCTGCAGCGTGCGGTTCTACGTAGAACGACTGGAATGATGTCACTGCCAGCATGATGGCCAGCACAACCACCGGCAGTTTGAGATCAAGCCCGCGACCAGCCAGACGGCAAATCAACGCGACCACTCCACAGGCCAGCCCCCAACGAAAATAACCGGGGAACAGGTTTCCTACAATGCGAGCGGCGGTATCGCGGTTCTCGGTCTTGAAGAGGATTGGGGTCAGCATCAGCGTAAATATGGCGTTACCGCCGGCCCAGAGACTGACCGCCAGTCGATACAGCATGTCGATATAATGCATGGTGCCTCCCGGGTTCAGATAAAGTACGATGAGCTCTTTGCTCAGTTTAACGAAGAATACCGGCAGCGAGCGCACAAAATGAAAGGCCCGCTTTGGTCGCGGGCCTCATTTATCCTGGCTTTTTCCCTGTTTCAGGGGATTACGGACTTGAACTAAACAGTCCGAAGTTGGCTTCCTATGTCCTTACTACGGTCTGGCGGAGTATCCTCATTCATACGGGCCATCCTTCGGTATAACTCTTTGTCTGTTACTGCAAAGATCCATTGATGCTCTGTTACTCTTTCCTCTTTGAAATATGCTGCCAGATAGCGCTACCTGAATTAAATATATACTCTCGAGGCAATAAAAAACAGTCTGTTTTTATATTTTTTTCTGATGTATGATCCGGGGTTGGATGTTATTTGAATCCGTATCGTTTTCATACTCGACTAAATTTGTTAATGCCAGTTCCACCCTTTTCTGCCAAGTAAATCCCCTGTTAATGCAATAGAAGAGAGACCGTCGCAGCAGTGGACATGGCGGCATGGAACATGTTATCAAGGCGCATGCATGCTCGAACCTTTCTGCATATACTATTGATAGCAGTCCTGTGGCTGTTGATACCCGACAGAATCTGGTGCTGTGACCTGCTGATCGTTCAGAGCCGGCGTTCCCCGGCGTATGAAGATGTGCTGAGAGGATTGCGCTCAGTGTCGCGATTTTCTGAGCGCGTCATCGTGCTCACCGAACATAACGAGATTGACCTCGCGCGGATTGCACGCGAAGAAACTCCGGTTGCCATCGTAACCTTGGGCGATAATGCTCTGGCAATTGCTCGCAAGGTGCGACAGACACCGGTCATTGCCCTTATGGCAATCAATTACCGGGCTAGTATGGAAGAGCACCCTACTATGACCGGTGTAGAGGTGCAGCCACCACCGGAACAGTTCCTTCTCATCTTCACCTCAATCAAGGTACGCAAGGTTGGAATTGTAAGCAACTCCTCCCGTAGTGCCGCATATATCAAGCTCGCGCGTAAGGTTGCTGCCGGATTTGAAATTGACTTGCTGGTACGGGACGTAAAATCATCCAGGGAGGTACCGGGGCAGCTGAGTTCGCTGGCGGGATTGGTGGATGCGCTTTGGATGCTGCCGGACAATGTTACCGCCAGCGGCGAAGCGGCAGATGCCCATTTTATGTTCTCTGCCAGCCACAAGGTTCCCGTGGTTACCTTTTCAAGTGCTTATCTGCCATCCGGAGCCGCCCTTGCTCTTGAAATCGACCATTTTGACATCGGAAAACAGGGTGGCAAAATGGCTGCCTCGCTCATGGATGGTAACGTAGTATCAAACGTCCCACCGGAATCGCCCCGCAAGACAACCGTGAAAAGTAATCCGTCCATACTGCGTCGACTCAACCTGAAGCCGGATCTGACCGAATGAACCTCTTGTACCGTTTCCGGCAATTCCATTCCAGTTTTCGCGGCCGACTGTTCGTTATCTTCACTATCGTTACCGGTATTATCTCAGCCGCTTTTGTATGTCTTCTCATAACAGGCGAGATACTGGATTATCGAGAACGCTCCACAGAAAAGGCCCAGTTACTTGCGTCGCTTCTGGCAGGTAGTGTCATTCTGCCGCTTTATTCGGAAAATATGTCCGAACTGAACCGCCTTGCAACAGGCATGCTCTCTACGCCCCATGTGGCACGTATCTTTATTACGAGCAACGACAGCAGGAAACTGCTTGATATTACCGCTCCACGGGTAGTCACTAACGATGTCCCTCTCGTCACATCATCGGCTCAGGTAATTGCATCAGCCGCCAGTCCGTCGGCAGAAGCCGCCTTGAGCGGGGTTGATCATGTGGTGGCGACTCCGCTAGGATCGGTATCAGTGTCCGTTGATGCCGACGATATGATAGTAACGATTCGTTCAGCTATTCTCAAGACCAGCGGAATTGCCCTCCTGTTCTGGATGGCAGTGGTGGCTGCCTGTTATCCCGTTTTGACAAAGGTAACCCGATCCTTTTCCACCTTGACAGAGGGGCTTGACAGAATGATGGCAGGAAATTTTTCCGGTACGATCATCATAGACAGGGATGACGAGGCCAGCCATGCGGCACAGGCGGTCAACAGGCTTTCTGCCACCCTGATAGAGCGAGAAATTGAAAACCGCAGCTTGCAGGAGGAACTGGTCAACGCAATGCGACAAGAGGTGCAGGAGGAACGGCGGATGATGATGGCCAAATTGATCCAGACCAACCGCATGACATCTCTGGGGTTGTTGATTTCCAGCATCGCACATAACATAAACACACCGAATGGCGCGATCAGGCTGGCCGCTCAATATCTTGCCGCTTCATGGAAAGATGCGCTGCCCATATTGGAACAGGTTACAAAGGAGGAGGGTGATTTTACCCTGGGAGGATTACCATTTGGCGTCGCGAGAGGAGAAATCAAGGGAGCCAGTGAATCAATCCTCGGCAACGCCGAACGAGTTGAAAGGGTGATTCGGGACCTGCGCTCCTACAATCTGGGAGAGCGCAAAGAGCTAAGCCCCGGCGTTTCGGTAAACCGTGTTGTCGAAGAAGCACTAACCATCATCAGAGCCCATGGCCGTCAGGGTGAAATTTCCATCACCCCCGTCCTGTCCTCCCAATTACCGCATATTACCGGTAATCAGTACCAGTTGGAACAGGTAGTAGTGAACCTGCTTCTCAACGCCATGCAGTCCATGCCCGAGAACAAAGGAGCTGTAACAATACGCACCGCTTATTCGGCTGAAGAAAATGAGGTGCGTATAATCGTAACTGACCAGGGAGAAGGAGTTCCGCCGGAAGTCAGAAAACATCTTTTCGAAGCATTTTTCACCACTAGGATTGACAAGGGCGGCAGTGGACTGGGGCTATATATATCGAACTTTATCGTATCGGAACACAAAGGGCGCTTGTCCGTTGATGCCGGGCAAGACACCGGAACAGTGGCTACTGTGTACCTTCCGACAACTGCAGATGATTCGGCATTGTGATGTTGTCAATCGGCTTTGAAAATTGACCCACCATCGGCGTCCAAAATTGACCCACCCCAGGTAGTTGTTTTGTACCCTCCAGCATCGCCGAAGGGTATTTTATTTTAATTATTTATTCTTGTTTTTATTC
>Ga0194037_1001684_pt1 | contig 15568 bp, 3 predicted proteins | sample JunL306m_MetaG_FD_148653 | JGI IMG/M metagenome (GOLD analysis project Ga0194037, IMG submission 148653) | Anoxic zone freshwater microbial communities from boreal shield lake in IISD Experimental Lakes Area, Ontario, Canada - Jun2016-L304-6m | ecosystem: Environmental > Aquatic > Freshwater >...
TTTCTACTCTATCACTATTCTTACTAATGTGTTCGGTTGCAGTATCTGCACAAACAGGAAAGTTGTTTCTTGTTGCTGGACAGAGCAATGCTGTGGGGCAAGGTACTGCTGCTTTAAGTCCTGTATGCGTACAAGGTACAGCTTATGAATTCAATGGATTGACCAATGGTTTGCAACATCTTCAGGATCCTATGGGTCAAACAGTCAGCAATCTGGAACCGGCTCTTACCGGAAGCATTGGTCCTGCTTATGCCAAAACATTGAATGCCTTAATTGCGAAACCTATTTATTTGGTTTCGGCTGCTCGTGGCGGATCCTCCAATGGTGCCAAAGCAGAACTTTCACCTTATGGAACCTGGGATGACACTGGCAATTTGCAGTTATTTAATAGTGCTGTCTCTAAAACTAAAAATGCCATTCAGGCAACAGGTTTGGCTCTTTCTGGCGTAATTTGGATGCAAGGCGAAAGAGATGCCAATGCCATTCGTACACTCAACGAAACTGAAGCTGAATATCAGGCTGCTTTAGAAAAAGTGATTTCCCGCTTTCGTGCCCAATTTGGACCCAAACTACCATTTTACATTGTTCTTACTGGATTGCAAGGGGCTGTTACAAATGGAATTCCAGTAGCAACTCTTACGGATGCCAATTATACGGTCAGACGTATTCAGAAGGCTGTTGCCAAAAAGATACCAAACGTATATGTGGTGTTTACATCCACAGATACTTTTTTTGATAAGGGCTGGATGAAACCCGAAACAACCACTGTTCACTACATACAAACTGCATACAATCAAATTGGAGATTCGGTAGCACGTTTTGTTTCCACAATTCCGTATGATACCATTGCCAAAATAGATCCAATTCCAACTCCCAATAGTGCTAATCCACAGATTATTGTTGATAATACCGATGCAGGATGCACTTTCGATGCACCATGGACAGCAAGCACTTATGCAACTGGGTTTTATGGTGCAAATTATGTTACTGATAACACTACCACTGCTGATCCTACAAAATGGGCCAAATGGACACCTCAAATTCCGGCAGATGCCAATTACAACATTTTTATGAGATGGACTGCAGGTGCAAATCGACCAGCAGCAGTACCGCTTGAAATTAAGCATGCCACTGGTACTTATACATCTACGGTTGACCAAACTATAAATAATGGTGTTTGGCAATATCTGGGGAATTACTCTTTACTTAAAGGCAGCGGAAACTATGTGAAGATTTCAGCAAGTTCACCGGGTTTCACAGTTGCCGATGCTGTATTGTTTGAACAAACTCCTATTAAAACAGGAGTTGATAATCATTTGGCAGCTACTCAATTTCAAATTATTTCCAATGTATCAAATAACAAGATGGTCGCTACTTTTGAGATGCAAGATAGAGCAAATATTACGCTTCAGGTTTTTAATGCTTCGGGTATTTTGGTAAATGATGTTTTGAATGGCAGAATATTAGAAAGTGGAAATCAATCGTATTTGCTCACTAATTCGACAATGAATAAAGGCTTTTACATTGCTGTATTGAAACTGAACGGGAAACAAATAATATGTCAGAAATTTATTTTATAATGCGGAAATCAATGTCGTTTAAATAAAATTCACTTGACAATTAAGCCTGAAGGGCTTCAATGTAATTAGCCACGGGTAAAACCCGTGGTAAGTTAAATGGAGGTCTTACAACCCTGAAAGGGTTGAATAACTTCTAATTATCTATTCAACCCTTTCAGGGTTTGCACGCTCAAAACTTTTTTCATCCTTATGTTTCACATAAGGCTAATCACATTCAAGCCCGTTGGGCTTATCTAAACGACATTGATACGGAAATGAAAACAATAAAAAAAATGATGTCAAATTACTCCCGATTATTAGCTTTATGCAGTCTGTTATGTCTACTGCATTCACCACTTTCGTCGCAAACCATTATTAATCGCACCGGACTGGGCGATTGCGAATTGACCTTCGAAGATAATTTTGATGGTACTGCTCTCAAAATCGATAAATGGCAATATCGGACCGACAGCAAACACTGGAGCACCCAACTACCCGAAAATGTGGAAGTAAAAAACGGCTATTTGTATCTGAATGTAAAAAAGCAAACCGCCAATGGCATGAACTACACCGGAGCAGGTGTAATCAGCAAGCCTGTTTATAAATTTGGCTATTACGAAAGTCGCTTTAAAATACCTGCTGGCAACGGTTGGCATACCTCATTCTGGATGATGGGCTACGATGGAAGTGGCGGTACAAGCACCACTAATGCTTATCAGGAACTTGACGTTTGCGAAAATGATTCGAAGAATTATTTGTCTTATTCAACGAATGTACATAACTGGTTAGGTACTCATACGTCTGTGAATGCTGCAAATGTAAATACCCCCGATTTACGTGCCGATTTTCACACTTGGGGATGCGAATTCACGCCATCCTTCGTCAAATTTTATTTCGAAGGTAATTTAGTGCGCACCGTTGATGTATCCAAGCAAGCTCTCAACGATAATAACATCTGGCTCACCACTTTAGGTTCGTCTTTAGGAGGTACCACAGCAATCGATGATACACAATTGCCATCGGCAGCCGTAATCGATTATGTGCGTTATTACAAACAATTAAATCCGGTTTTCCCAGAAACAAATCCTTCGGATACAAGCAAAGTTGTTCCTAACGCGACAAATCCGCAAATTATTATTGATAATACGGATGCCGCTTGTACTTTCGATGCTCCGTGGACAGTAAGCACTTACAATACAGGTTTTTATGGCACAAACTATGCAAACGATGGCACTGCTGCTGACGACCCTGCCAAATGGGCAAAGTGGACACCGCTAGTACCTGCAGATGCTTATTACAACATTTTCATGCGCTGGACTGCCGGGGCAAATCGCCCATCAGCAGTACCGCTGGAAATTCAGCATGGCGAAGGCAATACAACCACAAAAGTAGATCAAACCATTAATAATGCTTCGTGGCGGTTTCTCGGGAATTTTCTATTATTAAAAGGCAGCGGAAGTTATGTGAAAATTTCAGCAAGTGCATTAGGATTCACTGTTGCCGATGCGGTTTTATTTGAACAAACTCCTATTAAAACTGGAGTTGAACCTCAAACGGCAGCTACTCAATTTCAAATAACCTCCAATGCATCAAACAATAAGATGGTTGCCACTTTTGAAATTCAGGACAAAGCAGAAATTACACTTCAGGTTTATAATGCTTCGGGCATTTTGGTAAATGATGTTTTGAATGGCAAAGTATTAGAAAGTGGAATGCAATCGTTTTTGCTCACCAATTCGGCTATGAATAAAGGATTCTACATTGCTGTATTGAAACTGAACGGGAAACAAATAGTATGTCAGAGATTTCTTTTGTAATACCCAAGGTATAAATTAGCCCGTTTTTTATTTATGAAAAAACTATTTCCATATTTCTGTTTCATCCTATTTATATTAACAGCATCCGCTCAAAAAGAGACTGTTTTACCGCCCGGATTTCCAAGTCGCTCACCCAAACTCGATGTATTGCTCGGCTTCAAAAATCCACCCAAAGGCTACGGTGAAGTGTCATTCTATTGGTGGTTGGGCGATACGCTCACAACCGAACGCATTACTTCGCAGCTCGACCAGTTAAAAGACAAAAGCATTACCGGACTTCAGATTAATTATTGCCATACCGACAAAGGTGGGGCAAATTTTGGTTTGACCATGCCCAGTCAACCGGTACTTTTCAGTGAAAAATGGTGGAATTTAGTTCAATGGTTTGTCAAGGAAGCGAAAGCTAGAGGCATGTCGGTAAGCTTAAGCGACTACACCCTTGGTGCAGCTGGACAAGGTTGGTATGTTGATGAGATGCTGAACGAAAATCCCTCACTTTATGGTACTAAGCTTGAATCTAAAAGGTTCGAGACAAGTGATAATGAAAATTTTCAAACTAGTCTACCTGCTGATTTGATGAGTATCAATGCATACCAAATTCAAAATAGCAAAATAGTAGCCAATACCAAGATTGATTTAAAAACATCTGTCAATAACAATCAAATAAAATGGATAGCTAAAGCTGGGAAATGGGTTATAATTGCTGTTTACAAAACAACGGTAAAAACGTCGTTCGACCCGATGAATCCACTTTCGGGTCAGAAAGTAAATGAAAAGTTTTACCAGCCATTCGAAGATCATTGCCCGGGAGAAAGCGGTAAAGGGTTGAATTTTTTCTTTTCAGACGAGTTGCAATTTGGTATCAGGGGTTTTTTGTGGAATACTAAATTTGCAGACGAATTTAAGAAAAGAAAGGGCTATGATATTACCGCAAAATTAGATCAACTTTTCGAAGAGCTGGGACCAGAATCCTACAAAACCCGATTGGACTATAATGATGTGATGGTTTCGCTGAGCGAAGATGGTTTTTTCAAACCGGTATATAACTGGCACAACAGTCGTGGAATGCTTTTTGGGTGTGATCATGGCGGAAGAGGGCAGGATGTAACCGAATTTGGAGATTATTTCCGCACGCAGCGATGGATGTCTGGTCCGGGATGTGATCAACCTAATTTAGGTAAGAATATTGTAAAAGCAAAAGTGGCAAGTTCCATTAGTCATATATATGAGCGACCAAGAACGTGGCTGGAAGGGTATTACGGTAGTGGTTGGGGTACCAGTAGTGAAGAGTTGGCTGATGCCACTTTTACCGATTTTGCAATGGGTCATAACTTGTTAAGCTTACACGGTCTGTATTATTCCACGCATGGAAGTTGGTGGGAATGGGCCGCACCCGACAATCATTTTCGGCAACCTTATTGGGCCAATATGGGCTTATTTCTGAAATGTACCGAGCGATTGAGTTATATATTGTCACAAGGTTACCATCGATGCGATGTGGCCATGATTTACCCTGTTGCGCCAACCGAATCCAATCTGAAAGGAAAAGAATCCACCAAAACGGCCTTCGATTTAGCAAATAATCTTTATCCGAAAGGTATTGATTTTGACTTTATGGATTTTGAGTCTCTTAACAGATGCAAAATTAATGACAAAGAATTACAAGTAAGTGGAGAGAAATATAGAATACTGATTTTGCCTGCTTTAGCTGCGGTTCGCTATGCAACCATACAAAAAGCACTGGAGTTTTATCGTGCTGGTGGCATAGTGATGGCGGTGGCAAGTTTGCCCGAAGCCAGTGACCGGATTGGTGGCAATGACCCCAAATTACAGTCGATGATTCGCGAAATATTTGGCATTACTTTCGAAGATAAAATCGAAAAGGATAAAACCTACTCACAAAAAAACAGCTCTGGAGGATTAGGTCTGTTTATTCCTGATTTTAAAAACGTTACGAATGAAATTAGTAAAACAATAACTTCTGATTTTAAAATACAAGGCAGCGATATCACGTCAAATATAATGCACCGAAAAGTGGGATTGCGCGATTTGTATTTCGTGTATGGCGTACCAAAAGGTACTAAATGTTTTTTTCGTAGTACCGGAAAAATCGAACTGTGGAATCCATGGGATGGTAGTACAAAAGTGCTTAAAGCCCTAGAAGTTAATGACAAAGGGACAACTCTGAATTTACCGTTGGAAAAAACGGAGCCTCAATTGATTTTGTTTAGCTCCGGAAAGACTGAAATAGAAAGAAATAGTTCTGTCTCTAGCGAAGAAAAAATTCTACTGGAAGGAGATTGGGAATTTGAGCTCAAGCCTACACTGGATAACAAATACGGTGACTTCCGCCTGCCGGCTTTCGATGATAAAATTGGGATTGAAACATGGAAAATGAAATTCTCGGAGCAAAATTCAAACTCCGTGAACTGGCAAAATCCAGCGTTTGACGATAGTAAATGGTCAACAGCCACCGTTTCGTATGGCCCTCAGTTCTTAAAACTTGGACCGCTGCCCAATGATTTGGATTCTGCTTTGTTGGAAGCAAAAATTCTGAGCCAAAAATCAATAAATATCAATGAAGCACTTGAGATAAACGCTAAGAAATACTTCTGGCAACCTTACGAATTTTCGTGGCGGTGGGGGTTGAAGGATGATGCTGGTCATCAGGGTTACCACGGACTAAAGTCGGTGGTAAATGACGAAATTATTTCCTTCGGTGATATTGATAAAAAAGCCTGGATTGTAGCACCTACTACGCCTTTGCTAAAGGAACCAGAAGGCTCTGTATATTATTTATGGTCAACGGTTTGGAGTAATTCAGAAGAGAATGCCAAAATAAATAAAGGTGGCTTATTGCCAACAAAAATAATAATAAACAACCATGAAGTACCCTTGAATTCAGAAACCGTTAGTTTGCATAACGGACAAAACACAGTGTTGTTAAAGTACAACAATGTTGGCAGGGCTTACTTTATACTTGAAAATAATGGACCAAAATCCAACTGGCAACAAACCACTCCGCTTGCCACCAATTGGTACAATAAACCAGATGTTTTGAAATTTAATTGTTATCCTGAAAGGAATAAATCACAGGGATCGTATCGTTTCCAATCGCCTCCTGGAGCACGGATGATTTACATTACAAGTATGAATCAACCCGAAGTATGGGCATCGGGTGTTCAACTGATAGCTCAAATTAATCAAACGGACTATACTAAAAATGCGGATAAAAACATTCCGGTGTGGAAAGTAATCTTCCCTGACACAATTCAAAAATCAGCCCAAATGGCATTGAAACTTGAACAATCTCCGGGGCTGTTTGGTGGCGCTGCCCTGCCTGAGCCCATCCGGTTTGAATGTGCCAAGGGTAAAATTCAATTAGGCGATTTGGCAAATAACGAATCGTTAAGAACCTATTCGGGCGGAATGTGGTATCGGAAAACGCTGAATGTTTCGACTCAACAAGCTGCTTCAACAGAAATTATTCTCGATTTAGGCGATTTGGTTTCGTCGGCTGAAGTTTGGATAAACGGGCAGCCAATGGATGTAAAATTGACGCCACCATGGAAATTTGACCTCAGTGCTAAATTAAAATCCGGTGATAATAAACTGGAAGTACTCATTTACAATACGCTCGGAAATCATTATCTGACAACTCCTTCCAAATACGTTGGACGGACGAAATCGGGCTTGATTGGCCCAGTTATCATTACTTACTTAAAATAATAAACATTATGTACACAAAATCAATGAAATTCATCCCCTTTCTATTGTTCTTTTTGACGATTGAAACTACTGTTTTATGTCAGAATAATGCTTTGTCAGTTACTGATTCTAAAGTAAATTTGTCATTGGCAGATACCAATGGCTATTTGAAAAATTTAAAAACAGAAATGGAGGTGCAATGGCCTAAAAACAGAACAATTAATATCATTTTTCATGGTCATAGCGTTCCTTCCGGCTATTTTAAAACACCTACAGTAAATACTTTATCATCATACCCTTTTCTTGCTTTGAAAAAAATAAAGGAATTGTATCCTTATGCTGTCGTAAATGTGATTATCACCTCCATTGGCGGAGAAAATGCCGAAAAAGGAGCATCGCGTTTCGAGTCAGATGTACTGAATCACAAACCTGATATAATTTTTATTGATTATGGGCTCAACGACAGAAACATTGGGCTTGAACGGGCATATAAAGCCTGGGATCAGATGATTAAAAAATCAATTGAAAAGGGAATAAAAGTGATTTTGCTCACTCCTTCCCCCGATACCAGAGAAAATTTAACGGATTCCCAAAATAATCTGAATAAACATTCTGAACAAATCAGAAAGCTAGCTGCCGAAAATCATATTGGTTTGGCTGATACATACAAAGCGTTCAGTTTTCTGTATTCCGACAAAACTGAATTAGTTAAGTACATGGCACAGATTAATCATCCAAACGAAAAAGGACATGAACTGATTGCTAATGAGATAATGAAGTGGTTTTTGCCTGTAAAATAAACAGTCATTACGACGAAGTGTTTGAATTAAGTATTTGAAAAATACATGTTAATACATTTGGAAAAACAGATAGTATCTTTAGCCGAAAACATCAATTGGATTGGGTGCCATTTATCCCGTAAAAGACGGGGAACCCATTCAAGCATTAGGAAAACAATTGGCTTTTAGCCGAAAACATCAATTGGATTGGGCTTCAGCCCATTCTAAGCAGGAGGAAAACAATTGGCTTTAGCCGAAACAATCTTGTCTCATTTTTGGCTCCCGTCATAACGGGATAAATGGCACCGAAAACTTATGCTACATTTACCCACAGCTAAAGCTGTGGTCTATTGATAAGAGTGCGACTTATATGCGACTTGCAAATATAATAGGTTTGGATTCAATATTAAAAATGCGTTGACAAAAAATCAAATGATTGATGCCGGCAAACTTGGTTCAATTTGATTGGGCGCAATTAATCCCGCATGACTGGAACCCATTCAAGCATTAGGAAAACAATTGGCTTTTAGCCGAAAACATCAATTGAATTGGCCTTTAGGCCATTCATTGCAATTGGATAACAATTGGCTTTAGCCGAAACTTTCTTGTTACATTTTTGGCTCCCGTCATAACGGGATAAATGGCACCGAAAACTTTTTATCCTTGTCTTCCTCCAGCTTCCGATAAATCGGAATAAATGGCACTTGAGGCAATTGATTGGCAGTGTGCTAACAATGAAAAGTTGGAAATTTGATTGAGCATTGATAATAGATATGATTCAATTTATCCAAAATATGATTTTAATCCATTGATATCGATTAATTATGATTGATTTATGTCGAAAATGTCTACAACAGAGGATAACGACTGAGTTTTTGTCCTCATCTCGTTAACATTGAGGATAATGTTTCAGTTTTTGTCCTCTGCGCGTGAACAACAGAGGATGATGTTTGAGTTTTTATCCTCTGCACCTTGTGGATAGAGGATGATGTTTGAGTTTTTATCCTCTGCACCTTGTGGACAGAGGATGATGTTTGAGTTTTTATCCTCTGCACCTTGTGGACAGAGGATGATGTTTGAGTTTTTGTCCTCTGCACCTTGTGGACAGAGGATGATGTTTGAGTTTTTGTCCTCTGCACCTAGTGGACAGAGGATGATGTTTGAGTTTTTATCCTCTGTCCGTTAACAACCGAGGACTTTGCACGTAATTATTGTATAAATATATTATTATTCTGGGTCAAAAAGGACAAATATCTTCTGAATTGATTTCGATAAGGATGCTTTATTGCCATTTCGTAGATAGAATGAAATGAAAATTTGGAGGAAATGGCAGTCTTATAACTTTGAATGATTTAAATATCACCTTTTTTCCTATTCAACCCTTTTAGGGTTGGTTCATATTATACTGTTTTCATCCTTATGTTTCACATAAGGCTAATCACATTCAAGCCCGTTGGGCATATCTAACCGACATAGATATATAATTCTAAATGTGAATCCGCTCTACTCAATATTCATCGGGACGCTTCAAGCTGTATGTCGGATGAATACATTAAAAAAAAATTTGGCAAAGTTTGGAATATCCAAAACACAATTACTATGATGTAAGTTGTACTTTGTTGCTTTTTATACCAATGCGTCAAACCGCTTGGAGCGGTTGGACGCTGAAAATTTACAGTAGAATAACCACCTATTTTATTCTGTAAAATCAATTTACCCTTCTTAAAATTAAGCATTTAGCATCCGTTCATAGGTAAATGAGCCCAAATTCAACCTATTTGAATTCATTACAAACTTTTATTTTTTCTGAATCTTATATTTTTGCACCGATAAATTATCCTAACTAACAATTAAAGGGAAGTATTCCAAAAGAAAATTTATTTCTTATTGGAAAGCAATCCTGACAAACAAGCTTTTAAGTTAACAATTAAATCACTTTTATCATGAAAAGAACAATTTTACTTTTGGCTGTGTTGCCTTTTTTCTCTTTCGCGTTAATGGCTGCTGATCCCATATTGACAACCAAGGACTTGAGCACAACCCCTGCAATAGCGGCATTTAATTTGAATTATCTAACAGGAACCCGTAAAATCACTAACAACACTTCATTTGCACCTACCACCGATTATACGGTTGAAGTAAAAGCAAAAATTCTTTCAGCTGCCGTGAAGGGTTTCTTCCTTGAAACACGTGATGCAGGGCGTAATGGCTTCCGAATGTCAATAAACTCAAGTGGTGTTGATAACTATGGTGCTTTGAACTATACGAACGAAACAGCTATTACAAATGTGAGTGCTGTGGCGAATGACGCTGCAACTTATCATATTTTTCGCTTTGCAGTGGCAGGAACCAATGTTCATATCTACCGCGATGGAGCTTACATTACTTCTACAACAACTCAGGGAATTTACAAAGATAACCTGTTGAAGGACAACAATGGAAATTTTGAATCGACCGATGTAAGTATGTGGAACTTTATTTTAGCAGGGCAAGGAAGAACAACCACAGCTGGAGAATTTAATACAGGCGCAGGCGCAGTGAAAATAAAAAATACTGGAACTTCCACAGTTCAATCACAATTAACCATAAAAGGATTGAAACCTAGTACAAGCTATGGATTCAGTTTTTATGCTAAATACTTAGCTAAAACTGTAAATGCCGGCAATATGAAATATGAACTTAAACTTGGGAATTACAACGGTTCCGGAGTTTTTGTTCAAACAAACAGTGGGAACATTAACAATAATATAGTAGGAACTCCAACCAACACAATGGCTGCAGCATCGGCTGTTTGGACACTTAATACACAAACATTTTCTACTGGGGCAGCAGATTCAATTGCAATACTAGATATTTCTGGTTGGAATGGGGATAATACTTATGTAATTGATGATATGGTGTTGAATGAAACTGAAGTTACGCCAACCGTTGGTGCTGCTACAGGATCAAATCTGATTACAAACGGTACTTTCGCAACAAATATAACGGGATGGTCAACTACTGCTTCATGGCCTTTTGGTTCGATTGCCTGGGCATCAGGTGGAGGAGGTCAGTTACAAGTTATAGAAGCTCCTTGGGCTGGCCCTTCAAATGGAACTTATACTTCATCTATAACTGTTTCACCCAATAAAACATACAAATTAACGGCAAAGACAAGTCATCAAAATGCAGCAACACAGTCTGTTACATTAACAGATGGTTTGGTTAACGCTTCGACCAGTTATTCAGCTGCTGCTGCTTATGCCGCTAATAATATTACAACACCGGCTTTATCCACAATCCCTTCAACCACTTCGTTATCAATGAAATTTACTACAAAAACAGGTCATCGTACTCCTGGACAAGTAATTATGACCTTGGACGATGTAATACTAAGCGAATATGTGGCCACGTACCCAACTTATCTAAGCTATGGTAAAGCGTTCCAGTCTGAAGCAGCAAATTTTGATATTGGATACATAAATTATGATGTGACTGGTGCTTATGGTCCACTAAATTACGTGATTGCCGCATCTTCCTCTGGAAATGGAACTGTAAGTGGTGCAGCTACTTATACAGCTGGTGCTACTGTTTCGCTTACAGCAACTGCTAATTCTGGATATAGCTTTGTAGACTGGACAGAAGGTGGCTCACATGTATCTAGCAATGCCACCTATAGCTTTACCGCTTCTGCCGGCCGTACATTGGTGGCCAATTTTATAGCAGTATTAACTGTTACAGGAACATTAAGCCCTTTTTCATCAACTTACGGCACAGCTTCCACAACACAAAGTTTTACCGTAGCCGGTTCTAATTTGACTTCTGATATTATTGTAACTCCTCCAACGGGCTTTGAGGTATCATTGACTTCAGGTTCAGGATATTTATCATCAGTTACACTAACTCAGGCGTTAGGATCAGTTGCAACAACCACTGTTTATGTACGTCTGAAGGCAACAGCCCCTGCAGCTACGTACAGTGCTGCAAACATAACTATTAACACTACTGGAAGTAACCAAAATTTGTCGTGCTCTGGAACTGTAGCAACTATTACTCCAAATATTGCTTTTGCCACCATAACTTCGGTAAGCAAAAACTTTGGTGATGTAGCATTTACCAATGCTGCCACCAGCAGTAATTCCGCAGGTGCAGTAAGCTATAGCAGTGGAAACACCGCCGTAGCTACCGTCAATGCAACCTCAGGTTTGGTAACAATAGAATCAGTAGGCTCGGCTATCATTACGGCTAACATTGCAACTGCAGGAAATTACAGTGCCACTTTAACCACTTATACCTTAAATGTAGCAATTGGTAATCCAACTCTTGCTTTTACCACACTAACTTCGGTGAGCAAAATCATTGGAGATGCAGCATTTACGAATGCAGCCAGCAGTAATTTTGGAGGTCCAATAAGCTATATTAGTGGAAACACCGCTGTAGCTACTGTTGATGCGTCTACAGGTTTGGTAACCATTGTATCAGCGGGTTCGGCTATCATTACGGCTAACATTGCAGCTACTGTAAATTATAATGCCAGTTCAACTACTTATACTGTATATACTTATAATAGTGCCCTTTTCAGGGATAATTTTGAATCTTATGCGAATTCTGCAAATCTTAGAACAGTTACAATACCTACTTATGGTGGATCTTATGATGACTGGTGGATTTCTGGGATATCAGTTCAACCAGGTTGTTATTTAAATTCCAAAGGTGCAAAACTTAACGGTAAAGCAAATGCTTCTGTATATATGAGAAAAACTATTACGGTAACTGCAGGTCACACTTATACTTTTAGTGCCTTAACCTGGTGTACTTCAACGATTAATTCATTAGGATACGAATTTTTAACATCAAAGGTTTCTGGTGGTTCAGGTTCTCCTACAATTGCGAATACATGGATTCCACAAACAGTAACATTTACGGCTGCCACTAGTGAGAATGTGGACGTATTTGTATATAGTTGGGTTGCTGAAATATTTTCCGATGATTGGCTGGTAGTTGACAAAACTCCAACAGTTACACCAACGGTAGGAACCTATACCTACACAGGAAGTGCGCAAGGTCCAAATGCAGCCACTAATACTGGGACTGGGACAAGTTATACTTACAGCTATGCAGGAGTTAACCCAACAGTTTATACTGCAAGTTCAACTCAACCAACTACAGCAGGAACGTACACTGTAATAGCCACTGTAGCTGCTGATGGAAATTATACACAGGCAAGTTCTTCGGCTACAGCGTTTACAATTGGTAAAGCTACTCCAACGCTTTCAGTAAGCAATAGTCCAGCTACTTACGATGGAACAGCGAAATCAGCTACTGCAACTGCTTTGGGTGGTGGACTTGTAAGCAGTATCACAACAGGTGGAACAGCAACTCAAACCAATGCAGGAACTTATACTGTAACTGCTGATATTGCAGCTTCAACCAATTATAATGCTGCAACAGGCGTTACTGCCTCAAACAGTTTTGTAATTGACAAAGCCACTCCAACACTTACAGTAAGCAATAGTCCAGTTACTTATGATGGAACAGCTAAATCAGCTACCGCAACTGCTTCGGGAAGTGGAGTTGTAAGCAATATCTTAACTGGTGGAGCAGCTACTCAAACCACTGCAGGCACTTATACTATAACGGCTAATATTGCAGCTTCAACCAATTATAATTCAGCAACTGGTGTAACGGCTTCTAACAGTTTTGTTATCAGCAAAGCCACGCCAACACTCACTGTAAGCAATACTCCAGTTACTTACGATGGCACGGGTAAATCTGCTACCGCAACTGCTTCGGGAAGTGGAGTTGTTAGCAATATTTCTACTGGAGGAGCAGCTACTCAAACCACTGCAGGAACTTATACTGTAACGGCTGATATTACAGCCTCAACCAATTATAATGCAGCAACAAGTGTAACGGCTTCTAACAGTTTTGTAATCAGCAAAGCAATTCCAACACTTACTGTAAGCAATACTCCGGTAACATACGATGGCACAGGTAAATCAGCTACCGCAACGGCTTCGGGAAGTGGAGTTGTAAGCAATATTTCTACAGGAGGAGCAGCTACTCAAACCAATGCTGGAACTTATACTGTAACAGCAGACATTGCGGCTTCAACCAATTATAATGCAGCAACTGGCTTAACAGCCACTAGCAGTTTTGTAATTGACAAAGCTACTCCAACACTCACAGTAACCAATACTCCTGTAACTTATGACGGTACAGCTAAATCAGCTACAGCAAGTGCTTCGGAAAGTGGAGTAGTAAGCAATATCTTAACTGGTGGAGCAGCTACTCAAACCACTGCAGGAACTTATACTGTAACTGCTGATATTGCAGCTTCAACCAATTATAATGCTGCAAGTGGTGTTACTGCTTCAAACAGTTTTGTAATCGACAAAGCCACTCCAACACTCACAGTAAGCAATACTCCTGTAACGTATGACGGTACAGCTCAATCAGCTACTGCAAGTGCTTTAGGTGGTGGAATTGTTAGCAATATCAATACTGGTGGTGCAGCAACGCAAACCAATGCAGGAACCTATACTGTAACAGCAGACATTGCAGCTTCAACCAATTATAATGCTGCAACAGGCGTTACTGCCTCAAACAGTTTTGTAATCGCAAAAGCTGCTCAATCCATTACCTTCAACTCTTTACCAACAGGTAAAATAGTAGGTAATGCCGATTTTGCTCCGGGTGCAAGTTCTGCCACTTCAGGAACAAATGCGATAACTTACAGTAGTTCCAATACCGCAGTTGCAACGATTGTTTCTAGTCAAATCCACCTGGTAGGCGCAGGTAATTGTACCATTTATGCCAATCAAGCTTTATCGACCAACTACAATGCTGCTTCACAGGCAAGTCAAAGTTTGACAGTAACAGCAGCTGCTTCGTCAGTTGATGTAACTTCTACCGTAAATTCCAGCATTGTAATTTCGGGAACAACTACCGATGTAACGGTAAGTGGTTCAGGAGTATTGACTGTGAATAGCGACCTTGAAGTAAAAAGTTTGGCAACTGCTACTGGAACGCAAGTAATTGTAAGTGCTCCACTGGTTGTAAATACTGGTGGTGTTACCTTGGCTCCGAATTCAATACTAGATGTAGCAAATACGGTTGATGTAACTGGTAATGTGGAAGTAGGATCTGGTGCAAAACTTAATTTTACAAGCACAACGGGCATGACCGTTTCAGGAGACTTAATACTGAAAGCTGATAATTCAGGGACATTTAGTGCAAATTTGGGAAGTGGAGGAATTACTGTAGGTGTTAGTGGTAAAGTAAAATACCAACGAACTATCGACGATACCAAATGGTACTTTATGTCTTTCCCTTGTGATGTAAATGTAAACGAAATAACTGGAGGTGGAGCTATCGATGTCGATTGGTTTATTCAGCAGTACAATTCACAGAAACGGGCTTCAGTTGGCACAGGTTCAAACTGGGAACACGTAACTTCCGGTGTTTTGACTGCTAACAGAGGTTATATTTTTGGTTCAGCAGTTGGTGGTAAAACATTGACATTTTTATTGACCAAAACCATTGTAGCAGGTGAATCAACGAGAACAATTGATGTTACAAATTATACCGGTTCGGCCGCTTCAACCAATTATGGTTGGAACCTGATAGGACAAACTTATTTGAGCAAATACGATGCCAATAGTATTACTAATTTGACCAATATGTTTAAGTTCGATGGTTCAGTTTACAGAGATTCTTATAACAC
>Ga0194037_1001685_pt1 | contig 15561 bp, 16 predicted proteins | sample JunL306m_MetaG_FD_148653 | JGI IMG/M metagenome (GOLD analysis project Ga0194037, IMG submission 148653) | Anoxic zone freshwater microbial communities from boreal shield lake in IISD Experimental Lakes Area, Ontario, Canada - Jun2016-L304-6m | ecosystem: Environmental > Aquatic > Freshwater >...
CGGCAACGCGGCTCACTACGACGCGGGCGCCCTGCTCAAGCGCGAGGCGCTCCAGCTCATCGGACTGTCGCTGGGAATCGTCACCGTCGGCGTGAGCGCGGCGTGGGCGGTCTATCGGAATCCCTCCGGCGACAGCCGCGCGCCCGACCCGCTGGCGCGGCCGCTTGGCGCGATCTGGACGTTCCTCGAACGGGCGATGGGCTTCGACGCGCTCTACGACAAGGCGGTCATCGGGCCGCTGGCGTTTCTGGCCGGTGCCGTCAATGCGCTCGAGCGCCAGGTGTTTGTGCCGCTGATGGCCGCCGGCGAGTCCTGCATCAAGTGCTTCGGGCGCTGGACGGGCACTTCAGACGAAAAGGGCCTCAACGACGGCTTCAACAGTTTGTGCGCCGGGTTGCAAAACCGCGCCGATTCCGCCTCGCGCAGCCAGGGTGGCCGCCCGCAAGGGTATCTCCGGGCCATCGGCCTAGCGATGTCGGTTCTCCTGATTCTTTATTTCTGGCTCATCGCCTAGTCACGTCATGTTGTTACTCTCACTTTTGTTACTTCCCCTGCTGGGCGCCGTGATCATCGGCGTCTGGCCCGGTCTGGCCCGCCAGTGCGCGAGCCGCCTGGCCATCACCTGGGCCGTGCTGCCGCTGGCGGTGCTCGCCGCGATGGAATTCCAGTATGCGGGCGCCGCCAACGGGGTGCTCGCCGAGTGGTCGCTGCCGTGGATTCCCGACGCAAACATCAACCTGGCGTTCAGCGCAGACGGCACCTCGTTTCTGTTCCTGCTTCTAACCAGCCTGATCACGCTGTTCGCGCTGGCGGTTTCCGCCAAGCTCGACATCGGTGGCCGCGCCTACTGCGCGCTGATCCTGGTGATGGAGTCGATGCTTTTCGGGGTGTTCACCGCCCGCCATTTCATCCCGTGGTTCTTGTGCTGGGAAATGACCCTCATTCCCGCCTACCTGCTCATCCGGCTGTGGGGAGGCAAGGGCGCGCCGCGCGCCGCGTTGCGCTTCTTTGTCATCACCCTGGGCGGCGGGGTCTGCATGTTGTTAGGGTTCCTGGCGCTGCAGCTCGCGGTGGGCACCATGGACTTCGCGCAACTCGGCGCGCTCGCCGCGCACCACCAACTGGCGCCGGGCCTGGCGAAATCCTTTGCCGTCACCGGTCTCGACGGCCACGTTTTGCTAACCCTGGTGGCGGTGCTGGTGTTCCTTGGGCTGGCGGTGAAAATCCCGGTGGTGCCGTTCCACGCCTGGTTGCCGGATGCCTACGCGGAAGCTCCCACGCCGGTCACGATGCTGCTCACCGGCCTGCTCTCGAAGATGGGCGTGTACGGCCTGCTGCGCGTGTTCCTGGTGGTTTTTCCCGAAGTGCTGCCCGGGCTGGCACCCTGGCTGACCGCGCTGGCGGTGGCCACCGTGTTGTTAGGCGCGATGGCGGCCCTCGCGCAGAAGGATTTGAAGCGCATGATCGCCTACTCGTCGGTCAACCACCTCGGGTATTGCGTGCTGGCGGTGGCGGCGGTGGCGGCGATGCACTCGGACCGCGCGGCGGTGTCCTCGGCGGTGGCGGGGGTGGTGTTGCAGGCGTTTAACCACGGCGTGATTGCCTCGGCGTTGTTCTTCAGCATCGCGATTTTGGAATCGCGCAGCGGCGGGCTGCGCGGCGTGAACGATTTCGGCGGGCTGCGCGCGCGGATGCCGGTGTTCAGCGGGCTGATGGCGCTGGCGGTGTTCGCGTCGTTAGGCCTGCCGGGCTTGAGCGGCTTCGTGGGTGAGTTCCTGATCTTCAACGGCAGCTTCGGACTGGTGCCGTGGTCGGCGGCGATCTCGCTGCTCGGCCTGCTGCTCACCGCGGTGTTCCTGCTGCGCCTGATCCGGCTGGTGTTCCACGGTCCGCTGCCGCCGGCCATGGCGAAGTGGTCCGACCTCACCTCCGCCGAGCGCTGGCTGTTCGTGCCGGTCATCGCCCTGATCGTCATCCCCGGCCTGTGGCCGCAGGTGCTCCTCCAATTCATCAATGGCGACACGCTCCGCCTGCTAGAACTTCTCCGCCCGATCCCATGACTCCCGCCTGGACCCTTTCATCCGCTTTCCTCGGGGCATTGCTGGTGCTGCTGCTGCCCGTCCGCATGGCCGCCGCGTCCCGGTTCATCGCCCTGGCCGCCTCGCTCGTCGGCGCGGTGGCCGCCGCCGCCGCCTGCCTGGCGCGCTTGAACAACCCCGCCGGTCCGGCGTGGAGCTTTACTCGTCCCTGGCTGCCGACGTTTGGCATCAACTTCCATCTGGCGGCCGACGGGCTGGCGCTGACGCTGCTCCTTCTAACAGGAATTGTGGCGGTCGCCGGGGTGTTGTTTTCGTGGAATGTCGAGCGCCGGCCGCGGGCGTTCTTCGCGTTTTTCCTGACGATCATCGGCGGGGTTTACGGGGTGTTCCTGAGCCGCGACGCGTTCCTGCTGTTTGTCTGTTATGAGATCGTGATCCTGCCCAAATACATGCTCATCGCCATCTGGGGCTCGACCAACAAGGAATACGGCGCGATGAAGCTCACGATGTATTCGATCGGCTCGAGCGCGCTGATCCTCATCGGCCTGGTGGTCGCCTACGCGGCCGCCGGCGGCACGAGTTTCGACATCAACTATCTTGCAAGCGCGCATTATGCGCCGTCTCTGCAGCTGTGGGCGTTTCCGATCCTGTTTCTCGGGTTCGCGGTGTTGGCGGGCATTTGGCCGTTCCACACCTGGGCGCCCACCGGCCACGTCGCGGCGCCCACCGCCGCATCGATGCTGCTGGCGGGCGTGGTGATGAAGCTCGGCGCCTACGGCGCGCTGTGCGTGGCGTTGCCGTTGTTTCCGTTGGGGTTCGCCGCCTGGCAGCCGGTGATCGCCGGGCTGGCGGTCATCGGGGTGGTTTACGGCGCTCTAACCGCCCTGGCGCAAAAAGACCTCAAGTTCGTGATCGGTTATTCGAGCGTCAGCCACATGGGCTTCGTGCTGTTGGGGATCGCGGCGGCCACCCACTGGGGGCTGCGCGGAGCGGTGCTGCAGATGATTTCCCACGGCATCATCGCCGGACTGCTCTTCGGCATCGCCGGGCGCGTCGTCTATGAGCGCACCCACACCCGCGACCTCAACGCTCTGCAGGCGTTCGACCTGTGGCGCACCCTGCCGGGCGCGGCGGTCGCCTTCACCCTGGCCACCGCGGCGTCGATGGGCCTGCCGGGATTCAGCGGCTTCGTGGCGGAAATCTCGGTGGCCATCGGCCTCTGGCAGAAATTCCCGTGGCTGGTGCCGGCCATCGCGGCGGGCATCGTCATCACCGGCGCGTTCTCGTTGCGCGCCCTGCACAAGGCGTTCTTCCCGGTGCGCAGCGCGTCCGCCGCCGCGCCGCCGCCGCTGGCGCCGCTGACCTGGCCGGAAATCTCCGCCATCTCGCTGCTCATCGCGGTTTCGCTGGCGCTCGGCATCTATCCGAAGCCGTGGGTCGTCCTGATTGACGACGGCCTGCGCTCGCCCTTGTTCCACACGATCCTTTCCCAACCGTGAACTATTCCGAACTATTCAAGCAATTGCTGCCGGAGGCCGTGCTGGTCGTCACGGCACTCGCGCTGCTCGGCGTTGCCGTGGCCACCGAAGCGAAGCGCGGCCAGCCGATGGCTAACCGACTGGCGGTCGCGATCGCGGCGCTGGGGGTGGTGCTCGCCGCACTGGCCCTGTGTTACGTGCCGGTGGCGGCGGACTCGGGCAAGTCCTTGATTGTGATCGACCCGCTGGCCCGCATGTTCAAGGGGGTGGTGCTGGCACTCGGGTTGCTGGCCGTGCTGCTGCCGCCCGCGCGGCGTGAAATCCAGCACCCCGGCGAGTTTTACGCGCTGATGCTCTTCGCGCTCACCGGCCTGCTGCTGACCACCGGCACCAACCACCTGTTGTTTTTGTTCGTGGCGCTGGAGCTGGCCAGCCTCTCGCTCTATCTGTTAGCCGGGTTTTCGCGCGGCGCGCGGGCGGCCGAGGCGTCGCTCAAGTATTTCCTGTTCGGCGGGGTGTCCGCCGCGTTCCTGCTGTTCGGGTTGAGCCTGATTTACGGGTTCTCGCACTCGGCCACGCTGTCCGGGGTGGCCGCCGCGCTGGGCGCCGGGCCGCCGCCGCCGCTGGCCGTCACCGGGCTGGTGATGGTGGTCGTCGGGATCTGCTTCAAGCTGGCCGCCGCGCCGTTCCACTACTGGGCGCCCGACGTCTATCAGGGCGCTCCCGCCACCAGCGTGGCGCTGGTGGCCGCCGCATCCAAGGCGGTGGGCATGGTGGTGCTCGTCAGGTTCTTGTGGATCGGCTTCCACTCCGCCGCCGGATCCGCCGCCTGGGGCGGCATGGTCGCCGGGTGGTCGCTGTGGCTGGCGATTTTGTCCGCGGTGTCGATGATCCTGGGCAACGTGCTGGCTCTGGCCCAAACCAGCGTGCGGCGCCTGCTGGCGTACTCGGCGGTGGCTAACACCGGCTATCTGCTGGTGGCGATGAGCGCCAATGGCAAGCTGGCCGCCGGAGCCGCGCTGTTTTATGTCATCGTTTACGGGCTGGCGACCCTCGGCGCGCTGGCCGTGAGCGCCGCCGTCGAGCGCGACCGCGGCAACGATTCGCCCGCGGCCTTTGCCGGTCTCGTTCACCGCTCGCCGTGGCAGGCCGTGGCGCTGCTGGTCTTTCTAACTTCCCTGGCGGGCATCCCGCCGCTGGCCGGCTTCGTCGGCAAGTTCGCCCTGTTCAGCGCGGCCATGGCGGAATCCACCCGCGGCGGCGCACCCGGCCTGACCTGGCTGGTCGGCCTGGCCGCCATCATGAGCGCGATCTCGCTGTATTATTATCTATCGGTTCTGAAGCAGGCGTTTGTCAGGGACGCCGCGGACGGCGAGTCCGCCGCAGGATTCGCGCTCTCGCCTGCCCATGCGCTGGCCGTCGGGCTGCCGGCGGTGGCGCTGGTGGTGCTCGGGCTGTTTCCCGCGATCCTGCTCGAGCCGATTGCGCGCGCGCTGGTTGGCTCGCTCTGAGAGCGGGGTCAGTGTGGAATGTCGCTAACTTAACCGCCTGAAGGCGGTACTACATACCTCCCCAGGAAACATCGATTCCAGCGTAGGTAGTCCCGCCTTCAGGCGGACTCTTCATCAACCCAGCCCGTCCCAAACCTGTCTTGAGCCCGGGGTATCGGTCCTTCAAAGTGGGCATCAGAACCGAGTTTGACATCCATAAGCGTCATGGTATTCTCCCGGTATGACTGCAGCCAAGATCGCTATTTCCATTGACCGGAGTGTCCTGGGACGGATCGACTCACTGGTTCGGGCCAAAAAGTTCCGGAGTCGCTCGGAAGTTTTTCAGACGGCGGTGGCAGAGCAATTGGCCAGGCTATCCGAATCGTCGCTGGCCAGGGAATGTTCGAAGCTTGACCCGATCGAGGAGCAGGCGTTCGCGGATATCGGGCTTTCTAACGAACTCAACGAATGGCCAGCATACTGAGAGGCGACATTTACTGGGCTGAATTGGATCCGACGCTGGGCCACGAGCAAGCCGGACGGCGTCCGGTGCTGATCCTGAGTCAGACTGTCTTCAATGATCGTTCCGGAACCGTGATTGCAATCGCCCTCACCAGCCAGGAGCCACGGGCGGGCTTTCCTCTCACCATGGAACTGACCAAGACCGGCTTGCCCAAGCGCACCTGGGTCAAGATTTCCCAAATTCGGACACTCTCGACCCAGAGGTTGGCAGGGCGGTTGACCACATGCCATCCGACTGAATTTGCGAGAGTCGTCGAAGGTCTGAATGCGCTGGTGGGGCAATGATGAGTGGGCATTGAGGTCGGTTGCCGACAGTCAGGTGGCGCGGCCTCGATGAGGCCGCAAGGCGTAGGGGGGGAGCATGGGAAGTCCAGGGGGCGCGCAACGGCCATACCGGGCGGATCCGGGGCGATTCATGGGCATGCGCTCTCGTCGAGAGCGCGCCATCTTCAAGGCCACCTTTATGAGATCACGCCGCCGCCACGGCCTGCCGCGGGCCGCGGCAGCCACGATGAACCTTGCTGGATCCTCACTTGACAGTGTATTCATCAAAGTATATACATAAGCCGCATGAAAACCAAGATCTTCAAAAGCGGCAACTCGCTGGCGGTCCGTCTGCCCAAGGCGTTGGAGTTGCCATGCGGCACGGTGTCGATCCATCGCGAGGGTCACCGGATCATCATTGAAGAAGTGACGGAAAACGGCTGGCCGGAAGGTTTTTTTGAAAGCGTGAGGATTTCGCGCAAGGAGTTTGGTCGCGAAATACCCGCTTACCGGGAGAAAGTGCTGTGAAGCGGATTCTCGACACCAATGTCTGCATCGACGTCCTGCGGGGCCGTAAAAAGGTCGTTGATCAACTTGCGGCGTGTCGCCCGCAAGACTGCTTGATTTCAGTCGTCACCGAGTTCGAGCTTTTCCAAGGGGCGGATCGGGCACCGCCGGAACATCGCGAGGGCGAACGCGCCAAAGTCTCGCGGTTCGTCACCTCCTTGCAGATTTTGCCCTTCGATTCCGCATGCGCCCGGATTGCCGCCCGCCTCAACGCCGGGTTGCTCAACCAAGGCACGCCAGTCAGCATCACCGATGTTTTCATCGCCGCCACGGGATTGCGCCATCAATGGTCCGTCGTCACCAACAACACCAAAGACTTCCGCCGCTTCGATGGACTCTCGCTTGAAGACTGGCGCTAAGGTTGTTTCCCGCGATCCTGCTCGAGCCGATCATCCGCGCGCTGGTCGGTTCGCTGTGAGAAGCGGGGGCGGAGCCCGGCGGCGGGACGCCGCCGCCACGGCCAGCCGCGGGACGCGGCAGCCACGAGCAAAATTTCGCATCGACCTGCGGGGCTGGGATTTCCACACTCCGGCATGACCGAGCGCGCCGACCTCAAGAACCTTTCACTGCTGGGCAAACCGGGCAGCCTGCCGGCCAGTCCGGCCGAGGCGACGCTGGAGGTTTTTCCGAACCATCGGCCGGGGCGGCGGTATTGGATCACGCTGAATTGTCCGGAGTTTTCCTCGTTGTGTCCGGTGACCGGCCAGCCGGACAGCGCGCGGGTGGTGATCCGTTATGTGCCCGGCGACACCTGCGTGGAGACCAAGAGTTTGAAGTTTTATCTGGCGTCCTATCGGAACGAGCCGGCGTTCAACGAGGAAATCGTCAACCGCATCTTGGATGACCTGGTGCGCGCCATGAACCCGCAGGAGTTGATCGTGCGCGGCGAGTTCGCGCCGCGCGGCGGGATCCAGCTCACCACCGAAGCGATTTTCCCTGAATCCGCCGCCGCCGCGTCATGAAAGTCTGCGTGCTGCTCAGCGGTGGGATGGATTCGGTGACCGCGTTGTATGAGGCGCGGCTCACTCATGAGGTGGCGGCCTGCTTGTCGTTCGAGTATGGCGCGAAGCACAATGCCTGTGAGATTCCATTCGCCAGGCTGCATGCCGAGCGCCACGGCCTCGTGCACCACACGATTTCATTGGATTTCATGGACCGCCTGTTCAAGTCCGACCTGCTGCGTTCGGGCGGGGCGATCCCCGACGGCCACTATGCCGAGGCGTCGATGCAGCAAACCGTGGTGCCGTTCCGCAACGGCATCATGCTGGCGGTGGCCACCGGGTTTGCCGAAAGCATCGGTGCCGGGGGCGTGGTGATCGCAGCGCACGCCGGCGACCACGCGATCTATCCGGACTGCCGCGAGTCGTTCCTGCAGGCGATGGGTGCCGCGATGGGCGAGGGGACCTACGCCAACATCCAACTGCTGCGGCCGTTCATCGCCATGGACAAGGCGGGCATCGCGCGCCGCGGCGCCGAGCTGGGCGTGGATTTCGCCGCCACCTGGTCGTGCTACAAGGGCGGCGCCATCCATTGCGGGGTCTGCGGCACCTGCGTCGAGCGGCGCGAGGCGTTCCTGCTGGCCGGCCTGGCCGATCCCACTGCCTATCAACAAACGCCCGCGCTGCCCATTTCCACCCTAACCTGAACTCACTATTTAGCTAAAAGATGAATTGAACCGCAGATGGACGCAGATGAACACGGATTTGGAAATACTGCAGTCCTTGGCCAATTCTCATCTGCGTCCATCTGCGTTTATCTGCGGTTGAAAACCTTCCTCTGTCATGTCCTACCGAATTTGCAAATCCCTCGAGATCGAGAACGGCCACATGCTCACCAAGCATCCCGACCAGTGCCGGTTCCCGCACGGCCACACCCGCAAGGTCGAGTGGGTCATCCAGGCCGACGAGCTCGATGACAACCAGATGGTCTGCGACTTCAAGATCATCAAGCTGGCCGTGGGCGACTGGCTCGACACGTTCGACCACGCGCTGTGTATGAACACGGCGGATCCGGCCTATCAGGAGTTCAAGTCCCGCTACGGCGACCACGTGATCGGCTTTGACAACCAGGACCCGACCACCGAGCTGATGGCGCGCACGATCTTCGACCACACCGCGCAAGCCCTCGCCGCCTATGCGGCCAAGGGCGCCACCCGCTATCCGCTCGGCCGCGGCGTGCGCCTGGTGCGGGTGCGGGTGTGGGAAACCACCTCGTCGTGGGCTGAATACGAACCTTCCATCTGACTCATGACCGCCAAGAACAGCTCCCTGCCTGACATCCAGGCCACCCCGGACACCCGCGGCATCGCCATCGACCAGGTCGGCGTGTCCGACTTGCGCTATCCGATCCAGGTCACCGACCAGAATGGCCAGCCGTTTCCCACGGTGGCCACCCTCTCGATGTCGGTGCTCCTGCCGCACCAATTCAAGGGCACCCACATGAGCCGCTTCCTGGAAGTGCTCAGCAAGCACGAGGGCGAGGTGACGTCGCGCACCCTGCCTAACATTCTGCATGACCTCAAGGCCAGCCTGCATGCCGAGGAGGCGCACATCGAGGTGGCCTTCACCTACTTTGTGACCAAGCGCGCTCCGGTGACGGGCGCGGCGGCCAAGGTTGGCTGCGACTGCGTGTTCATGGGCACTTCCAACGGCGTGCGCGATGACCTGGTGCTGCGCGTGACGGTGCCCGTCACCACGCTGTGCCCGTGCAGCAAGGAGATCAGCGCCTACGGTGCCCACAACCAGCGCGGCTACGTCACGCTCGAAGTCCGCCCGCAGCGCAAGGGCCGCGGCTGCGAGCTGATCCTCATCGAGGAGCTGATCGAAATCGCCGAGCAGTCCGGCTCGGCGCCGGTGTATGCCCTGCTCAAGCGCCCGGACGAGCGCCACGTCACGATGCAGGCCTATGACAATCCGGTGTTTGTCGAGGACGTGGTGCGCAACGCCGCGGCCCTGCTGGGCGCGGACCCGCGGGTGGCATCCTTCACCGTGAAAGCCGTCAATCAGGAGAGCATCCACGACCACAATGCGTTTGCCGTGATCTCGGGCGGCGCGGTGGTGGCGAGCTGATGGATTTCATGAACCGGCCCGCGATCATCCCCCCGGACGTGTTGCTAGATGCCTACGCGCAGGGGGTCTTCCCGATGGCGCACGAGGGGGAGATCCAGTGGTTTTCCCCGGCGCGGCGCGGCCTGATCCCGTTAGACGAACGGTTCCACATTCCCCACGGCCTGCAACGCAGCCTGCGTCGCCGGCCCTTCGAAGTGCGCTGGGACAGCGCGTTCCGCGAGGTGATGCTCGGCTGCGCGCAGCGCGAGGAGACCTGGATCGACGCGGTGATCGTCGAGAGCTATTGCGCGCTGCACGCGGCGGGCTGCGCGCACTCGGTCGAGTGTTGGGACGACGAGGGCTTGCAGGGCGGGCTCTACGGGGTCGCGTTGCCCGGGGTGTTTTGTGGTGAGAGCATGTTTTCGCGCAAGACGGATGCCTCGAAGATCGCTCTGGTCGCGCTGGTCGAGCAGCTGCGGGCCCGCAACTTCCGCCTGCTCGACACCCAGTGGCTCACTCCGCACCTGCGCCAGTTCGGCGGCTTCGAACTCACTCGCCGGCAATATCAGGCAGCCCTGCTAGACGCGCTGAGCGACGGGACGGCCCGCCCGCCACTGGCGTGAGGCGGCTATTTGGCCTGGGCGTCCGTGGACTTGGCTGCGGTCTCACCCTGAGTGACAGCGTGGGTGACCTCGTTCTCGAACTCTTCGCGGGCTTTTTTGAACTCTCCCAGCGAGGATCCGAGGCCGCGCGCCAGTTCCGGCAGCTTCTTTGCTCCAAAGAGCAACAGGAACAGCACGAGCATCACGATCATGTCCTGCATTCCTATCATTCCAAGCATTTCAGTGAATTTCATGAGCGTAGCGGTGCGGTTGCCGGCAAAATAAGATCTGTTCGGTCCGATTTGCAAAGGCAATCACACCGCCGATCCCAAATACTTTCAAATTCACCCCCGCTCCCTGGCTGTCCCCGTATTGGGGACTGTTTTTTTTCGGGAGAGGGTCAAGGATGCGGCGTGACGGTGCGGCGAAACCGCTTGAATCGCCCGCTGTTTGGTATATTCCCAGTCCGCGACCCTGCTGCCTAACCAAATGAAATTCAAAACCCAGCGGGTCATTCCGGCATTCCGGCCAACCGGCAGGGTGCTCGGCACCGCGCCAACCCCGGTTTGAATCCGGCGCGCGACCATCCAGATCTCCACGATAACAACCACCGCACCAGGCAAAACACCGCAACCGATATGGCCAGCATCCCCAGTTCATTTGAATCCCGCTCATCTTCGCCCAACGGTAATGGAGTTACCTATCGCGGCCCGTTTGCGAGCATGACGGTGTTGTTTTTCATGTGGGGTTTCATGACGGTGTTCAACGACATCCTGATCCCGCGTTTCAAGGAGGCCTTCACTCTGGATTATTTTCACGCGATGCTGGTGCAGTTCGCCTTTTTCGGTGCCTATTTCACCGGGTCTCTGATTTATTTCATTATTTCCGCCACCACCGGCGATCCGATCGCCAAGATGGGCTACAAAAACGGGGTGGTCATCGGGCTGTTGATTTCGGCGGCGGGCAGCGCGTTGTTTTGGCCTGCGGCCACCCATCTTTCCTATCCGTTGTTTCTGGCCGCGTTGTTCATCGTGGGGCTGGGGTTTGCGATGCTGCAGATCGCGGCCAACCCGTATGTGACGATTCTCGGACCGGAGCGCACCGCCTCCAGCCGGCTGAATCTGGCGCAGGCGTTCAACTCGCTGGGCACCACCATCGGCCCGCTCATCGGCGGCTATTTGATCTTCCAATACTTTGCCAAAACCGGCGAGCACGGGGCGGAGTCGGTCAAGATGCCGTATCTGGCGTTTTGCGTGGTGTTCATGGTCTTGGCGGTGGTTTTTTACTTTCTCCATCTGCCGCATGTCGGCGAGGGCAAAGTGGAACAGGGCATCGGCGCGCTGAAATACCCGCATGTCCTGCTCGGGGTGCTGGCCATTTTCATGTATGTCGGCGGCGAGGTGGCCGTTGGCAGTACGATCATCAGTTTCCTCGGCCAACCGAGCGTGGCCGGGCTGAACACGGTGGAGGCGAGCCAATACGTGTCGCTGTTCTGGGGCGGGATGCTGATCGGCCGATTCATGGGTGCGGTGGAAATGAGCGAACTGAAAAAGGCCAACAAGCAACTGTGCATGATGGGCATTCCGGTGCTGGCGTTTGTGGTGCTGCTGCTTTCCCGCAGCTGGAATTCCGAGCTCCGCCACTTCGATTTTGCGTTTGGCTGGGGTATCGTTAGAAACTATCTGCCGCTGCTGGGCTTATGCTGGGCATTGTTCCAATTTGGCAAGGCTCTGCCCGGGCGCACGCTGCTGATTTTTGGCACGACCCTGGTGCTGCTGCTGGCGGTGTCGATGTTGCAAGGCGGCAAGCTGGCGATGTGGTGCATTGTGAGCACCGGCCTGTTCACCTCGATCTGCTGGCCCAACATCTTCTCGCTTGCGCTGGATGGCATGGGGGTGCTCAAGGGCCAGATCTCATCGCTGCTGGTGATGGCGATTCTCGGCGGGGCGTTGATGCCGCCGCTGCAAGGCTGGATCGCCGACAAGTATGGTCTGCAAATCTCCTTCATCGTGCCGCTCATTGCCTATGCCTATGTGGCATTTTACGGCTGGAAAGGCCACCGCATCGGCCGCCGTCCGGCTTCCGCGGCGATCTGAAGCGTGGAGTATGGTGGTGGTGACTCTGGTTTGGCCCCGGGCAGCATGCCCGGGCCACTGTGGGGCGGGCATGCTGCCCGCCGCCTCTCTTCAGGAAACGGGCTCGATTACAGCCGCTCGCCGAGGGTGCCGGCGGTCCACGAATCGAGCATCATGACCATGGCGGCGAAGGATGCGGACCGGCCGGATCGGACGAAGTGGCCGCTGGCGCAATTGCCGGCCAGAACGATGCCCGCGTCGTCGAATCCTTTGAGGGCGGCGGCAAGGCAGCCGGCCCCAAAGTTGTCGCCAGCGCCCGTCGAGATGAGCGGCTCGCGGCAATACGGCCCCGGCACATAGACGGTGCCGTTCTCGCTGGCGCAGGCGGCCCCGTCGTTGGGGTGGATGATCACCCGGTCCACGGCGATGTGGGCCCGCAGCAAGGTCGCGAGTTCAGCGACGGAATCGGCATCCTTGCGGCCATGAAATGCTCCGCCAAAGACCTCGCCCATCTGCCAGGCCTCTTTGAGGTTGAAACTCAGCAGGGTTTGGCACTGCCGGGTGATCGGTTCCATGCGGGCCAGCAACTCTTCCCGATCGGCCGTCGGGCGGGTTTCAAATTCGGCCAGGTCCATGAAGAACACCACTTTCTTGGGCGGCACTCCCAGTTCCGCCAAGCGCGCGGCCAGGTTGCTCCAAATCGGGCCGGCATGCGGCAGCTTGCCCCAGTTGACCGCGCTGATGAAGGTCGCCGCCCGCAGTTCCTCGTCGAGTGCGGATTGTCCAACACATTCCAGCAGACGCTCCCAGGTGACCTCGGCGCAGGGCCCCATGTCATTGAGCATCACCTTGCCGTCGGTGAATTCCAGACAGGTGGTGACCGCGGCGGAGCCCAGCGTGTGAAGTTGCTTGGTCTTGTCGCCCAGGGCTGCCTGGAAGATCGGCAGCACCTCGCCGCTACCCATGTTGCCGATGTAGGTGACGTCGATGTCACCGGCGTGGATGTCGTTGAGGGCGGCGGCGAACAGCGGGCCGTTGCCACCGAACTTGTCACCCAAGTGCTGCGACGGATAGGACGCGGCGATGCCTGAGGCGGCGGCGACCTTGGGGCCGAATTCGGCCATCGAGGGCGGGTTGAGCAGGCGCACGAAGGTGTCGATGAAGCCGTCGAAACCGCACAAGCCGGCGTGGCGTCCGGTCGAGGGCGCGGCGGCAGTGGTCTTGAAATCGTCGATGACGGCGGCAAGCGATTGGATATCGCGATAAATCGTGCAGGTGCTACTCATAATGAACTGCCTGTTATCCTTAAGGGGGACGCTAGAGTGTCAACCACTTAGTCCACACTTGTTGGCGCCGTGCTGGAGGAGCACACCGGCCAGGCTGTGAGGGCGCGGGATTGTCGGGGCGGAGATGAAAGTTGCGTTCGTAAACGACGGTCCGGTAACGATTGTGATCGATTCCCGGGGTCGGGAATAAGCAATCGCTTGCATCGGCCGGAGTGGCTGCCTAGCTTTCCGCCGCCGTGCCGATAATTGCCATTCTAGCCCTTGAAGACGGACGCTGTTTCGAAGGAACTGCTTTCGGAGCCACCGGAACCACCACCGGAGAAATTTGTTTCAATACCTCGATGACGGGTTACCAGGAGGTCATCACCGATCCGTCGTACCGTGGCCAGATCGTGACCATGACCTATCCCCAGATCGGCAACTACGGGATCAACCCGCAGGATGCCGAATCCAGCGGGCCGCATATCCGCGCGTTTGTCATCGGCGAGCTGTGCACCGTTCCGTCGAACTGGCGGTCGAGCCAGCCGCTGGGCGACTACCTGGCCAACCACGGGATTCTGGGGATTGAGGGGATCGACACCCGCTCGCTGACCAAACACCTCCGCTCGCTCGGCGCGATGCGCGCCTGCGTGACCACCGAACTCAGCCGCGAGCAGGCGATCGCGGCCGCGCAAGCGTCACCCTCGATGGCGGGCATGGACTACGTCAAGGAAGTGTCAGCCCCGGCCGCCTACGCGTGGGAGGACGAATCGCGCCGCTGGGTGCTGCCCAACCCGTCGACCGGAGCCACCGGCCCCTACGAGGAACTGCCGCCGGTGCGTCACCGCATCGTCGCCTATGATTTCGGGATCAAGTTCAACATTTTGCGGCGCCTGCGCCAGGCGGGCTTCGAGGTGGAAGTGCTGCCCTCGACCACCACCGCCGCCGAGGTGCTGGCGCGCAACCCGGACGGCATCTTCCTGTCCAACGGCCCCGGCGACCCCGCCGCGCTGGGTTACATTCACCAGGAACTGCGCCAGCTCATCGGCAAGAAGCCGATCTTCGGCATCTGCCTGGGCAACCAGTTGTTAGCCCATGCCTTTGGCGGGACCACCTTCAAGCTGAAATTCGGCCACCGCGGCGGCAACCAGCCGGTCAAGGACCTGCGGACCGGCCGGATCTCCATCACCTCGCAGAACCACGGCTTCGCGGTGGATCCGGCCTCTCTGCCTCCGGAAATCGAAGTCACCCATGTCAATCTCAACGATGGCACCGTCGAAGGGATGCGCCACCGCGATCTGCCGGTCTTCAGCGTGCAATACCACCCGGAAGCCGCCCCCGGCCCGAACGACGCCGGCTATTTCTTCGAGGAGTTCGCCGCCATGATCGACCAAACCAAAGCATCGGTCGGATCGGAACGATCTGACTGATACATTTTAAAATATGAATACCATTATAGTTGGCCTCCAGTGGGGGGACGAAGGCAAAGGCAAAATCGTCGATTATCTCACCGAAGGCTCCGACGTGGTGATCCGCGGCCAGGGAGGCAACAACGCCGGCCACACGGTGATTACCGACGGTCAGAAATTCGTGCTGCACCTGCTGCCCTCGGGCATTCTGTGGGATTCGAAGGTCAATGTCATCGGCAACGGCGTGGTGCTAGATCCGGTCGGCCTGGTGATAGAAATCGAACGCATTGAAGGCCAGGGCGTGGCCATCACGCCGGAGAAGCTGTTGATTTCGGACCGCGCGCACGTGGTCATGCCTTTCCACAAGGAGCTCGATGCCGCCCGCGAAGTCGCGCTGGGTGACCAAAAGATCGGCACCACCAAGCGCGGCATCGGCCCGGCGTATGCCGATAAAGTCAACCGCTGCGGCCTGCGGCTCATCGATCTGTTGGATCGCGAATTCGCCACGGCCCAGATCACCCGCCGGGTGGCCGAGGCCAATGAAGTGTTGGCCCGCTACGATCTGACGATTTTCGATGCCGGGCAGGTGATTGATGAGGTTTACACGGCCTTCGAGCGCCTCCGCCCGCACATCACCAACACCATCCCCGTCCTGCATGCCGCCTGGAAATCCGGCAAAAACCTGCTCTTTGAAGGCGCCCAGGGGACCTTGCTGGACATCGACTTCGGGACCTATCCGTTCGTCACCTCGTCCAACACCACCTCCGGCGGATCCTGCACCGGCTCCGGCCTGCCGCCCACAG
>Ga0194037_1001690_pt1 | contig 15531 bp, 9 predicted proteins | sample JunL306m_MetaG_FD_148653 | JGI IMG/M metagenome (GOLD analysis project Ga0194037, IMG submission 148653) | Anoxic zone freshwater microbial communities from boreal shield lake in IISD Experimental Lakes Area, Ontario, Canada - Jun2016-L304-6m | ecosystem: Environmental > Aquatic > Freshwater >...
CACCGTCAAGTGAGCTTTGCCAATCGTCAGTGTTCCATTGGCTGCCATAAAGTCGTAGTTCGCTGCGCTCAAGCCGGTGATGCTCCCCGTGATCGTCGATGAACCAACGCCCGTTGTCGTCGTAGCCGTGCTGCTGCCCAACGCTGTCCCTGTAACTACTGCACTCGTCTCTCCATTCACAAACCCGGTAATCGTCTCACCGAACGTCGGGTTCACTCCACCGTACAACCGGCTCTGGTTGTTTGCCGTCACTGTCAGGTGCGCTTTGCCTATCGCCAAGCTCCCATTCACAAAGCTCAACTGATAGTTCCCATTCGCCGCTGTCCCGCTCACCGTGTTGATATACGTGCCTGCGTTCGTACCCGTTCCCGTTGCACTCAGTCCTGTCAGCACACTGGCACTTTCCCCATTCTGCAAGGTGCTTACACTATAACCCGTTACCGATTGCGGACTACCATTGTATGTCAGGCTACTGCTGTTGCCCGTCACCGTTGCTGAGGCCCGGTTGATCGTCAAATTTCCGCCAATAATATCGTAACCCTGCTGTGTGGAATAACTGGTATAACTACCTGTAGTAGTGCCTGATGCCGCAGTGCCCAACACGCCCAAAGCAGCCGTTCCTGCGCCACTTTGGGAGATTCCATTATATGTGGTCGATACATCCGCAAGGGTCAATGGGGTCAAAAAACTTCTGAGCAACGGCACCGTATGACCTTCATAGATACGCCAGACGGCGCTGCTACCTCCTGTATTTGAGATATCACTCCCCCATGCAAAACTGGACATCTTCATCATATCAGCAGTGTTCCAGCCTGTAACGCCAGTTTGCGAAGCGCCAATACCGCCAACACCAAGAGATTGCTGTGAAAGAACATTATCCCAATTATTGGTACTGATATTAACCGTGCCGGTATTAGCCCCCACTAAACCGCCAACAGCGGAACTTCCCGACACACGACCCGTCGCGAAGGTGTTTGTGATACTGGCCGTTCCTGTTCCTCCATAAAATGAATAAATACTATGGCCACCACTGTTACTTCCGACGAGACCACCAACGCTGGAAGTGCCGCTCACATTTCCTGTTGCATAGCTATTGCTGATACTGGCTGTTCCTGTTCCTCCATAACTACCATAACCACTATTGCTTCCGACGAGACCGCCAATGCTGGAAGTGCCGCTCACATTTCCTGTTGCATAGCTATTGCTGATACTGGCTGTTGCTGTTCCTCCATAACTACCATAACCAGCATAACCACTATTGCCTCCGACGAGACCGCCAATATTGGAAACACCACTCACACTACCGCCACTCACCGCGCAACCTGTGATGGTGCCACCGTTCACACCCACCAGACCACCAACCTCGGTGCCGCCGCTCACGCTTACACCACTGACAATACTACCTGTGATGTTGAGATTTCCCTCACTAGACCCCACCAGACCACCGACCATATAACTAGAACCCGTTACACTACCACCGCTGACCGCACAGTTGCTTATGAGACCACCACCAGCACCTCCGACCAAAGCGCCAGTACGATTCTCTGCTCTTATCGTCACATTTTGAAGGGTAAGATTGCGGATAGTCGAGAGGTTACCCGTACCAAACAGCCCTGCTCCTCTGAATGTCGGACGGTTGATAGTAAGTCCCGTAATGGTGTGACCAAGTCCATCAAATACGCCACTGAAGTAGGGCCCGATTGGAAAAAAGCCTGCACCTGAATTCCACCCTGACGTAGCGCTGGCATCAATATTGCTGCCGAGGACATAGTTGCCTGAAACAAATCCATTAATGCCTTGTAAATCGGCTCCCGTTACACTTCCTGGAGCACCAAGACCTGTGATGACTGTGTAATAGGTTGCCTTCCCGTCACTACCCTTCACAGTATAGTAGTTTGGAGGGGTTAGCAAGTTTGTAAATTTACGTGCCGAAAGCCCAATAGTGCATCCTGAACCAAGCGTATAGGTTGCCGTATTCCCTGCCGCAACAGCACCAAGACCATACTGAATCTTCAATTCAGCAGTCGCCCCGGAAGCGTAAATGTTTGCGTTAACGTTGATATTACGAAAAGCCATAAACAATAAGGAGTTGTTCGCACTCCAGCTTACAGGGTCGTTGACGTTAATGTCGCCATTGATGCCGGAATTGGTTGCAGTGTAAGAGAGCCTGATTGTCGCGATCCCCACGCTTGTCGTCTGGATCCCAACCGAACCCAAATTCAGTGCTGCGCCCAATGCAGCCCCGGTGATGTTTCCACCAGTTGCCGCAATGGTAAAATCATAGGGATCAAGCAGAAAGGTGCCACTCTGCCCGCTGGCAGCAGCCGTGGTAATACGGGCACTGTCACCGATAGTGACACGACCGCCGGAGGTCTCCACAAACCCTCCGTCGCCACCATTCGGAGCACTCGCATCAAGCGTGCCGCTGACATCCGTCACGCCACTCGCCATGTCGGAGAGCAGCAGAATCCTTCCCCCCTTGTTCTGAATCGTGCGCGCTTCAACGATGCCGCTGTTGGTGACACTGGCCGTCTTGAGGGCATCGGCAGCTTTTGCCGTCATCACCACAACACCGCCATCCGCCTTCACCAGCCCCTTGTTTTCAACGAGGGCATCAATGGCTCCCTGGTCAACCGTGTAGCTGATAAGGCCGCTACCGGTAAAATCAAGCGTCACCTGATTGCCGGCCGCAAGCAGGGCACTGCCGCTGTTGACGGTAATACTCCCTTCGTTGCTCACCCTCGGTGCCATCAGGGCAACCACGCCGCCATCGGCAATGGTGATTGCCCCTTGGTTGAGGAGAGCACCCGAGCTTCCCTGATTGCTGAAGCTGTATTTGCCCGCCAGGTAGTCGCTGTCGAGCATATTCAGCGACGAGGCAACAAGGCCGCCAACATCCACACGGGCCGTTGTGCCAAAAATAATCCCCGAGGGGTTGAGCAGAAACACCTGCCCATTGGCCGAGAGCGAACCCATGATCTCCGTCGGGTTCTGGTCGGTGATGCGGTTCAACGCTGATGAGGTGATGGCTGGCTGGTTGAAACGCACTCCGGCGTTCTGGCCAATGTTGAAGCTCTGCCAGTTGGCAATCATCTGCTGGCTCGTCTGATCAACCGTCATCTGGCTGCCACTGCTGGCAATGGTGGCGCTGCCGGAGGTCACCACTCCACCGGTCGGCAACGCCCCTGGGTCAAGGGCATAAGCTGGCCCAGCCGCAAACATCGCCGCCAGAGCCGCAATGCTCCGAAGCTGAGATGTGGGCACTTTGCCATTCCCTTTGACCTTTTCAGAGACAACAATCCACCGCTCTTTTGTTTTTGACCAGATGAGGTTGAAGATCCTGTTCATAACACAATTGCTTCAAGATGATTGTTGTTGCCTTGTAACACATTTCAGAGTCTCCCGTTCCCTAAAAAGAGAGCATCGCCTGCAGCCACAATCGGCTCCGGTCGTTCAAACCATCGGAGTTATTGCCCTCAGCGCTTCGACCAGGATTATCGCCCAAAACATGCGCCCAGGTCGCTCGAAGCGAGACTCTTCCCGACCAGGTGTAGTTCAGCCCGGCACCAAAACCCTGCAACCAGTAATCGTTACGTTTTGTGATACTCGACACATCCCCGGCGTAACGCACCTTGTTGAGCAGAATATGGCCGGTATCATAAAATCCCGTGAGCTGAAACGACCCCCATTGCGCTGGCAGAGGGAGGATATAGCGAAGATCGACGTTCACAAGCTGACCTTCGTCCCCCGAAGCTTCGCTGACCGGATAGGCACGAACACCGTTTGGCCCGCCAAGTGAAAACTTTTCGCTGGAGTCGAGGTTACTCAAGGTTTGCTGGGAACTCCCCGAAAGGTTCAGGGTAAACCTGTCACTGAGCCGCTGCAAACGGGTCAGGGCAAGGTTAAAATGGGTGTATCTCCCCTCGGTGCCGGTGAGGCTGATATCGGCAATGGATTCATGCAGGGTACCCGTCGTAACCCCCGCCGAATAGTTCGTGTACCCTCCACCAAAGAGCTGATCGTAGCGATCGCCACTCATACTCAGGGTGAGCATCCTGAGCTGTTTGTCGCGAATGTCTGTGCCTGACCTGGTATCAACAAGAGAACGATAGCCGTAAGAGAGGCTGTTGGTAAAGTTAACCGTGCGAGTGCGCAGCACGGGAAAACTAAAGCTCGCCTCAACGCTGTTGCTCCTCCCCCTGTATTGCAAGGAGGCAAGTTCCTCGCCAAGCTCATAACGCATCCCGCTCCAGGCAACAGTGCCCCGGATGCCATTGCTGGCAACAGGAAAGCCGTAACCGACGCGACCCTGCGCCAGACCAGAGGCCTCCGTCAGCAGCAGCGTCATCTGATCGCCATAATGAAGAGGATCGTTGATCGAAAAGGAGGCGTTGCCTCGCCCGAACCCGGTATAGCGGTTCCCCTGGTTGTCGCCCCAGAGCATTCCTGAAAACAGGGAGCCCTCGCTCACCGACACTTCGAGGCTGCTGATTGCGGGTCGAGCGGTGGGCACAAAATTGGCTTTGGTCATCAAGCCGGGAAGATCATTCAAAAGGAGCAGCGAGCGCTCAAGCTCATGTTCATTGACAGGCTGATTGGGATGAACAACGGGCTGAACAAAGCCACGAAGAGCTCCCTCCCTGATTCTGACAGACTTGTCACCTTTGAGAGCGATCAGGCCATCGCTTTTTACCTGGGTGATGGTGATCTGCACCATACCGGAGGTGATATCCTGAGCCGGAAGCCAGACCCGAACCTGCCCCCACCCTTTCTCCCTGAAGTGAGCTGCCAGAGTTTCAACAAGAGCATTTAACTGGCTGAACGAGAGAGTTCTGCCCCGTGCTCCCGCAACAAGCGATTGCAGCTCCCGCTCAGTAGCGACACCATCGTAGCCGCTGAAGCTGAATCCCTTCACTTCCACCATAACACCCTCTCCTTCTGTTGAAGGCACAGCCCTCTCTTTTTCACGGTGAGGCAGCTCTTTCGGCTGCTGCAAAGAGTTTTGCTGATCACGCAGGAGTGCGCCTCCATCGGGGATGGTGGCACCCGGAAGAGGAGCAACCGGTTGCAAGAGCAGGAAAGAGAGTAAAAGGCTACTCAAAAGCAGGGAAGGTGTGTGGAAAGTACGTCGCAAGAGGCAACATGTTAAATGAATGCCTGTTGAATGACGAAGCGCTCCTTCTTCAGGCTTGAATAACTGTGTGTCGATAACAGTAATTCATTCTGCACAACGAAAAAAGGCACTAATTATCATATTTTTGGTACGATATCCACTGAAATAAAAAAATATAAACGCACAAAAAAAACCTTAAAAGAGCATATTTTGTGCCATTTGCGTGCTATTTCAAGAAGAGGAACCATCTTTCGCAGGAATTCACCTCTCCCCCTACTCTACAATGATATCTCCAAGAAAGGTGTAGCCGATAGCGTGGGATGTCTGGATAGGAGAAACAATCTTTTGAGATTCTATTTTGCGACGCAGGCGGTTGACAAGTGACTGTAGTGAGTGATTGCCCGATTCGTTATTCAAGTAGCCAAGCTTGTTGCGCAGTTCACTCCTCGACACCACCTCATTGCGATGCGAGACAAGCAGTAGCATAAATTCAAGCTCTTTGCCGGTAAGTTTGACACGCTTTCCGGAGGGCACCTGCAGCATCCACTGCGTGGTAAGCAGTCGCCACTCTTCAGATGGCAGCGACTCCGGCGTTTCGGCGACAAACTGCGGAACCACTGATGGCGCTTCAACACGACTGAGAAGCGTTACAATGGATGCGGAGAGCTTACGAAAATCGACCGGCTTGACGAGATAGATATCCGCACCGGCCTGATGCCCGGCGAGCTCATCATCAATGGAAGCGCGGGCAGTTAACATGATGATACGCATAGTGGTGTTGCTCCGAAGATATTCGGCAAGTACCAGACCACTCTGGTCGGGAAGCCCGACATCAAGTATCGCCACCATAAAGGGCTCTGCAAAGATATGCTGATAAAACTCACGTGCTGAGCTCACCCCTGTTACGTCGTATCCATCAAGCATGAGGTATTTGACTACGCTCCTGAGAAGAGGTTTATCATCCTCGACAATGATGATTCGAGGAAGTGGGCTGTTCTGTGAAATATCTTGTGTCATAAGCGCCTAAGCAAGAGTCTTCAAAAAGAGGTATTCTGATAGTTTTGAGATGTTTGAATGGCCTGATCTTCTCCAGTATCAGCAGCCAGAGGAAGACGGACGGTTGCACAGATACGTGACTCGGCAAACTCCAGCGTCACCTGGCCATGATGCTGCTCAATAATCTGCCGCACCAGCCAGAGCCCCACACCGGCCCCGCTGGTATCGGTGCTGGAGCCTCTGCTGTATTTGTCGAAAAAAGCCTCTCCCTCTTCAGGGGTAAATGGCTCTCCCTGATTTTTAATGGTTATAACGACCTCCACCCCGTCAATGCGGCTTTCGACCTCAACAGACGAAGCTGGCAGAGAGTATTTTCGGGCATTGTCAAGAAGATTCAAAAGGGCTGTTTTAAGGTTTTGAGAATAGCCGACAATGCTCACGAATGCAGCGCCATCTCTATAATGAAAGGTATGACGCGGCCACATGGCCTGTATGTGTCGGATCTTTTCGGAGAGAAAAGGGGCAATTTCTATACGCTCTGACTCGCCTTGTGTGCCGGGCTCGGTGAAACGACTACGCTCCAGTGAGACCTCCATCACCTCAACAAGCCGCTCAACAGCATGGCGCATGGCCGTGAGCTCTTCGTCGTATCCGCACTGACTCCCTGTTTTCAGTTTATCAATAATGTCAAGATTACCACTGATAACCGCAAGAGGAGTTCGATATTCATGTGAGAACATGGAGAGAAAACGATGCTGGAGTTGAAGAGCCTGACTCTCGGAAGCAAGGGCTATTTCAAGCAGGTTCTTGCTGTTGCGAAGTTCAACCGTCATTGTATTGGCAAGCGCCACCGCTCTTTGTTCAGTCTCTTTTGCAGCATCAAGCTCTCGTCGGGCGCTCTCGGCCAAAACATGTTCAGACCTTCTGATCCGCTCGGAGAGCGCAACGGATATCAATATCGTATGGATCAGGCTGGTGAACTGAAGAGTGTTCGTATCCCATAGGAAACTAAGGGGTAGAATGCCCATGAGACGAAGCAGCATATGAAAATAACCGAGCGTGCTGACCGCAAAGGCAAGAACAATAAAGATTCCGATGTCTGGCAAAGAACGACCCAACCTGACACTCAACACCATTTGGAGAACCACCAGACTTAACGTCCCGATAAAAGCTATCGGCGCAATAAAGGGATAAAAACCGAAAGGCACGGCAGTGATCGTGAGAAAACCAACCAGTGAGAGCAAACGCATATAGCGCAGGCTCCACTCGCCGGCAACCGGAAAGAAGAGTTTACGGGAGAACTCACTATAGACTAAAATATTCGCCCCGATTCCACCATAAACGAGATAATCAGAGACGATGTGAACGAACGAGGGGAAGAGCAGGGTAAGAGAGCCCTCTGCGGCAAAGTTGAAAAGTATTCCGGCCAGCAGATAGAATGAATAATAGAGAAAAAGCGTATCGCGGATTAACAGATAAAAAATGATGTTGATCACAAGAAGCGTCAACGTAATACCGAGAAAAAGTGACTGCAGAATAATATGCTGGTTGGTGAAATCCCGCAGGTCTTCGGTTGTGTGAACCCTCCCGGCAAAACTGATTGAGCTTTTGGAGAAGACCCTCGCATAGATGATGAGCGGTTCAGAGGTCGGCAAAACGAGAGGAACTACAAAGTCGGGGTGGAGCACAGGACGCTGAAGAGCCGGTATGTGGTTACCCAGAAGCGCCACACGATAGGAAGAGGTCAACTCAGGATCACTGCCCGGTCTCTGGATATAAAGCGTCAGCTCATTAATATAGTTGGGTTTGAGCCTGAGCCAGCTCGCTTCGGGAAATGAGGCATTCCGTTCAACGGTGAATCGTACCCAGCAAGCCTCCCGCTTATAACCGTTGTTCAGGTTCCCTTCCAGAGAGCGAAAGAGGCCCCTCTCCCCCGCTTTCAGCACCTCAGAAAAACCCATCTTCAAAGTGGGGTCTTTCAGGAGTTCAATATGCCCTGTCAGATCGTAAGCGCTGCTTTCGCCAAGCAACAATGGCGCTGCCGATACTCCTCTTGAAAGCAAAGATGCGAGAAGAATAAATATGGCACAGAAAAAAGCGCGCAGCCTGTTCTTTGAAAAGATGATGGCAGTCATAAGAGGACAATGTTCCGTATGATTCTTGACCCACACAGGTGACTCTTTTTCACCCTTGAGCGCTTTTTGCTGGTGGCTGTTATATTGAGTACCTTGGAACCTGTGCATGCTGAACACACTAAGAAGACAATGAATGCTTAAGGAAGAGTCCTGCCGTTGTTCCACCTGACAATTCCCGCACATGATAACCATTTTGAAATTAAAAAGTCAGCAACTTTTATTGTAAAGAGAACATTATCCTGACAGGAGTTCCATTTGGAGCCTGACACAACTTTTTTCATGGACCGCATCCGTTTTTATGAAGCCTTTAATAGCTCTCGTGGGTCGACCAAACGTCGGCAAATCGACCCTCTTCAACCGAATTCTGCGCCAGCGAAGCGCTATCGTCGACCCGACTCCCGGTGTCACACGCGACCGCCACATCTCCGAAGGTGAGTGGCAAGGCAAGCAGTTCCTCCTGATGGATACCGGAGGCTATAACGCCGATGGCGACATCATCAGCATGGCGATGCTTGAGCAGACGCTGATGGCCATCCGCGATGCCGACATTATCATCTTTCTGACCGACGTACGGGCAGGTCTCTCCTATGAGGATCTGGAACTGGGACGGCTGCTGCAGCGCACCTTCCAGCACAAGCAGCTCTTTTTTGCCGTCAACAAAGTTGAATCTCCGCAACTCACGCTTGATGCAGAATCGTTTATCAGCACGGGTTTTACCAACCCCTACTTTCTATCGGCAAGGGATGGAAGCGGTGTGGCCGATATGCTGGATGACATTCTTGAGTCTCTGCCCGAAACCGAAAAAGTGCCTCTTGAAGAGGATACCGCGATACAGCTTGCCGTTGTCGGACGACCCAACGTCGGAAAATCAAGTTTTGTCAATGCCCTGCTCGGCTCAAATCGTCTGATTGTCTCCAACATACCGGGCACCACCCGCGATGCGATCGACAGCCGCTTTCTTCGCAAACAGCAGGAGTTCACCCTGATTGATACCGCCGGACTGCGGAAACGTACCAAAATTGATGCAGGCATAGAGTATTACAGTTCGCTGAGAAGTGAAAAAGCCATTGAACGATGCAGTGTTGCCCTGGTTATGCTTGATGCCGCGCCAGGCATAGAAAAGCAGGATATGAAAATCATCAATATGGCCGTTGAGCGCAAAAAAGGGGCACTTCTGTTGATCAATAAATGGGATCTGATTGAAAAAGATTCGAAAACGAGCAAGATCTACGAAGAGAATCTGAGAATGAATATGGGTAATCTTTCGTACGTCCCTGTTGTCTTTATCTCTGCATTGACCAAAAAGAACCTCTATCGGGCAATCGACATGGCCGAAGAGATCAGCCGCAACCGTTCGCGAAAAATCAGCACCAGCGTGCTCAACAAGTTTCTCGAAGAGGCGCTGTCGCAGACGCACGCCTCCACAAAAACCGGCAAAGAGCTGAAGATCAAGTACATGACTCAAATCAATGCCGCCTGGCCGGTCTTCGCTTTTTTCTGCAACGACCCCCTGCTGGTCCAAAACAATTTCAGAAAGTTTCTGGAAAAGAAGCTTCGCGAACACTTCAGTTTGGAGGGCGTTCCCATCTCAATGCGTTTTATGCAGAAATAGACTTTTTCCCCCGGGCAACCAGGAACAGTTACAATTGTAAATTTTGCGCAACACTAACTCTACCCCAAATACTATGTCTCCAGTACATGATGAGTCAACCCATTCATCCTGCAGCCATCATCAAGGCAATGGTCACTCTTCGCACTCCTCCTGCGGCCATCAGCATGGCAATGAACACACCTGCAGCCATCAAGAAGCTCCTCTTAAAGGGGTAAAAAATATTATTGCCGTCGCATCAGGCAAAGGCGGTGTCGGTAAATCAACCGTTGCGGTCAACCTTGCCATCAGCCTTGCCCAGACAGGCGCAAAGGTTGGGCTGATTGATGCCGATCTCTACGGCCCAAGCATTCCCACCATGTTCGGACTGCTCGACGAAAAACCCGAAGTGGCTGGAAAAAATCTCATCCCGCTGGAAAAGTATGGGGTAAAACTGATGTCTATCGGCTTTCTTGTCGAGGTCGAAACCGCATTAGTGTGGCGTGGCCCGATGCTCTCCAGTGCCATCAGGCAGTTTATTACGGAGGTTGAGTGGCAGGAACTCGATTACCTGATTTTTGATCTTCCTCCAGGCACAGGAGACATTCAGCTTACAATCGCCCAAACCATCCCCCTCACTGGCGCGGTAATTGTCACCACCCCGCAGGATGTTGCCATTGCCGATGTCACCAAGGCGCTCAGCATGTTCCGCAAGGTCAATGTGCCTGTGCTCGGACTTGTGGAAAACATGAGCTACTATGAGCTTGCGGATGGAACCAAAGATTATATTTTTGGTAACCAGGGTGGAGAAAAATTTGCAAAAATACAGGGAATTCCCTTTCTGGGCGCAATTCCTGTCGACCGGGCCATACGAGAAGGTGGCGACAGTGGCGCTCCCTCGCTGCTCACCCATCCCGACTCAGCAACATCAAAAGCCTTGAAACAGATCGCCACAGAGATTGCCCGAAGGATTTCGATTGCAAATGCCACACTATGACAACTTTCATATTGTTTTTTTGCCCTGGAGGTTGGATATTACAGCCTCTTCATGAAGAAGCACAAACTCTTTCAACCATTGTAAACCAATTATACCATGAGTGCCAAGGATTATCTGCCAAACAGCGACGGGCTTTACGACAAAGTTATTGCCGCACTTGAAACCGTTCGCCCTTACTTGCAAGTTGACGGGGGTGATTGTCAACTTGTCGGCATTACCAAAGAGATGACTGTCGATGTAAAACTGCTTGGCGCTTGTGGTTCATGCCCTATGAGCACCCTTACCCTTCGGGCAGGCGTCGAACAGGCAATTAAAAAAGCAATTCCGGAAATTGTGCGTGTGGAGTCGGTGTAACCTCTCCATCAGTCAAGATTTCTCAATAAAAGATCAAGGGAGTCCTCATTTTTGATGAGGACATCCCTTGCCTTACTTCCGTCAGCCATGCCGACAATACCGCTTGCATGAAGCTGATCCATCACCCTGCCCGCACGACTGAATCCCAGACGCAAGCGCCGCTGCAAGAGCGATACGCTGGCCTGCTGATGGATCACCACCAGTCTGGCAGCCTCCTCAAACATGCTGTCCCTCCCGTCTCTCTCCTGATTCCCTGATGCCTGCATCCCGTTATTGTTACTTTTCGGCGCATCCGGTGCGGGGAGCATATAGATGGTCTTCAGAGAGTGCTGTGAGCCGATAAAAGAGGTAATCTCCTCAACCTCACTCGACGAGACGTATGGGCACTGGATTCGCAGCGATTTTGGTTGATTTGAGGGCTGATAGAGCATATCACCGTTACCCAGAAGCTGCTCCGCCCCCGATCCATCAAGAATCGTGCGCGAATCAACCCTGCTTGCCACCTGAAACGCTATACGCGCCGGGAAGTTGGCTTTGATAATTCCGGTAATCACATCCACGGAGGGGCGCTGGGTTGCGACAATCAGATGAATACCAACCGCACGGGCAAGCTGGGCGATACGGATAATCGGCTCCTCAACCTCCCTGCCTGCGGTGATCATAAGATCGGCAAGCTCATCGATGACCACAACAAGATAGGGCATAGCCTCTTCAGGAATACGCTTGTTATGATCGCCGATATTGCGGCATCCGGCCTTTTCGAGCGTTTCGTAGCGAAGCTCCATCTCCTTGACCACGCAGCGGAGCGCATAGACCGCTTTCTGGGGATCGGTGATGATCTGCTCCTCTATGCCGGGAAAACGCATCAAAAAATGGTTTTTCAGATGCTGGTACTGAAAAAGCTCAACCCGTTTCGGATCAATCATCACAAACTTCACCTTGTCGGGACTGCACGCATAGAGCAGACTCGATATAATAACGTTGATACAGACCGACTTCCCCGCCCCGGTTGCCCCGGCAATCAGCAGGTGGGGCATGGTTGCCAGATCGGCAATACAGACTTCGTTCGCAATGGTTTTGCCGAGCACAATCGGCAGCATCATGGTGCTGTTCTTGAATTTTTCAACTTGCAACACCGAGCGCAACCAGACCGTCTTGGGCTTGCTGTTGGGAATTTCGACACCGACGGCATTTTTGCCCGGAATAGGGGCAATGATACGAATTCCTCTGGCAGAGAGGGCCATGGCAAGGTCATTTTCAAGTGAGGTTATCCGGCTCACCTTGACATCGGGCTCCAGCTCCAGCTCAAACAGGGTGACGCGAGGACCCACTGTGGTGGAGATTTTTTTAACCTCTACCTTGTAAATCTTCAGCTTTTCAAGCAGTTTTCGCTTGCTCTCCGCCAAGTGCTGCTCATCAATGCGGTCGTCATCATCTGGCACTTTTTCCAAAAGGTCAATCGAAGGAAAACGGTAGGCATCCCTGTCCTTGGTCTGCACTTTGAGCTTGCGCTCATCCAGGTCAGCCTCTTTTTCGCGGATACCTTTGTGAATAACCATTTCAGGCTCTCCGGGAAGAGAGGGTATCTGTGTTGTTAATGGAGGTACCGAAAAGGCATCCGGTATCACAGCATCAGGGCGAAAAGGCTCCTCTTTCTTTGGAGGCTCCGGTTTCAAAGCCTCTGCGGGGGTAACTTTTTCATGCATCTGCGCAAACAACGCCTCATCCTGTCGTCTCTTCTCCTCCCGCATCAACTCCTGACGTTGCTCTTTCTCCTTCTGCTTTTGAATTTTTTTTTTTCGCAGAGTCTCCAGCTTTGCCGCTATCATAATCAGCGGAGCAGTGATGATTTTTTTAGAGCCAGAAACGCCCCTCAAAGCACCGGAGAGAAGCCCCCGTCCCATGTAGATGGATAAAACTGCAGCCGTGACAAGCAGAAAAACCGATGCCCCGGTCACGCCAATAACCGTTGAGAGGTGCTGTGCCAGCATTCTTCCGGCAGCGCCGGCCATCACATCACTAAAGCGCGCCGAGGTGAGGCCGAACAGTGTTGCGATATCAGTTGAAATAAAAACGGTGAACAAAAAAAAGAGGATCGCCGGTTTCAGGCTTTTGGCACGCAGGAGCGACCAGCCAAGAAAAAAGATTGAACTTATCGGTAAAATGACCGAATACCCGATAAACGAGCCGACAAAAAATGCCGCAAGTCGAGCCCCAAATAATCCGAACGGATTATGGATGGTATCGGCCGCATCCTTTGCGGCCTTGCTGAAGATATCGTGCCAAACAAGGGCACTGAAGCTTGCTTCATCTTCACTATGAAAACTCAGAATAGCGCTGATCAAAAAAAGAGATCCGAACATCAGCACAATACCGATAATCTCTCTTTTCAGCACAGCCGCCTCCACAGCGCTCCCCCAAGCCCCCTTACCTGCTCTTTTCATGCTCACCGTTCAGTCTCTCCTCTCATTCCCTGTTGCTTGATCAAGCCAATGATGTTGTTGTAACAAACGGCAGGGAACGAATACTACCCGGATGAAGTGCGCCTCGAACTTCAACCAGAATTGAAGTTCCCAGACTGGTATACTGACGAATGATATTGCAGGTACCGACAGGCTCCTGGAGTGTTGGAGAAAGTGTTCCGCTGCACACCCATCCAATCTCCTGATGGTCCGTATTGAATACCCTGAAATGCTGGCGGGGAAGCACGCGCCCCTCAAGGCTGAATCCGGCGACACCCCGCTGCAGATGACGCTCGACCTGCTGACAGGCCTCTTTACCAATAAAGTGCCCCTTCTCCATTTTAACCACCCATTTCAGGCGCGCCTCAAGAGGATTGGTCTCCTGGTCAATCTCATGGCCATACAGAGAATAACCCATCTCCAGACGAAGCGTATCGCGAGCGCCAAGACCGACTGGCTGAATACCCGACTCTTTTCCCGCATCAACAAGAGCCTCCCATAAGGCAACGGCAGCTTCGTTGGGTAAACAAATTTCAACCCCCTTCTCTCCCGTATAACCTGTACGGGCAATAATAACCTCTGAACCATTGAAAAGAGCTGTACAAAACTGAAATGAACCAAGTGCCTCGAGATCAACCGAAGGAAAAACTGTTGCCAGAATATCCAGGGCCAAGGGACCCTGCAGGGCAATCAAAGAGAGGCGATCGGTATGATCCTCAAGCGCAACCCCTTCAAAAGCTCCAAGATGCTGCTGCAACCATGCAAAATCCTTCTCGGCATTACTGGCATTCACAATCAGAAAAAAGGTTTCGCTGTCGATACGATAGATAATCAGATCGTCAACAATGCCTCCACTGGGATAGAGCATAAGATTGTACTGCGCCTGACCATCGCGGGCCTTGTTGAGATCGTTGGTCGTCATAGACTGGAGAAAGTCCTTCGCAAGCGCCCCCTTCACATAAAAGTTGCCCATATGCGACACATCAAAAAGCCCGGCAGCGCTCCGAACCGCCTTGTGCTCTGCAAGAATACCCGCATACTGTACCGGCATCAGATAACCACCAAAATCAATAATTTTCGCTCCGGCCTGCTCGTGCCAGGAGTACAATGCTGTTTTTTTCATGACGACTCTACGGCTAAAAAAGTTATTTGAGCGGAGTTACAACGGACTGTATAAAAGCATTTAAACAGGAAAATCAAAATGATTTTTTCACTTTCCCCTGCCAATAATAACCTCGTTCCGAAGCTCATTGCGATCGCCAGCTTTCAGCGGAAAATGGGTGGCAAGTATCTCACCACACCGGTCAACAGCATCGGCAATTGCTTTGCTTTGTGCTTTGGCATGAATACCATTGACAATAATGCTGACAATCTCCAGCCACACATCCTGGGCAACTTTTTCGCTGATGCCTCTATCGGCAACGACGCGAACTTTGCGTTCAAAAAGTGAAATGTAGAGAATAATACCGGTGTGATCAACGGTATTATTGATATTTCTGCGATAGAAAGAGTGAATTGCAGCCTCTTCGACCTCCTCCTTCATGTCGGAGGCTGTAACAAAAAAATGTCTGAGCAAATGGAGTCGTTTGAAAAGTTCATGAAGCAGGATAAATGAGATACTGAAGACGGCCAGAAAAAACCACATACTCTCATTATCGGCAACAAGCGACCCCGCAATACCAAGAATAATCGCAAGAAGAGAGCTGCCAAGCATGGCTGCAAGTGGATAGTGATAACTGGACGAAACCACCTGGACAACAATCTCTCCCGAGGTACGCTTTTCAGCCTCGGCAATACGCGTCTCAATCTGAAGCCGCTCTGCCGGTGTAAGAAATTTTTCTGCCGGATCCCTCATCTTCTCACCCCTGTCTTCTTTGGCATTTACC
>Ga0194037_1001691_pt1 | contig 15531 bp, 15 predicted proteins | sample JunL306m_MetaG_FD_148653 | JGI IMG/M metagenome (GOLD analysis project Ga0194037, IMG submission 148653) | Anoxic zone freshwater microbial communities from boreal shield lake in IISD Experimental Lakes Area, Ontario, Canada - Jun2016-L304-6m | ecosystem: Environmental > Aquatic > Freshwater >...
GTCCCAGTTGTGTTTCGCGTGACAGACAAAGAACTCGCGCTGGTCGAAGAATGCGCAGAGCAACTTGTAGCATTAGGTTTTGAAATGGCGCCCGCGGGTCCACACGCTATGACCCTGCGCTCAGTACCCGCCATGCTTGCACGGGGTGACCTCGAAGCGCTCGCGCGCGGTGTGCTGCGCGACATTGAACAAATCGGTGCAAGTCGCTTGCTAACCGAACAACGCAATACCTTGCTGGCCACGATGGCCTGCCATGGTGCGGTGCGCGCCAATCGTCAACAGACCGTCGAAGAGATGAATGCACTCTTGCGCCAAATGGAGCAAACTGAGCGTGCAGACCAATGTAATCATGGGCGTCCAACCTGGGTTCACTGGAACGTCACAGATCTTGATAAATTATTTTTACGCGGACAATGAGTTTGCCAACCCAGGCACCACTTATTTGCCTGACGGGGCCAACTGCCTCTGGGAAAAGTGCAGCCGCTCGCGCGATCGCGAAACGCTGGCCCGTTGAAATCATCAACGTTGACTCTGCCACAATCTATCGTGGTATGGATATCGGCACAGCCAAACCTTCTGTGCAAGAGAAGTCTGAAATCACCCATCACTTGCTCGACATTCGCGATCCTGCTGAGCGCTATTCGGTAGCGGCCTTTAGGCGGGACACCTTGCAGCTGGTGCGTGAAATTCGGGCCCGTCAGCATTTCCCATTGCTGGTCGGGGGCACGATGATGTATTTCAAAGCGCTTCGCGATGGTTTAAATGATCTACCCGCCGCGGATCCCGACATTCGTATAGAACTTGAGGCGCGTGCATCCTTAATCGGTTGGCCAGCGATGCACGCCGAACTCTCAAACGTTGATCCAGCGACCGCACAACGGCTCTCGCCAAACGATAGCCAACGCATCGCGCGTGCCCTTGAGATCTGGCGCATTCGGGGCATACCGATGTCTGCCTTAATCGGCGCGACCCAACCCGCTGATGAACCCGTTGCCACCGTCACGGTCAGCCTCGAACCTCTCGAACGCAGCTTGCTACACCAGCGGATCTCAGAGCGATTTGAAAAAATGCTTGAACATGGGCTCGTTCAAGAGGTACAAAAGCTCTATGAACGCGGCGATCTTCACACCGATCTGCCCTCTGTTCGCTGTGTCGGTTATCGACAAATCTGGTCAATGCTAGAAGGCGAAATTGATCTGCCACAAGCCACAGAACAAGCCATTGCCGCAACGCGTCAGTTAGCGAAGCGTCAAATTACCTGGCTGCGCAGCCTGCCTGGGCGATATATGATTGATGCCTGCTCGTCGCTTTGCGTTGAACGCACACTAGAAATCGTTGCCCCTCTTCTTGACTCGAATAATCACCAAACACGCATTTCATAACAACCTCCAACCAGAAGAGGAAATTATCATGTCAAGCTTGCAAACCATTCTCAGTCGCTTCATTACTCTATTCATCATCTGGGGGTTGACCTCAAGCGCTTTAGCCCAAAGCTATCCCAACAAGCCCATTCGGATTATCAACCCTTGGCCTGCGGGTGGTCCAGCCGACGCTATCGCTCGGCCCGTCATGGAGCGTCTTTCAAAAGCGCTGGGGCAACCGATCATCATCGAAATCAAGTCGGGTGCAAACGGCATGGTCGGAACAGAATACGTCGCGAAAAATGGTACGCCCGACGGCTATGTCTTGTTGCTGTCACACGCTGGACCCACAACAATTAGCCCTGCCGTGCAAAAAGAAATTTCATACCGAGCGGTTGAAGACTTTGAGCACATCACAATCTTAGCAATGCCTACGATCGTACTCGTCGTCAAACCAGAGTTGCCGATCAAAAGCGTGCCCGATTTAATTGCCTATGCACGCAAAAATCCAGGCAAGCTTGCCTACGGCTCGACAGGGCTGGGCAGCACGACCCACCTGGATGGTGAACTTCTGGCCATGATGGGTGATGTCAAGTTTTTACACGTTCCGTATAAAGGTGCGATCCCTGTGATGCAAGATCTTCTCGGAGGTCAAATTCAATTTGCCTTCATTGGGTACTCTGCTGCGGTCGCATACATCAAAGCAAATACGCTCAGACCAATCGCCATCGGCTCGTCTACCCAACGCTCACCTGTCTCGCCAGAGTTGCCCGCGGTCCATGAGACCTTTCCCGGCTTTGAAATCAGCTCGTGGTACGGGCTTTCGGCACCTGCGCGCACGCCCAAAGAGATTGTCTATAAGTTGCAAACCGAGATCGCAAAAATATTGAAAGACCCTGAAGTCATTGCACAACTGGCAGCAACAGGCTCAGAGCCAGGAGGCATGAGCCCAGAAATTTTTGTCAAAAAAATTCAATTCGACATCACACAAAATACAAAACTTGTTCAAGCAACCGGGATGGAAAAACAGTAAGAGGCTTTTGAAATGAAAACAGATTTTTATGGCAGCAGACTGCGAATTGGCATGATTTTGGCCTCAAAAAATACAGTAGCTGAACCCGATGTGAACGCCATGTTGCCAGCGGGCGTTTCGGTACACACCACGCGCCTGCACCTGATAGATACCAATCCGGCTGCACTACAAAAAATGACAAATGATGCAGAACAGGCAGCCGCCTTGCTCGCTTCGGCTGAGGTCGATCTCATTGTGTTTCATTGCACAGCCGCCTCGACGATCGACCCAGAAATGGGGCAGAAGATTGCGCAACGGATCCAGCGCAGCACAGGAATCCCGTCAACTGCGACCTCAGAGGCGTTAATAGATGCACTCAATACCTTGGGTGCAAAAAGGATCGTGATGCTTTCTCCGTACCCTCAAGCCGTCAACGATGCCGAGGTCGCTTTTTTTTCGCATTACGGCATTCAAGTCCTTCACGAGGTAGGCTACATCCCGAACAAAGGACTCGGCTCGCCCAGCGCTTCGCCTTCTGAATGGCAACATAGAGCCATGGCTCTCAAACATCCTGATGCAGATGCCTACTTTTTAAGCTGTACCAATATTCGTGTAATTTCTATCATTGACGCGCTCGAAAAAAGTATCCACGCGCCGGTTATTTCAAGCAACCAAGCAATGCTCTGGCATTGTTTGCGCAAAGGTGGTGTTGAAGATGCTATAAATAATTATGGGAAGCTTCTGCGCTTACACTGACGGAGTCGCTTCGCAAAAAAGTTCTTTCGAAGACTACGTTAAAACAAAAAATAAAGAATCTAAAATGACGCTAAAACAAAAGCTTTCAAAGTGGAGCTCAATCGGATTGGTGTGGACGAGCGCGATCTTTGCCTTGAGTTTCTGTCAAAGCATTGCCGCACAGGGCTACCCGACCAAGCCAATTCGACTCATCGTCCCCTACGCGCCAGGCGGAGGGGTCGACATTGTTGCCAGAATATTGGCCGACTATATTTCCAACACACTCAAAAAACCGGTGATCGTCGAAAATCGTACAGGCGCTGGTGGCAGCGTTGGCTCGGGACTCGTCGCCAAATCAGAACCAGATGGCTACACGTTATTACTGGCTTCCAATTCAAACGCGGTCAACAACAGCCTCTACAGCAATATGACGCATGATGCATCCAAAGACTTAGTTCCGATTAGCCTGATCGGTACCGTCCCCATGGTGCTACTCGTCTCCCCTTCAATATCCGTTAAAACTGTTGCCGAAATGATTGCTCTGGCAAAAGCCAAGCCCGGCACACTCAATTTTGGTTCGGGCGGAAATGGAACCGGCGAGCACTTGGCCTACGAAATGTTCAAACGACAAACTGGAATTGATATCCAGCATATTCCTTACCGTGGCGGAGCAACTGTTTATAGCGACCTTTTAGGCGGACAAATTCAATTTATGTTTAATAATCAATTGGGCGCTTCGTCATACATACGCTCGGGGCAGTTGGCCGCACTCGGTATCAGTGGCGACAAACGCTCGGCGTTGTTCCCTGATTTACCCACCTTTTCTGAACAAGGTCTCGTTCAATTTACAGCGTTGGTTTGGTGGGGCATCATGGGCCCCTCTGCTATCCCACGAGACACGCTCGCTCAAATCAATGGATTATTTAATACCGCCATTAACTCCCCGGAAATCACTAAGCGGCTTGAGTCGATGGGCGCTCAGACTCAGGGCAACACTCCGGAATATTTCGCACGCTTTTTTAAAGCTGAGGTAGCGACTTGGTCTACCATTATTCGCGACAGCAATATCAAACTAACTCAGTAATTACTTTTTACAAGCGCGCCACTTAAACGATAGTTCTAACTAACCCAATCAACAAAGAGACAATATGAGTGCCGAAAACAAAATCAAAGAACTCGGGCTGATACTGCCCCCACCCTGGAACGATAAATACAACCGTCTGCGCGCGGTGCGCTCGGGCAATCACGTCTATATGAGCGGACACGGCCCGCTAGGCCCAGATAGTGAACCTCTTGTTGTTGGCAAGCTCGGCAGAGAACTCACCACCGAGCAAGGTGCTGCTGCAGCCCGCCTTGCGGGCTTAGCAGTGCTGGCTACGCTACGAAATAACATCGGCTCGCTTGATCGAGTCACCCGTGTCGTTCGAGTCTTGGGTTTTGTCAATTGTGCGCCCGGCTACAACACGCCTTCGCTAGTGATGCACGGTTTTTCAGATCTCATGCTCGACGTCTTTGGTGAGATCGGCAGACACACGCGATCCTCAATCGGGATTGCTGAGTTATACGCGGATATGCCGGTAGAGGTAGAAGCGCTTTTTGAAGTCAAAGACTGATTCTCAAACTACTGATCAACCTTAATCCCCGCATCGCGAATCGCTTTACCCCAAAAGGCAAAGTCTTTCGCGATCAGTTCGGCAAAGTCTTTTGTCGAACCATGTAATGGTGCGAGTCCGGCCTCATTTAATTTTTTATCCACTTCAGGATCCGACATTGCCTCGATCAAGGCCTTCGCGAGTGTGCTAGCAATGGGCGCAGGCGTTTTAGGTGGCGCCAAGACGCCGACCCACGACGGCGCAGACACTTCGGTTCCTTGCTCGATTAACGTCGGGATGTCTTTAATTAATTCAACCCGCTCTGGTGCCACGACACCAAAAGGAATCAAACGACTTTTATAGCTCGCTGCTAACAGCACAGGCATGAGCGTCAAGTCTACTTGACCACCGATCACGGCCTGAGCCGCAGGTGCCGCGCCTTGATACGGCACATGCAGCATATCGGTCTTGGCCACCAGGTTAAATTGAGCCATCGCAATGTGACCTGCGCTTCCATTACCCCAACTCGAAAAACTCAATTGTTCTTTTTTTGCCAACGCAAGTAATTCAGGCAGGCTTTTGGCATTCAGCCCAGGGCGACCCATCAACACAAAATTAACAATGGCCGTTGGCGCAATCGGAACGAACTGCGCCGACACAAATTTAGCGTTTGGATAAAGTGCCGGATAGCGCGAATAAGCATCCGTACCCGACATAATCAAGGTATAGCCATCTGGCGTAGCATTGAATACGATTTCAGTGCCGACGGCGCCGTTGGCGCCAGGCCGATTTTCAACCACGATTGGTTGGCCAAGCCTGCCGCCCACTGCAGTGACCATTACCCGAGCGGCGATATCTGAACCACCACCTGGAGGATACGGAACAACCAGTTTGATTGGTCTCTGCGGCAACCAGACAGTGGACGATTGCGCTTGCGCGTGCACAGACACCAAACTGCCTGTCAACGCAATGCTCAGCACTTGGATCAATTTACAGATTTTTTTGCGCGTACGTACAGCCCGCATCAAACCAACAATCGTCAGCTGCTTCATTGATGTCTCCTCGCCCTTTAAAGAGCGTTCGATACGATGTGGTGCTGTATTCAGCACCCTTTTTATTTTTAAGCCACAACCGTCTGCGCCGCGCCGTCTGCGCATTCGCGAATATCACCCAACTGATATACCGTTTCGCCTTGCGTGCGCAACGCCGCACTAATCGCTTGTGCATGCTCGGGCGCCACGACAACAATCATACCGATGCCACAATTGAAGACACGATACATCTCGGCATCCGCGACGCCACCCTGTTGTTGCAACCAGGAAAAGAGCTGCGGCATCTGCCAGGCATCACGCTGCAAATGCGCCTGCAAACCCGCTTGCAAAATTCGCGGCACGTTATCCAACAAGCCGCCACCCGTAATGTGTGCAAGACCTTTAATCTGACCTTCATATTGCGCCAATACCGCGAGCACGGGTTTGACATACAAGTGCGTGGGCGCCATCACCACATCACCCAAGGGGCGACCGTGAAAATCTTGCTCGGGTCGCGCACCCGCGCGTTGCAAAATCTTACGCAACAACGAAAAACCATTTGAATGGGCACCACTTGAAGCCAAGCCCAGCACCACGTCACCAGGTCGAATCGATTTACCGTCAATCAGTTTGGATTTTTCGGCCGCTCCCACTGCGAAGCCCGCCAGATCATATTCGCCATCAGGATACATACCGGGCATTTCGGCAGTTTCGCCACCGATCAAAGCACAACCCGATAATTCACAACCGCGCGCGATACCGCCGACTACTTGCGCCGCGACATCCACTGACAATTTGCCACAAGCAAAATAGTCCAGAAAAAATAAGGGCTCAGCACCCTGCACAAGAATATCGTTCACGCTCATGGCAACCAAATCAATGCCAACCGTGTCATGACGTTGCCAATCGAAGGCCAATTTAAGTTTGGTGCCTACGCCGTCGGTGCCCGAAACCAAGACTGGCTCTTTGTAGCGCTTGGGCACTTCAAACAAAGCCCCAAATCCGCCAATACCTGCCAAGACCCCCTCGCGCATCGTGCGCGCGGCCATCGGTTTGATGCGATCGACTAACGCGTCCCCGGCGTCAATATCAACGCCAGCGTCGCGGTAAGTGAGAGGTTTGTTTGCTTGGGTCATAAGAAAAAGCCGAGGTTATGTGACAATTGCGGGGTTTCCCCCGTGGTTTTACCTAATTTTACGATGAGTCGATGAGTCGGCAGCTCCTTCTAGAAATCATCCCCGCTCCGAGCCCAACTTTAAGCAACACCGTGGTCGGTTCAAACTCTGCCGCCCTCGAGGCGGCCAGTGGACTCGTGCCCGGTCGTGCCCTCTATCTTTGGGGGCCACCTGGGGCAGGCCGAAGCCATGTGCTTAAGGCCATTGCTGCCGAAAAACCCTCTGTTTTCTTTGACTTAGCCTCCCCTGCCGCTGAAATAATGACTTGGGCGACGCGTCCAATCACGGGTGCAGACCTCCAATTAGTGTGCGTAGACGACATTCAAGAAATGCTCCCCGAGCAGCAGGCCTGCGTATTTGCCCTGTACAATCGTTGGCGCGAGCTCGCTTCGACGCAAAACGCATTTGCACTGGCTGTATCAGGCGATCGTGCACCCATGATGATGTCACTGCGCGAAGACCTGCGCACGCGTCTAGGCTGGGATCTGGTCTTTCGCCTAGACCCATTGTCTGACCAAGAAAAATTTGAAGCGATACAAACTTATGCCCAACGACAAGGCCTCCCCCTGTCTGCTGAAGTGCTCGACTGGATGTTGACACATTATTCACGCGATATTCGTCAGTTGTTTGCCTTAGTCGATGCACTTGACCGTTACTCTTTGTCCAAACACCGCAACGTCACCGTACCGCTCTTGCGCATGATGTTGGCGGACCGCGACTTTTTACAGTCTTCTCTTCCTTTCGCCTAACCTCTAACGCTGTCAGTCGACCCCATGACCTCCAGACGCCTGGCCCTCTTCGACCTAGATCACACCTTGCTGCCACTTGACAGCGATCATCAATGGGCCGAATACCTTGCCAAGTCGGGGCGTGCCGGCGATCCGGCCCAGGCACTTGCGCGTAACGAAGATTTGATGAATCGTTACAACGCGGGCGACCTGACCGCAGAACAGGCCGCTGAATTCATGTTGGGCTTATTAGCCGCACACCCCCCTCACCTGCTCGCGGCTTGGCATGAAGACTACATGCAACGCGTTATACGCCCGGCCATGACAGAAAAAGCCCTTGCCATTGTGCAGAAACACCTCGAGGCGGGCGATCTCTGTGCCATGGTCACGGCAACCAATAGCTTTGTGACCGCGCCGATTGCACGCGCCTTTGGCGTACCCACCTTGATTGCCACTGAACCCGAATTTGTCGCGGGGCGCTACACCGGAAAAATTCACGGCACGCCAAGTTTCAAACACGGCAAAGTACTACGCGTAAACGCCTGGCTTGCTAGCCTGAACCGAAGTCTGAAAGATTTTGACGAATCTTACTTTTACACAGATTCACTCAATGATCTACCGCTACTTGAAGTGGTGACGCATCCAATCGTCACCAACCCAAGCCCAAGTCTGCTCAAAGTTGCGCAAGAACGCAACTGGCCAGTCCTGAATATTTTTACATCGCCGGCCGATCACAAAACCTAATGATTACAGACACGATTAAACGTTTTGTTGGTCAACTCTTTGGTCAACGCTCGCACGGATTACAGCGAATTAGTCGCGACAAACACGGCATCGATCGGCGCAATGTATCTCGCCATGCGATTAAAGTCTGTGAAGTTTTGCAACACGAGGGATACCAAGCCTACATCGTGGGCGGTGCCGTACGTGACTTGATTGTTGGCCTTGAACCCAAAGACTTTGACGTTGCGACCAATGCCACCCCCGAGCAGGTACGTCCACTCTTTAGACGCGCGCGAATCATTGGTCGCCGCTTTCAACTGGTGCACGTTGTTTTCGGTCAAGAAATTATCGAAACCTCGACCTTTCGTGCGCCTGCGTCAGCGTCGCAAGCGACCGATGAAAATGGTCGCATTCTGCGCGATAACGAATTTGGCACGCATGCACAAGATGCGGCGCGCCGCGACTTTACGATCAACGCACTGTATTACGATCCAACGACCGAAGAGGTCATTGACTACCACCAAGGCGTTGAAGATCTTAAACACCGCGTCATACGCATGATCGGGGATCCGCGCACACGCTACCGTGAAGATCCCGTGCGCATGTTGCGCGCGGTGCGCTTTGCGGTCAAGCTCAATGGCAAAATAGATCCCGCCTCGCAAGAACCCTTGCAATCCATGGCAGATTTAATCGAAAATGTACCTGCCTCGCGTTTATTTGACGAGATGCTCAAGCTGCTGACTTGCGGGCACGCTATGGATTGCTTGCAGCGCCTGCGGCAAGATGGCTTGCACCAAGGCATGCTGCCTTTGCTAGACGTCGTGCTTGAACAACCGGGCGGTGAAGCGTTCATTGAGCTTGCTCTGGATCGCACTGATCATCGCGTCCGCGCTGGCAAAACCGTCAGCCCTAGCTTTTTATTTGCTGCGCTGCTGTGGCATCAAGTTGAATTACGTTGGCAACAACTGCTTGCGCAAGGCGAAACAGGCATCCCTGCTTTAATGCAAGCGGCTGATTCAGTCTTAGATGAACAAACAGAAAAACTGGCGATTCAAAAACGATTTAGCGCGGACATGCGTGAGATCTGGTTTATGCAACCACGATTTGATCGACGCTTACCGAAATCGATCTGGCGTATGATTGAACAGCCGCGGTTTCGTGCTGCGGTAGATTTTCTTCAGTTACGCGCTGCAGCGGGTGCCTTCGACAGCGTCTTGGCCCAATGGTGGATGGATTTGGCCAATGCCGACGACTCAGGCAAGGCGGACATGATCGAAGAATTAAACAAGCTACCCCGCGAAGGTAACGGCGGCGCACCGCGCCCACGTCGGCGCAGACGAGCACCAAGGCCGACTGAAGGCCACCAAGATGCTCCATTTATTGAATAAGCATTGACCACATCGATGCTGACGCGTGCTTATATCGGGCTTGGCGCAAATCTGGGCGATGCAAGGCTAACCATTGCAGCCGCGATCAAGACACTACGCGGCTCAACCGATATTTTTTCTTTAATTGAGGCACCGCTTTACCACAGTGACCCGATCGATGCCCAAGGGCCTGTATTTATCAATACCGTCGTGGCCCTTGACACCAATCTTGAACCCTTGCAGTTGCTTGATTTGTTGCAGTCAATTGAGCAAGAACACGGCCGCGAGCGCCCGTACCAAAATGCGCCACGCACACTCGATCTTGACTTGCTGCTCTATGGTGACTTGACGATCAACACACCGCGGCTGACCGTGCCACACCCACGCATGCATCAGCGCGCTTTTGTTTTGCGGCCTTTACAAGACCTTGCTCCCGACTTGCAACTCGCCCAAGGCAGCTTAAACGCATTGCTGATCGATTGCCAGGATCAAAAACTTGAGCGGATTCGCTAACGTCACTCAGCAAACAACAACAGCCAATCCGTTAGGCCGGCAAGTACCCTTCGATCGACAAGTACCGTTCACCTGTGTCGTAATTAAAGCCAAGCACCTTGGCGCCCGCAGGCAGGTCAGGCAGCTTTTGCGCAATCGCTGCCAACGTTGCACCCGATGAAATTCCAACGAGCAAACCTTCTTCACAGGCACTTCGACGACCGTATTCACGCGCCGCTTCAGCTTCGACTTGAATCACGCCATCCAATAAAGCGGTATGCAAGTTTTTGGGGATGAAGCCAGCACCAATACCCTGGATAGGATGAGGTGCAGGCGCGCCACCCGAGATCACTGGCGAAGCAGTGGGCTCAACAGCAAAGACTTGCAGCTTGGGCCACTTGGCTTTAAGCACTTGGGCAACCCCAGTCAAATGTCCGCCCGTACCGACACCGGTCACGATGACGTCCAAGCCATCTGGAAAATCAGCCAAAATTTCTTGTGCCGTGGTACGAACATGCACGTCGATATTTGCTGGGTTCTCAAACTGCTGCGGAATCCATGCACCGGGCGTTTGCGCTGCCAGCTCTTCAGCGCGCGCAATCGAGCCTTTCATACCCTTTTCACGAGGGGTCAATTCAAAACTAGCACCATACGCCAGCATCAGGCGACGACGTTCGATCGACATGCTGTCGGGCATCACCAACACGAGCTTGTAACCCTTGACTGCCGCAACCATCGCCAAACCCACACCCGTATTACCTGAGGTCGGCTCAATGATTGTGCCGCCCGGTTTAAGCGCGCCGGATTTTTCAGCGGCCTCGACCATTGCCAGGGCAATACGGTCTTTGATCGAGCCGCCGGGGTTCGTGCGCTCTGACTTAATCCACACCTCATGCGTCTGGCCAAATAAGCGATTGATGCGAATATGTGGTGTGTTGCCAATGGTCTCTAAGACGTTTTTCGCTTTCATATAAAGCCTCGATTAAATTTTAGTTTTCTAGCAATAGACTTTAAATTGCGCGATCGGCAGTTAATCTTGCCATCGTGGCTTGATCAACACCCAACGATTCGAGAATAGCCTGGGTGTGCTCGCCAATGCCGGGGATCGGATCCATTCGCGCGTCAAACTGATTACTCGTTGCCGGTGGCAAAAGTGCAGGCAATAAGCCCACAGGGCTCTGCACCTGCGTCCAGCGTTCGCGCGCCTTGAGCTGCGGATGCGCCCAAACGTCTTTCATCTCGTTGACACGCGCATTGGCAATTTGGGCGTCTTCAAGCTTTTGCACGACCTCATCAACCGTCATTTTAGAAAACAGTTCGACAATCACCTCACGCAAGCGGGCACGATTCGCCGCCCGTTTAGTATTGGTATCAAATTCGGGATCGGTTGCCAGCGCCTTCTGATCAAGCACTTTTTCACAGAAGATCAACCATTCGCGTTCGTTTTGCAAACCCAGCATCACGGTATTTCCATCACCAATCGGAAAGGGACCATACGGATAAATGGTGGCGTGCGAGGCACCCGAGCGCGGTGGCGGCGAAGCACCTTCGAACGCGTAATACATCGGAAAGCTCATCCACTCAACCATACTTTCAAGCATGGAAACATCAAGATGACTACCTAGACCAGTTTTATGTCGCAACAGTAACGCATTCAGAATGCTTGAATAGGCATATGAACCCGCCGAGATATCTGCAATTGAACAGCCTGCTTTGGAGGGTTCGTCAGCCGAACCTGTCACCGATACAAAACCGCTTTCACTTTGAATCAGTAAGTCGTAAGCTTTTTTAGTTTCGTACGGGCCGCCTTCACCGTAGCCCGAAATATCGCACACAATCAATTTTGGAAATTTAGGGTGCAAGGCTTCAAAGGACAAACCCATCCGCGCTGCGGCCCCAGGCGCCAAGTTCTGAACCAACACATCGGCCTGCGCCAGCAATTGCTCAAGAATCGGTCCGGCATCCGCATGTTTCAAGTCAAGCGTGAGGCTCTCTTTCGAACGATTCGTCCAGACAAAATGTGAAGCCATGCCACGCGTACGTTCGTCATACTTGCGCGCAAAATCACCCACGCCGGGTCGTTCAATTTTAATCACACGCGCACCCATATCAGCGAGCTGACGCGTACAAAAGGGTGCTGCAATTGCATGCTCAAGGCTGATGACCGTAATACCATCCAAGGGCCGTGGACCTTGTTTTTTTGTATCGCTCATGCTTCAAACCTCAATTCAGCCTGGTGGGCGAGTGTGCCGTCTTGTTCAGCCCAGAGCTTCGCTTCACCGGGAGCAACAATGGTGCCAGCAACATCGAAAGCGGTGGGTGAAATCAAGGGACGCAAACCTCGATAAGATAAGTGTTTAAGCGTTGCACGCGGATGGGCCTGCGTAAACGCCTGACACATCAAGGTTGCAATCAAGGGGCCGTGAATCACCAGGCCCGGATAACCTTCTTTTTCTGTCACGTACGGGTGATCGTAATGAATACGATGACTATTAAACGTAACGGCTGAGTATCTAAAGAGCAGCACCGCGCTGGGATCAACGGGCTGTTTCCATTGTGACGCCGGCGCCGGCTCGGTCCCGAGAAGCTTGGGTGGGCTCGGTTCGCGGTACACAATATCCTGCTCTTCGCTTACGATCAGTTTGCCGTTTTGCATAATGTCGTGCTTGACGGTCACAAACAACAACGACCCCGTGCGGCCTTTCTTTTCTTGAATGGCGGTCACGGTTGAGGTCTTGTGCGCCTCAGTTCCAACAACCAAACCACCATCAAAACTTACGCGACCACCTGCCCACATACGATTGCGATTGTCGGCAGGCGGCAAAAAGCTACCGCGCGCTGGGTGACCATCGGTACCCGTGAGTGCAATAGGCACTGTCTCTAAAAAAAATGCCCAGTGCCACAACGGAGCGATGATCTCCCCCAGCGAGGGAATCGGCAGGCCCAGGGTGACGGCGATACGCGCCGCGTGTCCAGGATCCATACGATCTACTAATGTTTGTGTTTTACCCAGCCACGCACTTAAATCCGTCGTCGACATCAAATACCCTTTAATGAAATCTACTCTGAGCAGCTGCTTTCACTTCAAGCTGCGTTGAGGTCTTGCATACGTTGCAAATGATAGTTTGTATCGCCCAACAGCATGTCGGTGTACGTGAGCCGCTTAAAGTAATCACCCACCTCAAGCTCATCGGTCATTCCCATTCCGCCATGTAACTGCACGGACATCTCACCTACCAGTCGCGCCGCAGCCGCGACCTCAACTTTAGCCATCGAAACCAAGCGACTGCGTTTCGCCGCGTCTTGTTCGCCAAGCGCATTAGTCGCAACATAGGTCATCGACAAACCCATTTCAGATTGAATCAGCATATCACCTAAACGATGCTGCAACACTTGAAATGCCGCAAGAGGTTGACCAAACTGTTTACGCGTCTTCGAGTATTGAATCGTACTGTCAGTCAAATACGCCATTGCCCCGCAAGCGTGCGCGCAGAGCGCCACAATCCCGTAATCTAAGGCAAGCGTTAATAATTGCTCTGCAGCGACACCGCTTGCGATGAGCTGAGTCTTTGTCAATTGAACCCCTTTCAAACTAATCGTGGCTGCGCGCGCGCCATCAAACGTCGGGTGGTCTTGCACTGAAACGCCTTGCGTGTCTGCAGGCACCAAAAACAAGGCGACCTCTCCATCCAACAAGGCCGACACAATCAGCGCCTGCGCGCCGGCACCGTGCCATACCAAAATTTTTCGTCCTTCAAGGCTATAGCCGTCGTTGGAAGCGGTTGCACGCGTGCATAGTGGTCGTTGCGCGTCGCGTTCACCTTGTTCTTGCCATGCCACAGCTAATACCGCATCGCCCTCTGCATGCGTAGTCAACCACTGTTGTTTGAGTGCTTGATTCTGACAGTTCGCCAATAACGTCACTGCAATCACCGCACTCGAAATCACGGGCTCGCTGACCAAACCACGTCCAAGCTCTTGATGCACCGCTAACATCGTAGCCGGCGTTTCACCGAAACCACCAAACTCTTCGGGCACCAATAAACCGCCCACGCCTAGCTCGACCAAACTACTCCAAGCATTCAGATTTAACACCCCTGCGCCCTGACGCTCGCGCCGCTTTGATCGCGACCAATTGTCCTCAACGAGTCTGCGCAAGCTATCTGTCAACATGCGCTGTTCTTGCGAGTATTCAAAGTCCATGTCTCTATACCCCGATAATTTGTTTGGCGATAATGCCTTTTTGCACTTCGTTGGTACCGCCATAAATCGCAGTCTTGCGCATATCAAAGTAGGCAGCAGCGGCGGCAGGCGAATACTCGGGGCTTGGCCCATGAGACGAAGCATCCGCAAACATCCACTCGGGGTCATAGGGCCACGCATCGGCGCCAGCGACCTGCATTTGCAAACGTGCGAGCTCCATCTGTAATTCAGAACCACGTATTTTCAGGATTGAAGCTTTTGGGCCTGGGTCAGTTTGGTCTGCAGCAACACGCAAGACCATCATCTCTAGCGCTAACAGCTGACCTTCAGCACGGTTGATTCCGTCGCGCACGCGGGGGCTTAAACTCAGCGACTCACCACTTGCCATCGTGCGATCAGCCAATGACTTCAAGATCGCGAGTTCACGATGGCAGTGACCAATGCCCGCAATCCCACCTCGCTCGTGACCCAATAGATACTTGGCATAGGTCCAACCTTGATTTTCCTCACCCACCAGATTTTCAAGTGGCGCCTCAACGTTTTCAAGCCAAACCTCGTTGACGTCTGCCCCGCCATCTAAGGTTTTAATCGGCCGAACGGTGACACCCGGCTGCTTCATATCAATCAGAATCATTGAAATGCCGCGCTGTGCTTTGGCGCCCGTATCCGTGCGCGTCAAGCAAAACATCCAGTCGGCAAAATGTGCCATCGTGGTCCAGGTTTTTTGCCCATTAATGATGTAACGATCGCCTACGCGCTCGGCGCGGGTTTTGAGTGAAGCCAGATCCGAGCCAGAGCCAGGCTCTGAATAGCCCTGACACCACCAGTCTTCAAGTCGAAGCATGCGGGGCAAAAAACGGTCTTTTTGAGCTTGGCTACCGTATTTCATCAGCACTGGCCCAATCATGCTCAGGCCAAACGGAATTAAGCGCGGCGCGCCGGCCTTAAAAGATTCAATTTCAAAAATCAACCGTTCGAGCGGACTCCAGCCTGTGCCGCCATACTCTTTTGGCCAGCTCGGCGCACCCCAGCCGTAGTCAGTCAAAATGCCATGCCAACGCACAAAGTCTTCACGGGTGACTCGGTGATGGGCAAAGGCCTTAGCACGTAAG
>Ga0194037_1001692_pt1 | contig 15498 bp, 13 predicted proteins | sample JunL306m_MetaG_FD_148653 | JGI IMG/M metagenome (GOLD analysis project Ga0194037, IMG submission 148653) | Anoxic zone freshwater microbial communities from boreal shield lake in IISD Experimental Lakes Area, Ontario, Canada - Jun2016-L304-6m | ecosystem: Environmental > Aquatic > Freshwater >...
AATCCGAGGTTATCGATTTTCTTAACTGCAAATTCAAGCCAAGGACCTAACTTCGGACGTTTGCCACGCGCCACCCACGCATCAAAATCAATCAACGGACCTTCGCCCATGACTTGTTGAGTGACAATGAGAAATCCGGCAAAAAGTAGAGCGGCCCACCGAAATGCCCGGTTCATTTGCTCACGACGAAGCGTTGTCTTCATCATGATCTATTCAACCGTGACAGATTTGGCAAGGTTGCGAGGCTGATCCACATCATTGCCTCGTGTAACTGCCATCTCATAGGCGAAAACTTGCAACGGAACTGTCGCCAATATCGGCTGGAATATTGCAGGCGCGATCGGAATGCGGATGATGTGTTCGGCTCCCGTGACTTCTGCTCCTTCTTGCGCGATGACAATAACCTTTGCACCACGTGCCTTAACCTCTTGGATATTGCTTAACATCTTTTCATCAAGGCCATGCTCGTGACCGACAGGAAGAATCGCGATAACGGGTGTGCCCTCTTCAATGAGAGCTATAGGTCCATGCTTGAGTTCCCCGCCAGCAAAACCTTCAGCATGCATATATGCCAACTCCTTGAGTTTCAAAGCGCCCTCAAGTGCAACAGGAAAACCTACATTTCGACCAAGAAAAAGAACCGATGTTGACTGGGCAAATCCTCGAGTGAGCTCTCTGAGTGGTTCGACCGTTTCTAGAATCTGCTCGATCTTGCCTGGCAATTCAGCCATTTCTTTAAAGACACTTTTAACATCTAGGTCACTCATTACCCCGCGAAGCTGAGCAAGATGAAGCCCAATCAGATAAACAGCAATTACCTGTGTGAGAAATGCTTTCGTTGATGCCACTGCAATCTCTGGGCCCGCATGAGTGTATAAAACGGCATCTGATTCACGGGGAATCGTTGAACTATTTGTGTTACAGACCGCAAGAATTCGGGCACCACATGATTTTGCATGGCGAAGAGCCATAAGAGTGTCCATCGTTTCACCTGATTGAGAAATAGCAATAACTAAAGTGTGAGAATCGATCAATGGATCCCTGTAACGAAACTCGCTAGCCAGCTCGACTTCAACACTAATCTTCGCCCATTTTTCAATGGCATACTTCGCCAGCATGCCAGCGTGGTATGCGGTACCACATGCAAGGACAACGATCTTCTGCAAGCCCTGAATATCTTCCCTAGAAAGATGAAGCTCGTCGAGAACTATCTGATTGTCATCATTGAGGCGCCCAAGGAGAGTATCGGCTACAGCTTTGGGTTGTTCGAATATCTCCTTCAACATGAAATGGTTGAAGCCGCCCTTTTGTGCAGCGGAGGAATCCCACGTGATTGCGTATTCCTTTGGTTGCAAAGGAGCGCCATCAAGATTTGTAATAGAAATTCCCGTTGGAGAAATAGTTACAACTTCGTCCTGACCCAATTCAACTGCTCGCTTGGTGTAGTCAATAAAGGCGGCAACGTCCGAAGCCATAAAGTTCTCGCCAATACCGAGTCCTACAACAAGTGGAGAGTTGCGGCGGACCCCCACGATCACTTCTGGCTGGTCTGAATGCATAGCAAGTAACGTGAACGAACCACGTAGTGACCTAACCGCCTCGCGCATTGCGGCGGAAAGATCGCCATCGTGTTTTTTTCGTAAATCGCTTAAGAGGTGCGCAACGGATTCGGTATCAGTATCTGAATCAAATCTATGTCCGCGGGCTTCAAGGTCTGCCCGCAATTGCGTGTAATTTTCAATAATGCCGTTGTGAATAACAGCCAATTTTCCATCATTATCTACGTGCGGATGCGCATTGCGATCTGTCGGCCCGCCATGAGTTGCCCAACGTGTATGACCAATTCCGCTGTGAACTTCTGGCAGTGAATCTCCTAAAGCATTTTCTAAGTTGATCAGTTTTCCGGCACGTTTTTCGATATATAAACGATCTGTAGTGCCAAGCGCTATTCCGGCGGAGTCATACCCTCTGTACTCAAGACGTCTTAAACCTTCAATGAGCGGTGTGATTGCAGACTGCGGGCCTGTGTAACCGACAATCCCGCACACGCGCTACCCCAATTCCTGTGCAACCACTCCGGCAATTCTCGTTGCAATGTCAGTAGCAACGCTATCACTTGAGGCTTCCACCATCACTCTAACTAGGGCCTCCGTGCCAGAGGCGCGAAGCAAAACACGTCCAGCATCACCGAGTTCAGATTCAGCAATGCCAACTACTTCTTTAATAGCCGCCGAAGAATCCAACTTAGCTTTATCGACGTTTTTCACATTTATCAGAACTTGAGGAAAGCGCTTCATCTGGCCAGCAAGGCTTTCTGCAGTTCTTCCACTTCTTTTGATTTCTTGTAAAAGCGCAAGTGCAGTGAGCAATCCATCCCCTGTATTTGCGAATTCGCGCATAATTACATGTCCGGATTGCTCCCCTCCCAAAGAGAGATCGTCGGCAAGCATTTTTTCAAGAACATATCGATCACCAACCGACGTAATGTCCACATCTATTCCTGCTTGTTTCATGGCGTGCAAGAATCCCAAATTACTCATGACGGTAGCCACAACAACATTATTCTTTAGATGACCACGATTCTTCATGCTCGTCGCGAGGATGGCCAGGATTTGATCTCCGTCGATATCTCCACCTTGTGCATCGATTGCTAAGCATCGATCTGCATCACCATCGTGAGCAATTCCGATATCTGCGCCCACTTCAAGAACTTTACTGCGGAGAGATTCCAGATGAGTAGAGCCACAATTTTCGTTAATGTTCCAACCATCAGGTTGATTTGAAAGGGTAATTACCTCCGCACCAGCCCGACGAAGTACTTCAGGTGCAACCACAGATGACGCGCCATTGGCGCAATCGATTACAACTTTCAATCCATCAAGGCGAGTATCAACCGAGGCTAACAAATGGGTCATGTATCTTGTCGCGGCAGAATCATCATTAATCGCACGTCCTACATCGCGACCAGTTGGACGATCCCACGGCTCGCGCATCCTTGCCTCTATCGCTGCTTCCAGAGCGTCATCAAGTTTGCCGCCGCCGCGTGAGAAAAGTTTGATGCCGTTATCTGGCATCGCGTTATGAGATGCGCTGATCATGACTCCAAGATCAGCACCACTTTCACCGACGAGAAATGCAATCGCTGGCGTTGGAAGCACGCCTACTCGATAAACGTCTACGCCAGCACTTGTTAGACCTGCAACAACTGCGGCCTCAAGGAATTCGCCAGAGGCTCGAGAATCTTGTCCAACAATTGCCCGAGGGCGATGAGATGTAGAGCCTAAAGATTCAACGAGTATGTGAGCAGCAGCAACAGCAACATCTAAAGCAAGCTCTGCAGTGAGGTCGCGATTAGCTAGGCCACGAATACCATCGGTGCCAAATAGCGCCATATCGCGGTTAAATATCGAGAGTGTGAATTAGCGCTTGCTGTATTGCGAGCGCTTACGGGCTTTCTTCAGGCCGTACTTCTTACGCTCAATAACACGAGCATCGCGAGTTAAGAATCCAGCCTTCTTAAGTGCTGGGCGATGTGCTTCTTCATCAATCTGATTCAGTGAGCGAGCAACTCCGAGGCGAAGTGCGCCAGCTTGTCCAGAAACTCCGCCACCGTTGATTCGTGCGAAAACATCGTATGAGTTCTCGGCACCTACTGTGCGAAATGGTTCAGAAACTAATTGTTGGTGAACTTTGTTTGGAAAATATGCAGCAAGTTCTTTGCCGTTAACAACCCAGCGACCTGTTCCAGGAACAAGTCGAACGCGAGCAACGGCTTCCTTGCGACGGCCAGTGCCGGCGCCTGGTGCTTTAATCGCTGGGCGATTAGTTGCAGCGGCAGGAGTTGATGATGAGTACGAAGTAGGAACTTCGTTTTCATCGAGATCATTAACTACAGTGTTGTCAGACATCATTGATTTTTATCCTCTACTTAATGATCTGTGAAACTTGCTCGAAAACATATGGTGTTGGTGCTTGTGCTGCATGTGGATGTTCTGGTCCTGCATAAACCTTCAGCTTGCTAGCAATGGCGCGACCAAGAGTGTTCTTTGGAAGCATTCCCTTGATTGCCTTTTCAACGGCGCGTGTTGGATACTTCATTAAGAGATCTCCGTACACCGTGGAAGTTAAACCACCTGGAAAACCTGAGTGATGGTGGGCGAACTTCTGTGTTGTCTTTGAACCAGAGAGTGCAACCTTCTCAGCGTTGATGATGATGACGAAGTCACCCATGTCCATGTGAGGAGCGAATGTTGGCTTATTCTTGCCGCGCAATAGAACTGCTGCGTGGGTGGCAAGGCGACCCAATACGACATCTTGCGCATCGATGACGTGCCACTTACGCACTACATCTCCGGGCTTTGGGCTATATGTACGCACGGTCTTGCCTCGCTTCTCATGATGACTTTTCGTATAAGCGCCTATGTGGCGCAGGAGGGTAAGGGTACCCGTGAGGGCGCCAGTGGGTCAAAACAGCGTTCTCCTGGGAAATTAGCCGAGAAAGTGAGCGGTCAACTAAGCCTGATCGAGCCCGAGACCCACCAAATCCGCAAATTTGCCCTGTTTTTCTGCCTCTTCCAGGCGCCAAATGACCCGTAGCCCTTGAAGGCTTCCAGGGCCATCGGTTAAGGGCATCTCCCCATTTTCTATACACCAAAGAAAATGAGCCAGTTCCCCTTGTAGATACTTCGATTCACTGGCGATCTGCATGACTACCTCAGCAGCACGTGGATCGGGAGATAAAGTCCCGGCAATTCCACCTCGTGGTGGATCTCCCTCAAAACCATGATGGGCATATAAAACACCATTCGTAATATCGGCTTCCAACATTCCTCGATCGCAATGAACATGAATGCTGTAACCGTGGCGCGTAGCTCGAGCGCCCCATGTTCCGAAATGATGGCCGATAGCGCCCGATTCAAAAGTAATAACTGCGTCGCTCGTTCCTTCTCGCTCCATCCATGGAGTTCCCAATCTGGTACCAATATGAATCCCCGTGCTTGGTCTACCAAGGAACCACAGCAAGAGATCTATGTAATGGCAACCGTGACTAAAGAATTGACCGCCGCCCAATTGTTTGGCCGAGCGAATCCAGTGACCTTCAGGGGGTTGAGTTAACTGCTCGGTGAAGATTCCAACATGAAAAACTTTTCCTAAATACTCCTGGTCAATGAGTTCTTTGAGTTTGACCACCAAAGGCTGATAGCGCATTGGATATGCCACCATCAAAACTTTGCCTGATTTTTCAGAGGCGTTGATAAGGGTCGTACATTCTTCCTCACTAACTGCCATTGGTTTTTCCATCAAGACATGCTTGCCGGCATCGAAAGATTTCATGCCCATTTCGTGGTGCAAGTCATGGGGAGTTACTACAAGTACCGCGTCAACATAAGGGAAAAGGTCCTCATAATGAGAAACAGCATGCTCTGCTCCAAGGATGTGAGCTGCGCTGCGTGCTTTCTCGATATCTATATCAGCAGTTGCAGTTACAACAACTTTATCGGCTAACTCTTGGAAAATTTGTTGATGCGCCGATTGCATGTCACCACATCCGATGATGCCTAAACGAATTCTAGACATGAAGAATCCTCACCAAACTGACCAACCTCCATCGACCACAATGCTTTGTCCGGTAACGAAAGATGAACCCGGGGCTGCCAGATAAAGCAAAGCTGTGCGTAATTCAGAATTAGTTCCAATTCGCTGCATGGGCGTTGCGCCAGAGACGGCGTCTAGCAAAGCCCCAGGTTGGAATACTTCATGGTTTGCTGGTGAATCAAAGAACCCGGGGCAGATTGCATTGACGGTAACTCCTGTGTCTGCCACTTGCGTAGACAAGAATCTGGTGAGTCCAATCAGCCCATGCTTGCTTGCGAAATACGAAGGCATGTCAGTGCCGAGTCCCGGGAAAAGTCGAGGATTTAATGAGCCCACTCCGCAGATGGAGGAAATGTTGATAATTCTTCCCCATTTATTTTCAATCATTTGCGGCAAGAAACTTTGCGAAAGCCAAAATGGCGACTCAACATTAAGTACCATGATCTTGCGCCATGCTTCAGACTGTTCTTGGTCCCAAGCGGCTCGGTGAGCGAGCCCTGCGTTATTTACCAATATGTCGATGGATCCAAGTGCCATAGCTAATTCGGTGACTTGGTTTTGATCTGTAACATCGCAAACGGCAGATGAAATTCCAGAGTACTTCGAAGATAACTCAGAAACGGTCAAGTCCAATGAATCTTTTCTGCGTCCGCATATAACAACTTCTGCTCCAGCATCCAAGAGGGCTTGCGCAAATTGTCTTCCTAAACCGTCGCTACCACCGGTTACAAGCGCTCTTCGATTGCTCAAATCAAAATCTGCGAGTGTCACTTTCTGTTCACTACCTTTCGCTAAAAAACTCATCAAAGCATCTTTTATCTTCGAGCACTATCCCTTAATGTTAAGAAAATTATTCGAATTCTAGGAGGTTCCGTATGCTGAAATCTTTATCTCTAGATGGTTCGCGAGCGCTCGTCACTGGCTCAGGATCGGGCATCGGCCGACAGATCGCTCAAGGATTTGCCGAAGCAGGGGCGCAGTTGATTCTCGTAGGACGACGACGCGAGCCTCTTCAGGAAACGGCAGAGTTACTCAAGAAATTTAGCCAGGTGAAAACAACGATCATCGATGCAGATATCACGACGGATGAAGGCTTGGAAAAGATCACGTTTGAGGCTGGCACGGTTGATGTTTTATGCAATAACGCTGGGGCCTCCGACTACGGACCCTGGCAGAGCATCTCCATTGAAAAATGGAGAAATACCTTTGCAGTGAATGTTGAAGCACCTTTCCGATTGTGCCAAATCTTTGCTCCGCTCATGATGGAGCGAAAGTATGGACGCATCATCAACATTGGTTCCGTGTATGGCCTCATGGGGGGCAACCCTGCGCTCTATCCAGGAATGGATTGGGATATCGCCCCCTACTTTGCGAGCAAACATGCAGTGCATGGAATTACCCATTACCTCGCCCCGCGACTGGCAATGTTTGGCACCACGATAAACACGCTCTCACCTGGGGGTTTTGCTGGATCTGAGATGAATGAAAAAGCGGGCGCGGGTAGTGAAGAAATGCTCAACGCCTTTTACGATGCAGTTCCCATGCGGCGCCTTGGCGGTCCCGATGATATTTCGGCGGCAGCAGTTTTCTTGGCCTCAGAAGGCTCCAAATATATGACGGGGCAAAACCTCGTTATCGATGGCGGGTGGAGTTCCTGGTGAGTTTCACCAGATCGAATCTTTACCGAATTGAAACCCAAAAACACTTGCGAGAGTTAGCCACTCGTGATGAGGTTATGCCCACGAAGTGAGCGACCCTCCTTTGCCGTTCGATCCCTGAACCACTTTCTTACCGACTCAGATAGGAGTTACATAGATGATGAAGCGAAATGCTGCACGTCTTGCAACCTTAGCGGCGATCAGTCTTGGTGCCTCCGTGGCACTGACTCTGGCTCCTGCTCAGGCCGCGGATGTTCACCTTAAGCTGGTCATGGCCTCATATACCGATGCCATGACTCCTTATTACACAGATTTGATTACTCGATTTGAAGCAGCTAATCCAGGTATCAAAGTAGACCTTGATGTTGTTGCTTGGCCTGAAATTGGGCAAAAGGTAAAGACTCTCATTGCATCAGGTCAGTCACCAGACATTGTCAACAATGACGAATTTGCCGGAGAAGCTGCAGATGGACTTCTCTACCCTGCTGATCAAATTGTTAGCCCAGCTACATTGGCAGATATTATTCCTGCCTTTATGACTAACTCCCAATACAAGGGCGTTGCATATGCAGTGCCTGACTTGGCATCAGCTCGTGCATTCTTCTACAACAAGACAATTCTTAAAGGCGCTGGAGTTGCCAAGCCACCTGCCACATGGGCAGAGCTCAAAGCTGCAGCCATCAAGATCAAAGCCAAATATCCAACTGTTTACCCACTTGGATTACCTCTAGGAGTGGAAGAGGCACAAGCCGAATTCACTGTATGGGGTGGCGGAAATGGTGGTCGTCTTTACAACGCCACAACCAATAAATACACAATCAACACACCTGCCTACCTAGGTGCGCTTACATTCTTGAAGAGTTTGGTTGATGCAAAATTGACACAACCAAACCCAGGCAAGACAAATCGCACAGATGGTGCATGGACACTCTTTGCTAAAGGCAAGGTTGCCATGGTTGATGGTGGCGTATTCCTACCAGACTGGCTATCTAAGAATGGTGGCGCTGCAATCAAGTGGGGCGCTGCTCCATTCCCACATGCCCCTGGAAAATCTGACGTCACTCTTGGCGTGCAAGATTACTTCAAGGGATACAAGGCAAACGGACGCGTTGCTGAAATTCGCAAGTTCTTGGATTTCATCTTCGTTCCTGCCAACTATCAAGGCTTCTTGAAGGCTGCGGGCGGATTTATTCCTGCTACAAAGTCAGCTGGCGCAGTTGCTGCAAAGGATCCAATCATTGGGCCTTATGTAGCTCTATTGCCTAAGGCGATCTTCTACCCAGGAACAATCGGCTCATGGGCCGCTTGCAAATCCACAATCATCACAGAAATGGGTACAGCAATGCTGAATCCACAAAAATCTCTGACGAACATTCAGAAGAAATGTGATGCTGCAAACGCTGGATAACTAGTGAAGAAAGGAGACAAGGAATTGCTGAAAAGGCGTTCCTTGTCTCCTTTCTTTTAGTTTTGTTTCGTATAAAATCCCCAATAAGTCCTAAGGGCTTCTGATAATTGGAAAAGAGACGAACGTGTCTAAGAAGGTCTACAAAAAGGGATCAAGTCTCCAGGCGTTGCCCTGGATAGGTCCGGCACTGATTCTCATCTTTGTCTTTGTTTTGTGGCCGATGGTTGAACTCTTCTTCGTATCTTTTAGACATGTCAGCATCAGCGGTCTCATTAAAGGCTGGGCTGGTTTTGATAACTATCGATCTTTAATGGATAACAGCGACATAGGCGGCACACTCAAGCGAACAGCCATTTGGCTTGTTGTTGTAGTCGCAGCAACGATGGCTCTTTCTCTGCCACTTGCTCAATTAATGAATGCAAACTTTCGCGGAAGAAGAATCCTGCGCTACTCAGTGATTGTTCCCTGGGCTGCATCCCTTGTGATTACAGCAACATCGTGGAAATGGATTCTGGATCCTTATTACGGGATTATGAACAACGTACTCATGGACTTACATATCATTAAGGCACCGGTAGATATTTTGGGAGACCCAAGGACTTCATTTATGGCCCTGTTGGTCGTTGGAGTTCTCGTATCCCTACCCTTTACAAGTTATGTCTTACTTGCCGGACTTCAAGCGATACCGCACGACATTATGGAGGCGGCAAGAGTGGATGGCGCAGGTCCATGGAAAGGTTATTGGGCGATCGTTTTCCCACTCTTAAAGCCAGCATTTCTTGTTGCCGCGGTTATAAATGCGGTCTATGTCTTTAATAGTTTTCCGATCATCTGGGTCATGACCCAAGGTGGTCCGGGATATGAAACAGATACAACCACAACATTTGCCTACAAAATCGCTTTCCGGGACCAAGACATTGGTCAATCGGCATCTCTTGCTGTCGGTAACTTTGTTGTGATTTTAATCTTCATAATGCTGTTTCTTAAGTTATCCAAGTGGAAAGAGCTGGATCAACAATGAGTCTAAATCTCTCACTCAAGAATATCTCAAGAATTAAGGGCGCGACGCTATCTCTCCTCGGACTTGTCGTCTCTTTCATTTTTCTCTTTCCTTACGTCACCATGCTCTCTACGGCGCTAAAGCCAAAGAGCGCAATCACTGACATACCTCCAAGTTATTTGCCCAAGTCCTACAATTGGAATAACTTCATAAAAGTATTCCAAGAGTTACCTTTTGGAATGTATATTCGAAGCACGGTTATTATCGCCTTGTGCACCATGGTGATTGGACTCGTTGTAGCAATTCCTGCTGGCTACTACGTGGCTAGAAATCACTTTCGCCTAAGGACGCCCTTCTTGCTGCTGGTGCTGATAACCCAGATGTTCTCGCCAACAACTTTGCTTATTGGTATCTATCGCGAGATGGGGGTCATGCACCTCATTAATACCTATCTAGGATTGATTTTAATTAACGTATCCTTCAATTTGGCTTTCTCGGTATGGATTCTGTCGAGCTTCTTCAAAACGATACCCGTTGAGATTGAAGAAGCCGCGGCTATTGATGGGGCAAGCAGACTGCAAACATTTAGAAAAATCAGCCTGCCATTAGCTGTCCCAGGCATCGTCACCACAGCGATTTTTACATTTATTGCCGCATGGAATGAATATGTTGTTGCCTACACATTAGCCAGCTCGCCATCGAAACAACCCTTTTCGGTTGGGCTCTCACTCCTCACCGGTTACTATGAAGTTAAATGGAATTATCTCTTTGCTGGCTCATTGATTGCAATTATTCCCATCATTATTCTCTTCATTTCTATCGAGAAGTACCTCGTGAGTGGCTTAACAGCAGGCAGTGTTAAGTGAATGTTTGCAAGTCTCGAGCTTTTGCTTTTACGCACACATTCGAAAAGAGCAATCCAACAGAGGTGATCTCTGAGCTTCAAGAGTTTGGCTTAACAGGATTGAATTTAGCTTTGAATTACCATGCAAGTAGAGATTTCTTACTCCTCAAAGGCCCCCGACTTGAATATCTTCAGGACGGATTTAATTATTATTTGCCAAACTATTCGCATTACACCCAAGAAAGCCTTCGACCAGCACCGAGTGATTCTTATGGATCCAATGAGGCCCTAGCCTCGATCGTTCGAGCAGCGACTGAATTAGATTTCCAGTTGTCTGCCTGGGGTGTTTTTTTTCATAATGGAAAACTTGGTGCAGCCTTTACAGAATGTTGCGTTGAAAATTCGCTAGGCAACCGATTTCTTTCTGAACTATGCCCTTCTAATCCCCGTGTGAGGGCATACTGTCGTGGTTTGGCTACAGATTTGATGTCACAAGGAGTGAGCTCTCTGGCGATTGAGTCACTACATTTTCATGGCGCTCGGCATGGAGAACACCATGAGCGATTCTTCTTGGAGATGAGCCAGATAACCGAATTTCTCTTTTCGCTCTGTTTTTGTGACAGTTGCCAAGAACGCTTTTCATCCAGAAACGGCGACGGTGCCGCTTTGAAAGCAAGGGTCGCCAAGGAACTCGATTCATTTCTTAAAGAAAGTGATAAGTGGCTTGATTTAGAGCTCACGAAAGATAATCTCGCAGTTATTTGCGGCCCAGAGATTCTGGGTTACTTGCAAGTGCGAGAAGAGACAGTTACTTCTCTCTACGCCGATGTCTCATCAATCGCGCGAAATCTTGGAGTGCAAACACGGTTTGTAGATCAAACACCTTTGCTGAATATGAACGGGCTCGAACCACTCGACCAAAGCTGGATCGTTGGAATTGATCCATTGGAGGTGCGCAGATATGTAGATATTTACGAACCTCTTGTTTACCGCTCGACACCAGAGGCGGTGGAACATGTAACTTCACATTATTGGGAGCGACTTGGTGGTGAGATTGTCCCCATTCTTCGCCCGTCCTTCCCTGATAATTCTTCGCAGGCAGACCTCATTTCAAAAGTAGGCAAGTTGCGAACATTGGGAGTCAAGGAAGTTGATTTCTACCTCTTAGATACCATGAGACCAAGAGACCTATCTTGGATCAAGTCCGCCTTGGCTTAGATTCCAGGATGTGAAAAATTCTTATCGCAGATTATTCCAATCGGATAAGTTAAGGGTTTCAGTAGTGCCTAGGAGGGGATTCCAGAGCATGCGCGTTGCTATTGCCGGTTTTCAACACGAAACCAACTCATTCGCAAAAGTTTCAGCATCCCTGCCCAAATGGATTGAGGCTGGCATTCTCCATGGAGACGAAATAGTTGCCGAATACAAAGAATCAAAGGCAACAATTGCGGGAATTCTTTCGCGCCTTGAATCCGAGTCCGATATCGAACTCGTACCTCTCGTCTTTTCGCGACTAATGCCCATGGGCAATATCACTGCCGAGGCTATAACGCACTTGATAGATGAGATTGTTCTACTTGTTCGTGAACAAGGGCCGTGGGATATCGTTTTTCTAGCTCAACACGGAGCAGCCGTTTCTGAGTTATATGAAGATACAGACGGAGAGGTCGCAGAGAGAGTACGAGCAATTGTCGGTCCCGATTGTATTATCGTGACAAATCTCGATATGCATGCAAATGTTTCTAAGAAAGTTGTTGCTAACTCGGATATCGTGAAGGTGTATCAAACCAACCCACATTTAGATACTTTTGAACGGGCATATGAGTCAGCCGACTTAGCCATTAGATTTTACAATCGTGAGATTAAGCCCACGATGTACCTAGCAACTCCCCCTTTGATTGCAAATATCTTAAAGCAAGGTACCGATGACAGGCCCATGTCTGATCTGCTGCAGTTTGCAAAATCAGAGTTAAACAATCCCGATGTTTTATCCGTCAGTGTTGTCGAAGGCTACCCATATTCAGATGTACCCCAAATGGGAATGACATTTCTTGCTATTACCAACAATAATGCAGATCTTGCAAAAAAGGTGGCAAATAGAATTGCTATGCGAGCTTGGGATCTTAGGAAAGAGCTCAACGGTGTTGCAACATCAACAGACTTAGCACTCACAGAAGCTGCCGCTAATCCAGAGCGTCCGATAGTTCTATTTGATGTCGGCGACAACGTAGGTGCTGGAACGCCAGGCGACTCAACCTTCGTATTACATGCGTCGCGCCGCCTAGGAATAACTGGCCTACTGCAAGCACTCTGTGACCCTACCGTTGCTGCGCAATGTATTGCTTTAGGTGTGGGCGCCAAAATCGACGCTGAAGTCGGTGGAAAATTCGATGACATGCATGGCGCCCCTTTTCATATATCGGGGGTCATATCTGCGATCACAGATGGAAAATACGCTGAAACAAAGCCTTCACACGGCGGATTTCTCTTTTATAACGATGGTCCAAGTGTCGCAATCAAGACTGATGATGGAAATTCAATCCTTTTAACTTCCCTTCCGGCCATGTCCAGCTCAATACTACAATTTCGAAATGCTGGGCTTGAACCTCTTGATCATAAAATAATCGTAACTAAAGGAGTGCACTCGCCTCGCGCGGCATACGAACCTATTGCGAAGAAAATGTATTGGTTAGATACCGCAGGTGCATCGACGGCCGCGCTGGAGAATTTTGCTTACTCACATCGTCGTGTTCCAATGTATCCGCTAGAAGAAGATACTACTTGGGTGTTGGAGGATTAGCGTCGAGAACTTTGCCGGGGCGTTTATCAGTCTGTGTGCCTTTATTAATAACTAGTTGCCCGTTAACAAAAACATATTCGATTCCGACTGGCGGTTGAGCTGGGTTAGTAAAAGTAGCTTGATCCTTAATTGTGACGGGATTAAAGATCACGATATCGGCTGCCTTACCTACCTCTATAGAACCCCTGTCGTGAATGCCAAAGAATGCGGCAGCCTTTCCCGACATTTTGTAGATAACTACTTCCAAGGCCATGTCACCGGTCTCCCGTGAGAGATACCCAAGAGCTCGCGCGCTGGCACCAAAGGACCTGGGATGCGGAAGTTTGCCTTTCTGGTCAAAAGGGAATGCAGAACCATCTGAACAAATCATGGAATATTTAGATCTGGCAAAGACACGCATGTCTTCATCCGTCCGATAGAACAACACCACCATGACCGAATTGCCGCCCAGTCGTGTTAATTCGAGAACGAGCGTCTCTGGAGTCATTCCCAATTTCTTTGCAGCGATTTCAATCGAATCTCCGTTTTCAACGCCAAGTAGATCATTGCCTCGGGCGATGACCACGCGGTCCCAAAACCAAGGAATCTTATGTGCTGACCACCCGAGAGATAACTCTTGCGCAGCTGTTGAAAAAATCGATGGATCCGATAGTCGCGCTCTCATTTCATCTACGCCACCGGCTTGAACCCAACCAGGTAAGTATTGTGTCAACGATGAACTTGACGCGTCGTAGGGGTAGACATCAAAAGCGACATCAAGATTTTTCGCATCTGGTGAATCGAAATAATCAACCCAATCTTGCGCTCTGCCCCATTGCTTGGGGTCATTAATCGCAGCGTGAGAATATTGAACTCTTACTCCTGTTTGGCGAGCCAGTGAGAGCGCTTCCTTCAGAGAACCCAAAAACTGATCCTCCCCCAAAATATCGTAATCTCGAGCGTGCGAGGTATAGATACGATCCTTACTCTTAATAACCGTGCAGAGGTAAATCAATTCATCGAAGGGGGCGTATCTGGATGGGACATAGGTAAGCCCCGTGGACATTCCAAAAGCTCCTTGTTCCAGCGCCACTCTAAGCAATTGCCCCATGCGTTCTAAATCTTCTGGCGTCGGCGCACCTTCCTTTAGTCCCATGCCAGCAATTCGGAGTGTTCCGTGGCCAACAAGCGGTGCAATATTTATAGATACACCATTTTTATAAATCGCCTCGCGATATCCATTCAAATCAGACCATTCCAAAGGAAAGGGGTCATCGCCGATTCCTTCGAGGAACTCAGAATGTATTTGCTTATTAGCTTGATTAATCGGAAACGCAGAGAAAGAACAGTTGCCCGTCACCTCTGTAGTAACGCCTTGAAAGACTTTGCTCTCACCGCGTCCATCATGTAACAAGCTGATATCAGAGTGCGTGTGAACATCGATAAAGCCAGGCGCAATCGCAAATCCCGTTGCATCAATGTGCTCACGGGAAGTCATCTTTTCATCGCCTATAGAAACAATCACACCGTTGCGAATTCCAATAATTCCAAACTGTGGCAAATTTCCCAGACCGTCGTAGATTAAACCTGAAATCGAAAGGTCTAAGGGCTCCTCTGACATCTTAAGCTCCGACCGCCCGAGAGCGAACCGATTTTCCGGGAAGTCGAGAAGTGCGTTGGCCATTTTTCAGAGTCTCTACGCCATTGACCCATACGCTCTCAAATCCCCTCGCTGGCAAGCGAGGATTCTCGTAAGTAGAGAGATCAAGAACAGTATTTGCGTCGAAAAGTACAAGGTCAGCTTTGAAACCTTCTCGCAGTAAACCTCTATCTTTCAGCGAGAGCCGTGAAGCCGATCTTCCGGTCATGTGCGCGACCGCTTCCTCCATTGAGAATACTTTCTCGCCCCTGGCATAATGCCCCAAATATCGCGCGAAAGTTCCGTAGGCCCGAGGATGCGGCCTGTTGCCCATCAAGATTCCGTCGCTGCCTGCCATGTGACGTGGGTGGGCCATAATTGAGCGGAGATTTCCTTCGTGTCCAGAAAATATTACGCATGACGCTTTAAAGTCTTCTGCAGCAATGAAATCCAAATAAAATTCGATGGGCTCTTGTGCGAAGATTCTTGAAGCCTCCAGAAGCGATAGCCCGACCAATCGAAGGTGTTCAGGCTTTTCCACTCCTGCGATTTTCACAATCTCCCAATTCATGGTT
>Ga0194037_1001693_pt1 | contig 15496 bp, 13 predicted proteins | sample JunL306m_MetaG_FD_148653 | JGI IMG/M metagenome (GOLD analysis project Ga0194037, IMG submission 148653) | Anoxic zone freshwater microbial communities from boreal shield lake in IISD Experimental Lakes Area, Ontario, Canada - Jun2016-L304-6m | ecosystem: Environmental > Aquatic > Freshwater >...
GTATCTGCTGATACCGATCGTTTGCCAGCGCAAATCAGGCCTATGCGCATGGCAGGCACTCCAATTGCTTTGGAAAGAGCATAGCGCGACAACCCCATCGGTTTCATGAACTCTTCCAGCAACACCTCTCCGGGATGGATGTTTCGTAACCGTTCCATAGTTTCCTCACTCAATGATAATCACAGATTTGAACCCGTTCTGCATTTCCTTCACGCCATTCAAAACAGATCCGCCACTGGTCGTTAATTCTGATGCTCCATTGTCCATCTCTTTTACCTGACAATTTTTCCAATCTGGTTTGCTGTATGTAACCATGTATGATCAATGGAAGAAAGTTTCGCCATAAAAGGTTTTCATCTTTGTTGGACATATATAGAGTAAAAAAGTAATCAGGTGCAGGAATCCATCAATTCTCCAACTTGAGAAAAGCCGACAATCCGCAAGCCGCTGCTCCGTTCCTGCTGCTCGCTGCCGCCATAGACAACCACACCGGGCGCTGCTTTCGGATTGAGTGAACAATAATAGTCAATTCCCTTCCAGGCTTCCCGTTGGATCGTCGCCCCCAGCTTGATCTCAATCGGCAAGATTCCGTCGGCGGATTCATACAGCAAATCCACCTCATGCCCTGCGTTGTCGCGCCAGTAATAGAGCCTCGGTTCGCGCACCCGGTTCAGGCGCTGCTTCATCAACTCAGTCACCACAAAGGTCTCAAAAAGCGATCCCACAAGGGGGTGGCTGGCAACTTGTCCGGCACGTTCGATCCCAAGCAGATGGCAGGCAAGCCCGACATCCCAGAAATAGAGCTTTGGCGCCTTGATGAGCCGTTTGTTGAAATTGTTGTGGTGCGGCTGCAGCAGGGTGATGATAAAACCGGCCTCCAGCAGTGACAGCCAGGAACGGGCGGTGTTGTGGACGGACGGGGCAGATACTGAACGCCAGTTCCCTTGCCGGCAGCATCATCCCCTCCGACGGCAGCGGCGACGGCATCAACAGCAAAGGGATCTACCTGGGAGTCGCCCCCGGCAACGTCAACTCCCTCGCCAACCCGGCCGACTTAAGCAGCGTCAACGCCACCATCTACCTTGACAGCGGCCAGACCACCGGCATCCCTCCGCTCTGGGCCAGCGCCTCCAATCCGAGCCAGGTATCAAGCGTCTACGTCGAACTGCTGAGACCAACCAACCTTCTGAATGCCGGTAGCAGCACCGGTCAGATCAGCCGCCCCATCGACCCGGCCCAGACCATGACCGCCACCAGCACCCGCTTTGAATACACCGGCTTCACCTTCGGCGACGCCGGCAAATACGAAACCTACTACTACGCCATAGACAAAGAAACCGGGGCCGCCTCCCCCAGCAAACGCTCACTCATCTACCGCGACAAAACAGGCAACCACAAACCCACCGCACCAACCGCCACAGAACCTGGCACTGACGGTCTCGTCCCCGACCCGGTCACCGGCGTCCGCAGCATCCCGGCCACCACCCTCCAATTCCAATGGACAGCAGGCACAGACCAGGATAACGACCCATTAACCTACACCCTCGACATCTGCAGCGACTCAGCCTTCAGCAGCAACTGCAAAAGCTACGAAGAAATCCTCTCCACCACATACATAGTCGAAGGGCTCACCGCCGGAACCAGCTACTACTGGCGGGTCTGGTCGGTAGACCCCTACACAAGGAGCACAACCGCCAGCGCAACCGGAAACTTCACCCCGCAGAGCGCCAACCCGCTCTTAACCGTCATACGCGGCCAGGTAATCAACGCCGACAACCCGTCCCAGGTCATCTCCAGCGCCCAGGTCACCCTCAAAGTCCCCGGCAACCTCGACCGTGCCGCCGTAACCAAAGGGGACGGCACCTTCGAATACATGGCCGTCCCGATGAACGCCTCCCCCTTCGCCTTCAGCCTGACCGTCACCAAAGAGAGCGCCAGCATCACCGTCCCGGTATCCATCATACCGTCAGGCACATCCATCACCCAGGTAATCGCCCTCTCCGCCACAGCAACACAAATCAACGGCACATGCGGAAGCAGCAACGGCCAGAGCTTCACCACAGTCCCTACAACCAACCTCTGCACAAGCGGCACCGCAACAACAGTTACCGGTAACGGCCCCTGGAACTGGAGCTGCCAGGGGAGTAACGGCGGCACAACCGCAACCTGCTCGGCAAATTTGACAAGTTCGTCGTCCTTGTCAACTCCGATTCCCTGGTACAACAGCGCAACCGGTATGCTCTACACCCAGATCACCAATGGAATCGCAGTAACCGGCGGCGGAACCGTCACCACCGAGCCTGACCTAAACTGGACCGTCGTCGCAACCGGCGACTTTGACGCAAACGGCGTCACGGACTATCTCTGGTGGAACAAAACCACCGGCCAGACGCGGCTCATGCTCATGCAGACCGCCACAACAATCCTCTCCAGCACGCTCATCCATACCGAACCGGATCTGAACTGGAGAATCATCACCGCCATGGACATCAACAACGACGGCAGGGCCGACATCATCTGGCAGAACCGGAGCAGCGGCGCCGTCTACGCCATGACCATGAACGGCTCAACCGTCACCGGCGGGGGGATCATCACCACCGAACCTGACCTCAACTGGAGGATAGTCGCCACCAGCGGCACTTCGCTTATATGGTGGCACAGCAGCAGCGGCCAGACCTCCCTGATGCAGACCAACGGAATAGCCGCAGCAACCCGGCAGCTCATCTGGACCGAACCGGACACCACCTGGCGCATCGTCGGCTCTGCCGACATGAATGGCGACAGCAGTGCCGATTTGATCTGGAAGAACAGCACAACCGGCGCGGTCTATGCCATGACCATCAATGGCAGCTCCGTCACCGGCGGAGCTGTCGTCCACATCGAACCCGACAGCAACTGGAAAATCAGCGCCACCACCCCCGGCATCATCTGGCGGCACGCCACCACCGGTCAAGTCGCCTACCAGGCCACCGGCTCACTTGCAACCGCCACAAAACAGGTCATCCACACTGAACCGAATACAAACTGGCAGATACTCGGTCCTCCGTACTGGCAGGACATCATCTACGGCGGCACGACGACTCCGACAGCTCAAACAGGCCAGATCACCTGGCGTCACCAGAGCGACGGCAAAGTATCCGCCATAACCACCAACGGAAGCACAATCACCGGCGGCGCCCAGTTCTGGCAGGAAACCAACCCGGCCTGGTCAATCGTCGGCCAGGGTGACTTTGACGGCGACGGCATCAGAGACCTCGTCTGGCAGAACAGTGTAACCGGTCAGGTCTACATCATGCTGATGTCAACACCGACAGCAGTAAAATCCGGCGCAGTCATCTACACCGAACCGGACACAAACTGGAAAATCGTTGCCACCGGCGACATAAACGGCGACGGTAAAACCGACCTGATCTGGTGGAATAAAACCACCGGTCAAGTCTCGGCACTACTGGTAAACGGAACTACAATAGCAGGTGGAGGACAGATCTACACCGAACCGGACACAAACTGGAAAATCGTTGCCGCTGCCGACTTCAACGGCAACGGCAAAGTTGAACTGCTCTGGTGGAACAGTGCCACCGGTCAGGTAGCCCTGGGCCAGACCAACGGAACCAGCGCATCAAGCGCCAATCTGATCTGGTACGAACCGGACACCAACTGGCGCATAGCCGGCGCAGGCGATCTTGACGGCGACGGCAAAGCCGACATCATCTGGCACAACAGAACCACCGGCCAGGTCTACGGCATGCAGACCAACGGCTCATCCGTCACAAATGGTGCGATGATGTACACCGAAGCAAACACAAACTGGGAGATAGTGAGCGTCGGCAGCTACAACGGCGACAGCAAGGCCGACCTGTTATGGTGGAACCAGCAGACCGGTCAGGTCTATCTGATGCCGATGAACGGTCTTTCTGTCGGGTCGGGGGCTGCTCTGCTCTACACTGAACCGGACACAACCTGGCGTATTCAGGGGGAGACGGAGTGGCGGGATAATCTGTATGGCAGGGGAGTGACTACGACGACCAAGTGAAAATTATGCTGTCGCCAAGGCACTTGAGAGAAACGAAGAATCTGTATCATTTTTATTGGAGGTAAGCGCAGGAAATGTAGAGGTCGCTCGTTATGAGTGGCAACCCGCATCTTGATGATCTGCTTCATTTGCCGAGAATCTCCTTGCGACGGATGATCGTTTCCGCCTTAACCAGATCCGGGTCAGCATGAATCACCTCTTTCAGCTCGGCAATCAACTTCCGTGCAGGCTCAAGCTGATTATTGTCAATCAGGGTGAACAATTCATCAAAACGTTGCTTCATCTCGGCGGGCCGCTCCGACACATTCATCAGATCTTCCAAAATCCGGTTGCTGTCCAGACCGAAGGAGTCCTCCGGTGAAGAAACCTTCAGCCCGTCCTTCTCCCTGCTGATCAGCAAAACACTTTCCGGAGAGATGCAGCTCAAAACCTGGGGTGAATGAGTGACGGCAATAATTTGGGCGTCGGGCATGATCTTTCGTAACGCAGGAAGGATAATCCTCTGCCACTGTACCGGTGATTGCCCGGAGCGTCCTTGAAGCGTATGCGGATTTGAAGTGCCTGCGCTGGAGTATTTTTCCTCCTGGCGGGAACCGAAACTTGCCGGTCCGGTGACCATTACCGCCGGGAGAAAGGGGAAGCGTCTTGCCGTAACGGAAGAAAACAGATTGTGGCGGTTGAAGCAACACCGTATTCCTGCAACTGGTGGTGAAGGGCATCCCGGAATGCCAGATCACGACTGGCCATTTTGATGCGGGCTTTTTCGATCAACGGTTTCCAGAGTGGTAACGACTCAAACTCCCTGAAGAGAGTATCCACCTCAAACGCCGTTAATAGCCCACCTTTTTTTCCAGATTCATTACGCAGCAGATCGGCAAAACCGCATTCATAGGAAGCAATCAAATCGAGGATTTCAGAATAAAAGGTATCCCGCACCTTGTCCTTTTCATGCAGTCTCAAAATTTTGTGATATTCCTTTGCCTTCTCCCGGAAAATGCTCACGTAGATTTTGTCAGTGTACACGGGATACTTGAAGTTCCCCATATTTACGCAATCCCGCAGGGCATCGGTAAACTGCTTGCGGTAGTTTTCCTCAGCAAACCAAGAGTGGATAAAATCTTCGTCCCGCTGATTAACATATTTGGTGCCGCCACCGGTGCGCTGATTGATGGTATCAATGACAATATCCAGGATCGCCTGACGCAGCAGGCGCGCCCGTTCGCTTTCCACCATCAGCATGGCCATATTCAGGAATGCTCTGAAGCTAAATATACCTAATTGCGGGGTTTTTGCTATGTTCGCGAAGTATATTTCGTTAACATCCCGTTCCTTGATGGCAGATTTTAACGATTTCAACCGGTTACCCTTGATAACCTCATAACCGTTGCCACGCAACTCATCACTGTAATTTTCAATATAATTGTCAATCGTCCGGGGCGTTACTTCAAAAAAATCAGCAAGCTGCTCTTTAAGCACCACCGACTTCCCCGCAAATGGAATACCGGTGATATGGGTGGCTTTCTCAATTTCCTGCAACGCATATGGATTGTTGAGGATGTTCTGGCGATGAACGGCGGAATTGGTCAGGTCTTTGCTCATTGCTCTTCCCCCCACACTCGCGCCAGGGTGTCCTGGATCTTTTTTTCTTCGTCTTCGATTGCTTGTTTCAGACGGGCGATTTCGTTCTGGTAGCCCTCAATCTCGGCCACGATCTCTTGCTGGACTTCAAGGGGCGGGAGGGGGATTTTTACACCACGAACAATTTCGCTATTCAGATTATTTACAACTCCACCTGTGGCTGCACTTTCAAATTGAGAGTAGACAAGCTTTGAACCAAGAATGTTGTAGAGAAAATCCTTATCCAAACCATCTGAATGATCACGTAAAAGTAGCCAACCGTCATGAATGCAGCCTTCAGTCGCCATCACGTAGGGCCGACCAAAACTCATTGAGTTTGAAAGAATGAAATCACCTGATTTTACACGACGTGACTTTGCAGCGCCTTCTGGTGTAATTCGCTCTTTCGTTGTTGTAATATATTTGCTGCCTAACGCAGCATCGCCAATTTTAATCCAGTTTACGCCATCTGGTGCATCGGTAACGAAGTCATGAATTGGGCGTGGCGACGCTCCTCTTTCAACAACACAAAGTTCGCCGATAGCAACGAGAGGTCATTCTAAGGCTGAATTAACGACCGCCTCCCGATAACGCTCTACACTCAGGTTGTACTCACCATTGGCGGCAATCTTTTCTTTTTTTACAACCTGGGAACCACGAAAATCACGAAATACACGAACAGAATCAAACTCTGAATCTTTTTGGTTTTTTTCGTGCTTTTCGTGTCTTTCGTGGTTAAAAAAAGCCTTTACAGCTTTAGCAACCTCCGGCAAATCACTCCCCGTAACCGCCCGTCTCTGCGCCCCAAGCCCAAACCCGTCATTATCCACCTTGGCAAACAACACGCTATCGCACCGCTTCGCCAGCGACTTATCCAAAATGAGAATCGAGGTCTTCACCCCGGAATACGGCTGAAACACCCCGGCAGGCAGCGACACCACCGCCACCAGACTGGTATCCACCAACATCTTGCGCAACTGCTTGTAGGCGGTCTGACTCTGAAAAATGATCCCTTCCGGCACGATGATGGCCGCCCGTCCGTTGGGTGTCAGATGCTCGGCCATGTAATCCACAAACAGCACCTCGCTGCGGGTAGCCTGAACCGAAAACCGCTTGTGTGGCTTGATGCCACCCTTCGGCGACATAAACGGAGGATTGGCCAGAATCACATCGGCATATTCATTCCACTTCTCTTCACTGGTCAAGGTGTCATATTCCACAATATGCGGGTCAGTGAAACCGTGCAGGTACATATTCACCAGCGACAGCCGCACCATATCCGGTGAAATATCATAGCCGGAAATATTGGCCGACAGGTACTTGCGTTCGTCAGGCGTCAGCAGGTCACCACTGCGGGATTTGGTGTTGCACTTGAGGATGTGCTTCCAGGCGGAAATCAGGAACCCAGCCGTGCCGCAGGCGGGATCGAGGATGCTTTCATCCTTCTTGGGCTCAATAATCTCCACCATAAAATCGATAATGTGTCGCGGAGTGCGGAACTGTCCAGCATCACCCTGGCTGCCCAGCACGGAAAGCAGATACTCGAAGGCATCCCCCAGACGCTCGGAATGGTCATAGGTGAAGCTGTCAATCTCCTTAAGAAAGCTGCGCAGGGTCTCCGGGTCGCGGTACGGCAGATAGGCATTTTTGAAGATATCGCGGAACAGGGCCGGAATGCCGGGGTTCTCGTTCATCTTCTGGATCGCTTCGGAATAGAGCGCCAGCACGTCAAAACCACCCATGTTAGGTGCCATCAGCTTTGACCAGCCGAACTTGTCATACTCACCGGCAAAGAAAGTACGCTTGCCGCCAAGCTCTTCCGCCTCGGCGTCCATGTCATCCATGAACTTGTAGATCAGGGCGATGGTGATCTGCTCCACCTGTGATTTTGGATCGGGCACCTTACCAACCAGGATGTCACGACAGGTGTCTATGCGGCGTTTTGTATCTGTATCAAGCATGGGTGTGGTTAATCCTTTGTGGACTTAGTGGACTTGGTGGACTGCAGGGACCGTTTTTGAGTACGAATTTTGTAGAGGCGTTCGGTGAAGCCACCTTCGGTTTCAAAGGCTTTTGCCTGAGCTTCAAGCTGGCGATCCAGCAGAGCGCAGGCCACTGACAGCAGGGTAAGGGCAGCGTTTGCGGCGATTTCGGGGTAAGAGCTTTTGTTGGACGTTGTGGACAAAGGCGTGGACTGAGTGGACTGAAAAGTGTCTTGTCCATGACGTCCATGGTTTTGTCCACAAAGTCCACCGAGGTTTTCCTGTCCACAATGCTGTTCTTTCACCCAGGCCGCCACTTCGTCCGCTGTTTTGCAGCGCCGGGCAATCAGCCCGGCACGGCGGGGGTCTTGCCGCTCCCAAAGCGGCAGACTGCGCTGCCGCAGGAAATCTTCATAGTCAAGCTTCAGTTCTTCAAGACTCGCTCTGGCAACATTCGTCAGCTTCAGCTCGGTTTTCTTTGATGTCCCCGACGCCTGAGAACCTTCTGCAATGTTCTGAACCCCTGATCTGGCGGCCTGCACCATCTGGTCTGTGGTGCGGCTGAACTTTGAAACATACCGCTCACAAAAACGGACTGTCAGGTCAAACACCAGTTGCGCCACCTGAAAACTTTTCAGGTTTCGATAACCGCCATGTTTGGGTATCAGGGTCTCTTCACTCATGACATGAACTGGTTCAGCGGAACATAATCCTTGATGTATTCAGGGATGCGGCTGCGCCATTCCTGCGGCACTGCCTTGAAACCGGCCATGCCGAAGGTCGGGTTGACGTTGAGATCGGTCAGCCGTTTATCCTCGATGATCTGGCGCAGATGGCCATCGGTGGCGTAGGCTTTGAAATAGTATTTAATCGGCACGATCTTGGCTGCATCGTCGGGGTGACAGTCAAGCAGAAATTTCTGGAACTCATCATCCAGCAGTTCATCCTTTGATTTGAAGCCGGGGATAAAGCCGAATATCTTTTCAAGAATCTCACGCAACGACAGGCGTCGATCCACCCCGGCAGCCTTGCGCAGTTTATCCAGATTGTAATATTCCTGCGGTTTGTCGAACAGGTTGTTGACAACGTGATCAACCGCCTGATCCCACTGTTCGGCCTCTACCTGCTCTTTCAGCACGGTATCTTCCTTGACCTTCTCCTCGAACTTCTCGAAGAACATCCGGTCGATCCTCATGCCGTCCAGGCCGATGGCGGTTTCTTCATTGACTGTGAGGTAGTCGGGGTTGGTGCTTTCATAGGTTGATGTGGATGTTGTGGACGTTATGGACGGGGTGGACGATGGACTGACTGCGGGCAGGTGAAGCACTTCATCGTAGTTAAATTTCTCCTCGAAATATTCGCAGTTGGCAAAAAAGTCGAACAGCTTGTAGCGGCTCTTTTGCGGCTCCTTGACCAATCCTTTCAGTTCATTGTCGAAAAGCTGCTCCATGAAGTTATGCTTGCGGGTGCCGCGCCCCTTTATCTGTACAAAGTCGGACGGAGAAAAAACAGGACGTACCAGCGCCAGATTGAGAATGTCCGGACAGTCGTAGCCAGTGGTCATCATCCCCACAGTTACACAGACACGGGCCTTGCTGGTCTTGTAGCTGTCAATGAAGTTGGACGAGCCGAGCAGGTTGTTGTTGGTGAAGTTGATGGTGAACTGCTGTGCGTCAGGTATCAGCGAAGTTACCTGCACGGCAAAGTCGGATTGATACTTTCCGGGAAACATAACGTCGGCCAGTTCATTTAGCGTTTGTGTCAGCTTGGATGCATGATGCTGGCTGACGGCAAAAGCAATAGTTTTTCCGATCTCTCCGCTGATGGGATCACGCAGGGCATGTTTGAGGAAGGTTTCGCAGAATACCCTGTTGGTGGCATCGGAAAAGAACTTCTTCTCAAAATCCTTCTGGTAATAAGTCTGTTCGGCATCCTCTCCGTTCTCGGTAACAGCCATGACCGAATAGCCTTCATCAGACAGCAGTTGTGTCGTGATGTCGGTGCGGGCATCAACCACCAGCGGGTTGATGAGAAAGCCGTCCTTTACGCCATCCAGCAGGGAATAGCGGAAAGTCGGCTGGCCGGACTCGCACCCAAAGGTGCGGTAGGTGTCCAGCAGCAGACGGCGTTCCAGCTCTCGCGGGTCTTTGGTTGTAGGCTTCGCCTGGTCAAACTTCTTCAGGTAGTCTTTGGGGGTAGCGGTCAAGCCCAACTTGTAGCCAACAAAATACTCGAACACTGCACGGGCATTTCCGCCAATGGAGCGATGGGCCTCGTCGGATATGACCAGGTCAAAATCGGTCGGGGAAAAGAGCCGCCGGTACTTGTCGTTGAACAGGAGTGACTGCACGGTGGTAACGACAATTTCAGCCTTGCGCCAATCGTCCCGCTGTTCCTTGTAGATGACAGAAGTACAATCGTTCTTGAGCAGGAAGATAAAAGTCTTGTTGGCCTGATCCTCCAGCTCAAGGCGATCCACCAGAAACAGCACCCGCCGGGCATTGCCGCTGCGCAGAAAGAGCTTGATCACAGCGGCTGCGGTCAGGGTCTTGCCGGTACCGGTTGCCATCTCAAACAGGAAGCGGCTACCACCTTCTTTCACCGCCTGCTGAATGGATTTAACAGCCCGAAGCTGATACTCCCTCATAAAGCGCAGCCGGTTCTTGTCAATGAATACCGGACGCTCAGCCTCGTTCTTCCAGCCCGCTTCATTGGCGTAGCTTGGCATCTGGGTCAAACAAATATAGTCCTTAGCAACCGGTTCGGAAGACAGCTTGTCAGGGTTAGGCTGAAAACGGGTATACCCCTTGATTGAATCGGGGGCGGGAAAGCGGGTTATCAGGTGCGGGTTGCCCTGCTGAAGATCCCAAAAGTAATGCAAGTTGCCGTTGGAAAGAATGACAAAGCGGCAGTTCTGTGACTTGGCATACTTGCGGGCTTGTTCCTTGCCGACCAGCGGGTTTTTATCTTCTGACTTGGCTTCGAGCACAATCAGCGGATAACTGTTTTCATCCAGCAGCAGGAAGTCGATAAAGCCGTTACTTGTCTTCTCGAAGTTCTCTCCGAGAGCGTCAATCTTCGCAATGGTTAGTTTTACGTTTGGCTCCAGTACCACATTGGCTTTGCCGGAAGCATTATCGAAAAAGCGCCAGCCCGCCTCTTCAAGCAGCTTGTTAATTTTGATGCGGGCTCTGGCTTCTTTAGCGGACATAAGTGATTCCAAGCCTGTTACTGCATGCTGAACCTGATATCCGCAGCAGCACCGCAACCTGAACTCGAAACCCCTTTTCCCTGATTGGCTGCCAGATGTCGAAGTGTGGAGAAAACAGCCTCGGCATCGTCCGGTTTTCCAAGTTCTGCGGCGATTTCTCCAGCAGTCATCTCACGTTTCTGTGCTCCCAATAATCCGACGATCGCCTTTTGCAGAGCAATGACCGCTCCCGCCGCCTTCTTGCCGGCCTCGACACCCGGCTGATGATAGGCATTGATATTGACCAGGCCGGCGTACAGGCCTACCGTGCGCTCGAACAGTGCTATCAGAACGCCGATTGTGCGGGCATCCACCGTATCCACGGTAATGGTCATGGATTCGCGCCCGTTGTCGTAGAGCGCAGTCCGGGTTCCCTGAAAAAACCCGAACAGAAAATCGCCGCTGGTGATTCCCTCCTCAACGTCCATTGATGCGTCTTTGCGGTCTTTCAACACTTCGATGAAGGTAACAAAAAAGTTGGGTACCCCCTCGCGCAGTTGCTGTACATAGGCGTGCTGGTCGGTGGAACCCTTGTTACCGTAGACGGTCAGCCCCTGAAACACCTGTGTGCCGTCCCGGTCCATCTCCTTGCCGATGGACTCCATGATCAGCTGCTGCAGATAGCGCGAGAAGAGCAGCAGACGATCCTTGTAAGGGAGCATGACCATGTCCTTCTCTCCGCGCCCGTCCGTGGCGTGATACCACATCAGTGCCATCAGCGCCGCCGGATTATGCCGGCTGTCCGGCCTGCGGGTAATTTCGTCGCAGCTCTTCGCTCCGTCCAGCAGAGCCGTGATATCGATTCCCTGCAGTGCGGCCGGCAGCAGTCCCACAGCCGAAGTTACGGAGGTTCGGCCACCGACCCAGTCCCACATGGGAAAACGTGCTATCCAGCCTTCGCTTTTCGCCAGTTTATCAAGCTCGCTGTTGTCGCCGGTCACTGCTACAGCCTGCCGGGCAAAATCGAGTCCGGAACGGGTGCAGGCTGACTGTGCTTCCAGCATGCCGTTACGTGTTTCCTTGGTGGAACCGCTTTTGGATATGACAATCACAAGGGTCCGGGCCAGATCTCGGCCCAATTCGGCAAACAGACGGTCCATGCCGTCCGGATCAGTGTTATCCAGGAAAAATGCCTTCATCCGGTCATCAGGAGATGCGAGGGCGTCGGCCACGAATTGCGGGCCCAGAGCCGAGCCTCCGATACCGATCACCAGCAGATTTTTGAACATTTCCCCGTTGGCAGACCGGATTGTACCGGTATGGATATCGCGGGCAAATGATTGAATCTGGGCAATGGCAGTTTCGATTTCGCCGGCTATTTCGGCGCCTGGCGCCAGGGCCGGATTGCGCAGCCAGTAGTGTCCGACCATTCGGCCTTCATCCGGGTTGGCTATGGCTCCCTTCTCCAACTCGACCATTGCAGTAAAAGCCCGTAGAATAACCGGTTCCATCCGGTTCATGAAGTCATCGGCAAAATTCATGCGGCTTATGTCGAGCGACAGGGATATCTCGGGGCAGGTGCAGAGATAGTGGTTGTAGCGCTTCCAAAGTTCAGGTTTGTTCATAGGTACCTCCTCGGTAATAATCATTTATTATGTCTCATCCGGCGAACATACACGTCGCCGTCCCTTGTACAAAAATACAACTTGCGCCCGGCACATCCGCCGGTATCAGAGCTGGAGACCGATAATCCCAGCGCATCGAGAACCTCCAGAGCACGGGCTACATTCTGTTCTCCCACGGTGCGCCGGGACGATTCACTCCCCCCTGTGTCCAGAACCTGAGCGCCGCCAAAAAGCTTGACCACCGGATTATTTCCGGCGCCGCACTCAGCCAAGGCGCGGAAGATATAACGTAAAGCTGTGTCAACATAGCGCAGATCCTGATCCCTTCCGGAGTTGTCGGGCAGCATGGCGTGACAGATGGCGCCGATTCCACGGGCGGGGGAAAACATGGTAACCGCAATGCACGAGCCGAGAACGGTCGAAATAAGTGCCGGTTTGTGAACGACCAGAACCTCACCCGGTTTAAGGTATAAGTTGTGAATATGCGAAGCGATCAGTTTTTTCAACTCTTAAGCCCTGATATCACCTGTTGCTTTCAGGCCTGCCTTTGCCAACCAGAACTGATCCGGTTGCGGTATTCATTATTATCTTTCTGCCTACTCTCCCACCGACGTCTTTGGCAACGACTGAAATCCGGAATTCTTCCAGCATCTGAAAAGCAAGTGTTATATTTCGGTCGCCGATCATGAAAACTTCCATGCCGGTCCCTGAAACATTTGCTCCTCCAAATACTTTCGCTACCAGGTTTTCTCGACGACATCCGATGGAGAGCACTTTTGCAAGTAACTTCTCCATGGCGATGTTGCCATACTTGGGAGTTGCCAGTCCCTCACCGTTCCATAGCGGCAACATCATGTGATTCATGCCCCCTTTATGGGCTACATGATCCCACAGACAGACGGCTACGCATGATCCCAGAACGGTACTGATTGTATATTCAAGGGGTTCGGCAAAGATAGTGCCGGGAAAAAGGAAATGTTTGTTGACCGGTTCATCACTCCCCACGTTGCCTACGCCTCTCTCATATCATCGAAGAGGAACAGATTGCCCGACTCTGAAAATGAATCTTCGTCGTCCAGAATCGAGCAGGGAGGAATAGTAACGGTAAACAGCGTTCCGGATCCGGGTGTGCTGACAAGGCTGATGCTCCCCTGCATGAGATCCAGAAGCGCCCTGGTAATACTGAGCCCCAGTCCATGCCCCAGGTGAGATCGGGTGGCACCGGTGTCCAACTGGACGAATCGGTCAAATATGCGCTGCTGGTCTTGCACGGCAATCCCGACACCATGATCCTGAACAGAAATCTGCAGACAACCATCTCCACCAACAGAAAATGATATTTCGACAGTACCTCCGTCGACACTGTATTCAATGGCATTTGCAAGCAAATTGGAGACGATGATCTGAAGTTTCTCAAAATCAATCACCACAATGCAGTCATGTGCGGTTGTAGATGGAATCAGGACTAGCGACACATTCTTTTTTGCGGCGCTATGCAGAAACGAATCGACAAGATCACGCACGGTTGTTGCTATATGAATTTTTACACAGCGGGGGTTGACCTCTCCCGCTTCCAGTTCTGCCGCCATGAAAATATTTCGGAGCTGAAAATCCAGATGGTTGGCTTCCGCACCGATCAAAGATGACAGTGATATAATGTCTTCATTACCGGAACCAATTATTGCGAGCTGTCCCGCCAGTCCCATGATCGCGTTGAGCGGATTATTGATTTCGTTCCGGATATTGGAAAGGAAATTGCTTTTGAGAGATTCGGAGCGCTCCAGACGCGCGTTCATTTCAAGCAATTTGCGGTTAACCACGCTCAAATCTGAAAACGCCTTGCGGCTTTGGGCAAACCGGCTTGATAATTCCTCGATCAGTTCATCATCGGTCATGTCAATGCTCCTTGACTCTTTAACTTCCCACCATACTCAAAATTTCCTCGGACAGCGAATCCGGATCAAATTTGGCTACAAACTTGTTGGCGCCGGACTGCACGGCTTTCAGTTGATTGGACGGGTTGCTCATCGAGCTGTGCAGAATGACTTTGAGATGCTTGTAATTCTCATGTTCCCGAAGTGTGCGGGTGAAGGTAAAGCCGTCCATGCCCGGCATTTCGATATCGGAGATCACCAGATCAACCCGGTTATGTTCCTTTTCCAGATATTCCAGAGCCTTGTCGGCCGACATCAGGGCTGTATTGGTAAAACCCATTTTATCCAGCACCGATTGCAGCAGCATGATCGCCGTGCGCGAATCATCGACCAGAAGCACGTGCCGCCCGCTCCCTTTTCCTTCAGCCTCAGTCATGACAAGAGTTGCAAGATCCCGTTCAATGCCGACGACATCGGACAGAATCGATTCGATATCCAGCAGCATGATCGCTTCGCCACTATCCATATACGCTATTGCGACCAGGGACTGGGCATTGACACCTTCCGGTTTGTGGATATCGGACCAACTGCGTGTTATGAGCGTTTCCGGCGCATGGACGATAAAAGCGGTCAGGCTGCGATTGTATTCACATATGATGATGTACGCCAACTGATCACGGAAATCCTTGACAGGGAGCCCTACCGCTTCAGACAGGTCGATAACGGCCAGGGCGCTGCCGCGAAAATCGAGTGCCCCTTTGACTGCCGGATGAGAATTGGGCATGCGGTCGATCCTGCGTGGGCATTCAATAATTTCAATTATCTTGAAAACATTGATGCCATAGAGCTGATTATCCGTCAGACGGAAGGTCAGCATCTCCATCTGGTTGGACTGTGAAAGGTTCGAGCGCTGAAATGCTTCGTCAAGGGATGATGCCATGTGAACCTCCGAGTTCAGGGTCAAGGGTCAAGGAGAAGCAAGGAGAAGCAAGGGGCAAGGGGCAAGATTTATAGACTTCCTTGACCCTTGCTTCTCCTTGACCCTTGCCCCTAACTTCTCCCTTGACCCTTGTCTCTCAATTAACTGCAAAGCCTCAATACTTCTCCTGCAATATTCTGCAGAGGCATGATCTTGTTGACTCCACCCAGTTTGACCGCTTCGTGAGGCATACCGT
>Ga0194037_1001694_pt1 | contig 15487 bp, 15 predicted proteins | sample JunL306m_MetaG_FD_148653 | JGI IMG/M metagenome (GOLD analysis project Ga0194037, IMG submission 148653) | Anoxic zone freshwater microbial communities from boreal shield lake in IISD Experimental Lakes Area, Ontario, Canada - Jun2016-L304-6m | ecosystem: Environmental > Aquatic > Freshwater >...
ATCAGGTATAGACTGTTGCTTGCAAAGACAAGATCAAAACGTTAAAACGGTAGCCATACAGGTGCTGCCAGTCGTTTTTTTCGGCTGAGGTGGTCTGCCGGAGGGCTATCGCTCAATTCAGGTGATTATATCATCAATATGTAGCTGAATTTTCATAATAAAAGCTGTCTGAACGGATTGATTTTCATTCGAATCGTTTTCGGAGTTCGATTTTTGTCGAGACTGGCGAGCAAAAGCCGGGTAAAAGCTGCACGTTCAGCGGCAGAAAGTTTCAGCGCTTCAGCTTCAAGTAATTCAAGTTGATTTTCCGTGGTGCTCATGCCTCTCTGTAGTGATCATAGAGCCCTTACTTCCCCAAATATATAAGAGTTTGTTGCAAAATTTACAATCGGTTTGATCCGAAATACCATGCTGGCTGAAAAGCATGAACGAGACAGGAGTGTTTCATGGTATTAATGAACTGAGCTCCGGGTTCTTGGGTTAACCGCTCACTGATAAACTGATTCTGAATTGTTTTATATTGCGTGATGTGGCATGACAAAATGCAGACAGTGGCGTAGAAGCGTATTTTCAAACATTTCAAATACTTACCCATGTTAAACGTTGAGGACATACATGCGGAATATGTCACCGATAGAAACGGGGTCAAGAAATCGGTGATTCTCCCGTTAACCGATTTTTATGAGTTACTTGAGGATCTTGAAGATTTGGCATCTGTTGCTGAACGCAAGGATGAGCCGACAATCTCTCATGAACAGGTAGTGGAAAATCTGAAAAAAAATAGTTTGCTATAGGTTGATATGTTGCCTTCTGGGCTGATTGCCTTGAGGTGGCGCCAAGTGAGAGGGCGCATTCAATCTCTTCGCGCCGTTCGTGCATTTCTGAAGAGAGACGTTCGGCGGCAAGGCTTGCGCCGTTCATGGCGTTGCCGAAAATCATGCCTGCCCGGGGGATCAGGTAGTGCTTCCGGCTGAAGGTGGAGCCATGTTGCGAAACCTGAAGGGGCGTTGCAGGTTCTCAAGGAGTGTTCCTTCAAACATGAAGGGCTTTTGCAGCACCATGGCAATTCTTCGACGCAGCAGCAGCGGGTTTATGGTGGCAATGTGTTGCCCATTCAGGAGAATCGTGCCCTCAGAAGGATCGTCAAGGCGGTTGCACAGTCGGATCAGGGTGCTTTTGCCGCTTCCTGAAGCTCCGATTATTCCGGTTATTCGCCTTGCCGGGCTGTAAAAATTCCCATTTTTGAATCCTTTCATCTGGTGTCATTTTATGACTGCCTGCGACGGAAAAGGATGAAGCGGGATGTAAGCAGGTTGATCAGCATGCCGGCAATACTTCCAGCGGCGACGCCAAGAACAGGATGCTGCGCCACAGTCTCATGGCGTGAAATGAGCAGCGAATAGATCGTAAAATTAACGCTTCCGCCTATTGACATCAGGGCAAGATAGAAGCCGAATTCCCTGATTGTTGAATGGCCGGATTTTCGGTTGCGGAAAGTGATTGCCCGATTAAACAACCATGTAGCTAACGCGGCGGATAAGAATGAAATCAGGCGAGCGCCGTAGACGCCCATAAATGCTTTTAGAAGATACAGTATTGTTGTATCAACAATGAAGCCCAAAATGCCCGCAACTCCAAACAAGAAGAATTGTGCAGGAAAACCCACAGCCTGTTCTTTATTCATCTTCGCACTCTTGGTCCATGTGAATCGCTATAAGAAATATATTCCTTGAATCTGTCGGTGTTTAGATTTCTTGTACCAGCAGGATGGTAATGCCCGTATGCTACTCATCACAAAAGCGCCTATCGTTCCTGGCTGAATAAAGGGATCGCCAGGTATGCAAGTCGTTTCATTTCATGCCGGCCTCGGGTAACGTTATCCAGAATCAGGCCGCACATCAATGAAAGAAGGGCGCAAATCATTATGGATGCGGAAAGGAAAGCGGTAGGGAAGCGAGGAACCAGGCCTGTATGAAAGTATTCGGCAATGATCGGGATTGAGATGAATACAGAAAGAACCGCCATCAACGTCGCGCATATACTGTAAAATGAGAATGGACGTTCAGAGACGTAAAGTCGAAAAATGGTCTTGAGAATGCGCAATCCGTCACGATAGGTGGATAATTTGCTTTCGGATCCTTCAGATCGGGCTCCGTATGGAGTCATGACTTCTCCGTAAGGCATTCGGAGCTCCAACGCATGAATGGTGAGCTCGGTCTCTATTTCAAAGCCTTCGGACAGCGCAGGAAATGATTTTGCATACCGTCTTGAAAAGGCACGATACCCTGACAGCATATCAGTGAAGCCGCCTCCAAATATCTTCAGGGTGCTTTGCGTCAGCATCCGGTTGCCCCATTGGTGCCCCCTCCTGTAGGCGGCACCGGCGACCTCCTCTGTCGTCTGCCGACAGCCAACAACCATGTCAAGATGCTCATCGATCAGTTTGTCCACCAACCTGGTGACCGATGATGCGTCATAGGTGGCATCACCGTCCACCATCACAAAAATATCTGCCTCAACATCAGCAAACATTCGCCGGACAACGTTGCCTTTTCCCCGGAGTGGAACATCAATGACGTGAGCATTTTCTGCTCTTGCCATGGTTGCAGTCCTGTCGCTTGAATGGTTGTCGAAGACAAAAATGTCAATTCCCGGCATCGCCTCGCGGAAGCCCCGGATCACTTTGGTGATAGCAGCCTCTTCGTTATAACAAGGTACAACCAGGGCTATTTTCAGGCCTTGATAAGACATAAATCCATTTCAAAACGTTGAGAAAGTTCTATAACGAGTAATACTGCCTGATTGGTAACAGAACAATTGACTTCTGAACCGGCTCAAAGAGAAGACTCAGTGCGAATCTGTTCGCTCGAACAATACTGTATCGGAAACCGGTTCCCGCAGCAAGAGGCGAACGTTGTATTTCCTGATCAACCCTTGATCCTGTGTATAACCGTAGTAAAGGTCGGCCGGGCCGTTGAGTCCGTTCCGATTGAGCGGCAGCAGCGATGATTCGATTCCCATAGTGTGCCGGTAAAAGTTTGTGCTGGGTTCAAAAACCCAGTTGACGCGCAAATGGAGCGGAACCGAAGGCTTTTCCCGCGCAATTTTCTTTTGGACCACAAGCATGATATCCCTGCTGCAGGCATCGTCTTTCCAGTCACTGACGTATTTGAGGTTCATCGACAGCAATCCATTCACAACGAGAACCGCAGGTACAACCACGCCAACCAAAAGACCAATTCCGCCGATCCAGCGGGAGGTTCCATGAAACAGATTGCCGGTCATCAATGCGGCAAGCAGGAAGAGAGGAAGAAGGGCAATTCCGCGCCGACCCTGAAGCAGTGCCACGTTCATGATTGCGTGCTGCGCCAGGCTCTCCAGAACGATGAGGCCGATCATCGTAACGATCACGGTGAGTGCAGCAAAACGTCGGCTATCCGTTCTCCTGAGGCTCCAAAGAACAATCGGCATCGCAAGAACCGTTAACACGACCCATGCCTTAAGCAGTAAATCCTGGTCAGGCAGCCACTCTCTGTCGTATATGGTTCCATAAATGAGGCTGCCAACCGTATCAACCCAGAATCCAGTAGAGCCTCCCATCTCAAAGAGCTTGTTCTCATGAATAATGCTCAGTGGCAGTATCAGGTAAGCAAAGAGTGGAATGGTCAGGGCTAAAATTTTCAGCAACAGTATCCATTGCGAGCTGGAATGATCAGTCGAAGGGTCGTGGCGGGCTGAAATACCGGTATAGACCAAAAGCACTGAAAGTATGGCCAGAGCGGCCATCAGAACAAGAAGAAAGGAGATGTTTGCCAACACGGCAAGCGAGAAAAACATGACACTGATAAGGGCAGGCGTTTCCCGAACCTCTCCGGGTGACTCGGCAAGCGAGTCGAGGAGCGCAGCCAGACCAAGCATCGTAAAGCCCAGCCCAAGGCCATAGCCACGTGCGAGCCCGAGGAAATCCAGCACATAGGGATTCATGCCGGCCAAAAGAAGTCCAAGTACTTGCAGCCATCCCGGGACTATGCGTTTGAGGCAAAGATTCAAACCTGCAAGATAGAAAATGCAGCCGAGAAGGCTTGGAAGCCGAAGCGTGAGTTCCGAGAGTCCAAACAACGCTACTGAGATCTTGCAGAGCAGCGTAAGCAGAACGTGGTTGTTATCCGGAAGCCCCGGTGTCTTGAAAAGCACAATCTGCAACCAGTCACCGGTGACGTGCCATACGTAGGTCAGCGCTTCGTCGTGCGTTATGGAGAGCGTGGCAGCCCGCATCGCCACGTAAACGAAAATGACGATGGATATTACCGCAGAGACGATACTCGGCCAGAAGAAGCGTCGATTATTCCTGTTCTGCTGCTTCTTTCTCATAAAGAGGCTGATTTGAAAGGAATCCGATGCCAACACTGTCTTTCTTAAGCTCATCGAGCGTAACGGAAGCCGCTGAGGCATTGCCTTTTTCAGCACAGTTCCTCACTCTTGCCATGATGGGGCTCCGGCCTGCTCTGAAGCGAATCGCAAAAAGCTGTAGCTTTACCTTTTCGCTCTCGCCATCTTTGCCGGAGATCGTAATATCGGGCACAAGAAAGTCGTTGTTGCTGTCGAGCATAGCGATGTTCTGTCCCGAAATTTCCGGTTGGCGATAATCAATGGCGGCATCTCCTGAGACCGTTGAAGACAATTCAACATGCCCTTTTCCTTCTCGGGTCACTGTTTTTCTGATGTTCCTTGCAAAATCTGCGATGACTTGTGAACGCCAGATGCACCATAAGGTGTAATCATCATTCATCAGATCCGAAAGTGAGGGATTATGGCTGATATGGTTTTTCTCTTTGAAGCTCTTGATGATCTCCTTCGAGTAGTCATATTTTGCATTCGGGTAGGCAAGGTTGTCGAGACAAACGCCATCCAGGTTGTAAGTCCGCAGCAGCGTCCTTACCGTCTCAGCCGTGTACGATAGTACTTCTGGATTGGCTGGTGACATCCATTCGACCGAACCTTGACCGTCCTTGGCCGTCATGCCCCAGGCAGGATGTTTCTCGAGAGCTTTGCGGTCGGCAAGTGCCGATATCCAGGCATGTACCTTCAACCCACGCGATTTCAGCAGGGAAAGCGTCTTGCCGAAAAGATCCTCCTTATCGTCTTTTCCGTAATACCGATTCCCCTGTTCATCCTTGGCCATGAGAAACACATCGGTAACCGCCATAGCGTCGAGCCTGGATACCAGCGAATCGGGGTTGAGAACTCCATGGCTCAGGTCAAGCCATACTGCCAGGGAAGTTGTATGAGGACGCTCCACCTCCTCGCGGTAGTTTTCAAAAGTAAGGAACCGGGCGTTCCGCTTTGAGACAAATTTGATAAACCCTTTCATTGCATCGGGATATTTCACCGCGATTCTGGGATGGAGAAGCACCACGAGGGGTTGTCCACTGTTTTCCTTTTCGAGGTACATCTTTCTCAGCGCATCTTCGAACTGTCGCGACGAATATTTTTTGTCTTCGATCATGTCATAGTCCGAGGCGATCAGACTGGCGTCCATAAAGTTCGAAATTGGCATTTCGTAGACAACGTCCTGATGAGTCCACGAATCCTTGTCCGAGCTGTCTCCAAGATAGCCCAAGGCCTTCAGAGTCTGCATAACCCGCAGATCATATTCGAGGTAAGGAGCGCGGAACCACAAGACAGGCTTACCGGAAATCAATTCAAGGAGGTTTTTCGAGCTGGAAAGTTCCTCCGTTATCATATTCTTGTCAAGGGTGTTAAAATGCGGATGGCTGGAGGAGTGTGAACCGATCGTATTTCCGGCCTTCGCAAGGGATTTTACAAGTAAGTTATTATTTTCAGAAAATTTGCCGGTAATAAAGTAGGTTGCCGGAACCGCTATATTGAGCTGCCGAAGCGCAGGTTCGTCAGCCGCCACCTCGACGTCAAACGACAGAAGTACCGGCGAGGAGCTTGCTGCGGCCGGATTCCAGGCAGAAAGACAGAATGCAAAAAACGCTGCAAGGGCAAATCGCTGCTTTAAAATCATGCGGTTACAGAATAAAATTCATCGTTATCAGATGATAGTAGTTGTTACTGTCGTCAGAGAGTTCGCCATCTTATCAACGAACCTGTTCTTTGACACGACGATATGCATGATATCCTCAATACTTTCCTTGAAGCCGATAAAACGCACGATGGCATAGAGCAAAAAGGTGGCGTTCAACAGTGAAAAACAGCCGGGGTAGACAAAACCTTTGTAGATGCTGTAAAGTCCGCCAACAACGAACTGCAGAAACAGAAGGTACGAAGCGATGATATACAGCGGGCTTGCTGATGTACGTCCCTGGATTTTCGGAGTTCGGCCGAACGGGATGTGCTTTCCGGTAAAAGCCTGCTCGATGGATTTGAATACCCCTCCGAGATTCACGGGGATCAGCAGGAGATTAAGGGCGTAGACCCTAAAGACATCGGAAATTCTGTAGCCATTCTGGCTCAGATCGCGGGCATAAAGGATATAGTAAGTTAAAGAGGTTAATGGCAGCCACAGGCTGTTGAATTCCTTGCCAAACGGCAAGACCATCAGCATCAGCAGACCTACGTTGACGGCAGCAATGGAGACGAGGTAATGAAAACGGAAAAAGCCTTCTGAAAACCTTGAGAATGAGATTTCACCGAACAGGTAACGAATGAGCTTCGGCATGATAAGCAGGCCGCCATTGGCCCAGCGCCTGCGCTGGATGACAAGAGAGCCAAAGTCGGGAGGTGTGGCACTGTAGGCAAGCCTTTCAGGATGGTTATACAGGCGCCATTTGTTTTTCGCAAGATCGATGCTGGATTCAGTATCCTCAATGACTGTTTTATCCTGAATAAATTTTTGAATGTCGTAGCCACGTTCTTTCACTACCTCCTTGATGTCATTGAGTGCGGCCGCACGGATCAGTGCATTGGCTCCGACCCAGTAGGTTGCGTTGAAGAACGTGAAGCCCTGGTGGATCATGTACTGGATGTCTGTCGTTGCGCCGGCGATCCTTTCAATGTCATTGAGAGCACCGGGGATCGCGCTGTATGGAGTCTGAGCGATGCCGATGTCGCTGTTTTTCGGGGTTTCCATGATGCTGATCAGACGGGAGGAGTACTCGGGAACCACCAGGCTGTCAGCATCCAGGGTGATGAAGTAATCTGTTTCCGGTACTGAGAACAGGGCATCTTTCGCTTCGCACTTGACGAGCAGTGTTCCCTCTTCTGTTTTTTCTTCCCTGAAAGATCCGCCGATCAGGCCGATATAGCTGTTCAGGTTCATCGCCTTGTTTGAGGCATGAGAGAGATTCAGATATTTTTTTCGTTCAAAGAAATCGATTTCAACATCAAACAGAATGATCAGAAACCGGTACTCCTGGTGGATTTCCTCCATCGTCAGGGGTTTGTTGTTGCTTTTTTTCTCCGTGAAGATCGATTTCAGCTTTTCATAAATCAAACTCAGGAACAACTCATCGACATGGCTTTCGATTTCATACATGTCGATTTTGTCCGAAAAATATCGTTCCAGTGTTGTCCAGAGAGCGGAAATGCGCTCAAGTTCCTTATCGATGACAGCCTCTCCGCTCATCTTCCGGCTAAGGAATTCGCGTTCTTCCAGAAGAAACTTCTGCTTGTGGGTATCGAAATACTCTGTCAGCATTTTTGGCAGGTTCCGAGCTTCAGTGAGCAGCCGGTAATCATGCCCTGAAGATTCTGTGACGGGCGGGTTGTCAATCAGCAGAACGACGCGGCGCCGGGGATAAATCTGAAACGCAGCAGACAAAAGCGTTTGCAAAATAACCCTGCTCTCTTCCTTGTATGAAGGCACAAGGACGGTCAGTTGGGGAGCCATACCTCTTTGAATCAATTTGAGCTCTTTATCGGGGTAGTTCAGGTTTCTTGAAAACCTTTTGAAATAGCCGATCCTTGTCAGGTGGTATAATATGCCTCCATAAACAAGAAAAGAGATCATTGTCAGGAACAGCAGGTGAGTGAAGAACAATGACCATGAGCCAGTCAGAAACAGTTTATGCAAAGCATACAACTGTTCGTAAAGCACTCCCATAAAGGCCACTATAGTAAAAATCAGAAATCCGGTAGTCAGACTGATCTCGAATATTTTATTTTCATCCGTCATTGATTTAGAATAAACCCTTGCCATAACTACTCAATGGATAACCGTAAGTTTTTCGTTAAAAAAAATTCCTGAATTGGCTGTTATAGAATCAGTTGCCTGATCAGCTCCTTTGAGCATTTCGGCAGGCAGCCTTTTTCTAAGGGATCATAGCAGATTTGCGGCAAGCACGGAACCGGCGTTTTCAACCGACATCACTCGGGTTTGGAAATAGCAGCAATGTGATACAATTCAGCCATATATGGAAGTAGTACGTTTGCCGCTCAGTTTTCTTTCAATAAAAGCAAGCCGAAAAAAGCATTTCAATCCATAGGGAAATACTTCACCGACGCTTCAACATGAAAGAAATTCAGGTTTTTAATCCAGCGCTGTACGGCATTACGGGTGGTGAATGCTTATCTTGCGGCGTATAGTCTCTGATAAACTCCATCATTAACTTTTATCATGTGGTATGATTTTCAGGTGTTCAGGAACAGGAGTATTCCGATGCTTGCCATCGGGATACTTTTTTTGCATGTCATGTCCTGTACGCCCATGATCAAAGAAAACAAGCTCTATCCATACACCACCGTTCCGGGAGACTCTCTCCATACAAGAATCTACACGCTGAAAAACGGACTTACCGTCTATATGAGTCCGTACAGGGACGAGCCGAGGATCTATACTTCCATCGCTGTCCGTGCGGGCAGCAAGAATGACCCGGCAGAAACAACCGGGCTTGCCCACTATCTTGAACACATGCTCTTCAAGGGAACCGATTCCCTTGGTTCGCTTGACTATTCAAAAGAACGCATTGAACTCGACAAGATCACAGAGCTTTACGAGCAGTATCGTTCGACTTCCGATATCAATAAAAGAGCGGCAATCTACAAGGATATCGACAGCATTTCGACTGTTGCCGCCCGCTTTGCCATTCCCAACGAGTATAGTAAACTGCTGAACTCCATCGGTGCACGCGGCACCAATGCCCACACTGGAGCGGAGGAGACCGTCTATGTCAATGATATCCCTTCCAACAAGCTTGATCAGTGGCTGACCATCGAAGCTGAACGGTTCCGTAATCCGGTCATGAGGCTCTTTCATACGGAACTTGAAACAGTTTATGAAGAGAAGAACATGGGCATGGACAGTGATCAACGCAAAATATGGGAAAACTTGTTTGCCGGACTGTTCCGAAAGCACACTTACGGGACCCAGACTACCATAGGCAAGGCCGAGCACCTGAAAAATCCCTCAATTAAAAATGTCATCGACTATTACCGTGCCTATTATGTTCCCAACAACATGGCGCTCTGCATTGCGGGAGATTTCGATCCTGATGCCACAATAAAACTGATCGACGAGAAGTTTTCTGTTCTTCAACCAAAGGAGGTGCCGCATTTTACCCCTGCAGTCGAAGAGGCCATTACCAGGCCAACCGTTATCACGGCAAAGGGGCCGGAAGCTGAAGAAATTGTTATCGGATTCCGCTTTAACGGTGTCAACGCTGCCGATGCTGATTACCTGACGCTGATCGACAAAATCCTGTTCAACAAGAGGGCCGGGCTGATCGATCTCAATCTGAACCAGCAGCAGAAAGTGCTGGATGCTGGATCGATGCTGGTTATGATGAAAGATTACTCCGTCCATATCCTGAGCGCAAAGCCAAGGGAAGGACAAAGCCTTAATCAGGTTAGAAGACTTTTACTTGACCAGCTCGAACTCCTGAAGGCAGGAAAGTTCCCTGACTGGCTGATTGAGGCGGCAATCAACGACCTGAAAATAGAGGAGCTGAAACGGTACGAAAGTAATCAGGGCCGAGTCGATGCCTTTGCTGATACTTTCATCTGGGGTATGCCGTGGCCGAATCAGGTACACCAGTTCGAACGACTTGGAAAGATCACCAGGGAAGAACTTGTGGCGTTTGCGAGAAAACACTACAGCTCGAATTATGTCGCTGTCTACAAGGAGCATGGTATTGCAGAGAGTGAGACCAAAATACAGAAGCCTCCGATTACACCGATCAAGATGAACAGGAATACCGAGTCTCCTTTTGCAACAAAAATTTTGGCAAGGAAATCAGAAAAAATAAAGCCCTCTTTTGTCGATTACAGCAAGGATATTGCTTTTTTCGATGTAAACCCTTCGGTCAAGCTGCATTATCTGCAAAACCGGGACAACGAGCTTTTTTCTCTTTATTACGTCTTCGATATCGGAAAAAACAACAACAGAAAAATCGATCTTGCGCTGGATTATCTCTCCTATTTGGGGACTTCGAAGCTTACCCCCACAGAGTTCAGCCAGGAACTTTACAAAATCGGGGCAAATTTCTCGGTCTTCACCTCCGAGAATTATCTCTATCTGCAACTTTCAGGCCTTGGCAAAAACGCTCCGGCCGCCATCAGAATGGTTGAAAATCTGTTGACCGATGCCAGACCTGATGCAGATGCTCTTGAAAAACTCAAGGCAAGCGTCCTGAAACAGCGAGCCGACGACAAACTCTCGAAGGAGAAAATACTGTTCGAGGCAATGATTAATTATGGTAAATACGGTCAGTTATCTCCATTCACCAATGTGCTCAGCAATGAAGAACTGAAAAAAGTTACTCCTGGGGAGCTGTTGGATGAAGTACATAATCTCCTGCACTATCAGCACAGGGTACTCTACTATGGACCCGCTTCATCGGCAGAGGTGCTCAGCGAGCTGCATTCGGTGCGGCACTATCCTGAATCGTTCAATATACCGCTGCTCTCCAATCCTTTTCCGGAACTGGAACAGCCTGATAATCTTGTCTATATCGTGGATCATGAAATGACCCAGGCAGAGGTAATTATGCTGACCAGGGATGAAGTCTACGATCCCTCGATGGTGCCCCTGGCCACTCTCTTCAATGAATATTATGGCGGAGGAATGTCCTCTGTTGTCTTCCAGGAACTGAGAGAAGCCAAAGCCCTTGCCTATTCAGTTTTTTCTGTTTACAAAGCCCCGAAGCAGAAAGGAAGGCACAACTATATTATCAGTTATATCGGCACCCAGGCAGACAAGCTGCCAGAAGCACTTGAAGGGATCAATAACTTGATGATGGATCTGCCGAAATCACCCGAACTGTTTACTGCAACCCGTAACGGTATTCTGCAGAAGATTTCAAGTGACCGGCTGACAAAAACCAAAATCCTTTTCAATTATGAAGATGCTGTCAGACTTGGTCACCGCTATGACATCCGAAAAGATATTTATCGGGATGTTCCAGTAATGAGCTTCGACGATGTCGAAAAATTTCACAGCAAACATTTCCGAGAGAGGCGCCATGTCATGCTGGTGCTGGGCAAAAAAGGCAACCTTGACATAAAGACCCTTGGGAAATATGGAACCGTCAAGGAGCTGACGCTCAAGGATGTTTTTGGCTATTGATCCGGTTAAACAAAATCGTTCCAGTGATGCTCAGAAATAGAAACACTCACACCAACGTTCCAAATTCGTAACGTATTATTGCTGCAACAAAAGCCCCCGTAGTTGACGGGGCTTCGTGTTTAAAAACGAAAATTGTTAGCCAGTCCAGTGTTCATAACCATGGAGACAGGATACATCAGAGCTGATCTTCTTCTTCATGTGAATATAATGACCGTGCTGATGCTCATCGACACGCCTCTTTTTCTGAATCACGAAATTTCGTGCTATCAGCAAAATCTCGTGAAGGGATAATAAAAAACCTTCTCCCTCAAGAAATGCATTTACACGGTCACGAAACTCTGCATCAGAACTCAGCCTTTCCACAAATCAGTTGACATCCGTCTGTGACATAATTCCTCCTTTGATAAATAAGTACTCCCATAAGGTAGCGAATTATTGCCGTATTTATCTTTGATTTGAAAATAAATGTGATTTATAGGTAAAAGGAGATGTGAGTAGAGAATGGAAGGATTGACCTGAACCTGGTAAATTGTGCTCTAAACAAAAAAAATGAAATATTTATGACCGGTCTGCCATGTAATCTTTTATCAACTCAAACTTAAATACAAAAAATGATTGATATACTCTTTGTTATAGGCATCTGCGTCTTCGCTTCGTTTGTTTCTGTCTTTGGCATGCTGTTTGTTCGCCAGAAAATCGGGCATGCTGAACTCGCCAAGCATAATGATGTTGCCGGATTCATCCATGCAATCATAGGTACCATCTATGCTGTTTTGTTAGCTTTTGTTGTTGTCGTGGAATGGGAAATCTATCGTGATACTGAATCCAAGGTAGAGGTGGAAGTTGGAGCTATGGCATCCATTTTCAGGGATTCGAGGGTATTCAGTGATCTGAAAAAACGCACTTTGATCCAGCAGGAACTAATGGCTTATGCAACGACGGTAATTGAGGAAGAATGGCCGCTGCTTGCAAAAGAACAGTCAAGCGAGAAAGCCCTTGGTCAAATACACCAGATTTTCAACTACGTCGCCGACCTCAAGCCTAAGAATGATTACGAAAAACTCTGGTATCAAGAACTTATAACGAAAGTCAATAAGTTCAGCGATGCCCGAAACGAGAGAATACTTTGCTGTACTCAGGGTATTCCCGCGTTCATGTGGTGGATTATGATTCTTGGGGGAATGATTACGATAAGTTTCAGTTTTCTGTTTGGGACAGTCAATAAAATTCCCTACGCGCTCATGGTTGCTTCCTTATCATGTATCATTACTCTTGTCCTGTTGCTGATTTATGCTTTGGACCATCCTTTAAAGGGAATCATCTTCGTCAAACCTGATGCCTTTATTGAGGTGATCAAGCATTGGCGGTTGTATTTGTCAAAGGGATACTAAAGGCAGTTGAGGCTGCTGTGCAATGGAATTGATTCGCTTGTACCAGGTAGATGAAACCTGAATTTGCCGCCTATACAATCTTGCATTGAATAACAGCGTCTTCAAAAAATAAATAAATTGCGCACAACCGATGATAGCCATCAACAATGATGACCTTGCCAAGCTTGGAATCTCTCACTAAAAGCAGCGGTGAAAGTTTTTTTCCGGCTTCTATTTTGGATTTATCTTTTTCAACATGTGAATTACTGACACCAAGGAGCGATAGGCCGGAAGCCCGAAAGATATCCTTCGCCTTGAATTGCGAAATTGGGGCATCTTTTAATTTTTTTACCGTTGCTTTTGCCGATTCTTCATCATAAAGAAGGCTTAAATACGATTTTGCGGCAGGATAATCATGATCTTCAGGCTCTTTCAGCCATTTGATAGTGTCAACATTTTTCTTTGCCATAGATTATTCTCCTTTTTGGATAGTCAAATGACTTGTAAAATAATAAAGAAGATCTGAAAACTATTGAGAAAATACGAAATTATAACTGACCAAACGATGGAACTCTTTTTACCTGGAATAAAGATGTCAGTACCAAGTGGAGGCTAGCTCGCATCAAAAAAATGCTTTAATTGATGGAAACCTAATCAGTTTATCTCGGTACACTGAAACTCCCCTGAATGCCGTTTTTCGAAAGCAGCACTTGCCATAACTGGTTCGTTCTCGACCTGAACCCACCAGTGCAGCTCAGGAGGTAGTATCGCCACATGCGTTGAAACTCTTCGTTGTACCGTGGCGGAAGCAATGGCCACTTGTTTTCGATGTTCTCATACCACGCCATAAGCGTCTGGGCGTAATCGTCATGAGTAAAAACATGCCAGTCCTCAAGTGTAAACAGCCCTTCATAGTTTGCCGTGATCTGGCTCGCTGAAGGGATGTTAGAGTTCGGAAAGATGTATTTGTTGGCCCATGGTTCAACACTGGAGGTTGACTTGTTTCCTCCGATGGTGTGCAAAAGGGTCAAGCCGTCCTCTTTCAGACATTGGTGGGCAATTTTGAAATAGGTACGATAATTCTTCTCTCCAACGTGCTCGAACATGCCGATGGAATAGATCCTGTCGAAGGAGCCCTGAGGTTTTGGGTAGTCAGTAACCTGGATGATAACTGGCAGGCCTGTGCAATAGCGGCCTGTTCTGTTGACACTGTTATGCCATGCACTGAGACCCCGTAGTGTTCGGCAGCAAAATGTGCAGCGCCACCCCACCCGCATCCGATATCAAGTACCCTCATTCCTGGTTTAAGATGCAACTTCTGAAAAATCAGGTGGAGTTTCTATTCCTGTGCTTCCTCAAGGTTTTTGGACTCTTTCCAGTAACCACAACTGTAAAGCATCCGTTTGTCGAGCATTGCTTTAAACAGGTCGTTGCCGATATTATAATGCTTTTCTGCCACCTTGAAGGCTCTTGAAGGACGCTGCATATTGTAGAGCTTGCTGATTAACTTGCCAAAAAGCATTACAGGGGGAGAAACTTTATCCTCTGCCCTGGAACCGATAATTCACTCAATCCAAGGTTTCCCTGGGTTATCGTGCGGCGGTAGAGCTCCGGCCTATGAACATGAATGTCCCATTGCCGGTTACCTCCTATTTTGATATCGGCCTCATCAAAGATGCGCTCAACCTGCTTTTTATAAACGCTGTTCAACATTCTGCGATGATTCAGTGGTTGTTAACAAGTCACTATGAATTTGGATTATAGTGTAGCCCTTTTTGTAGAGGGTGAACGATATTCTATGCGTAATAATTGTACAGATAAAGAGCATAAATACCAATGCGGAAATATATATTTTATGAGCAAGACGCTCTATTTAATGCATGCCAGCAAGTGCTAAAGGTCCGTTTTACGACCATCCATGTCATGTAGATTCATTTGATAGGGAGGGAGGTCTGTACCAAGCAGGGTCTGTCATCTCATGCTCAAGCTATTGACCCGGTTATGATGCCAGTGTATAATCGTGGGTACAAAAATGCGCGATTTTCTGTTTCAGATGTGTTCTAAACCAATAATCTTCTGAGGAAGAGCCCTGCTTTTTTCAAACTGATAAGCTATATTCATCTCAATCCCTTGAGGGCTGGACATACTGTCACTGAAAGATGTCAGTCATTGTTCCAGCTTGGGGGAGAAGCTATTCAGCGATAAGCGGATTTCTTGGTACACTTGGTCACCTGTGTCCCTCTAAACGGATTTCTAAAAATGATATTACCGATTACTATTTACAGTGATGATGTTCTTCGACGGAAAGCCAAGCCGTTGAAGGGAGTTGATGGTGCGATTGAGGAGCTTGTCGGGTCGATGTTTGAGTCGATGCGCAATGCTTCGGGTATTGGTCTTGCTGCGCCCCAGGTGGGGCATTCTCTGCGGTTGCTTGTGCTTGATGTTTCGTGTCTGAGTGATTATGAAAATGTAAAGCCGATGGTGGTTATTAATCCTCATATTCTTGCGGTCTGGGGCTCCAATGAAATGGAGGAGGGGTGCTTGAGTGTTCCTGGTGTTCAGGGGGATGTGGTACGCCCTGCTTCTCTTA
>Ga0194037_1001695_pt1 | contig 15487 bp, 16 predicted proteins | sample JunL306m_MetaG_FD_148653 | JGI IMG/M metagenome (GOLD analysis project Ga0194037, IMG submission 148653) | Anoxic zone freshwater microbial communities from boreal shield lake in IISD Experimental Lakes Area, Ontario, Canada - Jun2016-L304-6m | ecosystem: Environmental > Aquatic > Freshwater >...
GCCGGGAAGCCCGGCGGGGCGCTCTATGTCTCCGGTGAGGAGTCGACCCGGCAGATTCGGCTCCGCGGGGACCGACTCTCGGTTCGGGCGACACAGCTCATGCTTCTGGCCGAGACCTCGCTGGAAAAGATCATCCCCACCATAGAGCGGCTCAGGCCGGGGGTCGTGGTGGTCGATTCGATCCAGACCGTCTACACCGACACACTGGAATCGGCCCCCGGCAGCGTCAGCCAGGTACGGGAGTGCGCCGGAAAGCTGATGGCCCTGGCCAAGGGGAGCGGTGTGCCGATCTTCATCGTCGGCCACGTCACCAAGGACGGTACCCTGGCCGGCCCGCGGGTACTGGAACATATGGTGGACACCGTCCTCTATTTCGAGGGGGACTCCGGTCACCCGTTCCGCATTCTCCGGGCCATCAAGAACCGGTTCGGCTCCACCAATGAGATCGGTGTCTTCGAGATGCGGGAGGAGGGGTTGGTGGAGGTAACGAACCCCTCGGAACTCTTCCTCAACGAACGTCCGGAAGGGGTCTCGGGATCCCTCGTCGTGGCGGCCATGGAGGGAACTCGGCCGCTTCTCGTGGAACTACAGGCGTTGGTAACCGGTACCTCTTTCGCGGTCCCACGGAGGACCACCATCGGCGTCGACGCGAACCGTCTGGCGCTCCTCGTGGCTGTGCTGGAGAAGAAGGTAGGGCTGCATCTCGCCGGTCAGGATATCTTTCTGAATGTGGCCGGCGGGGCCAGGATCAGTGAACCGGCCGCCGACCTGGGGATGATCCTGGCCGTGGCGTCAAGTCACCTGGACAAGGTAATAGATCCGCGCACCGTCGTGCTGGGAGAGGTCGGCCTGGCGGGAGAGGTCCGACGGATCACTCATCCGGAACTCCGGGTACGCGAGGCGGCCAAGCTCGGCTTCACCCGCTGCGTCATCCCGGCGGGGTACCCTCGGAAGATCGACGTGTCGGGGATTACACTCATCGAAGTGAAATCAGTAGAAGAGGCGCTGGAAAAGGTGATGTAAACAAACAACGGTTCTACGTTCTAAGTTCTATGTTCTATGTCTTGAAACGTAGAACATAGAACATAGAACTTAGAACGTAGAACAGCTTTTCACTCAAACGGATTGCGCACCATGATCGTCTGGTCGCGGCGGGGACCGACGGAGACGAGGGCCATGGGACAGCCGACCAGTTCTTCCAGACGCCTCACATAGTTCCGGGCGTTTTCAGGTAAATCGGCAAACGCACGAATGTCGGAGATATCCTCTCTCCAACCGGGAAGTTCCTCGTAAATCGGAGAGCAGGCGGCAAATATCTCGGCATTTGAAGGGAGTTCATCGAAAAATTGGCCGTTATATGAGTAGCCGGTGCAGACCTTTATGGTCTCAAAGCCGTCCAGGACGTCCAGCTTGGTGAGGGCGATGCCGGTGAGCCCGTTCACCCGGACCGCATAGCGGACGATTAGGGCGTCAAACCAGCCGGTACGCCGCGGTCGGCCGGTGGTTGCGCCGAACTCGTGCCCGACTTTTCGCAGTTCCTCGCCGATCTCGTCGTCCAATTCCGTGGGAAACGGCCCGGAGCCGACCCGGGTTATGTATGCCTTGGAGATGCCTATCACCTCATGAATGTCCCGCGGACTGACCCCGGTACCGGTACAGGCGCCGCCGGCACAGGTGGAAGAGGAGGTTACAAAAGGATAGGTGCCGTGGTCAACATCCAGGAGGGTACCTTGAGCCCCCTCGAAGAGGAGACACTTCCCTTCCTTGATGTCCCGATGGAGAATGATGGTCGTATCCGCGACGTACTTACGGAGAACCTCGGCGTACCGGGCGTACTCCTCAACAATCTCCTCAAAGGTAAATGGCTGTTCTCCAAAGAATTTATCCAGAATGAAGTTTTTCTCCGGCAGCAGTTCCCGCAGTTTTCGTGCGAACACCGCCGGTTCCAGCAGGTCCGCCAGACGGATTCCCCGGCGGCCGATCTTGTCCTCGTAGGTCGGACCGATCCCGCGCCCGGTGGTGCCGATCTTACCGGCGCCGCTATGGGCCTCCCGAGCGACATCGATCCGCTTGTGATACGGCATGATGATGTGAAGCGACTCGCTGAGCAGAAGGCAGGAATCATCCTGAAACTTTCCCCTTGCCTTGAGGTTCGTGATCTCACGGATGAATACCTCCGGGTCGAGCACCACGCCGTTACCTATTACGCACCGCTTCCCCGGATGAAGGATACCGGAGGGGATCAGGTGGAGCACGATCTTCTCGTCGCCCACCACGAGGGTATGACCGGCGTTGTTACCCCCCTGGTAACGGACCACATCATCGGCAAACTCGGTATAGATATCAACAACTTTTCCCTTGCCTTCATCGCCCCACTGGGCGCCGACCACAACTACGTTCGCCATCTGTTTCTCCTTATGCCCGCGTATCTTTATCCCATGTAGGGGCGCGGCATGCCGTGCCCCACCCCATACAAACATTCCCGTTGGTAGGGGCGGCTTGGTCCGTCCGCCTTATGCGTCAGGACGATAAAGCCCCTGAAGCACTCTCTCCTTCGTTACCTGAACCGCGCATCCGTCCGCTACATCCAGAATCCTTATCCGGTCATCGGAAAGATCATCGTCGCCGATCACGATGACTCGCCTGATGCCGACTTTCCGCGCATACTCCAATGAACTTTCCAGATCCCTGCGTATGATATCACGGGCCACGGAATAGCCCGCATCACGCAAACGCCGGGCGATATCGAGGGCGTCGCTCCGGTCGTCCTTCCGGTTAAAGATAAGAAAATCCCGCCGGGCGCTCTCTCCCAGGTCGGCACGCCCTTCCAGCAAAGGAAGGAGCGCCAGGAGGTTGAAGGCGAATCCGGTGGCCGGGGTATCGAATCCGTAGACGCCGGTCAGAGTGTCATAACGGCCGCCGCCGCAAACCGGCGTACCTCCCCCGGTAACGAAACCTTCAATGGTCACCCCGGTATGGTAGTCGAGCCCCCGGATCTCACCCAAATCAATGGTCAGGTACTCCGAAACCCCATATCGATCCAGAATTTCCACCACCTCGACCAGGTTGGCCAAGGCTCTACGCGACCGTTCGTTGGTTACCACCCGGGCCGCGGTGTCAAGCACGTCACGCCCGCCGAAGAGCCGGGGGAGCGAGGCAATCTCACGAGCCGATTCAGCCGACAGGGGAAATTTTCCGATAAGTTCAGCTACCGCCGAGGCGTCCTTCCGGCCGACAGCGGCCCGGAGCAGGGGGCGGGCCTCGGGTGGGAGGCCGCTGGCAGCCATGATCCCACGAAAGAACTCCACCTGCCCCAGATCGATGGAAAAACGTTCAAACCCCAGTTCTTTCAATGCCTGGACAGCCATGGCCGCCATTTCGGCGTCCGCCTCGGGAGAGTCAAGCCCCATCAACTCCACACCGACCTGAAACAGTTCCCGACTCCGGCCGGAACCGCTCTCTACATGACGCAAGACCCTGCCCGAATAGGAAAGGCGATGGGGAAGCGGCAGGCCCCGCAGCCGCGTGGCGACCATCCGGGCAACCTGGGGGGTGATGTCGGGAGGCACAGCCAGAAGCCGACCGCTCTGACGGTCGTCAAAGCGAAACGTCTTCCCTTTCAGTTCTTCTCCAACCCCGGCCGCCATGACGTCGGCGAATTCCAGAAGAGGCGGAATGATCCGCCGAAAACCCCAGAGATCAAAGGTATGGAGGATCTGCTCCTCAATTCGGCGGATTCTTGCGGCCTGATCGGGGAGCAGGTCTGTCACCCCTTTCGGCAGGGAGACGTCAAGCAGGGCATGTTCGTTCACAAAATCCACCGCGCAACAGGTAAAAGGCATTCCGTCCGGGAATGCCTTTCCGTAAAAAAACCGTCCACTTTGTAACAACAGGAGAGAGGAATGTCAACCGTTATCGCGTTCCTACTCAAGCTTCTTCACGGTGATAGTACTGGCGCCTTTATCGAAGATACCTTCCTTCTTGACGACTTCCAGGAGGATCAGTTCTTTGTTCACATGGAGGTAGACATAATCCGGCAGGTAGCTCTGCGCTATCTTGGTGCGCCACTTTTCGTCGAGAACAGACCCGTTCCAGGCAAGGCAGTAGATGGAGTTCTTGTTGAATGATCGGTTGATCCCGATGTTGAAGAACCCGCTGTTCACCGGGACGATGATCTCTCCAGTCGGGGTGACCGTGATCCGCTGCTCCAGGAAGATCCAGCGGAGCTTCTCGCCGCCGCCGCGGTTTTCCCGCTGGAACGAGGTAGCCGAACCGCCAAATCGGTCACTTGAACGCCAAATCTCCTCCCCGCTCTCCGTGGAAACGACTAGGTACCCGTCGCCATTCAGGATAACGAAAAACTTCTTGCCGTTCGCCGCGATGAACCGGTTGAAATTGTAGAGGTTCCCGTAACGGGGCAACGTGATTAGGTTGACAAGATCATACCCCTTGGCCCCCCTGACCACCTCGCCTACGCCTCCGTAGAAATCGTCATCCGTCGCCATCTGCTGCGCATACAGCTTCCGCTCCCGCCCGTCCAATGCAATGACGCGGAAGTAGAAGGGGAGATCCTTCGCTATTTGCTCAAATCCCTTCTCGGTGTAGACCCAGACCTGGGAAGCAAGCTGATCCCCTCTGACCAGCGTCACGTATATCTCTGGGATACCGTCACGATCCATGTCAAAGGTATCGATGGCTAGTATCCGTTCCTCTCCGCGGAACTTGAGCTCTTTCACTAAGCGGAGATCTTTTCCCTGGCGGTAGTACTGAAGGATATTCATGCCACTGACAAACAGCTCCCGGTCGCCGTCGGGGAGAATCCGTCCAAGCGCCAGACCGTTATACACTCCCGTCAGCCGCTCTCCCGGCGTCACGGCCGGAGCGCTTCTGACAATGTCGGCAGAAATGACGACATCAGGAGTAGCCGCCGGCTTTGCCGGAACCACGATATCAAGGGGAACCGGTGGAGACGCTGAGGCCGGAACGGGAACAGCGGTCGCCGCAGACGTGGAAACAGGCGCCGTCGCCGCGAGAGAGGTTTTATATTCGGAGGCAATCTGTCCGGAGAGCTTCGCTGCGAGCCGCGTCACCGACGGCAGCAGGTCGTTGTCACCCTGTCCCTGCTCAAATTCCCTCACCCGGACCTTGCCGTCACCATCCTTCACCTGGACGTCAATACTGAAGCTGGAGCCAATCTGGAAGTAGGCGCCGGAGACGATGGCCGTAGCCTCGGAGGCATTGTCCGTCACCGTCAAACCGGAGGCGGCAAGCCGGGACGCCAGCAGGTTCGGCAGCGCCTCCTTCAGCTTGACGGCGTGTTCTCCGGCCACCACGGAAAATTCCGCCACATGGACGCGGAGCGCCGCCGCGCTTGCAGGCGTGATGATGGAGAGTGTGAGGCAGAGAGATAAAAAATAAGTAATAACATTCTTCATGAAGAACTCCGGGAGGGGGTGTTAATGAAGCTCAAAAATACGGTATTACTTAAAATGTTTGTCATCCCCGAGTGCTTCTATCGGGGATATGATTTCAGAATCAACACCGGATTCCCGATTACACCATCGGGAATGATAATCTTTATTCGAAAGATAAGGTGTTACAGAGTACTACCAATACAGCGGCTATCCCACCAGGGGCGTATGCCGCAAAAAGGGGCGAGCTCACGCTCGCCCCTTGCGGACTGACTCAACATGTAGTCATTATGTGTCTTAGAAGTTGTAGCTCAGGATGACACGAGCCAGGTAAGGAGAGTTTGCATATTCTTTAACAGCGTCGGTCCCCTGGAATTGCGGCCCAAGGAAAACAAAGGCGCCCTGCACACTTGCCTTCAGGTTGTCATACAGTTTGTAGCCGAGTTCAGCGTTGATTTCCGTACCGAGGTACTTAGCTTTGCCGGCAGCCTGCTCCTTGGCTGCTGAAACAAAGGCAGTATTGACATTAAAGAAAGATTTCCCCACCGCTCCATCGTAGCCGATGAAGGCAGCCATGATACCGGTACCCTTGTTACTGGGATCCGCGACGATAGTCTGGTCGGTGTTAGAGGTCCGGTAGCCGTTACCCCTGAAGATAAGCACACTATTAGCGCCGGAGAATACCCCGCTCTCCATATAGGCGGCGGAGGTTTCGTTTTGGGCTGAAATAAAGGAACTGTCATAGCGCCCAGCGGTGGCGTTGTTGCTTCCGGAAGTGTAGAGAAGGTTAGCCTTGACACTACCAATACCCGCTTTAACCTTAGTTCCCACGTTGGCGGCAAAACCCCTTTGATGATAACCTACGGCACCCGAACGGATTACACCATTCTGGTAGAGGAAGAAGCCATCAAGAGTAAGAGGTCCCATAGTAGCCGCTGCATTGACCCCCAGCATATGAACGGCTGCATTGACACCTCCGACCCAGAGCCCCGCCAAGCCTCCGTTCAAAACGGAATTATCGTCGTTGTAGTAGTAGTAGCTGGCGCCGACCTTTACATCCTTGCTGACGTCAATAGCAGCGTCAAGGAGCGTGAGGTCACGGGTAGTCTTCCCCACGGTCTGCCCGGCTGCCCGGGCGTCGTCGAGGCGGAACCAGCCGGCGGTGTACTTCCCACTGCCAAGCTTCTTGGAAATCAGCAGACCGGCGGCGTCATTGCTCACGAAGATACCCTTATAGGCGTCAGAGACCCCCTGTAGACCGGCCTTGACATTGGCGCCGGTGATGGGGCAATTAAAATCGAGATACACGTTCTTGGTCTCAAGATTGATGGAATCACCACCAAGGGCAAGACCGGAGTTACGTGAATTGGTGCTTGCTTGGGCGGTACTAGGACCATAAGAGTTGTCGCCCCAACGCCCGTCAATCTCGAAATGTGTCACCAGCTTGAGATCATCACTTGCCTTGGCGATGTACTGAATACGAGCACGCTGATCGACATAGGTCTTGTTCGCATGCAGGTTGGCCTGAGTTACACCTACTGTCCCTGTAGAACCGTTAAGAAGGTTCGATGCGATAACCTGAGTTAAAAACATCCCGTGGAATTCGTTCTCGAATGCCAGGGCCGGTACCGCGGACGTAGCGCACAGTGCGCCGACGGCTGCCGCCGCCATAATCTTATTCTTAATTTTCATCAGTGCTGCCTCCTTATGGATGTAGTGTGACGGAAATAAACGATTGTACGATACCCTCAGTAAACTGCTCGACGATTCCGGTAGTTCACCTCCTCTCTTACTGAATCTTTGTCTGGAAGCGGCGGAAGCCCCTTCGCCTCCCCTCTCTACAGCCATCTCATTGGTGAGTAGGTTACTCCGCCCATCTGGTGTGACGTTTATTCAGCACAAGAATACTACGTTTCAATGTTCCCAATGAAATTTCGGGTTAACATACATATATTCAAACATCGTTGCAAGAAAAAAATGCATCGACGTGCAAAAAAACAGCAGGTTCAAGTTGTTAGAGCATCAATTTCGTTAGTGCCCCGGTTGACAGAGTTCAGTCAGAACACCGTTGCTGCTTTTGGGGTGGACAAAGGCAATCCGGGCGCCGTGGGCGCCGGAGCGAGGCGCGGTGTCGATCATCCTGGCACCCTCTCCTTGGAGATGGGCGATGGCTGCCTCGATATCCTCGGTCTCATAGGCGACATGATGGACACCCGGCCCGTTTTTCTCCAGAAATTTCGCCACCGGGCTATCGTCGGCGGTAGGCTCCAGGAGTTCGATCTTCGACTCTCCTATCCGGAGCATGGCGACCTTCACCTTCTGTTCCGGCACCTCTTCGCACCCCAAAAACTCCATGCCGAGCTGGTCACGGTAGAAGGGAATCGTGTCATCAAGAGATTTCACGGCAATGCCGATATGGTTGATCTTGGTAAGCATGAAAAACCTCTTTCACCACGGAGACACGGAGGCACGGAGAACTACAAAACCAATCTTTTTATGCCGTCCTTCAATACGTGGGTATGGAAATTAAGAATGAGACCGGTACGTAAACCGGAAAGTTTTAGATACGTCAGTAGTTGTGCTTCATGAATCGGCAATATCTTATCGACACACTTGAGTTCAACCACAACTCGTTCCGCGACAACTATGTCCATCCGATAGCCACAATCCAGCTTCAACCCTTTGTAGGTAAGCGGTAACGCTTTCTGACATTCGAGCAGCGCTCCACGTAAACATATTTCATAACAAAGGCACTCTTCGTAGGCAGACTCAAGGAGACCGGGGCCGAGAGCCCTATGTACCTCGATTGCTGACTGGATTATCAAATCAGTCAGGTCGGAGTCTTTAAGGATTTTCTCCGTGCCTCCGTGTCTCCGTGGTTCAGTCATGGTTTTCTATAAAACTACTGTTTCCCGATGGACGCCGAAGACTTCCCGGAAGATGTCCGATATCTCGCCGAGGGTGGCATACGCCTTGACCGCCGCGAGGATAGGGGGAAGAAGGTTGTCCGTTCCCCGTGCAGCGGCCTCCAGGGCCTTGAGCGTCTCGGCCACCTTGGCGCTGTTCCGGCGCGACTTCAGTTCGGCCAGAGCCTGTTTCTGGCCGATTTCCACCGCCTCCTTGACTCTGAGCAGGTCTTTTGGGGGCGGTTCCTGAACGGTGAATTTGTTGACCCCGACGATGACAAGCTCGCCCGTTTCGATTGCCCGTTGATAGGCATAAGCGGAATCCTGGATCTCCTTCTGCTGAAAACCGCGGGAGATCGCTTCCACGGCGCCGCCGAGCTTGTCGATTTTATCAATATAGTCGAGCGCGGCCTGTTCAATCCGGTCGGTAAGGGACTCCACTAGAAAGGAGCCGGCCAGCGGGTCCACGGATTCGGCCACGCCGGATTCGTAGGCAATGACCTGTTGGGTACGGAGGGCAATCCGAACCGAATCCTCGGTGGGGAGCGCCAGGGCCTCGTCACGGGAGTTGGTGTGGAGTGACTGGGTCCCCCCAAGGACCGCGGCCAGGGCCTGGATAGTGACCCGCATGATGTTGTTGTCCGGCTGTTGAGCCGTGAGGGTGCAACCGGCGGTCTGAGTATGGAAGCGGAGCATTTGGGATTTCGGGTCCTTGGCGCCGAACCGCTCCTTCATGATCCTCGCCCAGATCCGGCGGGCGGCCCGGAACTTGGCAACCTCTTCAAAAAGGTTATTGTGGGAGTTGAAGAAAAAAGCGAGTTGGGGGGCGAATTCGTCCACGCCGAGACCGACCTTGATGGCGGCTTCCACATAGGCGATGCCGTCGGCCAGGGTAAAAGCCACCTCCTGCACGGCTGATGAGCCGGCCTCGCGGATATGATAGCCGGAGATGGAGATGGTATTCCACTTGGGAACGTGATCCTTGCAGTAGGCAAAAATGTCGGTGATGATCCGCATGGATTCCCGGGGCGGATAGATGTAGGTTCCCCGGGCCATGTACTCCTTGAGAATATCGTTCTGGATGGTGCCGGAGATCTTATCCGCCGAAACCCCCTGTTTCTCGGCCACGGCGATGTACATGCAGAGAAGAATGGCGGCGGTAGAGTTGATGGTCATGGAGGTGGAAACCTTGTCCAGCGGGATGCCGTCAAAGAGTATCTCCATGTCGGCCAGAGAGTCGATGGCCACGCCGACCTTGCCGACCTCGCCCAGGCTCATGCCGGCGTCGGAGTCGTATCCCATCTGGGTGGGGAGGTCGAAGGCGATGGATAGGCCGGTCTGTCCGGCGGAGAGGAGGTATTTGTAGCGTTCGTTGGATTCCTTGGCGTTGCCGAAACCGGCGTACTGGCGCATGGTCCAGAAGCGGCCCCGGTACATGGTGGGCTGGACTCCCCGAGTGTAGGGGTACTCGCCCGGAAAACCGAGGCGCTCCTCGTAGCCGGGATAGTCGAAACCCGGCGTGCAGCAGCGCTCCATCTCAAGGTTGGAGCTGGTAAGGAATTCCTTCCGGCGTTCGGGGGCCTTGTTCAGCTTCTTGGCCGTCGCCGCCTCCCATGCCTGTTTCTGCTCGGAAATGCTCATCTGGATATCCTTGTTCTGTCCTTGTTTGTCCTGTCCGGTTCCGGCTGGCCCGGGGTAGCTGGAATATTTTCCGTACCTTGCAGAGGCGCCCAGCGGTAATATAACAGCCCCAACTGTTCGTTCAGAGCGAGTACCGTAGCGGACAGATTCTTGATCGACGGCAAAAACGTGTTGTACTTGATGTCATTGCGACTATCGTAGCGCAAGCTTGACGGCAGCGGCGTTACGGTGAGACGGTACCGGTGAAAAATCAGAAGAGACCGCTTCATGTGATAGGCGGCGGTTACCAGAAGGGGGTGTCGAAAACCATGCCTGGCACAGAGTTCCGCCACATATCTGGCATTCTCCCCGGTATCCTTGCTTCGGTCTTCTATGATGATTTTGCCCGACGGAACCCCCAGATCCCGCAAAAATCGTCGTGCGATCCATGACTCAGGGGTATCCGTTTTCCGGAGTGCGCCGCCGCTTACGATCACCGGCGCTCCGGTCCGCTTCTGTACCCGCACCGCGGTCACCAAGCGTGACATCATGTCATCGGACGGCGTCCCGATGCCGGTCAGGTCACGAACACCATCATACGCCCCAGCTCCCAAAAGAATGATGACATCACCTTGAATCCGCTCGGGAATGGTTATACCGTGCTCCAGCCCCTTCATCAGATAGTTTGACACCGGCCCCAGCGACATCCCCCACAGGAGAAACCCCATCGTCATGACAAAAATCCCGCATGAGCGGCGGCGACTGAAAAAAAACCGGATTCCGAAGGCGATAAGCACGATAATGAAGCTGCCCGGGGGGAGGAGAAACGCGCTTATGATTTTTTTTAGTACGAACAGCATGGACATTCACCCACGGTTTTCAATCGATCGATACCGGTTTCTTGCCGTGTGGGTTTGCCCACCAGTCAGGATTCACCACCTTGATGTACCGGAGCACCCCGTAGGAGACAATGGTCTCGCGTCCAATGCTCTGGGTCACGGTAACAAAATAGAAATCACGGAACTTCAAGTCCTTCCACTCCGGAAGAAGCGCGAGGTCCGCTGTGGCCGGCGCGGGAGAACCGGTTGCCGTCTCATAGATTTTTTGCCGGTGGACGTTCAGGTCGGGCTTGACGACCGATGTAACGCCCAAAAGCGCAATGAGGAGAAACCAGAGAAAAGATCTCATAGGTTATCCGTTGTCACTCTTGAACCACTGTTCGAACCAGGTTCGGTGGTCCTTGGCAGCAAGAATCCTCAGGTCGTTGGGGCCAAGCCAGACGCCTCCGCAACTGGGACAGCGGTCAAGCGGCACGCTACGAAAGGTCACCGGCACAATTGCGTCGCCGCACTTGGGACAACGATTTTTGCACTGCTCCCGCACCATTTTTTCATGGGACTCGGCCTTAAGTTTTTCAATGCATTCTTTTTCGTGCCGGTGAATATACTCGTTCTCCAGCGCCTTTTCCCGCTCTTCCCACGCATTATGCATTAGGGTCATTCCTCCGAAAGTAATCAAAAGCCTGGTAAAAATTTTGGTATGATAGCATAATTTCCGGAAGATGTAAGAAGAATAATCGCGACTATCCAAAGGAGCAGCCAATGATTACCCACATCGTCCTGTTCAAGCTGACCGACCCTCGTCCCGACACCATCGCCGCCACCCGTGATATGCTGCTCAGCATGAACGGCAAGGTACCGCAACTCCGCCATCTGGAAGTAGGGGTGGATGTCATACGCTCCGATCGCTCGTACGACATCGCCTTGGTAACGAAGTTCGACTCCCTGGATGAACTCAATGCCTATCAGAGCGATCCCTACCATGCCGGAACCGTGCTTCCCCGAATGCGCTCCGTCTCCTCCAGTATCGTGGCCGTCGACTATGAGTCTCCGTAAGGCAATGACGCCCGACCGAGGCGCCCGCAACGAAAAAGGGCCTGTGTGTTATCAGGCCCTTTTGCATTCCACTGTAGTGTCAAGGGAGTCGGCTATGCTTCTTCTTCCTCGGTGAAGGCAATCTCCCGATAGACCCGTTCTTCCTCGAAACGCCGGGTCTGGGCCTGGAGTTTTTCGATATCCGCCTTGCACCGTACACAGTAGCGGGCAAAGGGGAGTACCTTCAGTCGGCCAAGCGGAATCTCTTCCTCGCACTCCTCACAGATACCATATTCGCCGTCCTCAAGCCGGTCCAGCGCCTCGTCAATATTACGGAGTTTCTCACGTTCCCGATCTCCCAACAGCAGATCAAGTTCACGATCCCGCTCGCTTGACGCCTGATCGTAGATGTCGCCACTCGGCTCCACATCGGGGACTTCCGTCCCAGTGCGAAGCGACTTCTGGATCTCGGCAAGGGTTGCGTCCTTCATGCTCAGGAGAATGCCCCGCATCTCTTCGAGTTTTTCCATCATCGGAATCTCCATGACACCAGGAATCAAATTACAAAAAAGTCTCGGAATAATAAACCACGTGCCGGGGAAGTCAAGAAAAAATCGGTTAAACAATTTCCCCGATGACATCATAGTCCGACGAATCAGTGATCCGCACCGGGACAATGTCTCCCACGTTGGCGGTACCGGCGGTAATATAGACCAGTCCGTCGATGTCGGGCGCCTGGCGGGACGAACGCCCCTTGAGGAGGAGGTCGGTCTCCTCGCTGTATCCCTCCACCAGCACCTGCTCAACGGTTCCGATAAGTCGTCGGTTCTGTTTGAATGAGACGCGAGCCTGAACCTTCATCAGTTTCTTGTAGCGCTGCCGCTTAACCCTCTCGGTAATCTGATCCTCCATCGCCGCGGCCGGGGTTCCTTCCTCTCGTGAGTAACAAAATACCCCCAGGCGATCAAAACGAGTCTCTTCAACGAACTGGACCAGCCGCTGAAAGTCGTCATCGGTCTCACCGGGAAAGCCGACAATGAGGGACGTCCGGATAGCAAGATCCGGGATGGCGCTTCTGAGGCGACCGATGAGTCGCCGGATCTCGATCTCCCCGCCGCGCCGTCCCATTCTTTTCAGAACCGGGTCGCTGATATGCTGAAGCGGAATGTCGATATACTTGCAGATCTTCTCTTCGTCCCGGATCATCCGGATCAGTTCATCGGAGATCCCGTCGGGATAGGCGTAGAGCAGCCGAAGCCACCGCAACCCGTCAATCCGCGCCAGTTCCGCCAGGAGCGTCTCCAGTGTGGCCCCCTCGGCCAGATCCTTGCCGTAGGCGGTGATATCCTGGGCGATGAGGTTGAGTTCCTTGACACCACCCGCGACCAGTTCCCTCGCCTCCTTCAGAACCTGCTCAAAGGGCCGGGAACGGTGCGCCCCCCGCAGAGAAGGAATCACGCAGTAGGAGCAACAGTTTGAGCACCCTTCCGCTATCTTCAGGTATGCCGTATACGAAGGTGAAGAGTTCAGTCGGGGAAGATCCGGGTCGAACACGAAGTTGGGGTCCCCCACGTAGCGGAGCTGACCGGGAGTATCACGCTTTTCCGCCAGGATTTCCGCGATCCGGGGATATTCTCCCGTGCCGATGAAGATATCCACCTCGGGAAGCTCCGCCCCCAGCTCCTCCTGATAACGCTGGGGGAGACACCCGGTAACCACGAGGAGGCCGCAGCGGGCATCGTGTTTCCGGTCCGCCAGGTCAAGGATGGTGTCGATACTCTCCTGCTTGGCCTCCTTGATGAAGGAGCAGGTGTTGACGATGATGATATCCGCCTCTTTCTCGTCCGTGGTAATCTCGTACTCCCCGGCCGGCAGGCAACCAAGCATCACCTCGGCATCAACCAGATTTTTAGGACAGCCCAAGCTGACCATGCTTACTTTCCGCTTTGCGCTCACACTGTAACCTCGGTGTATACCCGCTACGATCTGAAGTTGAGGAACTGCATCTCAACCCCGAGATCTTTTCCCTTGAGCAGTTGAATGACCTCTTGAAGGTCGTCGATATTTTTTCCGGTCACCCGCACCTGATCGTCCTGGATCTGGGCCTGAACCTTGAGCTTCGTCTCCTTTACGGCGGCTACGATCTCCTTCCCCTTTTCCTTGGATATCCCCTGCTGGATGGTGATCTGCTGGCGCACCATGGACCCTGACGCGGGTTCGACCTTGCCATACTGAAAACTCTTGAGGGAGAGGCCCCGTTTGATAAACTTGGATTGAAGGATGTCAATCACCGCCTTGAGCCGAAAATCATCTTCGGTCAGGATCTTGATCCCCTCCTTCTCTTGGGTAACCTCGCTCTTTGACCCCTTGAAGTCATACCGCTGCGCGATCTCCTTGATGGCCTGATTCACCGCGTTGTCCACTTCCTGCATGTCAACCTTTGATACGATGTCGAATGACGGCATTGTTTTCCTCCGGAATACCAGATCTATCGTTTCACCAGGTCCACCCCGGCGGGGACCTTGAAGGTGAATCGTGACGGGCTGATTCCCTTGTTGCTTTTCACGTTGCTGAAATCCATGGCTGTCCGGTTGCCGCCGGCGTCGAGGACCGTGGAGGCGACCACCGGGAACGGCTCGGCGGCCATCCCCGTCTGCTCGAATTTCTCCACGGCGCCGCCGGAGATCGTCAGGAGGAGTTTCGCCAGCACCGCGCTTGGCTTCCTAGGGGTCAGCTCCAGCAGGTAGTTTCCCTTCTTGTCCCGGCGTTCCTGGGCGAAAGTGATAGTGAAGTCACGTGATACCTCACCCAGTCCGGTCAGATAGGAGATAGCGATACCGTTCCCTCCGGCAAAGAGGGTTTCGGTCTCCATCTCCATAACTTGCTTGTTGTCCGGGATATACAGCCAGACCGTCTTGCCGTTGCAGATGATCTCCTGCTTCTGTGGTTTCGCATAGGTGAAGCGGAACATGGCGGCGCCTCCGGTCACTTTCCGGAGGAAAAAGTCACCTGCCCCCTTCTGGGTCCGGTCGATGCCGGCGATGGTGCTCCGCTGAGTGAAAGACGCCTGAAGATCCTCCAGGGAGTGGTACCCTTTCTCCAGGGCGGCTACGACCGATTTCAGTTCAGTCCCCTTCGCCGTGAGCGGAACAAGAAAAAGGGAGGCGAGCAGGAGCAGCGTCCGGATAGCGGCGGAGAGGCGCCGATTCGTTGCGGTCATCATTCCTCTATATTCGGCATGCATATACTGTTATTCCGTCCATGATTCGATCTCTCTGAAATGGCCGTGCATTTTGCCACACTCTGCCTGGGAGCGCAAACGGTTTCATTATGAGGGGTACAATTTACCTTAACCTGTTTCCAGAGGCGGCTCCACCAGCGCTCCGAGCTGCTCTCGCAGGTGAAGAATCTGCTCACCCCAGTAGCGCGTGGTGTTGAACCAGGGGAATGTGCGGGGGAAGAGCGGGTCTTCCCATCGGCGGGCCAGCCAGGCGCTGTGGTGGAGCATCCGGAGGGTCCGCAGCGACTCGATCAGGCGAAGTTCCCGGGGGTGAAAATCGCGGAACTCAGTGTACCCCTTGAGGAGGGTCTCTAACTGGGCGGTCTGACGCGCACGGTCTCCGGAGAGCATCATCCAGAGGTCTTGCACCGCCGGGGCGGTGCAAGACCTCTGGAT
>Ga0194037_1001696_pt1 | contig 15480 bp, 13 predicted proteins | sample JunL306m_MetaG_FD_148653 | JGI IMG/M metagenome (GOLD analysis project Ga0194037, IMG submission 148653) | Anoxic zone freshwater microbial communities from boreal shield lake in IISD Experimental Lakes Area, Ontario, Canada - Jun2016-L304-6m | ecosystem: Environmental > Aquatic > Freshwater >...
GTGATTTGTCTGTAAGTAGAAGTAGCGCGATTAGATATTTAGAGGAATTAGTTAAGAATGACTTTTTGAAAAAGCAAAAGCTGGGTAGAGAAAGCTATTATGTCAACAATTCCCTAATTGAATTATTGAGTCAGAAATAATTTTTTATGTATTGCCTATAAACAAAAAACCGACCCATTTGGGTCGGTTTTATATTATTTTCTAAAACTATTATTATTTTAGAAAATAACACTTTGTAGCCACCATAGGAGCTAGTTTGGATGAATTTGCAGCTGATGTAAAAGCTATTTTGGGCCTGTAATTTCTATTAATTCTATATCTTGCACCCATGTATTCTTATTTATACTTAAGCTTAGTGATCATTGGACTTTTTACAATCTTTGAAAATATCAAAGGTGGTCAAAAGTTATCATTGATGAAACTTAGTTTTATTTTATTATTAGCATCTACTTCAATTGCTAGTGCATTAGATTTTTCAAATGAAATTGGGTATAATTTAGATTTTTATGGAGCCATTGTAAGAGTCATTTCGACTATCTTAGTAGTAAACGTATTTCATTTGGTAGCAAATAATAAGTTACCAAAGGCGCTAATTATTATTGAACTTGCCATTTTCATCATTTATATGATTGCTATAGTCGGTGGCTATAGATTTATGGTAGTTCATGATGGACGTTATATGTATGAAAGTACAAGTTTTTCTATGATAAATACAATACTTGTAAATCCATTGTTCATGATTACGATGGCTTACAATTTGTTTAAAGTTGTAAAATCTAGTGATAATAATAATTTATATCAAGTAAAAATTAAAAGGTGGATCATTTTACTTTTTATATTTTTTATGCTGGTTTTTCTTACTGTTGTCTTATCATCGGTTTTGTATATCAAACAAATTATATTCAAGCAATTTGATACTAGATGGCTTTATTTACCTTATCGTTTTGTATTAATCCTATTTATTTTCCTTAGGCCAAAATTCATTGACGAAGTGGGGGTTTCTTTCAAAAAATTCTCTCCTATAGCCAAGAAAGGGCAAATTTCAGTTCAAAATTTTGAATTCCTATTTTATATCAATCAATATTTTTTAAAAACTGAAGCAAATTTGGAGGATTTTGCTTTAATGCTCAATCATAACAAAGCCGAAGTTTCGGACTTTATTAAAAAGCAAACAGATTATAGTTTTAATGAGCTAATCAACAAAAACAGGATTACCTATTTCAAGGAATTGCTAAAAACAAAGCAACACGAATCTTTTACAATAGAAGCTTTATCAGAAATGTCTGGATTTAATAATCGACAAAGTATGTACAATGCTTTTAATAAATACGAAGGATGTTCGCCATCTGAATATATTAGTAATTTATAAGTGACTGATTAGTAGTGTAAAAATTCATTTTTACAATGTAAAATAGCCTATTTGACAGCTCCAATTTGGAGCTTTTTTATTTTATAAACAATTTACATGAATTGTAGATATAGCTCTACAGATTGTAGAAAAATATCTACAATATAAATTTAATTGTTATAACATTTCTATGCTAGATCCTATCCATCAATTCAAAATGTTTTTATCTAAATATGGTTATACTGAATCAGATTTGAATCAATTGGTTAGTATGTGTGAGGTAGTTGAGTTTAAAAAAGGAGATATAACCATTAAGGCTGGCGTAAAACAGCATCAAATATATTTTATATGTAAAGGAATTGTCCGAAACTATATATTTACCAATGATGGGCAAGTGAAGACAAATGGATTTAGAATGGAGAATATGACTAGCACTGGCTATTCTAACTATAATTATGCCGAAGATTTGAAAGCAAAGACCTCTGTAGAATGCTTAGAGGACTGTATTATGATCAAAATCCCATTTAATGCAATCCAATTTATGGTTCATAATTGTGCCAATAGTGAAAAAGTAGGTCGATTAATAGCTGAACATCATGTTATGGAGCTAGTGGATATTTTAATTGATATGGAAACTAAATCCTTATTAGAGCGTTATTATAATTTAGATAAAAAATTTCCTAATATCATACAAAGAGTACCTCAACACATCATTGCTTCATTTTTAGGTACCACACCTGTCCATTTGTCTAGAATAAAAAATGCAAAAACAGGCCCGTTAACATTTGTTAATAAATTTGAGTAAATTCTATTTCTTTACATATGTTAACATAGATATTCTTCTACAAGTTTTTCTTTGTGCTTTAAATCATCACAAAGAAATAAAATGCGATCTACTAGATTATTTTCAAATAAGTTTTTATTACTTTTTTCGATTTTAAGTATTGCAGCTAGTTCCTTAACTGCGCAAACTTTAACTAAGAAGCAACAGGATAGCTTGTATTTATTAAATCCAAGTCAAGAACGTATACGTAAAATCAAAAAATCATTCGCTAAGACCTTTGTAAACTTCGTAGGCAATGATGTGTCCTTATTTGGGGCTTTAGCATTGTCTAAACAAAACATCAATGATAATGGTGTTACAGCTCCTATTAATTACGTATACAACACTGTTAATAACAATACATTTAATACTGGCTATAGTGGTGGATTTAGAATAGATGGTATTTACAAAGAGAAGCATCGTTATGCCTTCAGCTTTGCTGTAAACAGAATTTCTGTAGGTAATAATTACAAGAACAAATACAGTTTATCTCCCTTCATAGAAGATTTCACGCATTTTAAAGCCGACAATAATTTCACAACGCTAAGTGTAGCTGCTCATTACAAGAAGCTACTACCTGTAAATGCAATGAACAAGTATAAGTTCTATGCTGTATTTGGTCCAAGCATCGATTATAAAATTTCACGTATTAGCAATGAACAATTAATTAATGGTGCAGGCAATAGAGCTATTATCAATGGAGACTTAGGTGCAGAGTTTGATAATAAAGGCTACTATGTCCTTTATGCGCATTATAAGTTGGGTGTAAATATGACTAGTTCAAGCGTGCCAGTGCAATTAAACCGATTTGAGATTGGCATGAGCATTAAAGCCAAGGATTTATTCTAAACCTAAAAGTTAAATCTAACAATAATAAAAAGAAAGACACAAATGAAAATTTTATATACAATATTACTAGCAGTCATCATATTTACGATGAATGCCTGCAATAAAGAAACCGCTACTACACAAACAGACGTAATGAATACTCTGCTTACCAATAAAAATTGGTATTTGGATTATAGCATTACGGGCAATAGCACAAAATCTTATGTAGGACAGTCTACTTATTTTGTGACTTACTTAAAAGATGGAAGCACTAAAGATTCAGATGGTTTAACAGGAACCTATACGGTCGAAGTCATCAATAATGAATCACAAATACATGTGCAATTAAAAACAGCAGGTGGTAACCCATTAGAGGTTATCTATAATATCCTATCTGTAGGTGAAACCAAATTAGTTTTATCTAAAGTAGTCACTTCTGGCACAGCTACTCAATTATACTTTACCAATAAATAGTTGAAAAATCTAATCAAAAGAAAATGAACAATTGGTTAAAAAATTTTTTAGTAATAACATTTATTGCAATCATCGAATTAGCCTTCCCCCGAAGCTTATATGCCCAGCAATTAACTGGTGCTTTTATTATGAGTAGTGTTGGCGGTCTGCAAAATATGTCCAACAATAGTATGGCAGTTACTTTTAGTAGCAGTGCTACTTGTTTAAATGTGCAAAATGGTACGGCAGTTTTAACAGGAGATAGAGGTACAGGTAGTTTTGCTGTTAACTGCGAAGTCAATACCATTTTCAATAGTTTAGGTATTAAATTATTTCCTAACCCAGTGGGTGCCAATACCAAGATAAAGTTTATTAACACTCCGCCACTAGCAGATCAGTTTACAATTTCAGTATGGAATGCTGAAGGTTTTCAAATAACTAATTCTAAAGCTACAGGCTATGAACTATTCCAAGGAAAGGGAATGGATTTTAGCAGTTTAATGCCTGGAAGTTATATTATTCAAATAGAATCAGATAAATACAGAGACGCTTTAAAATTCATTAAAGCAAACTAACCAATAACAAATTAATTAAGATTTACAATACCTACTCATATGAATTTTCAAAAGTTTACTACATTCAAAACCATTTTAATTGCACTAGTATTAACCATTAATGCTAATCAGTTATTTGCCCAAACTACCAACGGTATCTTTTTCCAAGCGGTGGCAAGAGATAATTTTTCTAATCCTGCGAAGGACAGAAAAATATTTGTACAATCAAGTATTATACAAACCACACCCACTGGTACTAAAGTATTAACGGAGGAACATCAAGCCAATACGGATGCAACTGGTGTGTTTAGTATCAGCTTAGGTAATGGGGTGAGAGTAGGAGGGACTGCCTCAAGTTTAACAACGATTGATTGGTCAAAAGGCCCATTTTATTTAAACTTAAAAGTGGCTATTACACCAATTGGGGGAAATAGTAATTGGGATTACAATAAAGAGTGGGTAGATATGGGTACCACCAGTTTTGGTGCGGTGCCATTTGCACTCTATTCAGCAAGCTCAGCTAAAGTGGATGATAAATTAAACGTATCAGATACCACCACGATGCTAAAAGTATATGCTAAAGCGATGTCGGTTCAATCATTAGAAACTGCAGTAGCTAGTAAATTAACTGCAGCAGATACATTAACCATGCTAAAGCCTTATGCCAAAGCTGCGTATACGATTGATTCAAGTTTCTTTAAATCACAGTTAGCTACTAAATTATCTATTGGGGACACGATTTTATATACTAAACAAAAATATACTGATTCGGCTATTTCAAAAAAGTTAAATATTTCGGATAGTACAATATATGTTACTCCGGCACAGTTAGCAGCAAAAACTTTTGATCAAACACCTATTACCAATGCAATTAATACAAAATTAAATATAGCAGATAGTACGATATATGTTACTCCGACACAGTTAGCAACAAAAACATTTGATACAACAAGTTTGTCAAACCGCATTAATTTAAAAGCGAACACGGCTGATGTAAATACAGCAATTAATTTAAAAGCAAATACGGCTGATGTAACAACTGCCATTAGTGCTGAAGCTGCTACTGCAAGAGCTGCAGAATTAGCACTTACGAATAATGTAGCTTCAAACACAGCAAGTATCACAGCAAACGCGTTAGCAATTGCTAATGAATCTACAACTGCAAGAGCCGCTGAATTAACACTTACGAATAATGTAGCTTCTAATACATCAAGTATCACAGCAAACGTAGCAGCAATTACTTCAGAAGCTGCTACTGCAAGAGCCGCTGAATTAACACTTACGAATAATGTAGCTTCTAATACAGCAAGTATCACAGCAAATGTATCAGCTATTAATTTAAAAGCACCGATTGCATCTCCTCTGTTTACTGGAACAGTGGGTATTGGAACGTCAAATCCATCTTCAGCTGCAGCATTAGATATTACTTCAACAACACAAGGCTTGTTATTACCTCGTTTGAATTATGTTCAAAAAACTGCTATAAGTAATCCAGTAGCTGGTCTTGTTTTATGGTGCACGGATTGTGGATCAAATGGAGAAATGCAAGTGTATAATGGAACCGCCTTTGTGAATATAGTTGGTGGTCCTGCACAATTCGCTTTACCTACTGTTAGCTTAACTTCACCTGCAACTGCAATTACTTCGAGTGCATTAACAAGTGGAGGATCTATTGAATCAGATGGAGGCGCTTATGTTACCGTACGTGGTGTTGTTTGGAACACAAGTCCAAATCCGACTGTATCATTTTCTACAAAAACAACGGATGGAACAGGGATTGGAAACTTTTCTAGTTCTATTACGGGCCTAACTTCGGGCATTACTTATTATATAAGAGCCTATGCTACTAATAGTGAAGGTACAAAATATGGTCCAGAGATTACAGTCAATACAGCACAAGCAGTAGCTACTTTAGCTGCTACTACAACAGTTAGTTCAATAGGTGCAACAACAGCAACCAGTGGTGGTAATATCACTTATAATGGCGGAGCAACTGTTACAACTAGTGGACTAGTATGGTCTACTTCTTCTAATCCAACAATTGCTTTATCAACAAAAACAACCGATGGAGCGGCAACAGGTGCATTCACAAGTAATATTACTGGTCTAACTCCAGGGACACTTTATTATGTTCGATCTTATGCAACAAATATCGTAGGAACCAGTTATGGAGCTCAAATTAGCTTTACGACATTAAATACGCCAACTGTTTCAGCTACTACAGCTGGAGCCACTATTACTTCATCTTCAGCAAGTAGTGGTGGAACAATTACATCTGATGGTGGTGCTGAAATTACTTCAAGAGGTATTGTTTACGGAACAAGTACAAATTCATACACCTATACTGTAACAACAGGAACCGGTACCGGAACTTATACAAGCAGTATGTCAGGATTAAGTCCTGCAACCACTTATTATGTAAAAGCTTTTGCTACTAATAGTGTGGGAACAGTGTATGGACCTGAAATTAATTTTACAACTATAGCAATAGCACCTTCAATAACAACCAATGCTGCAAGTAGTGTAACGAAGTATGCAGCAACTTCTGGGGGTATTATTACATCTAACGGAGGTTCTGCAATTTCTGCATCTGGTATTTGTTGGAGTAGTAACAATACAACGCCTACGATTTCAGATAGCAAAACAACCGATGGTACAACAAGTGGAACATTTACAAGTACTCTAACTGGTTTAACGGCAGGTACTACTTACTATGTGAGAGCATATGCAATTAATGGCATTGGGACTAGTTATGGTTCAGTTCAAAATTTTACAACATCAAGTTCATCATCGGCTAACCCAGTTTTAGTATCTACAACAACGGCATCTGGAATAAGCTCAACAACTGCAACCACAGGCGGTAATGTAACCGACGAAGGATCAACTCAAGTAAGTGTAAGAGGATTAGTTTATGGAACTACAACAGGTTCATCTACTTATAGTGTAACAGTTGGATCAGGTGCTGGAACATTTACAAGCACGCTGACAGGTCTTTCTCAAGGGACTAAATATTTTGTTCGTTCATTTGCGACCAACACACAAGGCACAGGATATGGTGCTGAAACAAGTTTCACCACTCAAACAACCCCAACGGTTTCTGTAACTGCAACTCCATCTTCACTTACCACTACATCAGCAGTGGGTGGTGGAACTATTAGTAGTAGTGGTGGTGCAACAATTACAGTAAGTGGTTTAGTATGGGATACAAATGTGAATCCAAGTATATCACTTTCTACAAAAACAACAGATGGAGCAACATCAGGCACATTCACAAGTTCAATTACAGGATTAACACAGGGAGCAACTTATCATGTTCGTGCTTATGCGACAAATATTATAGGAACTAGTTATGGCCCAGATATTACATTCACCACCTTAACAACTCCTACCGTTTCAGCAACTGCAAGTGTAACATCTATTACAGGAACCACTGCAACAGGTGGTGGAACAATTACATCTGATGGTGGAGCAGCAGTTACATCACGAGGAGTAGTTTACGGAACAAGTGCAGGATCGGCTACATATAGTGTTACTTCAGGAATGGGAACCGGAACCTATACAAGTAGTTTAATTGGATTACTACCTGCAACAACTTATTTTGTAAGATCATTTGCTATCAATAGTGTTGGCACAGTGTATGGAGCTGAAACTAGCTTCATCACTAATGCAATAGCGCCTACATTAACAACAGCAGCAGTAAGTAGTATTAATAAGTATGACGCAATTGCTGGAGGGGCAATCTTATCTAATGGAGGGTCTGTAATCACTGCATCTGGTATTTGTTGGAGTACAACAGCTACGCCTACAATATCTAATAGTAAAACAACCGATGGTACGACTAGTGGAACATTTACAAGTTCAATTAATGGATTAACGGTAGGAACTATTTATTATGTAAGAGCTTATGCTACTAATGCGATTGGAACTAGTTATGGCGCAACACAAAGCTTTACAACATTAGGGACATTTTCAGTATTACCGTCAATAGGCTCATCTTATGGAGGTGGTATTGTTGCTTATATTTACCAGAATGGCGATCCGGGTTATACTTCTAGCAATATTCCTGTTTTAATTTCTTCTAATTCGAATCAAGGTGTTTCCCGTTGGTTTAACGGTTCAAGCATTACCACTGGTGCAACATCAGCTGCATTAGGAAGTGGATTTGCAAATACTAACACAATCATTGCTGTTCAAGGTGCAGTTGCTTCAAGTTATGCTGCTGGAATAGCAAGGGCATACACGGATGGTACTTATACTGACTGGTATTTACCTAGTCAAGAGGAGTTAAATAAATTATATATAAATAGAAGTGCGATTGGAGGATTTGATGGTACTATGAATTATTTCTGGTCTTCAACTGAGTCAAGTAGTTCTACTGCTAAAATGCAAAATTATTTATCATCTGGTGCTATAACTGATTTTTCAAAAAGTGCATCTGGCGGATATATAAGAGCAGTTCGTACAATTAATTTAACTTCTCCAAATATTCCAGTTTTAGCATCAACTGCAACTGCAAATAGTATTACTTCATCTTCAGCGATACTTGGAGGAAATGTGACTGATGAAGGTGCAACTCAAGTAAACGTTAAAGGCTTTGTATATGGAACAAGTGCTGGCTCTTCAACATATAGTGTTACAATAGGAACAGGCGCAGGAACATTTACAACCACACTTACTGGTCTAGTACAAGGAACAACTTATTATGTTCGTTCTTTTGCAACGAACTTGCAAGGAACTGGTTACGGAGCTGAAACAAGTTTCACCACTCAAACAACCCCAACGGTTTCAGTAACTGCAGCTCCAACTTTACTTACAACTACATCAGCAGTTGGTGGTGGAACTATTAGTAGTAGTGGTGGTGCAACAATTACAGTAAGTGGTTTAGTATGGGATGCAAATGTGAATCCAAGTATATCACTTTCTACAAAAACAACAGATGGAACAACATCTGGCACATTCACAAGTTCAATTACAGGATTAACACAGGGAGCAACTTATCATGTTCGTGCTTATGCGACAAATATTATAGGAACTAGTTATGGTCCAGATATTACATTCACCACCTTAACAACTCCTACCGTTTCAGTAACTGCAAGTGTAACATCTATTACAGGAACCACTGCAACAGGTGGCGGAACAATTTCATCTGATGGCGGAGCAAGCATTACAGCGAGAGGTATAGTTTATGGAACAAGTACAAATTCATATACTTATACGGTTACATCAGGAACCGGAACTTATACAAGTAGTTTAACAGGTTTAACACCCGCAACTACCTATTTTGTAAGAGCATTTGCTACGAATAGCATAGGAACGGTTTATGGAACAGAAATTAATTTTACGACTTTGGCCGTAATACCTACACTTGCCTCAACAGAAACAGCGACATCTATTACCACAACCACTGCATTAAGTGGTGGTAACATTACTGATAATGGAGGAGCAGTCGTAACAATAAGTGGTATTGTTTGGTCAACTACTTCTACTCCTACCATCGCTCTTTCAACAAAAACAACAGATGGTACATCAACAGGTACATATACAAGTAGTTTAACAGGATTAACAGCTGCTACCACTTATTATGTAAGATCATATGCAACCAATAGCGTTGGTACAAATTATGGTACACAAACCAGCTTTACAACATTGGCGCAAGCGCCTATAGTTTCTGCAACAGCAACGCCAACATCAATAACTTTAACATCTGCAGTTATAGGTGGATCAGTTAGCCAAGATGGTATACCTACAGCTACAAGAGGTTTAGTGTATGGAACCAGTTCAGGAGCATCCACTTATAGCGTAACAGTAGGATCGGGTGCAGGAACATATACAACTACAATTACTGGATTAACCGCAGGAACAACATATTTCGTTCGTGCTTTTGCTTCAAATAGTTTAGGTATAGTTTATGCGACTGATGAAAAAAGTTTTACAACTTTAGAAAATATCCCTGGAACAGTTGTCATTGGTACTCAAAGATGGAAAGATGCTAACTTAGATATTTCTACCTATAGAAATGGAGATAATATAACTTATGCAGCAAATGCTACAGATTGGAATAATGCCACAAGTGCTGGATTAGGAGTTTGGTGTTATTACAATTTTGATGCAGCAAACAATGCTGTATATGGGAAACTTTATAATTGGTATGCAGTGAATGATTCAAGAGGATTAGCTCCTTTAGGTTATCATGTACCAACTGAAACAGAGTGGGATACTTTCTTAAGTTATTTAGGAGGCAATCCAGGTGCTGGAGGAAAAATAAAGACGACAGGCACCTCTTTATGGGCATCTCCTAATACCGGTGCAACAAACTCAAGTGGATTTAATGGACTTCCTGGAGGCTACACATTTTCTGGAGGCTTTTATAGCACGGCTACTGCTGTAGGCTTTTGGTGGAGTGCCAGTCAATATAGTTCTTCAAGGGCTTGGACTTATAATGTATCAAACGCTGATTCCAATATACGAAAGAGTGATAATGATAAAAATTTCGGATTCTCTGTTCGTTTAATTAAGGATTAATAAAAATTAAAAATTAAACAATTTGATAAAAAAGTATGAAAAAATATATAGTAATAATCACATCTATCCTTTCCCTTGCTTCTTGCATACCTCCGGGTAAATTAAGTGAGGCTTTGGATGCCAATACTTTATTAAATAGCAAGTATGATACATTAAAAAATAAGATGTCTGATACAGTAGCTAATCTTACAGGTAGCTTAACAGTATTAAAGATCAATCTTAATAGCTTACAGGACAGTGTTAGTTATTATCGTGCAATAGCGTCTAAGCCTCCTGTGATCACGGAAGGAGATGTATTTTTAAATCAAATGTTAGGTTTATCGCTACTTAGTAAGTCTGAACTAGCTGGCATTAAAACAACCAATGGTAACAATGGAGGAGATAATGTTTGGTTAGATGGCTTTAAGGCAGATATTAAAAAATACACTGCTGCAGATGCGGACGTGCGTTTAAATAAGGGCTATGTTTTTGTTGATATTTCAGATAAGATTTTATTTAGCAGCGGAAGTAATACACTTACTAAAAAGTCTAAACAAGTGTTGGCTACCATTGCTAGTTTATTACAAGCCCAACCCGATTTAACATTTATGATTGAAGGTCATACCGATAATAAAGCCTTTAAGAAAAGAGCTGCTAACGATAACTGGAGTTTAAGTGTAAATAGAGCCACTGCTGTTGCTAGAATTTTACAAACTAAATACAAGATCAATCCAAAGCGCATTATTGCTGCAGGACGAAGTCAATATGTGCCAATAGATGATAATAAAACTAAGGCAGGCCGATTAAACAATCGTCGTATTCGTATTGTGATTATGCCAACCGTTACGCAAGTAATGAATTTGAGTAAATAAGCTATAATAAATTGATGCAAGCTCCAGATACTTTAAATAATATGAATAAACTAAGCCCCCGTGAAAAGGATGTGGCCATTTGTATTATAGAGGGATTGAGCACTAGTCTTATTGCAGAAAAACTTGGCCTTAAATCCAATACGATATCTACCATTAAGAATCGCATATTCATTAAGTTGGGGGTTGATTCTGAAGTAGGATTGTATAAGATACTTATGGGTTGATTCAATTTAATTATTAAATCCTCTGCGTGAGGAAAACACCCCCTGAATTCGACTTAAATCGGTCGTTTTCCGTTTTGTGAAAACATAACTAATTACAAATCAACGCCTTCATTTTCTCAAAAAATCTTCATAACCCTGAGGTCATTTTTATGTACCTGAATAGTCCAGAATACAATTGAATGTTCAGGTACATTGAGGAACGTTAAAAAGTGTTCCAGAACGATAAAAAGTGTTCCGGAACAGTTATTTTCTTCTATATTTTTTGGGTATTATTAAGAACCCCTTTATTGTTAGCCTCATTTAATTTTGCTGTTAATTCTTTCTTATCACTGTTTAATGACTCTATTATTGATTCGTTTTGCTGTAGGTCGTGTTCGAGCATTGCCGACCTTGAAGTTAAATTCTTGATGGATTCATGATTTTTCGATGTAGCGTCCTTGAGTTGTCGAATTTCCTTCGATTTTGTTACTGACGACTTAATAGCAAAATAGGATATTCCTATTATGCCCAAACCTAATATAACATAGGCGGCTTTAATTTTTACGTTTTGGGCTGGCTTATGGAATCGTTCTACCATCGCCATTACTTGCTCATTTGTCATGTCTCTGAAGTTTTATAGATTTTTTAAAAGGGTTTATTATAATGTTATAGCCCAGAAATTCCAATGTGCTTTCTTGAAATCCATGGCTGATTGTTATGCAGTGGTTTAGTGCAATGCCATATGCCTCTAAAATTTGTAGGTTTACAATCTCACCATGCGTCGCTACCGCTTCTTCAATTCTTGTTTTCGTTTGCCTCTGTATTGCTGCCCAATCCAAAAGTCGATCTTCGTGTATTTGGTGCTTTTGTTGATGTTTTCTTCTACGGCAGTTGTGGTGAATGCCATTTTCATCAACTTGGGGGGAGCAATGTTTTTTTGTTTTACGTTCCTGGTCTGCGATAGGTTTGCCGCAATTCTCACATTCCCGACCTAAATGGTAAGTCAGGGTTGGTTTACTGGTTATCTCCTTCTTTCTAGTCGTCATATTGTCTAAAATTTTAAATGCTGTTTTTCCTGTTAAAAAGTTAAAGGTACAAATATTTCATTATTTTCAATAAAAAGTCTAATTTTGTGACATGATATTTAAAAATACAATAAAACGCTTTGTCTTGGAAGAGGTAGATAAGGAGTACAAGGAAGGAAATTATACTGCATATGCGCCATTTATGGATACGTTGCTTTCGAGAAATACTCCTTTAAAAAGCACCAATTTAGATAGGAGATTAATTCATTACTGGGAAAGTAGGAAGCTTTTCAATGAGGTATCAGAAAATGGCTACCTAAGCTTTTTTGATATATGTTGGTTAAATCTATTACAAGAGTTAAAAGGGCTAGGCGTAACTCCTAAAACTATGAAGGAAATGCACAACTTCTTTTACGGTAACAATAGATTTCTTGAAGCAATGTATTCAAAATCCAACATTGAAAAATTGGATGTGACTTCAAAAGAAATTATTGATTTATCGAGAAGGGAGGATCTATCAACGATGCTTAATAACTACGGATGGAATAATTTTACATTAACCATTTTGGCTATATTACTAACACGTAAAAATACCATTTTGCATCTTAGTGCTGGTGGTAAAGTTGAAGCATTTGAGGTTGATGATATAATTGATCCTTCTGATTCCTTTGAAAGGCTATATAAGTTTTTTAATGAATCATTCATTTCAGTGAGCTTGTACAATATTATTTACAAAGTAATCAATGATAATGACTTATTTAACTTGAATGATGGTGTATTAGAAATTAAGGAGTCTTCTATCAATATCATTAAAAAGTTGTTCAATGATGATGCAATACAGAAAATCACATTTAGGTTAAACGATAAGAGGATGCCTATTGTTGAGGTCACAAAAAGACTTGATTTTGCCGAATTTTACAATAAGGTACACTATCTGAAAAAGAAAGGAACTTTCTTGGATATGCAAATCAAAACAAGGGATGGTAATATTCAACTTTTCGAAGTGACTGAATTAATAAATACAAAATAGTGCTGAAGTTCTCGGCCATATTATACAAAGCGTACTCTAAACTAAGTTCTAGTTATGGTATGATATTCATTAAATTAAATGAGCAATCATTATGTAAACAGTAAAAAAAAGGTAGAATTAATAGCGGCTAATGAAATTGCTGCTTTAGATGCAAGTATAAAAGTGCTTGCAGAGATTATCGCTAATCAAATTATCAAAAAACTACTTCAAGATGAACAACTTGGAATTACAGCTTCAGGAGATGACTGCCAAATTTGCGAAAAAAGCAAAGCCGCCTAAATGGAGGGAGGGGAATAAAATGGTCAACTATACAAGAGTTTCCGACCCCTCTCAATTTGACAATACCTCTTTAGAAACTCAAAGAAAAGATGCTGTCGCATTTGCAACCAAAAGGTCATTTGAAATCAAAGCCTTTTTTGGTGGCGAGGCGGAGTCAGCCAAAACGGATGAACGAAAGGAGTTTAAATTGATGCTTAATTATGTAAGGAAAAATAAGGATGTAGTTGCTATATTGGTATACTCTTTCGAGCGTTTTTCAAGAAGTGACCATGCACAAGAGCTTATCATTGATTTAAGTAAAATTGGGGTAAAGGTAATTAGTGTGTTACAGGATATTGATGTGACTTCCCCTGCGGGAGAATTGCAGCAACAAATCTTCTTTGCCTTTGGTAAGTATGATAACGATTTACGAAGAACCAAAACAATGCGTGGTACTTATGAGTTAATTGAACAGGGTTATTATATTGGCCACTGCCCATATGGTTATACGAATCTTAGGCGAAAGGAGAAAGCCAAGTATCACGAATATGTAATCAATGAAGAGGGCAAGTTTATGAAAATGGGTTTTAAATGGAAAGCGGAAGGTAAATGGAGTAATAAGGAGATTGTTGAGCGACTGCGTAAATTAGGAGCAACCATTGAGTACAAAAGTTTTTACCGCCAAATTGGAAACCCTTTTTATTGTGGTTATTTCATGAATGCATATTTCCCGGGCAAATTAATTAAAGGCCACCATCCCGCATTAGTTTCTATGGAGTTATTTATGAAAGCAAATGCTGTTGCTCTAACTAATCCGCATAAAGGGATAGCTAAGAAATTTAAGGACCCTGATATGCCGTTAAAGTCTTTTTTGAAAAGCGAGCTCACAAATACTCCATTTACTGGCTACAAGCAAAAAGGGCATATTTATTATAAGACAAGAGGACATGAAGAACCAGTCAATGAAAAAGCTTCTATTATCAACAAGTTATTTATGGAGGAGTTGGATAAGTATAAAATTGAAGCTGCTCATATTGCCGCAATAGAAACGCAAGTAAAGGAAATTGTGTCGCAGAAGTTTACCGACAAGTTACAGGAGGATGTCTCCAGAAAAAGAAAGATTACTGAGTTGAATGATAAAATGGATTCACTTGAAGAAAGGTTTATCAATCAAGAATTAACCAAGGAACTTTACGACAAATACCGACTTAAATACCAGGAGGAAAAGAAACAATTAGAGGAGGAAAATGTCAAAGGTGATTTTAAGAGTTCGAACTTAGAAAAAGCAGTAAAAAATGGTTTGGAAATTTTGCTAGACCCTTTACAGTTGTGGGTTTCCTGCGACTATGATGATAAGCAACGATTACAATATTTGCTATTCCCAGAGGGAATGAGGTATGATAAGGAAAATAAGCGAGTTCGAACTCCAAGAGTAAATAGCGTGGTCTCTCTAATCTCAAGCGTAGCAAGGGTTTCGGGGGAAAATGAGAAAGGCTACCTCGTTGGAAGTAGCCTTGATTCTCGTTTCGTAGCCGGTACGGGAATCGAACCCGTCTTTGCCCCGTGAAAGGGGGCTGTCCTAGCC
>Ga0194037_1001698_pt1 | contig 15473 bp, 14 predicted proteins | sample JunL306m_MetaG_FD_148653 | JGI IMG/M metagenome (GOLD analysis project Ga0194037, IMG submission 148653) | Anoxic zone freshwater microbial communities from boreal shield lake in IISD Experimental Lakes Area, Ontario, Canada - Jun2016-L304-6m | ecosystem: Environmental > Aquatic > Freshwater >...
AGTGTCGCCCGCGCCCGCATCAAACTCGGCAAGTTTTTTGCGCAAAAGCGCCAGCAGCAGGCTGACCGGGTAACTGAGCTGCCTGCGTGCCATCAGCCGGGGAGCGCTGTTCGTCCCCTCCGTTTCACCATCGGAATTTGAGCGTAAAAAAGCGTATCCTTCCGCCTCATCGAGGATTAACTCAAGACCAAGCACCGCCACGTAATCGCGAACGGCAGCCATCAGGTTGAGCAAAGCGCTCCATAATGCCGGATTCTCCTCCTGGTAGATCACCCCTTTCAACAGGGGAATGACGATTGAAGCGAGCTCCTGACTATGAGAAGCCGGTCGGTTATTGTCACTCTCTGTATAGTTCATCATCCATTTCTTAATAATATAATACGCAGCAAGGTGGCCTCACGGGTTGTCCCCGCCGGGCTCTGCCATTGTACCTGCTCCTCTACTCCCTCATCCACCGTCGTTCGGGGCCACTCTCCGGCAAGTTGCAGGTAGGCAACCAGCTCGGCCAGCCCGTTATGGAGAGGATGACGCGCTACCACCTCTCCGAGAGTCACCTGGCTGCGCATCTGAAGTTCCAGACGGATATTGCGCAACAGCTCGGCCCGGTCGACCACCACCTGGGCGTAGAGAATTGCGGTATCAATCTCCGCATCTCCCTCATCAAGGGCAACACCGGCAATCAATGGCCTGAAGGGAGGGCGATAGAGCGCTCGTTCGAGAGGCAGTTCAATGAGCGCGGAGGAACCGTCGAGAGGCATGAAGCCGCCTGAGGGGAGATCGTCGCGCAAATCAAGGGCCCGGGTTTCGACGTTGTGCAGAATATCCATGATGCGGCGATTCTCAAGCCACGCCTTGTCGTCAAGAAAGCGGCGCAACTGCTCGGAGAGGCGGGCCACCGTGCGCTGGGTATGCTCTCCGGCCTCCAGCCAGTCGTAGTGAACACGCCGCAGACGGTTGTCGGGGCGCATGGAGATGATCGGCGGCAAGGCCAGCACCTCTTCCAGAAGCAGGCTCAACTCCTCCTGGCGGGACTGCGACATGAGAAAGTCCCAGAATGCCCGAAAGCTTTTGCCCTGATCTGAGTCGGCGATGGCATCACGTTCGCCCATGATCTGTTCCAGCAGCGCCCCCTTGGCACCCTCCCAGAGGGCAATGCGCTCACGCACGCGGCGGTCGAGCGTGCGAAAGTTATGCTCCACCTCGCGAAAATCGGTCAACAACTCACGGGCCAGTTGCAGAAACTGCTGAAAGCGATCCTTCAGGCCGGTATCATCAAGCAGCGATATCTCTCCGGCACGAATACGGGCAATTTCGGCATCGATATCGTCACGCCGCTTTTGCAGCTCGGCAATCCGCACCTCCGGATCAGCCTGGCTTCCCGTGCTCATCTGCCGCAACAGCTCAAAGAGGGTAAGCAACCTCGACTCGGTGCCCACAAACGCACGCTCCGTCAAACTCTCCAGCCAGGCCAGCGCCTTTTCCGTGGAGGCTGTCAGGTCGAAGTGAGGCTCATCCGTCCCGTCCGGATAGAATTTGCGCAGCCACCCCTTGTCGTTTTCGGCCCACTCATTCAGGTAACTTTGCGCCGTATTGGGAAACTGGTCTGCGCCCAGTTGCTGGCGCAGGGCAAAAAGCTCATCCTCCAGCGCTTCAACCAGATCGGCTTGCGAGAGAATCCGCACATTGGGCACAATAAAGACCCGGTGCAGAAACCCCGCCACCAGCGGCGCATGCTGGGCGCACAAAAGGCGCCAGGCAGGATGGTTCTGACGGAGCAGGTTCAGGGTGGAGTAGTCGAGAGCCAAAGGTGCAGCATTGATTGTGGTGGAAAAAGCGCCGCCGGATGCGGGCTGTATTTGGGGGGAAGTTAAAGATTTTTCGGCGGTTTTCTTTAACTCTTCGCTGGGGAGTTGCTTGCCTCAGCCCAAATTACCCATTTCCTGCCCTACATCAGATTCTGTGGATCAACATCTATCGTAAAAACAACTCCGGCGGCTCGAAAGCGGGCCGTAATGTCGTTGCTCATCTGTTTAATAAATGGTGGTGACAGTTTGCCGCTTATGAGTTTGACGAGGATGTGGTAGCGGTAGCGATTTCTTATTTTGGCAATGCCTGCCGGTGCCGGGCCAAGGATGCGGCCACTTTCAGCCGGAAGGTGTCGGATGAGGGTCTCCTTGCAAAAGAGCGCGGCGGCCTCAGCCTGTTGTTCATCCTCTGAAGTGCATTCAAATTTTATGAGCCGGGAAGCAGGGGGGTAGAGCAGCCCTTGTCTTAGAGCACTCTCCTGGAGAAAAAACTTTTCGTAGCTGCCTTCGAGGAGAGCGGTAAAAACATCGCTCTCTTTGTTGTACACCTGCAAGTAGACCTTGCCGGGCTTTGATGCGCGTCCTGCGCGTCCGGCCACTTGCGTGAGGAGAGAAAATATTCGTTCTGATGCTCTGAAGTCGGGAATATTCAGCCCGATATCGGCCATGAGAACACCGACCAGAGTGACTGCCGGAAAATCGAGTCCTTTGGCGACCATCTGTGTGCCAAGCAGGATGCGGGCTTTGCGGTCGTGAAACGCTTTCAAAATTCGTCCGTGAGAGCCTTTTGCTGTTGTGGTGTCAACATCCATCCGAAGGATTTTTTCTTCGGGAAAGAGCGTTTGCAGCTCCTCCTCAATACGCTCGGTGCCGCTGCTTTTAAAAAACAGTTCGGTCGATGAACATTTTTCGCAGGATGCCGTGTAGCGTTCGGTATGGCCGCAGTAGTGGCAGCGGAGATGTTTTTGGGTGGAGTGGTAGACGAGAGGAATATTGCAGAACTTGCAGAGCGGGATATGGCCACAGGCAAGGCAGAAGAGGCTTCCGGCAAATCCCCGTCTGTTTTGCAGGAGAATGACCTGTTCGTTTTTTTCCATACGAAGTGCTATCTGGCGGTAGAGCAGCTCCGAAATTGAAGAAGAGGCCTTTGGACTCTCTTTCATCCAGATCAGACTGATGACGGGCATAGTTGCTCCATCAATCCGTTCTGGCAGATTGACAAGGGTGTATTTCCTGTTATGGGCGTTGTGGTATGATTCGAATGATGGTGTTGCCGTGCCGAGTACGCAGATTGCCTTGCTGAACATTGCTCTCATGACTGCCGTATCCCTGGCATGATACCGGGGGTTTCGGTCTTGTTTGTAGGCGGCATCGTGCTCTTCGTCGACAATGATTGCTCCGAGGTTGTCGAGAGGGGCAAAAATGGTTGATCGGGCACCAAGGGCAATTTTTGTTTTTCCGAGCCGGAGGCTGTGCCAGGCATCATATTTTTCCTGGTTGCTCATGGCGCTGTGGAGAATGGTGATGTCGTCATGAAAATGCTCACGGAACCGGCCTGCTGTTTGTGGAGTCAGGGCAATTTCAGGCACCAGAACAATGGCAGTTTTTCCTGCAGCCAAAACGATTTTCAGGAATTCGATATAGACCAGGGTTTTGCCGCTGCCGGTGACGCCGTGCAGGAGAAAGGTGCGGTATTCCCTGGTTTCAAAAGCAGTACAGAGCTGGTCAAGCGCTTTTTTCTGTAAAGCCGTCAGATTTTTTGGCGTTTGCGTTTTTTCAGAAAATCCGGTTGAGTAGTTGCTGGTAACCTCTTTTTGGATTTTTTCTGCGAATCCTTTTTTTACCAGTATGTTTAGAGTCTCTCTTGATGCACCGATGGTTTCGGGAAAAGCCTCTTCAGGGTAAAGAGAAGCCAGTGCCTTCAGTGCTTCAAGCTGTTTTGGAGAGTTCTGGAGGCTTGTTTCGGCCTCTTCCGGCAATGAGGAGTTGAGAGAGTAGGCGGTTTTCTGTTTTGGTTTGGTAGAGAAAAATTTTTTGGTCAGGAAAAGATGTCCGCCCCGTTCAAGTTCTGAGAGGGTGCGGTAAAGCTGTTTTTTGCCAAGCCGACGCTGAAGCTGGGGGATGGTCAGCCGCTTCTCTGTGGTCATGATTTTCAGGATTGAGCGCCGGAGAGCGGTGTTGATGATTTTTGGGACTTCGGCGTTGAGTGCGAAGCCGGTCATTTCAACAACATCATGAACGGTGGTACGAACTGCTCCAGGGAGGGCGCAGGTGATCGTGTCGATTCTCCTTACAAGATAGTAGTCAGCCATCCACGCGGTCAGTTGCAGGAGTGAGTGGTTCAGGACTGGGCGGCCGCCGTAGAGTACGTCAGTTATTTCTATATTGCTGGCGCTCTCTTCGTCAGCTTCTGCTTTCAGGCTCAGAATGTAGCCAGTCGAAACAGTTCTGTTGCCTTTAAAAAGAGAAAGAAGCACCATGCACCCTGCCTGAATATCCTGTTTCAGAGTATCAGGTATGCCAACAAGAAACGGTTCTCCCCTGAAAAATTTTTCCGAAACGCTCAGAGCATACATGGTGGTGAATGAAAAAAGCCAGCACCGGAGCGCTGACTTTTTTAATGGAAGAATTTATTATGGATTTTCAGGATACAAATGCTTCAAGAATCCTGTCGCGGATCTCCTCAACTTTTCCAGTTCCCTGAATCTTGTGAAAACGCGGAGCGTCAGGTTCGCCACTCTGTGACAAGCTCATATAGTACTCAATCAGCGGGGCAGTTTGTGCATGATAAATTTGAAGCCTCTTCTTTACGGTCACCTCGTTATCGTCCTCTCTTTGGACAAGAAGATCTCCGGTTTCATCATCAATATTCTCCTTTATCGGGGGATTAAAGCGTACATGGTAAGTTCTTCCCGAAGCAAGGTGAACACGGCGCCCACTCATTCGTTGGATAATATCATCATCCTCAACACTGATTTCAACGACATGCTGAATGTTGACTCCATCTTTTCCCAGCGCTTCCGCTTGGGCAAGCGTACGGGGAAAACCGTCAAAAAGGCATCCATTGGCACAGTCAGTTTTGGTCAGACGCTCTTTGACAAGGCCGATAATAATCTCGTCGGAGACAAGCTGTCCAGCGTCCATGACTTTTTTTGCGGCAATGCCCAAAGGTGTTCCTTCACTGACAGCAGAACGCAGCATGTCGCCAGTAGATATTTGCGGGATACCGAGGGTTTTTGATATATAATTTGACTGTGTGCCTTTTCCGGCTCCTGGTGCTCCAAGTAAAATAATTCTCATCAAACTGTTTTTATTGGTTTTTTTTTGTGGTCACAATTATGATTTTTGGCTTCGATGGTATTGTCTCATTTTCTGTTGTATCAGTTACATTGGCGTTTTCCGATGAAAGCTGATTTTCCGGGAGAGGTTGTTCATCACTTTTTGGGGTTGGTTTGAGCAGGATGGTCTGAACAGCAGTTTTTTTCTTGAACTCGATTGTTGTGGATTTTGGACTGCCTTCGGGTTTTGGTTGATGCTGCAACTGGACTTCATTAAACATCTGTTGCGAAGCTGCAGCAACTCCGAGAGTATCCAGCGACCGGTATTGGTAGTCCTCTTCCTTGATTTGCTCCTCCCTGAATTGGAAATCCAATGCTCCCAGCATCATTCTGATAGCCCTGCGGCTTTCTCCGAGGTCTCCCCTCGATTCAATACGGGTTTCAGCTTTGGCATTGACCGTAGTGACAGGACGGTCATTGATATCTTTTTCCTCAAAGAGTCCGAAGGTGACACTAATTTTTAAACCGAAAAGGATAAATGAACTTATCTCGGCGCGAATGGTGCTCATGCCACCTACGGCTATTTTTTCACTTATCAGACTCCATCCTATCCAGTGATCAATTTTGTTGAGAATAAACTCTGAGATTTCGGAGACAGGTTTGTCGTACCGCCGTACCTTCAGTTCGTCAAAAACAGGGTTTTCTGAGGTGTGCGTGGCGTTGAGAGTAAGGCCCTGGCAAGCTTTTTGAAATTCATTTTTAAACGGAATAAAATCGATCAACTCCATAATTTGAGACTGTTAAGAGATTATTGCTGTTCAGCATATTTGGTTGTTGCCAGTTGCCCGCATGCCGCATTAATGGTGGTTCCATAACTTTTTCTTACTGTGATGTGCAGTCCTGAATCAAAGAGGTATTGCTGGAACTGTTCCCTGGCAGCATTATAAACATTGCTGAAGTTTATATTAATGATTGCATTGTAATCAATCAAATTAATTTTGCATAAAAAGCTTCTGGAAAAACGTACAAGCTTTTTTGCGTCCTCAAGTGAATCATTGATTCCTTTGAGAAGCATATAGACAATGGTAACCGGCATACCTGTTGATGCCGTATAGTCCGCAAGCGATTTGCCCAGCTCAATCAGAGGATATTGCCGTGCAGCTATGGGCATGAGTGATTCGCGTTTCTGCTGATCGGCGGCATGCAGTGAAACAGCAAGTTTTGTTTTCATGCCTGACTTTCCGAGTCGCTGAATTTCCGGAATGACTCCAACGGTTGAAATAGTTATTTTTTTCTGCGAAAGGCAAAAGCTGTAACTTCTGGAACTCAGGGTTTGAATGGCTTCAATGACATTGTCGGAGTTTAGCAGAGGCTCTCCCATTCCCATAAACACAATATTAGTAATGGTGGAACCAGGTTCTTTGGCAGCAACCATCTCATTAAGGGTATCTATTTGCCCGGTAATCTCTCCTGCGCTGAGATTTCGCCGGAAACCCATTGTACCTGTAGCGCAGAAACTGCATTGAAAGGGGCATCCGACCTGTGATGATACACAAGCTGTTCTTCTCCCGGCAGAAGCAATGAGTACACTTTCTACCGTCTCATTGTCGGAGAGTTTAAGCAGGATTTTTTTTGTTGGATTATCACTGTTTTCTTCAAGACTTTCAAACTGATCAAGAAGTTCCGGATGATGGATTGAATATGTTTCTGATAGTTTTTTGCGTAATGCAAGGCTCAACGTTGTCATGTCATCAAAACGTGAAGCATGGTGGCTGAAAAGCCATTGGTGAATCTGGGTCGCTCTGAATGCGGGTTCTCCCATCAGGGTCATTGCGAGCTGAAGTTCTTTGAGTGTCAGATCTCTGATGTTGGGCTGGGGTACGGTCATTGATATCCTCTATGCCAGGGGTTTTAAAAAAAGCAGTATACCCCAGAAATTATATAAAACGGTGAAAAAAGCATAAATTGAGCTTTATGCATTTATAAAGTTATCACCAACTAATGATAGTTCCAGAGTATGGTCGGACGCTTAAAGCCGAGGAATGGTCTCCGGTCATCGATATGCTGCTCGAAGGTCAGCATTTTGTTCTTACAACCCATGAAAATTCTGATGGTGACGGCCTCGGAAGTGAAGTCGCCCTTGCAATCGTGCTCAAGGCACTCGGCAAAGAGGTTTCTATCGTCAATCCAACTGAAGTTCCTCCGAATTACCATTTTCTGAAGCGGTTATATCCCATGGCTCTTTTTGACAACAAAAGTGAGGAGGCTATTCAGGAGCTGTCGCTTTGTGATGTTGTCGTTCTGCTTGATGCCAATTTACGTGACAGGATGGGCTCTCTCTGGCCTCATGTAAGCTTTTCGCGAGAAATTGGCCGTTTGAAACTGGTCAGTGTCGATCATCATCTTGACCCTGATGATTTCTGTGATGTTATGGTTTGCGAAAATTATGCGTCCTCGACGGGTGAACTGGTCTACGGCCTTATTTATGCGCTTCAGATCAGGCTGGGTCGTGAGCTGTTTACTCCTGACGTTGCCGAAGCACTTTATGCCGCAGTTATGACAGATACTGGTTCGTTCAGATTTCCCAAATCAACTCCCTATGTTTATCAGCTTGCCGGAGACCTTGTCAGCAAGGGAGCTGATGCGGCGGAGATTTACGACAGGATTTACAACTCTCTGACGCCCAATGCCCTCAAACTTCTTGGTGCAGCCCTGAGCGCGATTACTCTTCTTGATAATGGCAATATTTCATGGCTCTTCATATCGCAGGATATGCTGAAGTCGACCGGCAGTAAGCTGTTTGATACCGATCTTATCATCCGTTATCTTCTATGTGTTCCATCGGTGCGTATTGCTGTATTGATGGTTGAGATGCAGGATGGCAGAACTAAAGCAAGTTTCAGGTCGCGTGGGAATATTTATGTCAATCAGTTGGCTAAAAAGTATGGTGGTGGTGGCCACATGAATGCCGCCGGATGTCTTTTTCCGTTTTCTTCTGATAAAGCACAGAAGGTATTACTGGAAGATCTCAGACTTTTCCTCAAAAATCAGGACGTGTAAGTGGCAAACGTTAACATCTCTTATTACTCATTATGAAAGTAAAAGTAACAAAAAACGATCTTCAACGTGTGTCAGCCGATCTTCTTGTGCTGCCGTTTGGTAGTAGTGAGCTGAAAAAAGATGCAGGAACGGCGCTCGCTGAGATTGGATTTGATGTTCAGGTATTGAAAGATTTTAAGGCGGATGCTGGCGAGATTGTTTTGTTGTATGGTGGCAAGACGGAGTATTCTGCGGAAAGGATTGCTCTGCTCGGCATCGGAGAAGGAAAAACAATTGATGACTGGCGCAAGGCGGCCGTTTCTTTTGCCTCAAGGGCTGTGGATTTAAAAGTTGAAAAAGTTGCTGTTGACTGTTCTTGTCTTGAAGCGCTTGCTGCTGCAACCGGGCAGTCTGTTGCTACGCTTGTTGCTGCTCTTGTCGAGGGCTGTTTCACCGGGTCATACCGGTTTGATTTCCTGAAAAGCGGCAAGCTGGATAAAAAGAGTGGTGGCGAGAAGTCGAAAGGTATTTCGGAATTGCTCATAAGGGTTGATTCCGGGGTTTATGATGAGGCTGAAAAAGGGGCTGCAGACGGAAAAATTATTGGTTCATGCCAGAAGATGGCCAGGGATATGGTTAATCTTCCGGGAAATCATCTGCGTGCAGGAGATATTGCAAAAGCGGCCGAGGATTCCGGGAAAAAATATGGGTATGAGGTAACGGTTTTTTATAAAAAAGAGATTGAGTCACTTGGTATGGGCGGCCTGCTTGCAGTAAACAAAGGCAGCCATCAGCCTCCAACCTTCACCGTTCTTGACTATAAGCCCAAGGGTAAAGTAAATGCTGTTATAGCCCTTGTCGGTAAGGGAGTTACTTTCGATTCGGGCGGGATTTCCCTCAAGCCTTCTGAGAATATGGGGGAAATGAAGTCGGATATGTCTGGCGCTGCCAGTGTGTTGGGCGCTGTTGAGGCTGTTGCTCGTCTTGGGCTTCCTCTTCATGTCATCGGGTTGATGCCAGCTACAGATAATATGCCAGGCAGTACGGCCCAGCAGCCAGGTGACGTTATTACCACCTATTCCGGAATTACGGTTGAGGTTGGCAATACTGACGCAGAGGGACGTCTTATTCTGGCTGATGCTCTGAGCTATGCAAAAGAGAAGTACAACCCGGATGTCATTGTTGATGTTGCGACACTGACAGGAGCCTGCATTGTTGCGCTTGGTTATGGTGTAGCCGGTCTTTTCTGCAACAATGACAAGTTGGCCGAAGAGATTTATCAGGCTGGTCAGCAGTCAGGTGAAATGGTATGGCGGATGCCGCTTTGGGATCTTTATGGCGAACAGATTAAGTCAGATGTTGCCGATGTCAGCAATACCGGAGGGCGTGGAGCCGGATCGGTTACTGCCGCCAAGTTTCTTGAGAAATTCATCGATGGGCATAAAAACTGGGCTCATATCGATATTGCAGGTCCTTCTTTTACTCCAAAAGGTTCAGGAAAAGTTAATGGAGGAACTGGTTTTGGTGTTGGTCTTCTTGTTGAATTGCTGAGAAAATGGTCTTGACAGTACAAGCTTTGCACGAGTAGATCATCACCTTGAACGACTATTATGACTGTACCTCACAATCCTGTAGTGATCATTCCTGGAGTGCTCTTTTGGGATACTCTGTATGATACAATGAAAGAGGCGATTGCAGTGTATGTACCTCAAGAGAGAGTCGCTGTTGCGCCACTCTCTCTTGTTGACTGGATTGGATTTCCTCCATCACCGGAAAGATCCACAAACCGGGTCATGAAAGTAGTTGACCGCACCGTCAGGGAAATGGGACTGAAATTTCCCGGTGAGCCGATAACCCTTGTAGCTCATAGTGGTGGAGGTACGGTTGCGATGGTTTACCTGCTTGAAAAAACGTTTCAGGGGGATGTTTATCACCCGGGGAGGCTTGTTGGAAAGCTGATTACTCTCGGCACCCCGTTTCATACTCATGAACATTATGCAAAGATAAAGACGGATTTTATCTTAAGCCATTTGACGGTTGATTTTTTTGATCGTTGTCATGTTGTTTCTGTCGTCAGCGATAAGTATTATGGCAATCCTGACGGGAGTGTTGTCGAAAAAATGTGTTTCAGGTTTTACAATAGCGTTCTTGAAGAGGGCAAGATGAGAGGTGACGGGATTGTTCCCGCAAAAAGCTGTTTTCTTGAGGGCGCTGAAAATGTTACTATTCCGGATGCAGAACATTTGCCAACACCATATACCAGGTGGTATGGCACAAAAGAGGGGGTTAATCAATGGATTCAATGGCTTTAAGGGAGAGAAGACTCAGGGGTGCCGGGGTTGTTTTTTTTGTGTTCCTTCTGCTTCTCGCGTCTTGCAGCCCGGAAAAGCAAAAGCATGATCCCCAGCAGGAACATATTGAATCAATGATGGCGATTCTTGCCCAGGTACAGAAAAATCTTGGCCGGATTCAGCAGAAAGAGTCGATTGTTGAACGTCTTTCTTCCGGGATTGAGGGCAAGGAGAGTCAGAATGTTGAGCAGATTGGCAAGGATATTGCCTCCAGTATCCGGTTTATTGATTCAACTCTTGTGGCAAGCAAGAAACTTGTCCGGAAGCTTGAAGAGGAGAACAGGTCATCCTCCTATCGTGTTGAATCTCTTGACCGGCTTGTGTCGGAGCTGCAAGTTGCCATCAATACAAAGGACAGCGAGGTAAACACCCTCAAGGGTCATGTTCAGAAGCTTAACAAGCAGCTTTCCTTTCTTATGGCAACAGTTGATGTTCTGGATGAGTATATCCAGGATCAGGAAGTCCAGCTCTATACGGCCTATTACATTTCAGGTACCTTTAATGAACTTGTGGACAAAGGTGTTCTTGTGCGTATCAATCCTTTTGAGAAGCTTTTCGGCAGTGAGTACCGCCTTGCAACAGATTTTAATGTCAATCGCTTCAAAAAAATTGATATGACGGAAACAAAGGATCTGTTTTTCGACAGGCCACTGAAGAGTCTGAAAATTATAACACCACATACTGTAGGTTCTTACGAACTGGTTGGAGGGAAAACCTCTTCGTTGCTCCTTATCCGCGATGAAAGTGCTTTCTGGCAAAAATCCCGGTGTCTGGTGATCGTTGTAGAGTAGATAATAAACTGGGTAACCATGAAAATAACCATATTCGGATCAGGTTATGTCGGGCTGGTGACCGGCGCCTGTTTTGCGGAAGTCGGTAATGACGTGCTTTGTGTTGATATTGACCAGCAGAAGATTGATAGTCTCAGGGAGGGCAAGGTCCCTATCCATGAGCCTGGCCTGGATGAAATTGTTGTTGAAAACATCAAGGATGGTCGTTTAAAGTTTACCTCGAATATGCGGGAAGGGGTTGAATTCGGGCTGTACCAAATCATTGCTGTTGGCACTCCCCCGGATGAAGACGGCGCGGCGGATTTGCGCCACGTACTCAGTGTTGCCGAAAGTATTGGGATGTTGATGCAGGAGTACCGTATCGTGATCAATAAATCAACGGTACCGGTGGGTACGGCTGATCTTGTCCGGGAAAAAATAAGCTCGGTTCTTGCTGAAAGAAAGGTAACTATAGATTTTGACGTTGTTTCAAATCCCGAGTTTCTCAAAGAGGGCGATGCGGTTAATGATTTCATGAAGCCCGAACGGATCATTGTCGGGGTTGATGATCCGCGAACCAAAGAGCTACTGCGCTTTCTCTACTCTCCGTTCAATCGTAGTCATGAGCGTTTTATTGCCATGGATATTCGTTCAGCCGAACTGACCAAGTATGCTGCAAACGCCATGCTTGCGACAAAAATCAGTTTTATGAATGAAATTGCTAACATTGCAGAACGGGTTGGCGCCGATGTGGAAGCAGTAAGAAGGGGTATAGGATCGGATTCAAGGATCGGATTCTCTTTTATTTATCCAGGCGTTGGCTATGGAGGTTCCTGTTTTCCCAAGGATGTGCTGGCGCTTGAAAGAACTGCCCACAAGCATGGTTATCATTCACGGATTCTGCAGGCGGTCGAGGCGGTCAATAATGATCAGAAAAGCTCTCTTGTCAGGAAAATCAGAAAGCATTACGGTGATGATATTACTGGTAAGGTTTTTGCTCTTTGGGGACTTGCCTTCAAGCCGAATACTGACGATATGCGTGAAGCGCCTAGTCGCAGGGTGATTGCGGAGCTTCTGGGAGAAGGTGCAAAGGTAAGGGTGTATGACCCGGTCGCCATGGATGAGGCCAGAAGGATATACGGTGAGTGTGATGGAATTTATTACGCATTGAACCCTGAGGATGCGGTGAAAGGTTCCGATGCGCTTGTAGTGCTGACCGAATGGCTTGTTTTCCGCAGTCCGGATTTTGATATGATTAAAAGAGATCTCAGCCATCCTGTTGTTTTTGATGGAAGAAATATCTACAATCCAGAATTTATGGAGCAGCTCGGATTTACCTATTATTCAATTGGTCGCCCGCCACGAGGAGTACAATAACTTTATTGCCAAAGCCGATAAAAGTGTTGCAGGGGGCCATTTCCATTTCCGAGACGGTAGTTTTTTCCTGCCTCCAGCGCTCCATCAATATAGGTTTTAGCTTTTTTTACAGCATTGTCAGTACTTTCTCCTTTGGCCATAAATGCTGCAATGGCTGATGAGAGTGTGCAGCCGGTACCATGGTTGTTGCTGGTGATGATTTTTTTTGAGCTGAACCAGAAAAAACGATTATCAGAGAAAAGACAGTCACGACATTCGTTGCTTTTTCCATGGCCCCCTTTTATTAGTACAGAGTGTGCTCCGGTTTCAAACAGTTTCAGGGCCGTCTCCTCTATCTCTTGCTGCGTTTCCGGCGGTTGTTTCATGCCGGTGAGAAGAGCGGTTTCCGGCAGGTTCGGCGTAATCAGGGTGACAAGGGGGAAAAGTTCTGCTATCATGAGAGGAAGAGCCTCTGGAGGGAAAAAAGTGGTACCTCCTGAAGAGCTGAGAGCAGTGTCAAGAATGACAGGAGGTTTATGTTTCAACTCCCGTAGTAATGATGACACGGTTTTGATAGTGGCGGCACTTCCAAGCATACCGATTTTTACCGCATCGATGGAGATATCAGCGCTAATGGCCCTGAATTGATCAATAATACATGTTTCAGCGAGTGGGTATATCGCGCTGACTCCAGTGGTATTTTGGGCCGTCAAGGCGGTTATGACCGATAATCCGTAACATTCCAGAGCTGCAAATGTTTTGATATCCGCCTGGATGCCTGCTCCTCCACTCCCGTCAGATCCGGCAATGGTGAGCACGGTCGTATAGGCTTTTTTCATGATTTTTTCCTGTTTAAGGCGTAAACAAGCTCGCTTGCAGCCATGGCAGGATCATCTGTTCTGCTGACTGCCGAAATGACCGCCACACCGCTTGCTCCACAGGAGATAAGGGATGCTGCATTTTCAAGGCTTACCCCTCCAATTGCAATAATGGGCAGAGAGATAGAGCCCGCCACCTTCTGAAGAGTTTCTGTTCCCACAGGCGAAAATCCTTTCTCTTTTGAAAAGGTAGGATAGATGTGACCAAACCCGATATAGTCCGCACCATCCTTTTCTGCTTGTAGTGCCTCTTCAAGAGACGAGGCAGAAACTCCGATAATGCTTTGTTTCCCCAAGAGTTTCCGTGCGATATGGGCTGGCATGTCCTCCTGTCCAAGGTGGACGCCGTCGGCTTCGCTTGCCAGGGCAATGTCCACGCGGTCATTGACAATAAAAAGAGCCCGGTATTTCTGGCACTGGTTACGGATGTCAACAGCCCATGAAAAAAGCTGGTTGCCGGAAGCGCTTTTATGTCTGAGCTGTATTATGGCCGCCCCTCCTTTAAGAGCCAGTTCTGCAATGGTAACAGGACAAAACGAATCATCAGTTATGACGCAGAGAAAAGGAGAAGAGGGAATCATGGTGAGACAATTCGATAAAATTGTTCAAGTGTGTCAACAAATCGGGAAGTGTCCTGAAAGATTGAGAGGCCAGCTATTCCATAAGCGCCTTCAGTCATGCAGCGCGCTCCATTTTCAGGAGTTATGCCGCCAAGCGCAAAGACCGGAAGTGTGGTTGACCGGCAAATCTGTCCAAGTTTTTCAAGTCCCAGTGGAGTGCCATATTTGCGTTTTGACGGGGTGTCGAAAACGGGCCCGAACAGCAGGTAATCAGCTCCGGATTCCTCTGCAATAGTAAGAGATTCGGGAGAATGGATGCTGCAGCCGAAGATCATGTTCGGGGCAAAGGGGCGAAATTTATCAGGATAACAGCCACTTTCCGGCAGATGAACGCCGTCAAGGCGGGCTGCGAGAGCAATGTCAACCCTTTCATTGAGAAGAAGCCTTGAGCCTTCGGGCAAGGGGCATCCTCTTGCCTTTAATGCCAGCGTCAAAAGCTGTTTTGCATTGAGTTGTTTTTCGCGAATCTGCACCATACAGCACGGAGTGCGTGGGAGAAGATTGAGCTGCTCAAGAAGCAGTGTTCCGTTATCAGGATTTTCCTGTCCGCTGCTTATCAGGTAGAGATGCGGAAGGGAAGTTCCTTGTATTTTATTATGCTCCATTATGACTAAAATGCTTTAATTTCTCTGGGACTATAAATAATTATAGCGGTAATTGCAACAAACACCGCAATGGTCTGGCTTTTCTGCTATTAAACACTCCTCTTAACCCGGGTTACTCTTTTTTTATTATGGGCAGTATCGAAGAACAAATCATTAAGGCAGGTTTGACCCTGCCACAGCTAACCGCCGTTGCAGGTCTCTATTCTCCGGCTATGCGTACCGGCAACCTTGTCTATACCTCCGGTCAGCTTCCTCTTCGGAATGGCAAGCTGGTCGAGCCCGGCGGAAACGGAAAGGTTAATGATTCCAACATGCAGGACGCAGTCCAAGCTTCCAAAGTCGCGCTTCTCAATGCACTTGCCGCAATCAAATCAGTGACAGGAACGCTCGACAGTATTGAAAAAGTTGTCAAGCTCACCCTCTATGTTGCCAGCGAGTATCTCTTTTCCAGCCAGCATCTTGTTGCCAACGGTGCGTCATCTTTGCTGCATGATATTTTCGGAGAGCAGGGGGCTCATGCAAGAAGTGCTGTCGGCGTTGCGGAATTACCTCTTGATGCAAGTGTTGAGCTTGAACTGATAGTTCAATGTAAATTCCCGATCCTTCAATAGATTAAAATTAAATCTACTCCATCTGTTTTTTTATAAACTAGGCATTGTGCGCTGTAGGTCAGCAGTGCAAGAGATGAGGGTAGGTCCCTCGCACTCGGCTTGCAGGAGCAGGGTGCAAACCACCGTAAGCGGCGTTTGTCAAAAGCTCTCGTCGTGAGCA
>Ga0194037_1001700_pt1 | contig 15465 bp, 13 predicted proteins | sample JunL306m_MetaG_FD_148653 | JGI IMG/M metagenome (GOLD analysis project Ga0194037, IMG submission 148653) | Anoxic zone freshwater microbial communities from boreal shield lake in IISD Experimental Lakes Area, Ontario, Canada - Jun2016-L304-6m | ecosystem: Environmental > Aquatic > Freshwater >...
GTTCTCTCTTATCAATTGGCAAATCAAGAGACTGGAATCATTCAAGAGGTAGCGGAACTTTCTTCCGGCGAGATTCTTATCGCCGTGGATGCGACAGCTTCTGGTCCTAGAACGCCACTGCCCGCGAACTGGAACACCGCACTCTTTGATGCCACATCATGGAACGGCCCATCGGGTCTAGCAGTACTGGCAATTAGTAACTCTGCAACTTTCACGTATCCCCTGCCACATATTGCACCGATTAAATCTCCCGGAACATATTCCTTGCCACTATTAATCGCTGCCTCAGTTGCCCTAGAAAATTTCACGATTGAAAGCAATGAACTGCGCCGATATGCGATTACGAAATTGTCGCAGATAGCGGGTCTTCAGATAGTTGCGCCAGATGCTCGCGCGCTCCCCCACATCTTCTCCTGCGTTATTTCAGGAGTAGCTGGCGAACATCTTGTCCGCGAACTTAGTCACCGCGGGGTCGATATCGATTCTGGCTCTGCATGTTCACCTGAGGATCTGCAACCAAGCCATGTACTCGCAGCGATGAGGTATGAGACGCAGGGACATCTGCGCCTCACTCTGCACGCTGGCACTTCGGAGAATGAGATTGACTCTTTAGCGCAATCGATTACAGAGGTAGTTACTCAACTACGCAGGTAGATGTACTGCTATTTCTGCAGCTGCATCCGCACCATATGCATGTGCAAAACGCTCTACGAACTCACTCTGGGTGAATCGATACTCCTGAGTGCCGGTTGTCTCAATCACGTAGGTAGCAATCATCGAGCCCAACTGAGCGCAGCGCTCGAGCGATAGACCCCACGCGAGTCCAGCAACGAAGCCAGAGCGGAATGAATCGCCGACTCCGGTTGGATCGATCTTTGCTTTTTCTTGTGCGCAACCAACTTTAATAAATGTGCCATCAACACTTTCAATCCGCGCACCATCTGATCCCAGAGTCACGATGCGGTACTTCACGCGTTCCAGAATTTCATGATCACTCCAACCAGTCTTCTGAATTGCCAACGCTAATTCGTATTCATTCATAAATAGATAGGTCGCTCCAGAGATCAAAGTCTTGATCTCCTCGCCACTCATGCGCGCCATCTGTTGAGAAGGATCTGCGGCGACTGCTACCCCCGAAGCAAGCGCTACTTCGGTATGGCGCAACATCGCTTCTGGGTCATCGGGTGAAACCACGATCAGATCGAGTTTTCCGACCTTATCCATAATCGGTTGAAGTTCGATATTGCGAGCCTCTGACATCGCTCCGGGAAAGAAGGAGGCAATCTGATTGAGCTCAGTATCGGTAGTAACTGTGAAATGTGCGGTGTGCTGCGATGTAGAGACAAGTGCATGCGATGTATCGACCCCGTGACGGGAAAGCCAAGCATCGTAATCAGCGAAATCTTTACCGACAGCGGCGATCAGAATTGGATTCAGCCCCAAAACTCCAAGACCAAATGCGATATTGGCCGCACATCCGCCACGTCGGACATCGAGCCCATCTACTAGGAATGAGAGAGAAACTTTCTCGAGGGAACCGGCGACGAGTGAATCGGTGAACTTTCCGGGGAAAGTCATAATGTGATCGAGACCAACTGAACCAGCTACACCAATTTTCATAGCTGGAATCTAACTACAGCAGGGGCTATTTAACAGTTATTAGTTAAATGAATCGCCGCATGCACAAGAACCCTGTGCATTTGGATTATCGATTGTAAAGCCTTGCTTTTCGATGGTATCTACGAAATCGATTGAGGCACCCATGAGGTATGGATCGCTCATCTTGTCTACAACAACTTTGACGGTACCGAACTCGCGAGTGACATCGCCATCTTGATTGCGATCATCGAAGTAGAGCTGGTAGCGAAGACCTGAACAGCCACCTGGCTGCACTGCAACACGGAGGTAGAGATCATCGCGACCTTCTTGTGCAAGAAGGGCAGAAACCTTGGCGGCTGCGACATCGGTCAAAGTGATGCCAGTTGTAATCTCGACTGGAGTTGTAGTTGTTTCAGTAGTCATGAGCGAAAGAATACCCGCGACCGGTTGCTCTGGCGAACCCAAACACGTCACTCTTATCGGCTATTAGTATGAGCACATGTCGATAAGCCTCAGCGAACTGCTGATTCTGGGCCAAGGCTCAGATCTGGCATCTGAGCGCGGTGTCTCATGCGCCGGAGACCTTCCTCCTGCAAGTGACCCGCAGCTAGTAGAGCGCGCCATCGCTGCGCGAGCAGCACTTGGTTCTCGCGCTCTCATTTTGGGCCATCACTATCAACGCGATGAGGTAATTCAATTCGCAGATATCACTGGTGATTCATTTAAGTTGGCGCAATCTGCAGCCGCGCAGAGCGATGCAGAATTTATCTTCTTCTGCGGCGTGCACTTCATGGCCGAGAGCGCAGACATTCTCACTTCGGCTAAACAACGAGTGATTCTTCCTGATCTAGCCGCCGGATGTTCGATGGCCGATATGGCAACTGCGAATCAAGTGAATCAATGTTGGAAAGAGTTAGAGCGAATCGGCGTTGCATCGCGCACCGTTCCTGTTACCTATATGAATTCATCTGCGGCCATTAAGAGCTTTACCGGCGAACATGGCGGCACAATCTGTACCTCATCTAATGCACAGAAGAGTTTGGAGTGGGCCTTCAGTAAGGCGGAGAAAGTTCTCTTTCTTCCAGACCAACATCTTGGTCGAAATACTGCCGTCCTATCTCTTGGGTTATCAATTGATGATTGTGTGTTGTGGAATCCCTGGAAGCCAATGGGTGGCTTAACTGAAGAAGAGATTAAGGGCGCCAAGATGATTCTGTGGCGCGGACATTGTTCCGTTCACGGCCGCTTCACTCGCGAAACAGTTGATGAAGTTCGCTCTCGCATTCCTGGTGTGCAAGTAATCGTGCATCCCGAGTGCCAACATGAGGTTGTACTTGCAGCCGATGTTGTCGGCAGCACTGAGAAAATTATCCAGACTGTGACCGCATCGGCGCCAGGAAGTAAATGGGCGATTGGTACTGAACTCAACCTGGTATCTCGCCTCGCCCAGAACAACCCTGATAAGGAAGTCGTATTCCTTGATAAGACTGTCTGTTACTGCTCGACCATGAATCGCATCGATCTGCCACACCTAGTCTGGGCGATGGAGTCAATCGTCGCCGGCCATATCGTCAATGAAATCAAGGTCGATGAGCGCGTTGCGAAATATTCGAAGTTAGCGCTCGAGCAGATGCTCGCTCTATAGTTCGCCACATGTCTGAATCAACCGAAAGCAAAAAAGGCCGCCCAACCCCAAAACGTAAAGAGGCGCAGGCGGCGCGTAAAGTTTCTTCAATCGCTCCGGCTTCAACCAAGGCCGAGAAAGCTCGCGCCAAGGAAGCTGCGAAGAGTGCACGAATTGCGCAACGTGCGGCCTATCTGCGCGGCGATGAGAGCGCGCTCCCCCTTCGCGATAAGGGACCGGTCAAGAAGTACGTACGTAACTATGTTGATTCGCGACGTTCTATCGGTGAATATTTCTTGCCCGTTATCTTTGTAGTTCTCTTCTTGACGTTGATCCCATCAAAAATTTTCCAGTTAGGCAGTATCGCTGTGATGTACACAGTGCTCTTAGTTTCTGTAGTCGACGGCTTTCTTCTTACTCGCAAACTCAAGCGAGAAGTGAGCGCCAAATTCCCGGGAGCAGAGCTCAAGGGAATCGGTATGTATGGCTGGCTGCGCTCAACTCAGATGCGCAGAATGCGCACACCTAAACCTTCGATCAAAGCTGGCGATTCCTTCTAAAGGATTTAAGCGCGCGGGTTTGGGCTCTCGTTCTTCTTTGGATCACGCTCTGGAAGTCTTCCCAACGCACTATCAATCGCCGTCATGACATCGGCTGAGAGTTTCACTCCTGACGCCTTTACATTCTCCTTTACCTGCGCAGGTTTAGTGGCGCCCATGATTGCAGAAGAGACATTGCTATTTTGAAGAACCCAGGCAAGTGCCAGTTGCGACATGGATAGATCCAGTCCTTCGGCAATTGGTCTCAATTTCTGTACAGCAGTTAATACTTCTTCTGACATCCAGCGCGAAATGAAGTTTGCCCCGCTCTTCTTGTCGGTGGCGCGAGAGCCAGCCGGAGCCTTCTTTCCAGGTAGATATTTTCCAGAGAGTATTCCCTGCGCCATTGGTGACCAGACGATTTGGCCGATTCCTTCTTTGCGCGAAAGAGGAACAACTTCAGCTTCAATCACGCGCCAGAGCGCGGAATATTGTGGCTGACTTGAGACAAAGCGGTTATAGCCACGTGCATCTTGAATCTTCAGCGCATCAGAAATCTGCTTGGCATTCCATTCGGAGAATCCGATATAGCTGACTTTGCCCTGGCGAATCAGATCATCAAAGGCGCTGAGTGTTTCTTCGAGAGGAGTTTCAAAATCAAAGCGATGTGCTTGATAGAGATCAATGTGGTCGGTATTGAGTCGCTTGAGAGATGCGTGACACGATTCCATGATGTGTTTGCGCGATAGGCCACGATCATTCTTGCCCGTGCCGGTTGGGAAATAGACCTTTGTGAAGAGTTCATACGATTCGCGACGAACGCCTTTGAGAGCTTTGGCGAGAACTACTTCAGCCTTGGTGCCGGCGTAGACATCTGCAGTGTCAAAGGTGGTGATTCCTTGATTGAGAGCTTCGCGGACACATTTGACTGCCGCTTCTGTCTCTACTTGGGAGCCATGAGTGATCCAGTTTCCGTAAGAAATTTCAGAGACATACATTCCGGCATTGCCAAGGCGTCTATATTCCATATCCGAACCTTATGGCGCGCGTGGTGAGTTGCCAACACCTAACTGCTGTGGTTTCCTACGCAAACAACTTCATAGATATCTCTGTAGGGGAAGTTCGGTGCAAATCCGACGCTGACCCGCAACCGTAAGACGGACCACAAATGTGAGCTGTTCAAGTCGGATTACCTACATTGATATGTGCACTTGACCAACACCCGCCGAGGTTTGCGGGGTGTAGTCCAAAGGTATTTGGCGCATTTGGCCGACCGCTCGCGAGCTACCCCTGTGAGACTCTTCTTTTTAGGAGTTCCCACAATGAAAATGCAATACAAGAAGATCGCGGTTGCACTTCTTCTTATCTCAACTCAGATCATCACAGCTCCCGCATCACATGCTGCAACTAAGGGCTATCGCTATTGGGGTTACTTCCAAGCAGCGCCTGGCAGCACACATTGGAAAGCTGCGATGACTGGCCCAACCGTAGATATCGCAGATGGCGCTGTCGAAGGTTGGTCATTTGTATTTAGCAGCGATGACGTTCCATCGGTTGCGCCCATGACAAAACCAAGTTTTGCTTCGATTTGTGGCTCGACGAAAGCCGATCCGGATACAAAACGGATCGCTCTTGTTATTGAATTTGGCAGTCCGGTATATGCACCCAAAGGTGAAAAAGTTCAGAAGCCAATCGTGCAATGTGTAACGACTGCAAAGAGTTCACAAGGTATTGATGTGCTCGGCCAGGTCGTCAAGGTGCGGTCTGCTAGCTCGGGATTGATTTGTGGTCTCAATGGATATCCAAAGAAGGAATGTGGCGTAGAGATTCCAACGCCAGCTGCACTTCTCAAGAAATAGACAGATGAGAAAGTCACTACATCCACTCACATTATGGATCGCCGCGATTTTCCTAGCAATTGGGGTGGTCGCACTTGATAGCGCCTACATCGCAATTGCGATTGTGGGTGTAGTGGCTCTCTTCGTCTTTATTCGACGCGACGGTTCGCCGTGGAATATGAGCTTTCCGCTCTCCTTACGAATCGGAGCCACCATTCTGGCAATTCGCACAGTGGTAGGTGTTCTGATTGGAGTTCCCATCCCCGGACGAACCCTCTTTACGATTCCTATCCTGCATCTGCCATCGTGGATGCCCGGGATTCGTATCGGCGGCGCAGTTACTCTCGAAAGATTGTCATCATCGCTGCACGAGGGCATCATCATCGCCACGCTGATTGCTCTCTTCGGAGCGGCAACATCACTGACTAGCCCGCACAAATTATTGCGCGTTACACCGTCATTTATCTATGAAATTGGAATCACCTTAGTTATTGCAACCTCTCTCTTTCCGCAGTTAGCGACGGGTGTTCGCAGAATCCGCACCGCACAAAGGTTACGTGGCATAGAAAAGGTCAAACTCGGTTCAATAGCTCTGCCACTACTTGAAGAGGCGCTAGCGCGTTCTTTGCAATTGGCAGCTTCTATGGATTCTCGCGGCTACGGCGTCAGTCGTAAACGTTCTCGCTATCGTCCACAACAATGGTTGGCGCGAGATAGCGCATTCATTCTTCTTACGGGGTTACTAACTCTGGTCATGGTGGCGCAATGATTACCTTCTCAAATGTATCGCTTCTCTATCCGCACTCGACAAAGACCATTCTGGAAGATCTCTCCTTCGAGATTGAAGAAGGTGAAATGGTCTTGGTTATGGGCGAGACTGGATCCGGTAAATCATCGCTCTTGCGACTTATTAATGGATTAGTCCCGCATCACACTGGCGGAATATTGGCCGGAGATATCTCAGTTGATGGAATCTCGACTCGAACCGTAAAACCAGGGGCGCTGGCACATCTAGTCGGCATCGTGGGTCAGAATCCGCTCAACGGTTTTGTCACAGATATCGTTGAAGAAGAGCTCGCCTTCACTATGGAATCACTCAATGTTGCGCCTGAAGTCATGCGTAAGAGAGTGGAAGAAGTCCTCGACATCCTCGGACTCACTGCAATTCGTAGCCGTTCCATTGCAACGCTCAGCGGTGGTGAACAACAACGCGTTGCTATCGGTACAGCGCTGGTCATGCACCCCAAAGTCTTAGTCCTCGATGAACCTACTAGCGCACTCGACCCGATCGCGGCTGAAGAAGTTCTCTCTGTGCTTCACAGGTTGGTGCACGACTTAAGCGTTACCGTCATCATCGCCGAACATAGACTCGAACGAGTCATTCAATTTGTCGATCGCATTATCTATATCCAAGGAAATGGCGAGACTGCAATTGGTCCCGCTGAAGAGATTTTGCAGAAGGCCGATCTTGTTCCGCCGATCATTAAACTCGCCCGCGCCCTTCATCTCAATGACATTAAGACCAGCGTCAGAGATGTGCGCCGCCAGACTGAAGATATCCGCTCACGCGATTTTCCAAATGTTGCCTCAAGTACGCACGCAGTAACTCCTGCCATCATTGTCTCCGATATTTCACACTCATATGGCGCGAAACGGGCGCTGCATAATGCGAGCACCACGATCGGCCATGGAGAAATTGTTGCCATCATGGGCAGAAACGGCGCTGGAAAGAGCACACTTCTACATTCCATAGTCGGCTTGCATTTACCTGACTCGGGATCAATTACTGTCAATGGTCGCAATCCGGTAACTTTGAAAGGTCGCCAGCGACGTCACGCGATTGGATATGTTCCTCAAGAACCAAGTGATCTGCTCTTTGCGCAGAGCGTTGGTGAAGAGTGCGCACAGGCAGATAGCGACAACCAATTAAATTCTGGATCCACCTGGGCGCTGCTCAATACCTTGGTGCCGAACATAGCGCTGCACACTCATCCCAATGATCTCTCTGAAGGTCAAAGGTTGGCGCTGGTGCTCAGCATTGTCTTGGCGGCTAATCCAGAAGTACTTGTCCTCGACGAACCGACACGTGGGTTGGATTACCGAGCTAAGAATCTCTTTACGCTGGCCTTAAAAGAATATGCAACTCAATCTAATCGACCAGTGCTCCTTGCAACACATGATGTGGAACTTGTCGCAGAGCTAGCAGATCGCGTCCTCTTCTTAGCTGAAGGAGAGATCGTGGCCGATGGCACAACTCTCGATGTACTTCTCTCCTCCCCTGCATTTGCTCCGCAAGTTGCGAAGATCATGTCGCCCAAACCGTGGCTCACGGTTTCAGATGTTGTTACTGCGATGGGTAATAGCGAATGAAAACTTCACGCATCTTTACCTTCCGTGGTGCATCCGCAGTAACTCTCTTTGCCACCAGTGCCGTGAGCGCTCTTGGATTTATCTGGCCATTCTTACTTAAGCACAAGCAAGGTCACCCACAGTGGATATTTCTGATCGCAGTTCCGTGTGCGCTGCTTCTGCTCTTCATCAACGTCAGTAACCACGAACTCGATGCAAAATCTGTTGCACTCCTAGCCGTGCTTTCTGCTCTGATTGCCGCCCTTCGTCCTATGGGAACTGGTGCAGTAGGAATCGAACCCATGTGGTTCATCCTGATTCTGGCAGCGCGGGTATTCGGTCCTTCCTTTGGATTTCTTTTAGGAACCCTCTCCATGGTGCTCTCTGCATCTATTACAGGTGGATTTGGTCCATGGTTGGCCTATCAATCTTTTGCTGCAGGATGGGTTGGTCTCGGTGTTGCCTTGATTCCCAAGCGATTGATTGGAAGAGCAGAACTTTTCGCTCTTGCACTCTATGGAATTATCGCCGCAGAGTTCTTTGGCATTGCGATGGATCTGCAATTCTGGCCCTGGGCCTTGGGCGCAGATTCACAACTTTCGTATGAAGCGGGAGTGCCCCTTGCTACCAACTTCGCCCATTTCTTTAGCTATCACTTCTTATCTGCAATGGCATGGGATATTCCCCGAGCAATATTTACAACAACTCTTATATTTCTTACGGGAAAACCTGTGCTTCATACCTTGCGCCGCGCATATACCAAGGCGGCCTTTCTGAATCCGATTGAATTTATCGAACGTGCGAAGGAACAAGCGGTAGCGAAGTAATCGTTGCTGAAGATTGTCTGCCGCGGACATCGATAATCACGGTGTCGCCTTCGTTAAAACTCGGCTCGACGAGTGCAAGGGCAATTCCAACTTTCAGCGTCGGAGAAAACGTTCCGCTTGTCACAATGCCAATCTGATTTCCAGCGTTATCCAAAACCGACATTCCCGCGCGTGGAATAGCTCGGTCGTTTGATTTCATCGCCCGAAGAGACCGCACCAGACCTGCTTCTCGTTGATCGCGTAGAACAACGGAACCGCGGAAGGATTCCTTCTTCCAACCGATTGCCCATCCGGCGCTGGCTTGGACTGGCGTTATTTCCAACGAAAGTTCGTGGCCATGTAGCGGATAGCCCATCTCAGTACGCAATGTATCGCGCGCTCCGAGTCCGCAGATAAGTCCTGCAAATGGCTGCATTGCAAGAACTAGCGCATCCCAAACGACTGCCGCATCGTCCCATCGGGGAACAATTTCATACCCGTGTTCGCCGGTGTATCCCGTGCGACAGAGAATGACATCACATCCAGCTATGGCAACGTGGGCGAATGCCATGTAATCCATCGTCGGATCTATCCCAAAACTCTTAATGACCTTCTGTGCATCAGGTCCCTGCAGAGCAAGAACTGCAAATTCTTCGTGAAGATTTTCTACGGTAATGCCTGAAGGAAGATTTTCATTGAGAACGCGAACGACATCAGTTGTATTAGAGGCGTTTGGAATTAAGAAGAAATCTGAAGCTGAGTTTCGATATGCAATGAGGTCATCAACAACGCCACCGTCTGGGTTACAGAGAAGTGTGTATTGCGCCTTTCCATCAGAGATGCGATTGAGATCATTGGTGAACATGTGATTGAGAAAATCGAGCGCTCCATCACCTTTAACGCTGGCCTTACCGAGATGTGAGACGTCGAAGAGTCCGACTCGCTCACGTACAGCGGTATGTTCGGCGAGAACGCCAGAGCCTGGATATTCGATAGGCATCAACCAGCCACCGAAATCAGCCATCTTCGCCTCAAGGGTGAGATGCTTTTGATGTAAAGGTGAGTTTTTCACAGCCACAACTTACACTTACGCTTCGCTAGTACCGAGTACGAGTCGAGCTCACATCTAAGGAGTCGCAATGACCACCATCCGCCTTTCGGACGGAATCGTTAAGGATGACGTCATCGTCGTCGGTCTGGCTTTCAAGCATGGCAAAACCACCAAAATTTCTGCGCCATCCCTGCAGATTGAATCAGGTGATTTAGCTCTTGATACCAAAGTGTTGCTGCAAGCGCTGGTAGACCTAGGTGCCACCGGTAAAGCAGATGAAGTAATCAAAGTTCCCAATCTGAGTACTCGCCTGGTGGTCGCCACTGGCCTCGGTAAATCAGCTACAACCTATGACAATGAAACTCTGCGTCGCGCCGCGGGAGCTGCATCTCGCGCGCTAGCCGGAAATAGCAATGCAACTTTCGCCCTTCCAACTAAGAGCATCTCGGCCCTCAGAGCAATCGCAGAAGGCGCCACCCTTGGTGCCTACAACTTTGATCAATTTAGAGGATCCACGAAATCAGCCCAGAAGGCGCCGCTCAAGACTGTAACTATTCATTCCGATTTAGCGTCACAAGCAGATGCAAAGAGAGCAATCGCTACAGCAGAGATTGTCGGTACATATACAAATCTGGTGCGCGATCTAATTAATACTCCCCCAAGCCACCTGACTCCAGAGACTTTCTGCAAAGCAATCAACGATGCCGTCAAGAAAGCTGGTGGAGCAGCAGCAGGTCTCAAAGTTTCAGTAATGACAGATGCCCAACTGAAATCAAAGGGCTATGGCGGAATCATTGGAGTGGGCCAAGGCTCGGTAAACCCACCACGTTTGCTCAATATTTCTTATACTCCAAAAGGTGCGAAGAGTAAGAAGAAATATGCCTTCGTTGGTAAGGGAATCACTTTCGATTCTGGTGGTCTCGCGCTCAAGCCAGCTAAAGGCATGGAGGCGATGAAATCAGATATGAGCGGAGCTGCTGCCGTCTGTGCAGCAACGATTGCTATATCTCAATTGAAATTACCTGTTGCGATTGAGGCGTGGGCACCGCTTGCCGAAAATATGATCAGCGATACCGCTACACGTCCTAGTGATGTCATCACTATCTATGGTGGCAAGACCGTTGAAGTTCTTAACCCCGATGCAGAAGGTCGGTTAATTCTGGCTGATGCTTTGGTAAAAGCGCAGGAGACAAAGAATCTAGATGGCATCATCGATGTCGCAACTCTGACTGGCGCACAAGTTGTCGCACTCGGTACTCGCACCAGCGCCGTCATGACAAATAATCCAGAATTTTCATCTCACTTTATCGATGTGACAAAAGAGACCGGCGAAGCATTCTGGCCGATGCCACTTCCTATTGAGTTACGTGCATCACTCGATTCACCAGTTGCAGATCTCGCCAATATTGGAGAGCGCATGGGTGGAATGCTCGTTGCTGGCTTATTCCTCAAAGATTTCGTTGCAGATGAACTGCCATGGCTACATCTTGATATTGCCGGGCCTGCCTATAACGAGAGCCAGCCCCATGGCTATACCCCGGTTGGTGGCACTGGGGTGGCGCTTCGCTCACTCGTTCAACTCGCAATCTCTGAGAGCGAATAGCCCGCTCTTTCGGGTTATGCATCTTGCTATCTAGGCTGGCAAGATAGGCCCGTTGAGCTTCAGCTAGTAGATGGCTTCAGACGAGGGAGTGTGTTGGTGGCAAATTTTGATCTCGTAGTTCTTGGTGGTGGAAGCGGCGGATACGCAGCAGCGCTACGCGCTTCGCAACTTGGTCTCACAGTTGCTCTCATTGAGAAAGATAAGGTCGGCGGTACCTGCCTCCACCGCGGATGTATCCCAACTAAGGCCTTGCTTCACGCCGGTGAAGTTGCAGATAGTGCACGCGAATCAGAACAATTCGGCGTAAAAGCCACCTTCAACTCGATCGATATGAATGGTGTCAACTCTTATAAGGATGGCGTTATCGCCGGTCTACATAAAGGGTTGCAAGGCCTGGTCAAGTCTCGTGGGATTACCTATGTCGAAGGCATCGGACGCCTGATCTCAAATAACACTGTTGAGGTAAATGGCGAGCAATACGTCGGAAAGAACATCGTTCTCGCCACAGGTTCGTATGCTCGCACTCTCCCTGGTTTAGATATTGATGGCAAGCAAGTCATTACTTCAGATCAAGGTACTCAGATGGATTACGTTCCCAAGAGCGTCATCGTTCTTGGTGGCGGCGTTATCGGTTGCGAATTTGCTTCAGTCTGGAAATCTTTCGGATCAGAGGTCACCATCATTGAAGGACTTCCACATCTCATTGCTTTGGAGGATGAATCCTCAAGTAAGTTGCTCGAACGCGCATATCGCAAGCGTGGAATTAATTTCGAACTAGGAGTTCGCTTTAAATCTCATCGCGTTGATAAGAAGGGCGTCACCGTTACTTTGGAAGATGGCCGCGAATTCACAGCTGATGTACTACTGGTCTCAGTAGGTCGTGGTCCTGTCACTGATGGCATTGGCTATCAAGAAGTCGGAATTGCAATGGATCGCGGTTACATCACGGTCGATGACCACTGCCGCACAAATATCCCTGGAATCTTTGCAGTCGGAGACATCATTCCGACTCTGCAGCTTGCTCACGTGGGCTTCCAAGAAGGAATTCTCGTCGCCGAAACAATTGCCGGATTAAACCCACGTCCAATTAACTACGACGGTGTTCCACGTGTTACCTATTCAGAGCCAGAAGTTGCATCCATGGGTCTGACAACAAAGGTAGCAAAAGAGCGTGGCTACGATGTTGTCGAAGTTGATTACAACCTTGCTGGAAATGGTAAAGCGCAGATTCTCAAGACTGCCGGTTCCATCAAACTCGTAGCCCAGAAGAATGGACCAGTTCTTGGCATCCATATGGTTGGCTCACGTGTTGGCGAATTAGTCTCTGAAGCGCAATTAATCTTTAACTGGGAGGCTGCGGCAGATGATGTTGCACCTCTTATCCATGCACACCCAACACTGTCAGAGGCCATGGGCGAAGCTCATATGGCACTTGCAGGCAAACCACTTCACTCACACGGTTAAGTAAGAGGAGAAAAAAGTTATGACATTCTCAGTAACGATGCCCGCTCTTGGTGAGAGCGTAAGTGAAGGAACAGTGACTCGTTGGCTCAAGAACGAAGGCGACATGGTCGCTGTTGATGAACCACTCCTCGAAGTTTCGACAGATAAAGTCGATACCGAAATTCCATCTCCTGTTGCCGGAGTTCTCTCCAAGATTGTGGTTGGCGTAGATCAGACCGTTGCAGTTGGCGCCGAACTTGCAGTGATTGCAACTGACTCTGCGGCTGCAACACCGGCTCCGGTTATTCAGACACCGGCTCCTATCGCTGAAGCTCCGGCTCCTGTCACCGTTGCTCCAACTCCTCCACCTGCTGCACCAGTTTCTGCACCTGCACCAACTGCACCAACCGGTGGTGGAACTGTTATCACCATGCCGGCGCTCGGTGAATCTGTGAGTGAAGGAACTGTTACACGTTGGCTCAAGAACGTCGGAGATTCAATCGCGGTAGATGAAGCGCTACTAGAAGTTTCTACAGATAAAGTTGATACCGAAATCCCATCTCCAGTTGCCGGAACACTTCTTGCAATTGATGTTGCAGTCGACACCACCGTCCCTGTTGGTGCGCGCCTTGGTTTGATTGGAACTTCAGGTGCCGCTGCTACCCCGGCACCACCAGCAACACCTGCACCAGTCGTCTCCGAGCCAATTGCTCAGGTCCCGGCGGCACAGCTTCCTCCTCAAGTTTCTACTCCAGTAGTAGTGCCTACACCTGCACCAGCTACTCCAATCTCACAACCACAGGATGCATATGTGACTCCGATTGTTCGCAAACTTGCCAACGATCTAGGAGTAAATCTTGCGACTGTTCGTGGAACAGGTATCGGTGGACGTATTCGCAAGGAAGATATTGAAGCGATGTCCAAGCCATCACCTAGCAGCGCTCTGACAGGAGTTTCTCCTCAAGTCGCCACTGCGGCAAATGCATCTGCGCAACCTGCAACTCCTCGTCCAGCGGCTCCTGCAACATCGCCACTTCGCGGTACAACAGTGACCATGTCACGTCTTCGCAAAGTTATCGCTGCACGCATGGTTGAATCGCTACAAGTTTCTGCACAACTTACGACAGTGATTGAAGTAGATGTGACAAAGATTGCGCGTCTTCGCGATCGCTCCAAGCCAACTTTCGAAGCGCGTGAAGGTGTAAAACTCTCCTTCCTTCCATTCTTTGCAGTCGCTGTATGCGAAGCGTTGAAGCAGCACCCGGTACTTAACTCATCTGTAGAAGGTGACCAGATTATTTATCACGGTGCAGAACACCTTGGTATCGCCGTCGATACTGAGCGCGGGCTCTTGGTTCCAGTAATCCACAATGCCGGCGATCTCAATATGGGTGGAGTCGCTCGCAAGATTGCAGATCTTGCAGCACGCACTCGAGATAACAAGGTAACTCCCGACGAACTCGGTGGTGGAACATTTACTCTCACCAATACTGGTTCTCGTGGAGCGCTCTTCGATACTCCGATTATTAATCAACCACAGGTTGCAATTCTTGGACTTGGTGCTGTCGTAAAGCGTCCTATGGTCGTTAAGGGTGAAGATGGTGGCGAGACAATTGCAATTCGCTCCATGGTCTATCTCGGCCTTTCCTACGATCATCGCGTCGTCGATGGTGCAGATGCAGCACGTTTCTTGGTCACTCTCAAAGAGCGCCTTGAAGGTGGAGCATTCGAATCTGATTTGGGTCTCTAACTTCGATGTCAGTTCCACAACGCATCGCAATTACAGGTGCATCAGGGCTCATCGGTGCAGCGCTCGTTGGCCATCTCAAGAGTGAAGGCCATACCGTCCAGCGCTTTGTGCGTCGTCCCGTTGTGGCACCTGATGAAATTCAGTGGGATCCCAAGACAGGTTATGTAGATATTGAAGCTCTTCGTGGCGTCGATGCCATCATCCACTTAGCTGGCGTCGGTGTTGGAGATAAGCGCTGGAGTAAGAAGTACAAAGCTGAAATTCTTAACTCACGCCTATTGGGTACAACTGCGATAGCCCATGCAGTCAATGAGGTAAAGCCCCAAGTATTTATCTCAGCCAGTGCAATTGGTTGGTATGGCGAATCAGGTAATCGTGCTGTGGTCGAAAGTGATCGCGTCGGCGATGATTTCCTTGCCGCGGTCTGTCGCGAATGGGAAGCTGCTGCAGATCTTGCAACCGGAACCCGCGTTGTAAAGATCCGTACCGGACTTGTACTAGATCCCACCGGAGGTGCACTGGGAAGAATGCTTCCGCTCTTTCGCTTAGGACTCGGTGGCAAATTAGGAAATGGCAAGCAGTGGTGGTCATGGATCACCTTGCATGATCAAATTCGCGCAATTACCTTCTTGCTAGAAAACAATATCTCTGGACCAGTAAATCTGACTTCACCAAATCCGGTAACAAACCAAGAGTTCACATCTGCACTCGCGCGAGCGATGCACCGTCCCGCGCTATTTCCTGCACCAGCTATCGCTCTGAAGATTGCCCTAGGCGGATTCTCGAGTGAGATTTTGGGAAGTAAGAAAGTAACACCACAAGCGCTGACCGATGCCGGTTTTATCTGGGATTACCCGCACATC
>Ga0194037_1001701_pt1 | contig 15446 bp, 17 predicted proteins | sample JunL306m_MetaG_FD_148653 | JGI IMG/M metagenome (GOLD analysis project Ga0194037, IMG submission 148653) | Anoxic zone freshwater microbial communities from boreal shield lake in IISD Experimental Lakes Area, Ontario, Canada - Jun2016-L304-6m | ecosystem: Environmental > Aquatic > Freshwater >...
CCGACCATGGTTTTTGCAAGATTAATCCGTTGAACCCCATCGAGACCACCAGACCGGGAGTATATATCAGCGGCGCGTTTCAGGGCCCCATCGATATCCCGGAATCGGTGATCGGCGCCGGCGCCGCCGACGCTCTCTGCTGTCAGCTCCTCTCCTACCGGCGGGGCGACCTCTCCCGTGAGCGGGTCTATCCGCCGGAAAAGGATGTCGCGGAAGAAGAAGTCAGGATCGGGGTGGTCACCTGCCTCTGCGGCGCCAACATCGGTCGGGTGATTGATACCCCTTCCGTCGCCGACTACGCCGCCACCCTGCCCAACGTCGTCTACTCCGAAGAAAACATTTTCGCCTGTTCCACGGAAAACGCCCAGTTGATCGCGAACGCCATCGTGGAGCACAATCTCAACCGCGTGGTGCTGGCGGCATGTACGCCGCGGACGCACGAGCCGCTCTTCCGGGATACCTGCCGCGAGGCAGGACTCAACCAATATTTCTTTGAATTCGCGAATATCCGGGAACACTGCTCCTGGGTTCACTCCAAGGACAAGGAAGGGGCGACCCAGAAGGCCAAGGAGATTATTCGGATGTCGGTGGCCCGGGCCGCCTATCTGGAACCGCTCCAGGAGTTGCAACTCCCGGTGAACAAGACGGCTCTGGTGGTCGGCGGCGGGGTGGCCGGGATGACCGGCGCCCTGAGCATGGCCAATCTCGGTTTCGAGGTCTATCTGCTTGAAAAAAGCTCCGATCTGGGGGGGATGGCCCGTCGGATTCATTTCACCCTGGACGGGGTAGACGTGCGCCCCTATCTTGAGGATCTGGTCCGCAAGGTCTACCGGCATCCCCGGATTCATGTCTCCACCGACGCCGTGATCACCGATGTCGCCGGCTATGTGGGCAATTTCATAACGAACGTCACGGCCGAGGGGCGATCCCGGCAAATCAAGCATGGCGCGGCCATCATCGCCACCGGCGCCGACGCCTACCAGCCGACGGAATATCTCCATGGAGAGCATGAACGGGTAGTTACGCTGCTGGAGCTGGAAGAGCGGCTCTCCCGACGGGACGAAGCAACCGTCAATGCCCAGAGCGTCGTCATGATCCAGTGCGTGGGGTGCCGCACGGCTGAGAGAAATTATTGCAGCCGCGTCTGTTGCAGCCAGGCCATCAAGAACGCCCTGAAGCTGAAGGAGCTTAACCCCCTGATCGATATCACGATCATCTTCCGGGACATGAGGACCTACGGGCTCAAGGAGGATTATTACCGGGAGGCGTCTTCCAAGGATATCAAATTCATCCGCTATCTGCCGACCGACCCGCCGGTGGTGGAGGCTGCAATTCTGGAGAGCGGTCAAACGGGTCTGAAAATCACGGTAACCGATCTGGTACTGGGGCGGAAGCTGGAGCTGGAGGCGGAGATTCTGGCGCTGGCGGCGGCCATTGTTCCGTCGCCGTCAAGCCAGGAAATGGCCAAACTGTTCAAGGTTGCCCTGAACCCCGATGGGTTCTTCCAGGAAGCCCACGTCAAACTGCGGCCGGTGGATTTTGCCGCCGACGGGATTTTCCTCTGCGGGCTCGCCCACTATCCAAAACATCTCTCGGAGACGATTAGTCAGGCGTACGGCGCCGCCGGCCGGGCGATCAATCTTCTCACCCGTGATACCATCACCGCCTCCGGCGCTATCTGCGACGTGACCGAGCACGACTGCGTCTCGTGCGGCGCCTGCATCACCGCGTGTACCTACGGCGCGATCGAGTTTCACGAGACCCCCAAGGGGAAAAAGGCCACGGTCAATCCGATCCTCTGCAAGGGTGACGGTCTCTGCAACGCCAAGTGTCCGACCCAGGCGATCAAGCTGAAGCATTACACCGATGACGAGATTTTTGCCCAGATTGACGCCTCCGGCCCGGCGCGGATGGCGGCGTAAGCGGCTCACCACGGAGATAACAAATTGACGCCTGCGAAAGCAATGGGAGTATGATTATTGAAAAAGATCACATAGTTGAAGCAGTACGAAAAGCAGGCGAGAATCTGGCGAGGGAAGCTAGTTACGATGTGCATACCTTTTTCAAACTGTTGAGAGAGCAAGAAAAAAACCACAATGTTCGTTTGGTTTCCGCGTTCTGTGGGGACGGAGTAGGACAACTGCTTGAGAGGTCGAGTTGTAGTTGGGTGCGCACGGGTTTTCGTGCGCACGGTTAATCTGTGCGCACCCTACAACTATGGGCAATTTCAAGGTTTTCTCGTCAGCCAATATGATGGATGTCGCTTCTGGTGCATTACCGCCAGAATTATTATTTCAACAGGATCGGCTCTATAAATCAGAGAATACGGGAAACGATGTACAAGCCGACGTCGAATGTTGTTACGAACTATCGGCCAGCGCTCAGGTGAAGCGGAGATATCTTTTAATGCCAGTTCGATTTTATCAAGAAAATCGTTCCCAAGCCCCGGCGCCTGCAATTCATAATATCTTGCGGCATCATACATTTCCTGTTCCGCCGGTAATAGCAGCCGTGGCTTTGTTCTCATAATTTTTCCCGCATTTCGGCAATTGCGTCGAATGCGTCACGTGATGAGATGGTTCCTGTTTTATACGCCTGATAACGACGTTCGGCTTCGTCAAGCCAGAGACGCTCATTTTCCTGTTCCTCGATATCATCGAGGCTGGCCAGAAGGTGTTGCACCAGCAGAGCCCGTTGTGCAACCGGGAGCGTCAATGCTTCAGCCTCAACTGTTTTCATATCTGTCAACATGTTGTACCTCAGCTTTTTGATGAGTAAAATCAATGCAATCCCTGGCAGCATTGTATCAATCATATTCTATTTTGAAAAGCGTCAAACAAACCACTGTCAAACAAACCACGGCGCCGAGAATCTCGGCCGGGAAAGGAGACAACAGATGAGCACCGGACTTGACTACAACTGTTATTCTACAGTAGGCGCCTTGATTTTCTCGTCTACTCTCCCGAGGAAATTGAACAATGGAAGGATGTCCGCACTCACGTAATCTCACATGCGCTCAAGGATGGCAAGCTGCTCTATGAGCGCAATTGACCAGGCAAGGGGGGGCGCTCATCTCGGCGATTTGTAGAGATCGTCGTGATCAAGGATGCGGAGGAGCAGGATTTCGGCTGACCAATCAGGATTACCGGCTGGAAGATAACCACCGGGGTCAAGAGAGAGCCGGTAGCGTCCGTCAACCCGTGCGGACCACGCGGACGAGTCGTTGATGATCCGTTCCAGATGGAGTCCGGGGTGGAGTGGGTCGGCTTCCAGCAAGGCAAGTGACTTGGTAATCTTTTTCCACAGTACTTTGTTTGAGCGAAACTGCTTCAGGTACTTGAGAAAGAGTTTAGTCGGTGTCAATCGCGGCATCGACCATCTCCTTCCGTAACCAGTCGGGCATTTGCTCGACACCGCTCTGCCGAGCTTCGCCAAGTTTGGCCAGCCCCTCAACGGACAGGCGAATCGTAGGGTATACCGCGACAGGAGAAAGCGATAGATTGCCTCCTTCAAGGATAGTCAAATCAAGAAAAGTGCCCGGTGTCAGCCCAAGATCTTTGCGCACGGCGGAGGGGAGACTGATGCTGCCCCGTTTATCGATGCTTACCAACATGGTGAACCTCCGAATGAGCTATACAGTCAGATTATGCAATATACGTTTTGCGACAATTTGTCAATTTGTAGATACTACCACAGCGCCGAGGATCTCGGCCGGGAAAGGAGACAACAGATGAGCAACGGACTTGACTACAAACCAAGGATAATCGGTTTCCTCTGCACGTGGTGAGCATACGCCGCGGCGGACCTGGCTGGAGTTTCCAGACTGCAATATAGCACTGAAACAAAGATTATCCGGGTAATGTGTTCCGGCAGGGTCGACATGGCATTCGTGCTGCGCGCCTTTGCCAATGGCGCCGATGGGGTGTTTATCGGCGGCTGCTGGCTGGGTGAATGCCATTATGTCACCGAAGGGAATTACGATGCCTTGAGCATGATGCATCTCTCCAAAAAAGTATTGGAACAGGTCGGCATTAATCCCCAACGGTTGCGACTCGAATGGATTGCCGGTTCCGAAGGGATGCGCTACGCAGAGGTGATGAACGATTTTGGCAGGAAACTGAAGGAGATGGGGCCTATCGGCATTGCCGAAGGGATCGACGCCGCCACCTTGAAACTCAAATTCGAGGCGGTTACCAAGATTCTCCCCTTTCTCAAACTGGTCGAACGGGAGCGGCTCCGGGTCCGCTTCAAGACCGAGGCGGAATACGAGGCGTTCTACAACAGCGACCAGGTGGCGGAGGTCATCCGCGATATCATCGCCGACAAGCTGGCGATAAGCCAGATCACCACGCTCCTGGGAAGAAATCCCCTTACAACACGGGAGATATCGGAGACGTTACAACTGGCGCCGGCGGTCGTGTCGAGATATCTCAACAGTACGGCGCGGCTGGGGCTGGTGAGGTACGATTCAGGCGAGAAGCAGTATGCTCTTGTCTGAGAATGGAGAATGGAAAAGGGACCATGGATAACGAATCGATAGATCGGATCATTGATAAACATAACCGCGAAGCAGGGTCGCTGATACAGATTTTGCTTGATATCCAGAGTGATTATCATTGGCTCCCCAAGGAAGCCTTGGACCGGGTCAGTGAACGACTCAAGGTGCCAATGAGCAAGATTCGGCACATCACCACGTTTTATAAATCCTTCAGCCTGGTCCCCCGCGGACGGCATGAGGTTCACGTCTGCATGGGGACGGCCTGTCATGTCCGGGGAGCACAGCGGATCCTTGACTCGGTCCAGGATCAGATCGGCATCAATCCCGGTGAAACGGACGTCGATCTGAAGTTCAGCCTGGAAACGGTCAACTGTCTCGGCTGCTGCGCCCTGGGGCCGGTCATGGTGGTTGACGGCGAGTATCACGGCAATATCGCGCCGTCCCGGGTTGAAGCGACGCTGAAAAACTACGAGTAAAGGAAGAGTATGTCACGGATACATTCATCCGCCGAACTGGACGCGTTACGGCAGAATCTTCTGTCGACCCGAGATCCCGCCAAACCCTGCATTACCCTCTGCTCCGGTTCCGCCTGTCAGGCGACCCATTGCCGGGAGGTTGCGGCGGCCCTTGAGCAAGAGATGGAGCAACAGGGGCTGACGGATCAGGTCCATTTCAGGAAAACCGGTTGTCACGGTTTTTGCGAAAAAGGCCCAATCCTGATCATCTACCCGGAGGGAATCTGTTATCTCCAGGTAAAGCCGGAAGACATCCCCGAAATAATCTCTCACTCCCTGCTGGAGAAAAAGATTGTCGAACGTCTGGTCTATGTTGATCCGAATACCGGAGACAAGGTAACCCACGAGGCGGACATCCCCTTTTACAAAAATCAGCAACGGCTCGTGCTGGGCGCCAATACCAGGATCGATCCGAAAAGTCTGGAAGACTATCTGGCCGTGGGAGGTTACCGCGCCTTGACCAAAGCGCTCTTCGAGATGACGCCGGAACAGGTTGTTGGGGAGGTGAAAGCGGCCGGCCTGCGCGGGCGCGGCGGTGGGGGGTTCCCGGCCGGCCTGAAGTGGGAAGCGGCCCGTAACGCTCCGGGCGATATAAAATATGTCATCGTCAACTGCGACGAAGGGGACCCTGGGGCGTACATGGACCGCTCGCTCATGGAAGGAAACCCGTTCAGCGTCCTTGAAGGGCTGCTGATCGGCGCCTACGCCATCGGCGCTCATGAGGGATACATCTACGTGCGTCAGGAATACCCCCTGGCGGTGGAGAATGTCACTTCCGCCATCAGCACGGCGGAGGAGTTCGGTCTCTTGGGCAAAGACATCCTCGGCTCCGGGTATGATTTCATCATCAAGGTGCATAAGGGGGCCGGCGCGTTTGTCTGTGGAGAGGAGACCGCGCTCATCCACTCCCTGGAGGGGAAGGTCGGGGAGCCTAAAGCGAGACCCCCCTATCCGGCGGTACGGGGACTCTGGGATAGACCGACCAATATCAACAACGTGGAGACCTGGGCCAATGTCCCGCTGATCATCAATAACGGCGCCGCCGCCTTTACCGCCATCGGCACCGAGGGGAGCAAGGGGACCAAGATATTTTCCCTGGTCGGCAAGGTGAACAACACCGGTCTCGTGGAGGTCCCCATGGGGGTGACCTTGCGGGATATCGTCTACAAGGTGGGCGGCGGCATTCCGGGGGACAAGAAGTTCAAGGCGGTGCAGACCGGAGGCCCGGCGGGGGGCTGCATGCCGGAGTCATTGCTGGATATGGCGGTCGATTTTGATCAGCTCACCAAGGCCGGCTCGATGATGGGGTCCGGCGGGATGATCGTCCTGGATGAAGAGACCTGCATGGTCGATTTTGCCAGATACTTTCTGGGATTTTTGGCGGATGAATCGTGCGGCAAATGCGTTCCCTGCCGTGAAGGTATCAAGCAGATGCTGAAAATTCTGACCGGCATTACCAAGGGGAAGGGGAAACCGGGAGACGTTGAACTACTAGAGGAACTCTCCGAGGTCGCCAACAACGCCGCGCTCTGCGCCTTGGGCAAGGGGGCTCCCAACCCGGTGCTGAGTACGATCCGTCACTTCCGGGATGAGTATGACGCCCACATAACCCACGGCAAATGCCCGGCGCTCTCCTGCAAAGAGTTGATCTCATTCTATATTGTTCCCGAAAAATGTCAGGCGTGCATGAGTTGTCGTAAGCAATGCCCCGCCGAGGCGATTGACGGCGGCAAGAACCTGGTACATGTCATCCTCCAGGAGAAATGCACCAAGTGCGGCTCCTGTCTGGACGCCTGTCCCGCCCGGTTCGGCGCGGTAAAGAAAATTTCCGGCGAGCCGATTCCGGCGCCTCTCCCCGAAGAGGCGAGAACCGTAGTCAGAAAGAGCAAATCATTATGAGTGAACTCCAGGTGCAGATAGACGGCAAGGAAGTTACGGCAACGGCGGGCGCGACCATTCTGGACGCGGCTCGAAGCGTGGGGATAGCTATTCCCACGCTCTGTCACCACAAACAGTTGGAACCCTACGGTGGGTGCCGCGTCTGCACGGTGGAAGTGGACAGTCGCGGCAGGACCAGCGTGGTTGCGGCCTGTATCTATCCGGTGGAACCGGGGCTGGTGGTCCGGACCAGAACCAGGAAGTTGGAGCGGATCAGGAAATCGGTCGTGGAGATGATGCTGGCCCACGCCCCGGACTCCGAACCGTTGCTGGAACTGGCGCGTGAGTATGGCGCGGACCGGGACCGCTTTGACAAAGAAGCGTCATTCTGCATCCATTGCGGCCTCTGTGTCCGCTACTGCGCAGAGGTCAAGAAAAAGCACGCCCTCGGCTTCATCGACCGGGGGGCGAGGAAAGAGATAAACTTCGTTCCGGAGATTGCGACCAAAGAGTGCTGGGAGTGCAAGGAATGTTTTCCCCTCTGCCCGACCTCCGCGCTCCAGGCGGCGTTTGTGTTGTCCAAGGCGCTGGCGTCGGTTGAGAGCTAAGGTTTTAGGCGCTTACGACAACAAACTGGTGAGTCCGTGGATATTCGGAGACAACTATGGGACCATTGGCGTTAAAATTAGAAGATAGGTTTACCTACGGCGACTATCTGACGTGGGACGACGACGAGCGGTGGGAATTGATTGATGGTGTTGCCTATAACATGTCTCCTGCGCCACGACCTATTCACCAACGAGTTCTCGCAGATATTATCCGCCAATTCACCACGTTTTTTCTGGGGAAATCGTGCCAAGTTTATCCCGCGCCATTCGATGTGCGCTTGCCGGAAACCGATGAAGATGATGATCAGATTGTAACGGTGGTACAGCCGGATTTGTCTGTAATCTGTGATTCACATAAAGTGGATGATGCCGGGTGCAAGGGAGCGCCAGATCTAATTGTTGAAATTCTCTCCCCTGGAACGGCGGGCCGGGATTTGAAAATAAAGTTTCTGTGCTACGAGAAAGCCGGCGTACGTGAATACTGGATAGTTGACCCAATTGAAAAAACGGTGCAAGTGTATAGTCTTGGCGGAAATGGGACGTATGGACGCCCGGCTGTTTATGTTGAAACCGACCTGCCTCACGTCGGGATTTTTCCTGATTTGATTATTGACTTGGCTCAAGTTTTTGGTGGTGTCCCCATTCTATTGACATAGAGGACGCAACCACGGCACGTCAAGAAAAGCCTGACTGCTACTTGTCTTCCAGCATCCGCTCGGCAAGAGCCATCTTGTCGATGGCCTGCTCTTCGGTGACCAACACCCTCTGGCAGGCCGGGCAGGCCGGCAGCTCCACGGCAAAGGTTTCATCCAGATACGCCAGCTTGACGGTCGCCGCCACCAGGGGGAGTTGACAGGCTGCGCAGATCCAGTCTGTCTCCGCCGACTCCTTTTTTGCCGGCATGTTGAAACCATGCAGAATCCGCATCCGATGTGAGTAGGCGTTGTGAATCCGGTACCCTCCCGCTTCCGGTTCATACTCCACCCAATAGGTTACCGCCGCCGGAGCAAAGCCGGCAACCCGGCGACCCGAAACGGTGTGAAGGTGAAACTGTATTCCGCTCTCGGCGCACGCAAGCGCCGCCTGAACGTCTTCATCCTGAATTCCCCGCTCCTCCAACCGCTCCCGGAGCGGGGAATCTATCCGCAACCGTAACCAGTTCATGAATTCACTACGAGATGTACGCCGCGAGGGCAATGGTCAGCAGCATGGTCTCCGCGGAATCCGACCGGGAGGTCAAAACCACCGGCGCCTTGGCCCCCATGATGGCCGTGGCGATTCTCTGGCCGGTGTAATAGACCAGACATTTGCGCAACGGATTCGCCGCCAACAGGTTCGGCATCATGAGAATATCGGCGTGCCCCGCGACCTCGCCCCCTACTTTCTTGTACTCCGCCGCAGCCGCCGAGATGGCGTTGTCAAAAGCAAAGGGGCCATCCACGAGACAACCGGTGATCTGTCCACGATCAGCCATTTTGCTCAGAGCCGCCGCTTCGATGGTGTCCGGCATGGCGGGATTGACCACCTCCACGGCTGAAATTATCGCTACTTTGGGGAGTGGATTGCCGAGCTTGTGGGACAACGTGACCGCGTTTTCAATAATCTGTTTTTTCTCGTCCAGGGTCGGCTGGACGTTGATGGCGCAATCGGTAAGGAACCGGAACCCCCCCCCAGCCGGCTCAACGATTTTTTCGTAGATGGTAATCTCGCTGATGACCTTGTTGTCATTCAAACCTTTCTGTTTGTCGAGAATCGCCTTCATAAAGGTCGCCGTCGGCAGATTTCCTTTCATGATGGCATGAGCGCTCCCTACCACCACCAGTTTGACCGCTTCCTCGGCCGCTTCCTTCTGATCCGTGATATTGATGATGGTAACGCAATGGGAGTCGAACCCGGCGGCGGCGCACATGTTTTTAATTATTTCTTCATTGCCGACCAGGATAAATTCGGCAATGTTTTCTATTGTTGCCTGCTTGACCAGCTCGATGACGGTTGTTCCCTCGGGAGCAACAATCGCAATCTTTTTCTTCGGACGTTCCTGTACCGCTGCCAGCAGTTGATCGAAATTCTGAACCATTCACAGCCCTCCTCTCAGTAGGTGGTAAGTTGTTCCTCGCCGTTGAAGTAGCGCATGGCCCCGGCGGCCAGCGCGGCCATTTCGTTCTCGCCCGGATCGAGCAGCACGGGGGCGATGAAGGATATTTTATTGGTCAAGCTCTCGACCAATCTCCGCGAGTAGGCCAGACTGCCGGTAAGCGCAATGGCGTCAACCTTCCCCTCCAGCACGGCGGCGCGGGCGCCGATCTCTTTGGCGACCTGATAGGCCATCGCCTCGAACACTTCCGCCGCGACAGTATCCCCCGAGTTGATCCGCTTTTCTACCTCCAGACCGCTGGTTGTCCCCAAATACGCCACCAGTCCGCCCCCCCCCTGCACAAGTCGTAATACCTGCTCCCGTGAATAGTTCTCGCTGAAACAGAGCTTTACCAGGTCTCCCGCCGGCAGGGTCCCGGCGTGTTCGGGCGAAAAGGGACCATCGCCGTCCAGGGCGTTATTCACATCCACGACCTTGCCTCGTTGGTGCGCCCCCACTGAAATTCCCCCGCCAAGGTGAGCGACGATCAAGTTGACCTCATCGTAATGCCTCCCCAGTGAGGATCGACGGTGAGCGCGGGAATGCCATATTCCTTGCCCAGATTATAGGCGACAATGCCGCCGCACATGTTGGGATGCCGGCCGAATTTTCCACTTTTCATGTCATCGATCATGGCGGGGCAGATAGCGTAGACGCCGCCCGGGATAGGCTTCATGTTGCCTCCCCTGCTGGCGATACCGTCAAACTGATCCATGGTCGGACCGTTTCGCGCCAAGACGCCGAGAATGGTCTCTTTCCGGACATCATACTGATCGATAATCGATGTGAATTTTTGTAACTCTTCGGGAGAGTGAGATTATTTCCCCGGCATCAGGCTTTCGATCAACTCCTCGGTCCACGGGGCGCCCTTGGCCAGACCTTGTCGAAGTTTGACGAAATCGATCTCCCGACCGGTCTCCTTGGTCCCTTCGTTGAAGGCGCGGAAGCCGGTGCGGGCTTCGTTCATCATGTTGAGCGCCAGCCAGTCGCGTGAGTTTTCCTTATTGAGGTTCCAGGCTTGCAGTTTCGGCTTGCGCAGCTCGGCAAGACTCTTGGTCATGCACTCCGGAAACGTTTCCAACAACTTGGCGCAGAGCTGCTCAACCTTTTCATCCAGCAGGCTGAGATCAATCTCCCCGGCCTTGATGAGGGCCAGCCCATCCTTGAAGGAGGCGCCGGTCTTGAACTCGCCATGGATCACTCGGCCGTATTCATCCAGATACCGGTCGGTGACGACCGTCGGGTTGGCGACGAATTTTCCATTGACCTTGAGTGCCGGAACCACATCGGCGACGATGCCGAGCCGGGCGGCCTTGTGGGCGGAGAACGGCTCGCAAAGGGTGCCGGAGACCATGGCCTGTTCGCAGCCGATCATGACGGGAAGAAAGTCGGTGGCGCCGCCGATGGCGGCCGAGCCGTGCTTGGGACCGGCCTGGCCGAAGTTGGCAAGATCGTGGGTGATACTGAAGTCGGCCGCCATACCGATCTCCTGACCGCCGCCGATCCGCATCCCGTTCACCCGGCAGACCACCGGCTTGTCACAGCCGAGGATGGCGGAGACCATGTCGTTGAAAAGCCGCATGTACTGCCGGTATTCCTGCGGATTGCCGGCGTAGTACTCGGCGTACTCCTTGGTGTTGCCGCCGGTGCAGAACGCCTTGTCGCCAACGCCGGTAAAGACCACGGCGTTGACCTCCCGATCAACGGAGGCGCGGCGAAAGGCAAGAATGGCGGCCTTGACCATGTCCGTCGTATAGGAGTTGTACTGTTTGGGATTATTGAAGATAATCCAGGCGTTATAGAGCCCTTCCGCCACTGATCCGTCACGGCGCCCGGCCGGACGCTTTTCATAGCGGACCATGCCGTCGCACAGGCTCTCAACATCACTGTTGACAAGGTTGTGGTCAATCAAGTGTTTGGGTGCGGTTCTCGCGATAATCTCATCTGTTACGGACATGCTCTTTCCTCCCTGGTTATCTCTGTTTGTGGTCATCGATGGACGTATGAATTGATGTATACCGGTATACACGCATAGTGGTACCACAATACCGGTTTAGCTGTCAAACAATTTCGCAATCAAGCCGTTCAGGATGGCTGTAGACGACGAAGGCGCCGCCGCGGAGATAGCCGATGAGTGTGATTCCCTGCTGTTCGGCCAGCCGCACAGCCATGTCGGTGGGGGAAGTTCGAGTGGCGATGACCGCGATCCCGAGATGGGCGGACTTGGCCACCATCTCGCTGGAGACCCTGCCGGACGTTACCAGGGTCCGGCCGGTCAGATCAACCACCTTAAGGAGCGACTCCCCGGCCAGACGGTCCACCGTGTTGTGGCGTCCCAGGTCCTCGGCGTAGAAAAGAATCTTCCCCTCGTCCCCCACAGCGGCTGAATGGATACCGCCGTGCGTCCGATACTGTTCCGCCCGTCGCGCCAGTTCCGCCATGAGCGAAAACAGGTGAGCCGGCATGATGGTCATTTTTTCGGGAAAGGAGGCTCCGGCCGGCATGTCATCGCCGGGGAGTCTGAAGGTTATCCCCGTGCCGCAGCCGCTGGTCAATACCGGTTTCAACTTTTCCGGAATCTCCCCTCTCACCCGCACGTTCACGCTGCTCAAGTCTTTACAGACGCTGAGCATCTCGATATCGGCGACGCTCCAGACAAAGCCGTTCACCCGAAGGAAACCCGCAACGAGAAACCGGAGTTCATGGGGAGAGGCTATCAGGGTGGCCAATTCCCGACCGTTCACGACAAGGCGAAGCGGAAACTCGCTGACGACCGCCGCTTCTTCCGCCGAGAGCTTGCCTTTCCGGTAGGAGTAGATGGTTTTTGTCATTGGTTGTACCGCCGACCTGAGTGTCGTATACATTTTGCTGCAAATTGGTACCATAATACCGCTTTATTTGTCAAGGATTTTAGCGAATACTTGTCTTCCCACCGCCCTAAGTGGTATATAGGTTGACAGGGAGAGAAACCATGCGCGATTCATCGTCCGATTCATACTGGGGCGGTATCATCAAATCGATGGGGCTGGTGTTCGGGGATATCGGGACCAGCCCCATTTATACGCTCACCGTCATCATCAGCCTCACCAAGCCCAGTCAGGAGAGCATCTACGGAATCATCTCCCTCATCGTCTGGACTCTGGTGATCCTGGTCAACGTGGAGTACGCCTGGCTGGCCATGGGACTGGGACGCAAGGGGGAGGGGGGGACCATTGTCCTCAAGGAGATTCTGTCCCGACTCCTGAAACCGGGGCGCCAGCTCGCCTTTGTCGGCGTCCTCTCCTTTCTCGGTGTGTCGCTCCTCCTTGGTGACGGGGTCATCACCCCGGCCATCTCCATCCTCTCCGCCGTCGAGGGGTTGGAGCTTATCCCCAGCCTGGCCCATACCCCGCAAGCGGTTCTGATTCTGATCGCGGCGGTGATCGCCGTGGTACTCTTCGTTTTTCAGAACAAGGGGACCGACAAGGTGGCCAATGCCTTCGGCCCCCTCATGCTCATCTGGTTCATGGCGTTGACCCTGTCGGGAGCCATCTCCATCTGCTCTCATCTTGAAATTCTGAAGTCGATCAGCCCCTGGTACGCCGTCAAATTTCTTGCCCATAACGGCCTGGCGGGCTTCCTCGTCCTCTCCGAGGTCATCCTCTGCGCCACCGGAGGCGAGGCGCTTTACGCGGACATGGGGCATCTGGGACGCAAGCCGATCATCCGGGCTTGGCACTATGTCTTCGCGGCCCTGGTCATCAACTATCTGGGCCAGGGCGCCTTCATCGTAAACAACCCCAAGGCGACCAACATTCTTTTCGGGATGGTTCAGGGTGAGGCGCCAATCCTCTACATCCCATTCCTCATCCTGACGATCATCGCCACGGTAATAGCCTCCCAGGCCCTCATCAGCGGAGTCTTTTCCATCGTCTACCAGGGGATTACCACCCGGATCATGCCGCTCATGCGGGTTGATTACACCTCCAGTCACTTGAAATCACAGATTTACATCGGATCGGTGAACTGGTTGCTGCTGATTCTCGTCATATTCATCATGCTGGTTTTCAAGAAGTCCGAAAATCTGGCCGCGGCCTACGGATTGGCGGTCACCGGCACCATGACCATTACGGGGATCATGATGGTGATGATCTTTGCCCGGACGCAAAAGAAGTGGAAAGTCCCCATTGCCCTCTTTGTGACCCTGGCGGATCTGGCCTTTCTTGTCGCGAATCTCAACAAACTTCCTCACGGCGGATACTGGTCGCTGATCCTGGCGGGAATCCCTCTGGTGACCATCTTCATCTGGACCAAGGGACAGCGGGCGCTCTACAAGGCGCTCCGGCCGCTTGACCTGGAGACATTTTTGATGAGCTATGAGCAGATTTTCGCCAAGGGGAAGAACATTCCCGGAACGGGGCTTTTCTTCACCCGTGACGCGACGGTGATCCCACCCTACGTGATCCATTGCATCATCCGGAGCAACATCATTTACGAGAGGAACATTTTTATCTCAATCGTCCGGACCGACGAACCTTTTGGAGTCTTTACCTGCCTGCATCCAGGCATGGGGCCGGGACTGGACGCCTTTGAGATCCGCGCCGGCTACATGGAGGTGCTTGAAATTGAGAGGCTCCTCAAGGAGAACGGCATCATTGAAAAGGTTATTTTTTACGGTATTGAAGAGATTGCAACCGGCAACCCGTTCTGGCGGATTTTTTCCGTCATCAAACGGCTCACCCCCAACTTCGTCCAGTTTAACAACCTCCCCTCCAGCAAGCTTCAAGGGGTCGTGACGAGGGTGGAGATGTAGGGAAAATCAACTCCCCGGATTCCGCCCCTGGATGGTTTTTTGTACCATGAGGAGAAAAAGTTCTTCCAAGCCGGACTGCACGGCTGGTGATTCGATGATCCCGAAGGCCCGGGCAATGGCCTCGAAGGTTGCCAGCCCATGGGGGTGAGGCTCCCGGCGGATTCCCCACCTGGTCCGTGGCCCCTCGGGGAGCCGGACCAGCGCCGCGTGGTCCAGTCCGGGGAGCCGTTTCCACATTCGGGCCGCCTGTGACCATGTTCCGTCGGGCACCACCAGGGTGACCGGCCGGGGATCACTCGCCAGCAAATTTTTGTCGAGTACGGGCGCCGTATCGCCCGGATAGAGGAAGAGCGTCCTCCGTTCGGGGTTTTGGAGATCGCTGAAGTCGAGGATTCGGTCCCGCAGCCCCTGGACACGCAGTTCACTATTGGGGAGCGCGATCAGCGCCAAGGGGCCGGTGGCGGTGGTCTTGTTGAGTTCGCGATAGTGCATGACGAGGACCAGGCGGGTGGGAAGATCGTAGACCGGAATCGACGGGCAGAGGCAGAGATCCTCCCGCATCCGGCATCGCTGACAGCGTTCACTCCGCTTTGTCCTGAATCCCATGGCGTATCCTCTTGCGGTCAGGTTGGGGGGAGTCGGGCCAGGAAGACCGCGTGACGATAGCCGCCCCGACCGGGGCGCTCCACCGTCACCGCGAAGCCGACGCTCCGCAGGCGTTTGACAAATGCCTCGTCATACTGTTCTCCCCAGACGGCAAGCACCCCGCGCGGCTTGAGAGCGGCCCGAGTGTTTTCAATGGCCCGGAGACCATAGAGCGGGTCTTCATGGCGCCTTGTCCCTGCATGGGGTCCCCGGTACAGGTCAAGGATGATGGCGTCAAACCGCGAGTCGCCGCCGGCTGTGGCGCCGGCGCGGATCAGGCGGGCGACATCGCTGATCGTCACAACCACGCGGGGATCGGCTGCCGCGCCTCCCGTAAGCGCGGCCAAGGGGCCGCGACACCACTGCGCCACGACCG
>Ga0194037_1001703_pt1 | contig 15438 bp, 12 predicted proteins | sample JunL306m_MetaG_FD_148653 | JGI IMG/M metagenome (GOLD analysis project Ga0194037, IMG submission 148653) | Anoxic zone freshwater microbial communities from boreal shield lake in IISD Experimental Lakes Area, Ontario, Canada - Jun2016-L304-6m | ecosystem: Environmental > Aquatic > Freshwater >...
GTATTGCATACGCCCTTATAAAATAAGCTCTATAACATTGGACTTTCGATGTTGGGCGTATGCAATACGCCCCTACGGTGTTTTTTATCGTTTCCACGCCGATAAGAAACTTGTGTAGATACCTATGCCTTTTTTGAAGGGGGGAGAGCAAAGCGATTCACACGCTCACCGCCACTGGCCACAGTTAAGGAATATTTGAACTTATTGTAGGCCGGAATAAGGCCACCCAAGCGCAGCGCGTGGTGGCGTTTCCGGCACAGTAGTCATTCCGATGCCGGAAACGCTTTTCTCACTTACACTCGAAAAGTCTTATTCCGGCCTACAAAAGCTTAACTGTGGGCAGTGACTCTCCGCATGGGAACGATGAACTTCAGGAACCTGAAAACGATGGGATACAACTAAATCCAGCACTATCCTTATCGGTATAATAAGTCTTTCAATTGCGTAGATACCTATGCTGTATAAGAGTACACATGAATTAGCATTATAATTCATATAGAGCCTTGTTTTTATAAACTGCTGAATAACTGCTTAACATCAGTTATTATTCTGCAATGCAAAATAACAATAAATAGCATAAACTATCTTTCAATTTGAACTAGTGCATAAACACTAGCTCTTAAAAAACTCGCCTTAATCATATCCATCTTGCATATACCATCAACAGAAATAACGGAGTTGCTCACATGTTAAAACTTAGCTTTCCTAGCATTGTCCTAATTATTTTCACCTGCTGCCTAAGTACACCCATTTTTGCTGCTGACGATGCTAGTTTACATCAAGTATTTCAAGCCGCTGAAGCAGGTAACTTTAAAGAAGCCCAGTCTATGATGGATAATGTGCTTAAAAACCACCCCAATAGCGCTAAGGCGCATTTTGTCGAAGCCGAACTACTGGCTAAACAAGGCTTAAATCATCAAGCTAGTGCTGAACTTAGCAAAGCCGAACAACTAGAGCCTGCATTAACGTTTGCTAAACCAGAAGCGCTACAAAGTCTTAGAAGTCGTATTGGAGGTGCTGCACCTAGTGCCCCACAACCCACTATTGTTCAACAATCAGCACCCTCTATAACTATGCCTAATAACTGGTTAATGCCGGTACTTTTATTCGTAGGCTTAGGCGTTTTAATCTTATTTGTCATGGCATTGTTTCGTCGCAATACACAATCGCTACCTTCTAACAATTATGCTGGCCGAGCACCTACTCCAAACTATGGACCTGCTGGCAATCCAGGCATGGGCTCTGCAGGTATGGGTTCAGCCATGGGACAACCCACTGCTGGTGGCATGGGCTCTGGCTTGATGGGTAATTTAGCTACAGGGGCAGCACTAGGAGCAGGCGTAGTCGCCGGCGAAGCCTTAATGCATCACCTTATAGATGGTGATCACAACAATCCTGCTCCCCAAAATCAACAACCTGAGCACTCACCATGGAGCTCACCAGACAACGCCCCAAGTAACGACAACAGCAACAATTATGATATGGGCGGCAATGACTTTGGCGTTCAAGATTCGTCATCTTGGGATGATGACAGTAGTAGCGGTGATGATGACAATTGGGGCTAAAAAGCAATTTTATCAAATACTCTAAAAGCCTAAACCTTTAATTATAGTAAAAGACCTATCTGCCACTATCGCTGCAGATAGGTCGACATCACAATCTAACGAAAGACTATGCCAATCTGTTACCCTGCCACAAGCTTCTGGTACTGATAAAAAAGTTGAGGGGTGCAGAGGGTTAATGACACAAGCATTAAGTCCTAAAGATATTCCATGACCTGTAGCTTTTACAAAAGCTTCCTTTTTGGTCCAAAAAACATAAAAAGCCCGTGTTTGATGAGACTCAGGCAGTTGATTCCAATAACCCTGCTCTTCTTTAGCAAAGCATTTATTCACTAAGCCGGCTATATTAACTCGCTGCTTAATCACTTCAATATCAACGCCTAATTGAACCTGATTAGCTATAGCAAAAAGTACATGATTTCCCGCATGCGACAAATTAAAACTTAGCTCAGGATAATGCTCTAAATAAGGCTTGCCTTGCTCTGTCCTGCTGATAACAATCTGCTCTGGCGACTCATTAAGCCACTGCCCTAGCAAGATTCTTAAGCGCCCATGTATTTCCACATAACGATGCTGCAACAACGGCTGTTTAAGTCTTGATGCCTGAGCTAATTCATGCTTATCAAGCACATGCCAGTAGTGTTGATCATGTCGCGAATCTGAGCTAATTTTAGCCTGCCAAACACTGACTTCAATAGTATCCAACAATCGCCCTACCCTCGCCGCGTTTATCACTAGCCGCAGACAACACCTTCGTTGCCTTAGTTAGTTGCACCGCTTGCATATCTCCATAAACATAAGGAGTTGGCTTTAGTTGATGCCCCATTGCAGTCAGTCCAATTAATTCGGCATCAGAAAAGGCAGATTGCTCATATTCAATAACATCCGGCATAAACTGATGATGAAAGCGAGGTACTTGCACCCATGATTCAGGTCCATTACCTTTTGCAAAATCCAAAAGCCCAAGCAACACCATCGAAATAATACGACTGCCTCCTGGCGTACCTAATACAGCGACACGATGTTCATCTTCAAGAAAGGTTGGCGTCATGCTCGACAACATACGTTTACCGGGTTCAATAGCATTAGCACTACCACCGATCAAACCATAACCATTCATCGCACCTGACAGGCTAACAAAATCATCCATTTCATCATTCAATAACACGCCCGTGCCTTTTGCGACAAACGCAGAACCAAACGACATATTGATACTGAGTGTCGCTGCCACTCTATTTCCTTGCTCATCAATAATTGAAAAATGCGTGGTGTTATTACCTTCAGGTTGTGGCTTTATTTCACCTGACAATAACTCACTTGGCATAGCTTTATCGATACGCAGACTACTTCGTAAACCTGCGGCATAATCTTCATTCAATAAACGATTTACAGGAATATTGATGAAGTCAGTATCCCCTAAATACAAGGATCGATCGTGATAAGCACGACGTAATGCCTCAGTAATTAGATGCTTGCGAGTCAGTTCATCACTATGCTGCAAATCATAGCCTGACAATATATTTAAAGCTTCTATCAAGACGATACCACCTGAAGAAGACGGCGAGGAACTTGTGATTTTTATACCGTGGTAAACACCTTTAATAGGCTCTCTTTCTATCACTTGATAAACAGCAAGATCTTCTTTAGTCCAAATCCCTCCTGCTTGTTGCACACTGCTGACTAATTTATCTGCGGTTGCACCACTATAAAAGCCATCTCTACCAGATTCTGCTAAGCGCTCTAAAGTTTGCGCTAGATCAGCTTGTCTTAATATCGAATATAGCTCTGGAGGTTGACCCTTTGTTAAAAATATCGCCGCACTATCTGGGTAAGTATTTAGCACTTCGGCTCTAGCTGTTAACAATTTCAAATAGCGCTCGCTAATAGCAAAGCCCGTTTTTGCATAACGAATGGCCGGTGCTAAAGTCTCCGCCAAAGGTAATTGGCCATAATGTTCAGCAATATGAACTAAAGCAGCAGGTAAACCAGGTATAGCCGCAGCTAATGCGCCATCGATTGATAATTTAGCTATGACGTGACGATCTTTATCTAAAAACATGTCCTTATGAGCTGCTAATGGGGCTTTTTCACGACCATCTATCATGGTTTCAAAACCATCTTTTTGCCGATGCAATAACCAATATCCGCCACCACCTAAACCAGAACCATTAGGTTCTAGCACTGCCAAAGCAGCACTTACAGCGACTGCTGCATCGTAGACATTGCCGCCCTTTGCTAAGACCTCAAAACCAGCAGCAGTCGCTAAAGGATGTGCACTAGCTATCGCAGCTGAATGGGAGTCCGCATAAAGCCTCGATCCACTAGAAATAGTGATTAATAACAAGATCACAGACAATTTCTTAAACATACTATTTACCAGTGGTAGTTTTATGGATTATTCAACCAACTCCGCAAGAACTTATTAGAGCATTAATATCATCAACAAATAAATACGACTAATAGCTTAAAAACTCTTGTACTTGTTTGATAAATAACTGAGGCTGCTGCACATGTAACCAATGTCCAGCCTTATCTATCACCGACAAAATAGCATCTGGAAACACAGATTTGACATCCTGTTCTTTTACAAAAGCAGACTCTGAACCCGCCAGAAACAGGCATGATTTTGTGTAGGGCTTTAGTGACTGAGTGTCAGGAAAGCCAATAATAGCAGGCGCACTTTGTTGAAAGATATCAAGATCAATCCGCCAATGATAACAACCAGCCTTAAGTACAATATTTTGTAACAAGAACTGCCGATAACTTAATTCGGGAATATCTTCAGCTAACAATAACTCGGCTTGTTTCCGATTATTGATTTCAGGTAACGGCAAGGCCTTTAACGCGGCAATCAATTTATTAAAACAATGACTATACGTAACAGGAGCAATATCAGCCACTATCAACTTATTGACCCGCACAGGATGATTCAGCGCAAACCACATGGCCACTTTACCGCCCATGCTATGCCCCAATAAACTCGCCGTATTCAAGCTTTTATCATCCATAAACCGCAACACATCTGCCGACATGCTGACATAATCCATCTGAGGGTTCTGTGGCGAACTGCCATGATTTCTCATATCTAAGACATAAACATGATAATCAACAGCCAGCTTTTCTGCTACTTGCCGCCAATTTCGCGAAGAAGCAAAAAAGCCATGCAAAATAAGCAAAGGTGGGCGACTAGCTTCGCCCAACTCTTCAAAGGCTAAAGCAACTGTTTCCATTATAAAAAGACAGCAAACAATAGCCCCATAATGCCACCCAAAACGCCACCCCAAACCACTAGCCAGCCTAGGTGTTCATGAATGATGGCTTGAACCATTTCTTTAACCAACTGCGGTGTTAATTCACTCAAGCGTTTATCGATGACTGTTTCAATTTTATCAACAATATCTAAACCAATTTTATTGGCATTTAAGCCTTCTTTAAGCGCCGACTTAAAACGATCAGACTCAATCATATCCACTAAAGTGACTTTCATCTTTTCGGTAAAAGGTTCTTTTAATGGCACTAGCGCTTCTTCACCACCCATCATCATCAACATGCCACCAAAGGAAGAATTCATGATTGAAAACACTAGGCTTTCATAAATCTTGTCATAATCAACTGCATTTAAGAAAGGTTCTAAATTTAAAACTTTGCTACCTTGTTGCTCTTCTGTTTCAATAAACTGTTGAATATTATTGGCTGTAAAAAACTGCTCCATCATCAGTTTCTTGATAGAGTACTTAAACTCTTCAAAACGCTCAGGTATTACACCTGAACCATAGCAATAGGGTACTTTTTCAAACAACATATGTATTGCTAACCAATTAGTTATCGCACCTGATAGTGCAAAAAAACCAATAGACTTTATAAGCCCTGATAAAACGGGACTAATAAAACCCAAAACAATAATCGCAAAAGCAATAGCATTAGTAACAACAGATTTATTCAAAGGTTGATTCATGGTGTTTTTATTCAAAATATCGAGAGTGTACCTACAAGCATTACTGCCTAGGCCTTGGGGTTGGTTTAGAAAGATAAATTGCCAATGACATCATTGAAAGTCTTCGACAAAAAGACAACCTTATGATACTTAAAGCACTACGTCAACCCTAACAACTAAGTTTTTGTTAGGTGCATAAGCGCCGAAGACTGTGAAAGTATTCATTAATTTATGAATGTACTTTAATACCTCAGTAATTGCCCACAGTTAAGGGTAAAAAAAAGTGTTTCAGTTGTAGGGGCGACAGATTCGCCCTGTATCTTGGAACATCGGATTACTGGGCGAATCTGCCTCCCCTACAAATGCTTAACTTTGAGCAGTGAAGGTTGGGGTGAGATAGTATTCAGGGCAAATGATAGCGTTTTTGATGATTATGAAAAATACTTTCACAGTCTCGCCGGCGCTTATGCACCCTACAGAGCTTTGTTTAATCCTTGTTTTGATAACTATGCTCAAAGAAACAGGTGTTAGATAATTACTGTCCAGATGACAGTTTAGTAAGGCTACAAAAAGCAAAAATAGCCCAATAGGATGTTCATTCTACAAAATCTTATGCTTTATCCCAACGACACTGATCTAGTCAAATTAGTAATTTACCCTAACAGTTATTCGACATTTATTAGGAGTTGAAAGCCCGTCATCAACTTGTCATATTGACTAGGTAAGGTCACACTACAAATACATTATATTTTATAGGGCAATAAGCATGAATACAGAAACGAAACTAACTATTCAAGATCACTGTAAAGAAACCCTAAAACAAATTCTCACCGAAGTAATTGAGTTACGTTTAGCCATTGAAAGTAAAGCTAATCAGCGCCTACAAAAATATGCTGATAATGATCATTCAAAGGTATTCTCAGACAGCGCTAGAAATCTTGCCCACTATCTTGCCATGCGCCAGTTTGATTTACGTCACTTACAAGATCGCTTATCTCATGCCAGCTTAACTTCTCTGGGTAGAGCTGAAGGTTCGGTATTATCAACACTAGACTCCTTAATCGATATATTGCAACGATCAACTAACCCAGAATACGTACCCGATGAGCATAGCCGTAATTTGTGCCTCAGTCAGGGTCAGCAGCAACTGGACAAGCATACTATCGAGTTATTTGGTGCTTTTCGTAAACATTGTAAGACCCATGTGATGGTGACTTTGCCCAGCATAGCCTCTAGTGATTACACTTTGGTAAAGTCAATGCTCGAAAAAGGCATGAGCTGTGCACGTATAAATTGTGCACACGATGATCCTAGTATTTGGCAAGACATGATCAGCAATATCCATCAAGCAGAAACAGAGCTTAATCGGTCATGCCGCATACTCATTGATCTTGCAGGACAGAAAATACGTACTAGTAATATTCAACTAGGTGAATCGATATATCACCTCCATGTAAAAAAAGATCATACAGGCAAAATCATAGCGCCAGCCTATCTAATATTGACGACCGACTATAAAGCTGAATCTAGTGATAGCTCACTGTTCAGGTTACCCATCCCCAAAACACTGCATAAGAAACTTAAGCCAGGACTATCTTTAGGTTTTATTGACCATCAACTTAAAAAACGTCATTTACAGATAGACAAAGCACTTTCTGATACCGACTGGTTGGTTAGTTGTGATAAATCAGCTTATTTAGCGTCAGGCTGTACCTTAACGCTGACCACTCATCCTAAAAAAGCCAAACATAAACTAATTGAAGAATTTACTTTAGGGGTCTTTGCTGGCGAACCTTCAGATATAAAAGTCCATAAAAATGATGTGCTGTTATTAACACCCGGTGACATAGACGGTAAACCCGCCGAGTATAAAAATGGACTATTGATACATCCTGCTCAAATTGGCTGTACGCTTTCTTCGGCGATTGCAAAATTAGCCAGTGGCCAAGCCGTTTGGATTGATGATGGCAAGATAGGCGCAGTCGTCGAAGCGATCACCGAACAGGGCGCACTATTACGCATAACAGAAGCCAAAACCGGTGGCGTATCCATAAAAAGCGATAAAGGCATTAATTTCCCAGAAGCTGAATTAAACTTATCTCCACTCACCGAGAAAGACTTACATGACTTAGATTTTGTTTGTAAACATGCCGATTTAGTTGGATTCTCATTCGTAGAAACCTTAGCAGATATTGAACAATTGATGGAGGAACTCGCAAAACGCGATAAATCTGATCTGCCTATCATCGCCAAAATAGAAACTAATCGCGCCGTAAAAAATCTACCCGATATTATCTTGGGGACTATCGATCGACATCAGCTAGGCATTATGATTGCTAGGGGCGATTTAGCCGTAGAACTCGGCAGTGCCAGACTCGCTGAAATACAAGAAGAACTACTGTGGTTATGTGAAGCAGCTCATGTTCCTGTTATCTGGGCAACTCAAGTTCTTGAATCTATCGCCAAACAAGGCAGCCGTTCGAGAGCAGAATTTACAGATGCCGCAATGGCTGCTAGAGCAGAATGCGTGATGCTTAATAAAGGCCCTTATATCCTTGATGCCATCATTGCCCTTGTGGACGTTATGACACGCATGCAAGAACATCAACGGAAAAAGTTCTCACGCTTAAGAGCTTTACATTGGTAAATATTTATCGCAGCCTTTATTCCCCCCCCAAGCATCACTACCCAAAATTGAATTATTTTTTATGTAGGATTGGCTTTAGCGACGACATTCGTGACTAAAGCCACTACTACAATTCTTCAAATGCTTAACTCTGAGCAGACATCTGTAGGCCGGAATAAGGCTTTTCGAGCATAAGCAAGCAAAGCGTTTCCGGCACAGGTAGGAAGCCTGTGCCGGAAACGCCAGCCCGCGCGTCTATGCTGGCCGGGGTTTGCAACCCCGTTCCGCGTGTTGGATACCTATAGCTAAGGAGGGGAAATAAAATAATACTTTCACAGTCTCTAAAGCCACTCCCACTTCAAACTTAGCAAGAACTTATAAGACGATTGATCGTATCAATGGAATTTCAGTTTCTAAAGCTTTGACAATTCAATTAGATAACTTGTTAATCTAACAAACTAAAATCATCTTTATCTACGCCACATTCAGGACAAGTCCAATCTTCAGGTATATCTGCCCATAAAGTACCAGGAGCAATACCACTATCTACATCACCTTCGGCTTCATCATAGATATGACCGCAGACATCACATACGTATTTTTTAAAATCAGACATAACAACTCCCATTCATTAAATATATAAATACCAGCTCTTTGTGGCCAGTTCATTTTAGGTCGCACCACAATGCAGCCTGACTTTACCAGTTTTAAGCTAATTTTCAATGCTTTTGTGATTTCTTCACTAAAGCCTACTAATCACTATAAATTTATAAGGTTATATATCTTATTAACATGTAGACTTAGCCTTCCTACCCATTAAAGCATCAATCACTTTCACTCCGATCTACATTTCAATAAGAGCCTATTATGATCAGCACTTACTATTTATTATTAATCTTAGGTTTCTATGCCCTCACTGTGGCTCTAGTTCATGTATTTGAAAAACTTAAGGATCGATTATGAATTGGCTTTACTTATTAGGTAGCGGACTTGCGCTGGCAATCTTCATCTATCTAATTGCTGCGTTATTTTATCCGGAGAGATTCTAATGACCAGTAACAGTTATTTACAAATTATTTGTTATGTCAGCACACTGCTACTGTTGGTTAAACCGCTAGGCTGGTATATGGCCAGAGTCTATGAAGATGAGTCAGTGGGCTTGAACCGCTTATTAGCGCCAGTTGAAACTATACTTTATCGTATTAGTGGCATCAATCCGAAACAAGAAATGCCTTGGACAGATTACGCTATTGCCATGTTGGTTTTTAACGCTCTAGGGACTCTCGCAGTATTCGCAATGCAAAGCTTGCAAGCTAGCCTGCCCTTTAATCCCCAGAGCCTGCCCAATGTCCGCCCAGACTCAGCCTTCAATACTGCCGTCAGTTTCGCTAGCAACACCAACTGGCAAGGCTACAGCGGTGAGAGCACCATGAGTTATCTAACCCAAATGCTAGGCTTAACCGTGCAGAATTTCCTTTCTGCTGCAACCGGCATGGCGACCTTGGTCGCTTTGATCCGTGGCTTTGCTAGGCGTAATGCAGATCTAATCGGAAACTTCTGGGTTGATCTCACTCGCAGTACGCTGTATATCCTGATGCCACTGTCATTAATTTTGGCACTAGCGTTGGTTGGTCAAGGAGTTGTGCAAACCTTTAATTCCTATCAAAGCGTGCCTTTGGTTGAATCTTTCAACTATGAACAAGCCAAATTGGGCGACGATGGTGTAGCTCTAGAAAATAGCGCTGGCAAACCCATTATGGAATCAGTCATTACAAATGAGCAACTCTTAGCGGTAGGTCCTGCTGCATCACAAGTAGCCATTAAACAACTCGGCACTAACGGTGGCGGCTTTTTTAATGTCAATTCAGCTCATCCCTTTGAAAACCCGACGCCTTTGAGTAACTTTTTAGAAATGCTGGCGATCTTACTGATAACTGCCTCGCTGTGCTACACCTTTGGCATGATGGTGGGTGATACACGACAAGGCTGGGCGATACTGGCGGCAATGACGCTTATTTTTATCACGCTGATTTTTGTGACTGTTGCAGCAGAACAAAGCGGCAATCCTGTCTTGGCAGCCTTAAATATTGATCAATCTGCAAACATCAGCCAGTCTGGTGGCAACATGGAAGGCAAAGAAACTCGGTTCGGCATTACCAATTCCGCACTATGGGCAGTAGCTACCACAGCCGCTTCCAACGGCTCGGTCAATGCTATGCACGATTCCTTTACACCTATCGGCGGCATGGCGCCCTTGTGGCTAATGCAATTAGGCGAAGTCGTGTTCGGTGGGGTCGGCTCCGGTTTATACGGCATGATCATGTTTGCGATAGTCGCGGTATTTGTGTCTGGTTTAATGATAGGCCGTACCCCCGAATACTTGGGTAAAAAAATTGAAGCATTCGAAATAAAAATGGCCGCCATTGTAATATTGATACCGCCACTAATGGTCTTAGCTGGAACTGCATTTGCAGTAATGTTGGCTGCAGGCAAAGCCTCGGTCTTTAATCCAGGAGCGCATGGTTTTACCGAAATACTCTATGCGCTCTCATCAGCAAGCAATAATAACGGTAGCGCCTTTGGCGGACTCTCGGCTAATACCCCTTTCTATAACGACCTATTAGGATTGGCGATGTTGTTTTCACGCTTTTGGCTGGCGGTACCCGTGCTGGCTATCGCAGGCTCTTTGGCTGCAAAAAAGATTGTGCCAGTAGGCCCAGGAACTTTACCGACGCATACTCCGCTGTTTGTAACGCTATTAATAGGTATCGTGCTCTTAGTCGGAGCATTAACCTTTGTCCCTGCCCTAGCCTTGGGGCCTGTAGTTGAATATCTATCTTGGGTTGACGCATTTTAGATCGGGTTACGCTATCGCTAACCCAAGCAAAACTCGTGAGTTTTGACTCCAACTTAAGCGATATAACCGTTAAAGCACAATGTGTTGCTTGCTTTTAGGAGTCAAAACTCAAGAGTTTTGCTTAAAAAAAAAGAATGTGACCTAGATCGGGTTAGCGATAGCGTAACCCGACAATGTGTTGAAGTGTCTCGGCTTACGCTATCGCTGCCCCAGTCAAAACTCGTGAGTTTTGACTCCAACTTAAGCGACATAACCGTTAAACCATAATGTGTTGCTTGCTTTTAGGAGTCAAAACTCAAGAGTTTTGCTTAAAAAACCGAATGTGACCTAGATCGGGTTAGTGATAGCGTAACCCGACAATGTGTTGAAATGTCTCGGCTTACGCATTGCTACGCCAAGCACAAAACTCGTGAGTTTTGACTCCAATTTAAGCGATATAACCGTTAAAGCACAATGTGTTGCTTGCTTTTAGGAGTCAAAACTCATGAGTTTTGCTTAAAAAACCGAATGTGGCCTAGATCGGGTTAGCGATAGGGTAACCCGACAATGTGTTGAAATGTCTCGGCTTACGCATTGCTACGCCAAGCAAAACTCGTGAGTTTTGACTCCAACTTAAGCGATATAACCGTTAAACCACAATGTGTTGCTTGCTTTTAGGAGTCAAAACTCAAGAGTTTTGCTTAAAAAATCGAATGTGACCTAGATCGGGTTAGCGATAGCGTAACCCGAACATTATGAACATAAACCTTTTTAGGAAAAAAAATGAGCAACAAACCTATTTCATTGTCGCTGTTTGATAGCCAAATCTTAACCACCGCTTTAGTAGATTCATTTCGCAAACTAACACCGCAGCAACAATGGAAAAATCCGGTGATGTTTGTCGTTTATATCGGCAGTATGCTGACTACCTTGCTTTGGGTGTTAGCACTTTACGGAGAAGGAAAAGATCCAGCCCCGTTCATTTTTGCCATCAGCTTATGGTTGTGGATCACTGTTTTATTTGCAAACTTTGCCGAAGCAATGGCTGAAGGCCGCAGCAAGGCACAAGCCGCTTTTTTACGCACTGCCAAGCGTGATATAGCCGCAAGAAAACTCGATGAACCTCATTATGGCGCGAACTACTCCAAAGTATCAGGCTCCACTCTTCGATGTAGCGATGTGGTATTAATAGAAGCCGGAGATTTTGTCCCAGGTGACGGCGAAGTTATAGAGGGTGTCGCCTCAGTAGATGAAAGCGCCATCACTGGGGAAAGCGCACCGGTCATACGACAATCAGGTGGTGATTTCAGTTCGGTAACGGGTGGCACACGCGTGTTATCAGATTGGCTGGTAGTTAGAATTACCGCCAATCCAGGTGAAGCTTTTCTGGATAGAATGATTGCCATGGTAGAAAGCGCCAAACGCCAAAAAACGCCCAATGAAATTGCCTTGACCATCTTATTGGTCGCCTTAACACTGGTATTTTTAATTGCGACCGTGACCTTATTACCCTTTTCTTTATACGCGGTAGAAACTTCAGGTTCAGGTCAGCCGATCACCATTACGGTATTAGTCGCCTTGTTAGTTTGTTTAATACCGACAACTATCGGTGGCTTATTATCTGCCATTGGTGTGGCCGGCATAGGCCGCATGATGCAGAAAAACGTGATTGCTACTTCTGGCAGAGCAGTAGAAGCCGCCGGAGACATCGACGTATTATTGCTAGATAAAACCGGAACCATCACTTTAGGTAATCGACAAGCCTCTGCTTTTATAACCGTTAGCGGCGTATCAAATCAAGAACTAGCCGATGCCGCACAATTAGCATCACTCACTGACGAAACCCCAGAGGGGCGGAGTGTGGTGGTTTTAGCTAAGCAAAAATATGGTATACGAAAACGAGATATCAATGCCTTAGGAGCAACCTTTGTGCATTTTTCCGCACAAACCCGAATGAGCGGCGTTAACATTCAAGGCCGGCAAATTCGTAAGGGCGCAGCCGATGCTATCCGCACGCATATTGAAACACTAGGCGGCCAATTTCCGCCGGAATTTAGGAAACTGGTTGATGATGTAGCTCGTCGCGGCAGTACTCCGCTAATCGTTGCCGAAGACGCCAGAGTACTCGGCGTGATCGAACTAAAAGATATCGTCAAAGGCGGCATCAAAGAACGCTTTGCAGAGTTACGACAAATGGGTATCAAGACCATTATGATTACTGGCGACAATCGCCTAACTGCTGCCGCCATTGCTGCAGAAGCCGGTGTCGATGATTTTCTGGCCGAAGCCACACCAGAAATGAAATTAAAACTCATACGACAATATCAGTCCGAAGGTCGATTGGTCGCGATGACCGGAGATGGCACTAACGATGCTCCCGCTTTAGCACAAGCCGATGTCGCAGTCGCCATGAACAGCGGAACACAAGCCGCTAAAGAAGCTGGCAACATGGTTGATCTTGATTCTAACCCTACCAAACTCATCGAAATTGTTGAAACCGGTAAACAAATGCTCATGACACGGGGCGCCTTAACCACCTTCAGTATTGCTAATGATGTCGCCAAATATTTTGCGATTATTCCGGCAGCGTTCGCAAGCACCTATCCAGTCCTTGATGTTTTGAATGTAATGAAACTAGCAACACCCGCTAGTGCCATTTTATCGGCAGTGATATTCAATGCCTTAATCATCGTGGCACTCATTCCCTTGGCTTTAAAAGGTATCAAATATAAGCCAGTCGGCGCAGCTAAATTGCTACAAAATAACTTACTGATTTACGGCTTAGGTGGATTAATCGTTCCATTTATAGGCATTAAGGCGATAGACCTATTACTAATAACCTTAGGTCTAGTTTAATAGCTAAGGTATCGACTTTAGCTGTGAAGATCGAGGCTAAAGCCGCTTCCACAATAACTTCGATTGTTGTTCCCTTAAAGGAGTTGATCATGATTAAGCATTTCAAACCAGCTATTATTTTGTTTGTATTATTAACACTGTTAACTGGAGTTATCTATCCGGCTGTAGTCACCGGGCTAGCTCAACTACTATTTCCTCTTCAAGCAAATGGCAGCCTGATTACAGATAATCATGGCAGAGTGATAGGCTCTACTCTGATAGGTCAGCCTTTTAATGATCCTAGTCATTTTTGGGGACGACCCTCTGCCACCGCACCCTACCCCTATAATGCTAGCGCATCAAGCGGTTCCAACCTAGGCCCAACTAATCCTGCTTTGATAACTGGCATTAAGGCCAGACTCCAAGCCTTAAAAAACCTAGATCCTGATAATAAAGCTCCAATTCCAGTCGATCTTATTACCGCCTCGGCCAGTGGCTTAGATCCACACATCAGTCCTGCAGCTGCGAACTATCAAGTCAATCGTGTAGCTAAAGCTAGAAAAATAAAGCCAGAAGTGATTCATGCCCTGATTGATGCAAACACAGTGTCTCGTCAATGGCGCTTTCTAGGAGAACCACGCGTCAATGTACTCACATTGAATTTAGCCTTAGATGCTAGTATCTCAAAATGAGAACACTAAGCCCCAGCTCTACCGCACCAATGCCAAGCTGGGGCTTGGCGTTCCCAAAATATCTATCCCTCAAAGCCAACTCAAAGTTTGTAAGGATGCTTTAAATGCCGAGTGTAAAATATTCTGACACCCAATCTAAAGCCTATGTTGATTTAGGCATGATTATGACCCTAAGCAGTCAATCAAGATCATGAGGTCATCAATTTAAAGTGCTTAAACTCACTGTAAAGAAAATTGACACTTTAACTATCCACTTAGTATGAAGGGTTCAATAGCTTTAGCGTATTGCACCTTTTCACTACCCACAATTAAAAAATATTTGAACTTATTGTAGGCCGGAATAAGGCTTTACGAGCATCAGCGAATAAAGCGTTTCCGGCATTCATACGATCGTGTGCCGGAAACGCCACCACGCGCTACGCTTGGGTGGTCTTATTCTGGCCTACAGCTTATTCTCCCGCGTAAAAAAGGATATTGGGATTGATGCACAAATGGGTAATAAACGGCTCGTAGGTTGGGGTGAAGCAAAGCGAACCCCAACGCAACACATGGTATGTTGGGGTTCGCTTTGCTTCACCCCAAGCTACAATTGGTCAGCCTTGTAGGCCGGAATAAGGCTTTACGAGCATCAGCAAGTAAAGCGTTTCCGGCAGTCATACCGATCGTGTGCCGGAAACGCCACCACGCGCTACGCTTGGGTGGTCTTATTCCGGCCTACAGCTTATTCTCCCACGTAAAAAAGGATATTGGGATGATGCACAAATGGGTAATAAACGGCTCGTAGCTTGGGGTGAAGCAAAGCGAACCCCAACGCAACGCATGGTATGTTGGGGTTCGCTTTGCTTCACCCCAAGCTACAATTGATCAGCCTTGTAGGCCGGAATAAGGCTTTACGAGCGTCAGCGAATAAAGCGTTTCCGGCATTCATACGATCGTGTGCCGGAAACGCCACC
>Ga0194037_1001704_pt1 | contig 15436 bp, 7 predicted proteins | sample JunL306m_MetaG_FD_148653 | JGI IMG/M metagenome (GOLD analysis project Ga0194037, IMG submission 148653) | Anoxic zone freshwater microbial communities from boreal shield lake in IISD Experimental Lakes Area, Ontario, Canada - Jun2016-L304-6m | ecosystem: Environmental > Aquatic > Freshwater >...
CCATAATGCGATATTCTAATCTTGCTTCTTTACCTAATTCACGCTTTAATGTTTTAGCTAAAAGATTTACGTAATGTTCTTCCAGGTATTCATAGAAAAATTGACTCGGAACCTGAATCAATAAAATGTTTGTTTTAAGCTCAACCGGAGTAATAGGTTCGAACCATGTTTTGTAATGTTGCCATTCAACAATGTCTTTAATAATTTTTAAGCAGTTGCTCCAGATTAATTCAGCGTTTTTAGCCATACAAAAATCAACTTATATAATGAGTTATAGTATTCTGTTTTTGCCCTTCCTGCTCACATTTTCTTTCTAACAAGTTATCCATTTTATTTGAAATGTGGAAAACTTAAAAAATTAATTAAGGGGCTGCAATATGTCCACTTTATGTTGAAAAAAAAATTTTTTATTTAGACAAATTATTGATTATGAAATCGTGCAATCCTTGCTAATTTTTAAATGTTATATGATGTTTTTTATATATTTAATTGACCTGATTGAATTACAGCCTCCGACAAGTGTGATATCATCATTCTAGCTCCTCATATTTTTCGAAGATTACAGAATTTTTTTGTCAAAAATTATAAAAAAAAAATTCCTAATAATATTGGCTCAAAAGACTTTTTGTCAATATTTCGTCAATACTTTAACGAAATATAGTTTTTTGTTTATCAATAAAAAATGAAAATATAGAATTTAATAAACAATTAAAAATTGTAGTTTCATTTTTTTTCTAAACAAGGGTTAAAATTAAACGACCTCAAATTTATAAAATATGACACTCATCATGTTTATAATAAAGTTTAAAAAAGGTAAAAAAGGATCTTAAAACGAGTAGTTGATTTTAAACTTAGATTTGCCAGTTCAAATAAAAAATTATGTCGTACGAAATAACAGGAAAATTAGTAGCTCGATTTGATATCGTGCAGAGAACAGAAACATTTAAAACCAGAGAGTTCGTGATTGAAAAATCAGACGACATCAATGGCAGAACTATTACCAATTATGTGAAGTTTCAATGTGTTCAAGATAAAACAGCCATGGTTGATCGATTCAATCTTGGAGATGATGTGAAAGTTCAATTCAATATCAAAGGAACGAAATGGGTGAAAGAAGGTAAAGAGAACTATATCACTAATCTAGACGCATGGAGAATGGAAACAGTTAAGATGGGTCAGGATGCTAGTCCTTCTGACAATACAAATTATAGTGATATGCCACCCACACTTGATGCAGTGGATGATCTTCCATTTTAATGTAGCCCTACTTTTTTAGGATAAACACCTAACAGTAATACAATGCAAAAAGACATTAGCCTAAAGCTTACCCCAACCGAAGCTACGAATCCCGATATCATTAAAACCTATATCGCTCAAAGTCTGGGAGTTCCTGTACATACTATTACCGGATTTTACCGCAATAAAGAATCGATAGATGCCAGAAGCAGCAAACAGACATGGATTAATCTAAGTTTGAAAGCTTTTGTTGACGAGCCTTATATTCAACGCCCTCTTTTTACAATTGATTTTCAAGATGTTTCCCGTGCTTCCAAAAAAGTGATCATTGTTGGTGCCGGACCAGCTGGACTTTTCGCGGCACTCCAATTAATTGAATTAGGAATTCAACCCATTATTCTGGAAAGAGGAAAAGATGTTCGTGCAAGAAGAAGAGATTTAGCTGCACTTAATAGAGAAGGCATCGTAAATCCTGAAAGTAATTACTGCTTCGGCGAAGGTGGCGCTGGCACTTATAGCGACGGCAAATTGTATACGCGTAGTTCTAAACGCGGTGATATCAATCGCATCCTATCCATTTTATACCAATACGGTGCAGAAGAAAATGTTCTTTATGAAGCACATCCGCATATCGGAACTAATAAACTGCCACATATTATCACAGCTATAAGAAAGCAAATTTTAGATAGTGGTGGAACATTTCTTTTTGAAAAAAAAGTGACCAACTTTATAATTGAAAACGATATTATTAAATCAGTTGAAACAGCTGACGGCAATAAATTTGAAGCTGATGCTGTAATCCTTGCTACTGGTCATTCTGCACGTGATATTTTTGAATTGTTACACCAAAAAAACATATTAATAGAAGCAAAACCATTTGCTTTAGGCGTTCGTATAGAACACCCTCAATCACTCATCGACAGTATTCAATACCATTGTAGTATCCGCGACGAAAACCTCCCTCCTGCCAGCTACGGGTTAGTTGAACAGGTAAATGAAAGAGGTGTATTTAGTTTTTGTATGTGTCCGGGGGGAATTATAGCCCCTGCAGCTACTAATCCAGGTGAATTGGTAGTAAACGGATGGAGCCCCAGTAAAAGAAATAACCCATTTGCAAATAGTGGTATGGTGGTTCAAGTTGCATTGAATGATGCCATTGATTATTTCAAGAAAAACAATCCCGATGATATTGCATTGCAAGATGAAAAAAATCCTTTGTTACTGATGCATTTTCAATCAGCGATTGAACAATCTTGCTTTAAAGCAGGTGGCGGCAAATTAGTAGCACCTGCACAACGCATGGTAGATTTTACAAACAATAAAATTTCAACGGATCTTCCTAATAATAGTTATTTACCTGGAATCCATACCACCAATCTTTCTGAGATACTACCAGCATTCATTCATAAAAGTTTACAGGGAGGATTTAAAGCATTTGGTAAAAAGATGCATGGCTATCTTACCAACGAGGCAGTTGCTGTAGCTACAGAAAGCAGAACCTCTTCTCCTGTTCGAATACCGAGAAACGCAAACACATTGGCACATCCTCAAATTAAAAACCTATATCCATGTGGAGAAGGAGCAGGATATGCCGGAGGCATTGTTAGCGCCGCTATGGATGGCGAAAAATGCGCGCAGTTTTGTGCGCAACAATTAGTCTGATTAAAACTCTTCTTTAGTTGAAGATTTCTTTGCAATCAATTTATCAGAAGCAAGTAATGCATTCTTTTTAAACTGCTTTTGTTCAGCTTTCATAGCCTTCAGTTCTTCATCACTAAATGCTTTATGTAGCTCGTCCAAATTGGGTTTGCCAGCATCTACCCAAGCTGTATAATAAAAGTCGGCAATCAAATTTGCAGATGCCAGTAATTGATCATTAATAGAGCTTTTCAAAGAAATTGCATATGCTTTTGCGAAATCACTGGTATATGATTTATATTCTTTTCCCTTGCGAATCTGTACACGATATTTTTGAGCGTCGGTAAATGATAAACTTATTTCTTTTTCCTTTGCTAACATTTCAGGCACTAATGCAGCAGCTGTTCTTACAGCACCCCAGATAGCTTGTTCAGGATGTTTCAAATAGCTGGCATGATGATTTGAATACAAATTATAATGAGTGATTTCAATTTCAGGAATCATCGATTCCCATAAACTATGAATTCCTTTTTGATTGCTCAATTGGCCATCATAATTTACTGTTGTATGTAAAGGAACATGGGCATCTGATATATAATGACCCAAATCGGAAGCATAAAATAGAATGCTATCTTTATTTTGAGACCTAAATGCTTCCGTTAATTTCCCTTTTATATATATTACATGATAAGGAACATATCCGTATTTCAGCAAGCTATCTTTCGTATATTTTTTTACTGCGTCATTCCAATTTAAAGGCATTTCATTTACAGCGTTTTTACCAAACATTTCTAAATCAATGAAATGCTTTGTAGCTTCCGTACTATCCTGATTACGGCGCATATCTGGCCTGGGTGCATCGTAGACTAGTTTTTCTTTATGTTGATAGAAAAAAGGCTGAATAGTCTTAGGCAGCTCATAGATAGCGAGTTGTTGCACCGTTTTGTGCACTAAAAAACCCCAGCTGCTTATTAATAACCAAAAAGCTATTAAACTTACTGAAATGGATACTTTTTTAAGAGAAATCATTGAGGGTGTCAATTATTTGCGGCAAAATTACTGCATATAAAATCCTTAACTGTAATATTTATTCAAATGGTGCTACTAACATAATAGTTTTCCTTAATTTAACATTTCTTACAAAACAGACAACTATCGAAACTATCAAGCTATGAGTAAAATACTAGAACTTAAAAATTTACAAAAATATTATGCTACGCAAAAAGCCGTAGATGATATTAGTTTCTCCATTGAAAAAGGAAGCATATTTGGTTTACTTGGCCCAAATGGAGCTGGTAAAACAACTTTACTTAGAATGATCACAGGTATTTTTTATCCCGACCAGGGTGAGATTATCCTGGATGGTAAAAGATTCGATCCCACCAACGATATCATCAAGATTGGCTATATGCCAGAAGAACGTGGCCTCTACAAAAAAATGAAAATTGGTGATCAGGCACTTTATTTAGCTCAATTAAAAGGATTGAGTAAATCTGAGGCTTTAGAAAAAATAAAATTCTGGTTTAAAAGACTGGAAATGGAAAGCTGGTGGAATAAAAAAGTGGAGGATCTGAGTAAGGGTATGAGTCAGAAATTACAATTTGTTATTACTGTATTACACGAACCCAAACTTATTATTTTAGACGAGCCTTTTAGTGGCTTAGATCCTGTAAATGCCAATTTGATTAAAGATGAAATATATGGTTTAGCACAAAGAGGTTGCACAGTTATTTTTAGTACGCATAGAATGGAACAAGTGGAAGAAATTTGTGATCATATTGTATTAATGAATCTTGGAAAGAAAATTTTAGATGGAACTGTTGCAAACATTAAACAACAATTCAAAGAAAATATCTATAGTATAAAAGTTCATGAAATGCCTGCGAATCTTAGTAGTGAGGCCTTTCATGTGGTTGATCAAACTGCAAACCTACTTACTGTAAAAATAAAAGAAGGAAATAATAGTAATGATGTTTTAAAATATTTTATACAAAACAACTTAACTATCGAATCCTTCAACGAAGTTTTACCATCACTCAACGAAATATTCATTAACCTAGTAGAAGGCACTAAAGCTACTACTCGTGCATTTCAACCCATCAACGACTAATTTAATACTATGAATAAAATATTATTAGTAGCACGAAGAGAATTTTTAACTCGTGTTCAGAAAAAAACATTTCTACTTTCAACCATTGGTTTACCATTGATCATTTTTGCATTCTATGCCATGATCATTTATTTTTCGGTTAAAACAACAGATAATTTTAAAATTGCTGTTGCTGACAAAGCCAATGTATTTAATGGAAAAATTGAATCAAAAGATAATGAAGTAGTATTTGAATTCGTGCAATCAGATACTACTGCACTCCAAGATGCGTTGGTTAAAAATTCTTATCAAGCATTTCTATATGTTCCAGCGGGATTCACTTTAGAGGGAAAAGATTCCTTACAATTTCGTTCCGCAAAATCTGTGGGTATCATGACCCGCGAAAAAATTCAAACACGCATCAACAAAGCTTTAGAAGAAAAAAGACTTTTAGGTTTTAATATTACCAAAGCACAACTTGATAGCCTTCAAAAAGAAAAAGAGTATATCCAGTTCTCCTCTGCTTCCGGGAAAACAGAAAACGATACTAAAGTTGGAGTTAGCTATGCAGTAGGTATGATTTCTGGTTTCATGATCTATATTATTCTCTTTATTTATGGCACTATGGTTATGCGTGGTGTGATGGAAGAAAAAGTAAGTCGTATTGCAGAAGTAATCATCAGCAGTGTGAAACCTTTTCAATTAATGATGGGTAAGATATTTGGAATTGGAGCTGTGGGTCTTATACAATTCCTCATTTGGTTAGTACTAGTCTTTGGGATTCAATTTGCAATAGCACTGATGTTCCCTTCTTTGGTACAATCAATGCAAGGACAACCCATACAACCTGCAGGTATGCAAGCCGCACATGCAGTTCAGGAAAGTGGTGCGATGAGTGGAGCCATGAAGGGCCTAAGCACTATTAATTTTCCTTTAATCATTGGATGTTTTATTTTCTATTTTATTGGTGGCTATCTGCTATACTCTTCTTTGTTTGCAGCAGTAGGAAGTGCCGTTAATGAAGATCCACAAGATGCACAGAGTTTATTATTGCCAATTACAATGCCAATCATTTTCGCAATAGTAATCATGATGAAAGCGGTTAACGATCCGAATAGTGGAATTGCTATTTTTGGTAGCTTATTCCCATTAACTTCTCCCATTGTGATGATGGCAAGGGTTGCATATGGAGTACCTGACGGCGTTACATTATTTCAATTGATTTTGAGTATGATTCTACTAATATTGGGCTTCCTTGGAACAACCTGGGTGGCAGCAAAAATTTATCGTACCGGTATATTATTGTACGGAAAGAAAATTACATGGAAGGTTATGTGGACCTGGGCTTGGAAGAAAAATTAAAAAGGAAAACTATCTGGAATGCATGAGCCACCCCGTCTGTTCGCTCAGTCGCTCCAGCCACCCCTCCATCGCATGCGATGGAGGGGAAACCTTTATTTTATACCTACATTTTCACCTGTCTTTTCTTCACTCTTCACTCTTCACTCTTCACTCTTCACTTATCACTCTTCACTTATCACTTTTCACTCTTCACTTTTCACTCTTCACTCTTCACTCTTCACTCTTCACTCTTCACTCTTCACCCTTCACTCTTCATCTTCACTCTTCATCTTCACTCTTCATCTTCACTCTTCACTTGTCACTCTTCACTTTTCACTTTTCACTTTTCACTTTTCACTTTTCACTTTTACTGCGCTAATGAAATTCTAATATTAACCCCCGCCCTTGTTGTAGTCATTGGTGCAGAAGTTGAAATGTATGGAATTACTCTTCGTTGATCGAAGAAGAACTTGACATTGATTCTATTATTGATCACATAATCTATAGCAGGTTGTATCACTATTTCTTTTTGTCCGCCAGTACCATATGCATTACTCTGATCTAATCTACTATTACTTGTGGCTACATCCCTTACCGAAAGATCAAGTTTCAAATTCAAGTCATTACTCAATTTTTTATCTTTCATACCGGGTATTTTAAATGGAAGGTTTACACCACGTTTACGCCAGGCCCCACCAAAAGTCCATTCTGTACTTCTACTCTCGCTTAATTGGTAATCAATTAAACTCATACTTAATGTTCTGCTTTTTTTGTATTCAAATTTCAGTGTCAGTTTTTTATTGGTAGTTACTTCCACACCAATCAATGGCACAAACTGTTCTTGCATGGTAATATTCGGAACCAGGAAATAAGGTATATAGTTTCCACTAACTGTGTCAATAAATGCAGGCGCACCCAATCTAAATGGATCTCTATATAATAAAGCACTATTATAACTATTCATACTCAATGTACCAGTATAACCATGTGTTAATGTAATGGCACTAAAGATCGAAGCCAAGCCAGGTATTTTTGTTAGACCAGTATAAGTTGCTCTCCAATTGGGTTTGGGAAGTATTCCACTAAATGGATTCGATCTGATATTTGAATTCGACTGATTTATTAAGCCTATAGTTTTTGGATCTGTTCCTGTATATGCTGCAAAGAAAGCCGGCAAAAGTACGTCCTGAGAATAGCGTCCATACCCTTTGGCAAACCCATCGGGCGTAAACTGATCACTTGCTGGAAGTCCTTTCCAATATGGGTTTTGATTTGCCACCCTACTAGAAATAATGATCCTATTGGCTTCAAAAGTTTTAAATGTTTCAGACACTTCATTTGGATTATGATTACCAAACAAAGTATTGAATGCGATATAGGAAACACTGAAACCCCCAGAAGCTAATGGATTCAAATGATCTGGCCTTCCAAATCCTGAAGTGTCTTTAAACAACTCCGTATATTCTTTACTAAATGATTTGTCTAAATTAATGTCAATCATTAATTCTCTAATCGGTTCAATTTGTGCTGTGATACTGAATCGTTGTTCAAAGTTTTGTCGGTATAAATAGTTGAAAGTACTATCCTTTGAAATCAATCCCTGACTTGCTTTTTTATTCAACCAATTCGTATCAGGTTGTGCACCGAATACATAATCTAATCCGGGTTGCATGCTACTCCAATTTTGACCCAGAACCTTGCTGCTATCCATATATCCGGGAACCCTACTTCTAAAATTAGCCGAATAATTTACCTGAACAGTTTTCACCATTGTGATGAACTTTCCAACAGTTCTTTCAAATCCGTTGAGTTCTATAGGTTGATTGGCTTTTGCCATTCGCTGTGCAGTACGTTCGTCTCTTTTTTGTTGTCTCCATTTTGACAATGCATCTTTACGCTGTTTGCCGGTTAACCCACGAAGTGCTTCTTCTTTTGTAGGAATTGTAAATCCTAAACTATTTTGCTGAGAGGTTTTAAGATCGGTACCATTCAGCATTTTATTTTTATCCTTATTATTTTTAGCATTCGAGGCTTGTTTTGATTGAGGCATAGGTATATTATCAACTGCTCTCAGCCATTTCGATTTAGCGTATAAATTTCCAAAACTAAATTGCGTATTGAAATTATTCTCTTGTGAATTTTCAAGTGTATTACCCAATTCTATCGCCACCCTACTTGCTCCTATCCAATTGTAGGAAGTTGCATAACTATACCTCGCACTGATCCAATCTGTAATGGGCAATTTATTCAAAGGAATATCCCAATTCAAAGATGCCCTTTGTTGATACAACGTATTTCTTCCTCCATTAAATAAATTACCACGAACACTATCTCGTTTTTCTTTTGTGTCGATTCTACCCGCAGGTTCATCCACACGTGCATTGTTGGTTGCTGAGAAATTGAGGTTTAATCTTCTGGATAAATCCCATTGCATATTATAGAATCGATCGAAAGTATAGTACTTGTCATAACTAGTATCAACCCGATCAACTTTATTGTCGTAGGTATTTACAATACGCGGCACGTATTCGCCAAATTGCCTGTTTATATCTGCACGGAAACTCAATAAAGATGGATGCAGGTTAAAATTAAAATCTCGTAACCACGCTAACCATGCCGTTTTACTCTTGATTAATTTTTTTAGTGGTTCTACATATTTACTTTGCCCGATATAAGTATAACCCAGACCACCACGATGGCGTGTGATTTTATTTTCCAGGATGATAGGGCTTGTCTGCTCCGTCTGAGAAAAGGAATAACTCACATCAAAATTGCTCAGCTTTAAGAGACCCGTTTTATTTCCCGTAGGTGCCACACGCACATTTGTAAAATTGATTGTTTTAATCGTTGTTCGATCTACCGCAGCATTTTTTATGGAGTCGCGTTTGCTTGGCATACTCAATAACTTCTCTGAATACAATATGTCTTTATCATATGGATCGTATTGAGGTGTGCGCAAAGTCTGACTAATACTAGCATATACAGGCATACTTAATTTCGCTTCTTTTGGAAATAGTTTGCCGGCATTGATACTTGCAGCAGCATCAAATTGAACCAAATTATCGCGGGCTCTTTCGTTTACGCGCTGTTCTATACTACCAAAACCTTGTGTATGTGTATTAGCTGAAACAGATACCGTTCCCAGATCAGCCAAAGTAAAATCAATTCTTCCTAATGCAGCCCATGAACCATGTTCATCTATTTCAGACAATCTTAATTCATTGACCCACACTTCTGTGTTTGCAATTTTGCCATCTAATCGATATGGGTTTTCGATTGCAATTAAGAACCCTCTAACTTCTCCTAAGTTGGGATTACCCATAATAGAAAAAGTTTTATTTCCAAGTATTTCACGATAAATATTACTCAACGGATAATTAGAAGCATTTCTCCTCAGTTTTAAATCAATCAACTCACGTAAACTAAAATCCAGATTATTTGCCTCCGGCCAGATTGCTAATTCTTGTCCCTTTGCATAAGTACCAGGAGGCGTTATGTTCAACGGTATTTTTATTTCATAATAGTTGTTCAAGAAGTCTTGACCAATTCTAATTACCGCATTGATTTCTCCGTTTAATAAAGGCCTTTGTCCAGTAACAGATTCAGCGTGGATAAACATAGACAGTTTACCAAACTGACGCATGTCGAGGTTCATGGTTTTGAAAATAGCTCGAGCATCACCCGTAAATAAATTCTTCGCTTGCAAACTAATACTCTGTTCATTTTGCAAAAGATTGATTCCATTATTACTCAACTGTTGCACGCGTTCTATGCCTGGAGGAATTAAATAGTTAACCGGCTGGCGACTACTGTTCTCTTCCAGGTTTACAGATAAAGTATTGAAAGTAGTTCCCGCAGTATTACTGATAGGAGTATAACTTCCTGTTGTATCTAAATTGTAAGTGAACTGACGCCATTGATTACGAACCATATTTAAACTAGCAAAACGCATCACCACTGAATCTTCAAAGTCTGTCAGATACATTCTCACAAATCGAATGGATTTGAAATCGGGAATACCACCCACTTTACTGCTGTAATCTTTGATTGGAACACGGAATAAATACCAATCTTCCTGACGAACAATTCCATCTGCAGAATTTACCGTGACTCTTTTTTTATCAGTGATATATTTTGTAACACCTACATCCATACCAGGTTTAAGATCGATCTGGTATTCGTAATAGGCTTCTGTTTCATTCAATGTATTATCCCTATTTAAATCTTCATTATCAGGATACAAGGTTGCGGCAGAAGTGAATAAGCCATTGGTGGTAGCAATGGGTGAATTTCCTTGTGGATTATTGAAATTTTTATACCGTCCAAGAATACCTGTACCTGCTTCATCAAAACTTTGATCGCGATACCATTTATAGTTATCCAGCGAAGGATCGAGTAAAGTATTTCGATAAATAGGTGAGTTAGTTCCGAAGTTAGTGGCTAAACGATCCAACACATATCCTTTCTTTCTTTGTTCTGAAGCATCATCCAAACCATCTAATCCCACATCCTGATATGCCCGATCGTTTGGATCATTACTAAATGCTTGTGTAATTTGAATTGGGTTAACTGGTGTTTTACCCCAGGTATTAGAACTATCAACTGCAGCATTGATATTCGGAGTATTCATACCATTTTCATAGAATCTTTTTCCATCTTTTAAAATGTCTTCACTTACGTTACCGAAGTTCAAAAACATTTTACCACCCTTACTATTTGGATTTTTTATAAATGGATTCTGTACCCAGAATTCTACGAACTCCACATTGCTTGTCTCAAAATCTGTTTGATCGATCGACCGCATAATACCACCCCATCTACTTGCAGGGTTAGATAATTTACCATTTGCATCAATAGCAGTTTTTCTGGATTCGAAATTATAGGGGCCCCTCTCGGTTGGATAATATGCCAGGTCAAAAGTAGATGCCTGTACATCTGTAATATTAGTGGTTCTTTGTGGAAATAGTTCGTTTGTATAAACCTGTCTCACCCTGGGATCACTAAGTTCGGTAAGGTTACGTCTCAAGGGATTGTTAGGGCTATTTCGATCCTGCAAATTAGGTTCGATATTATACCATGCTAATTTTGCACGATTAAAATTATAATCGATTGAATCGTTCAGATTTGCTTCAGGGAATTTTGGATTACCCTGTGGTGTTGAAGCCATCGCCCATGATACAAATGGAAAGCGAAGATCAATACTTGTTTTAGAAGATTCAAAATCATCAATATAAACTAGTCCCTGACTTCCTTTACCAATTTGTGGTGGATGACCGGGTTGTAAGTAAGCTGCCTCACCATAAGCTGTAACAAAAGATTTTGCTTTTGTAGAATAGTTTGGTAACCGATTTAAGAACCGTGTTAATCCTGGCAATTCCGATTTATAACTAAAATCAAAACCATACATAGTATTTCTGATAGGATCTTCACCATAACCCATTTTTGTAAAGAATGGTCGTTCACCCAATCTATTTACAGAAGCACCGAAATTGAATTTTTTACTAGCTATATAATCCATACGCAATGCAGCAAAACCTCTTTGTTGCATTCCGAAACCAGCATTGTTTTCAAATGCCACTTTAACAGGCACATTAGAATTAAGAATTGCAGGGTTTAAGATTTTTACTTTACCTAAATTATAATCAACCACATAGTCTGCACCTTCTCTTAGTATTTGTCCACCAGCAGTAACCGATACAGATCCTGGTGGTACATTAAATGTATTCAAATCAATTTCAGAACCTCCCGTACTTTTCACAGTACCCTGCATCATAAACCTATTTACATTCATATAAGTTTGTGCAATTGCTTTGATTGAGTCATACAAAGCATAAAAAATATATTTCTTTTTGGTAGCTGCTGGCATGCCATTAAATGCCAACGCTTCTAAGTCTCTACCAAATGGTTCCAACACAGGGAATACTACTCTACCCAATTGAGGAAGAATGGTAAATCCTTCCACAAAGTCGAACACTCCATCTGGTTGGGGATCGTTATGACTATTTAACCGGTCTAAATTTAAAATTTTCAGAAGCGGCTGTCCATCAACTGCAGCAGCTGTTTCAGGAAGATATCTTTTCAAACCACCACTTGGATGTTCGTATAATACATTCAAATTAAAACCATCACGTTGTATTCCGCCGAACATATCAAGGGAGTAAACGTTTTTCATCATCAATCCCCAAATCGGCAATTGAATTCTCTGTGAAGTTGCTTTCAACAATTTCAACATCAAAACTTTCTGCACACCTTTTGTAGAGTCTAACGCCACATCCTGTGAGAATTCACCCACCTGAAACACTTTTCCATTATAAGTATATTGATAAGCAACTGCTAATACTTCATCCGATTGTAATTGACTATTTACAGAAAGGAAACCGATTTGCGGATTAAAATAAAATTCATTCGGGGTTAATTTTCTCGCAAAAGTTTTTTCATAATCATCAACTGGCCTTAATCCCTTTGCATATAATAAACTATTAATCCTTGAAGGATTTCTAGCACTTGGATCATTAATAATGGAACTATATAAATTATTCGCACCGTTAAATGGTAAAGGATTTGAAGTGTTAGATTGAATAAGTGGATTATAAGGACTAGGCTCGCCCAAATCCATAAAACCAACAATATCCCTAACATCAGTATTAGCACCATTTCTATTGGTAACCCAAACTTCAATTCGTTGAATCTGTGCCATTGAATTAACAACTGGCAGGTTCTTCATCGCTTTATTGAAATTATTTTTAAAAAATTGTGCCATTAAAAAGTGTCGGTTCTCTTCATAATCATCCAATCTTTTTTGAAAGGTCTGTGTGGCAGCACCACCTTGCATTCCGATAGATTGTTTTTGTGAACGTTGATTTGCTAGAGCACCTGTAATAAATAACTTTCCAAATTGCAATTGTGCTTTAATACCAAATAAATTCTGAGTGCTGGGAATCAGTGTTCCTTTTGATTGGTAAGAAATATTTCCCGCCTCAATACTTTTAATTACTTCATCATCTTTGCCTTTGTAATCTAATTTGATTTGATTATCAAATCCCAAATTGGATTGGGTATTATAGTTTAATGGAAATCTAAGTTTGTCGCCAATATTTGCATTAACAGCAAGATTCGCATTCATATCAAAATCAAATCCACCATTTTTTCTTGCGCGCTCTGGAAGCGTTGGATTTTTAATATTCTGGCCCTGATATCCCGCCATTACATTTACCTCACCACTAGGTCGTATATCTACTTTCATCCCTCTGTCAGTAACACCAAATATTCGATCGAATAAACTGGTATGCACTTTCATTGGTGGACGCTTTGTTTTTTCATTCAAAGCATCTAAAGCATTTGCACGCTTTTTAAAGTAGTCTGTTTCTGATTGTCGGGATTTAATTTTCCAAAACTCATCAAAACTTAAAGTAGTAGGAGTGCGATAAATTTTTCCGGCAACTTTTTCAACAATCACATATTGTTGGGTTTTCGGATCGTATTCAATGGTTTGCTTGATAAGGCTTGTATCCCTGATGGAGAAAGGGTTTCTAGTATTGCTTGAAAAAGCATCTGATCTTCTGTCGGTAATTGCATAGTGAACACTATCCTTCTTTTGGGCAATGACAGGCACACCCGAAACAAGGAATAATAAGACAGCCATTACAGTTGCAAATAACTTCAAATCAGTTGCATTAGTTAAGTAGAGCTATGGTAATAGGCTATAAGTTTTTTAACGCTTGTTTAATTATTTCCTCCAGACTTGCACCTGGAGTTAAACTAGAAACTGTTTTCTTAACGGCTTGTTCAGCCATTGGTCTTCCAATTCCTAAAGCCACTAGGGCATGAACCGCATCAGAATCAATAGAAACAATAACAGATGTTCCACTGGCTCCGGTTTCGAAAGATTGTTTGCTAAGTTTATCACGTAGTTCAACAATCAAACGTTCAGCAGATTTTTTCCCAATTCCTTTAACGCTTTCAAGCTGTTTTGTATTGCCCTGCACAATGGCTCTGGCAATTTCATCCGGACGCATTCCAGACAACATCATTCTGGCTGTGGAAGCACCAACTCCTGAAACACTGATTAATTGCATAAACATTTCTTTTTCGGCTAATTCTGCAAACCCAAAAAGTGTATGTGCATTTTCCGTAATCTGCAGGTGTGTAAATAGCAATCCGCTTTCTTTAGTACTGATTGCTGAATAAGTATTTAAACTTATTTGAAGGTCGTAACCAACCCCATTTACATCAACAACAACTCTAGTTGTTGTTTTTACTACAAATTGACCTCTTACAAATGCTATCATAACGTTCCCAAAATTAGGTTAAAAATGCCTTTCGGTTTCATAATAAGAAGTCTGATTTAGAACTGAATCGGAGCAATTCAAGCCAGTTTCGTCCTTTTTCCACAAAGTTTCTTGATATTTGCGGCTGATTTAAAAAGCTATGACGAAAATTACAGCAGCAATTACCGCAGTTGGCGGTTATGTTCCAGAGACTAAATTGACCAATTTCGACCTTGAAAAAATGGTTGATACAAATGATGAATGGATTAAAAGCCGTACAGGTATTTCCGAAAGACGCATTTTGAAAGAGCCCGGAAAAGGCAGCAGTGATATGGCGGTTCCGGCAATCGAAGAAATTCTTAGAAAGAAAGGTCTTGATCCAAAGGAAATCGATTGTATTATTTGTGCAACTGTTACTCCAGATATGATATTTCCAGCCACTGCTAATATTATAGCAGATAAAATTGGGGCTACGAATGCCTGGGGATATGATATGGGTGCAGCATGTAGCGGATTTTTATTTGCATTGAGTACAGGTGCCATGTATATAGAAAGTGGTAGATATAAAAAAGTAATTGTTGTGGGCGTTGATAAAATGAGTTCTATTATTGATTATACAGATCGAACTACTTGTATCATTTTTGGTGATGGCGCAGGTGCTGTTTTATTAGAGCCTAGTACAGATGGATCAGGTATTCAAGATACTATTATGAAAAGTGATGGTAGCGGACGACATTACCTTCACATTAAAGCCGGTGGATCTTTAAAACCAGCAACCGCAGAAACAGTTGCAGCAAGAGAACACTTTGCTTACCAGGAAGGTCAGGCCGTTTTCAAATTTGCTGTGAAAGGAATGGCTGATGTG
>Ga0194037_1001707_pt1 | contig 15423 bp, 18 predicted proteins | sample JunL306m_MetaG_FD_148653 | JGI IMG/M metagenome (GOLD analysis project Ga0194037, IMG submission 148653) | Anoxic zone freshwater microbial communities from boreal shield lake in IISD Experimental Lakes Area, Ontario, Canada - Jun2016-L304-6m | ecosystem: Environmental > Aquatic > Freshwater >...
GCATAAGGCTTGGTCCTCCCTCAGTACAGTTAGTAGTCAGCTAGTCCTTCTTGATTGCAGCAATAAAACTTTTTGTAATCTTTACATTAACATTATTGGCGACTTCAAGCGTCACCATTGAATCATCCACCGCAGTAATCTTGCCATGCACCCCACCGGCAGTAATAACATTGTCACCTTTTTTCATAGAATCAAGTAACACTTTGTGTTCTTTTGCCTTTTTCTGCTGCGGACGGATCAACAGAAAATAAAAAATTGCAAACATGAACACCAGCGGAATTACCTGCTGAAAGGCAGCCATTCCACCGGAAGCTCCTGCTGCCCCGCCCGGGGGGCCCGACATTGCAAACGCTAATCCAAACATTTAATTAACCTCCTTGATGATTGTGTTTCTTAGACATTTCGACTTGAATTGATGACGGAATGCATCAAAATTATTGTTCAGAATCGCCTCTCTGGCCCGCCGCATCAGATCCAGGTAATAATAGAGGTTGTGATACGTGTTTAATTGCGATGCCAGTATTTCGCCCGTCCGATACAGATGTCGCAGATAGGCACGTGAATAGTTTCTACAGACCCGGCATCCGCATTCCGGATCAAGCGGTCCGGCATCGTCATCATAGATCTTGGCCTTGATATTGATGCGTCCCTGACTGGTGAAAAGCATGCCATTCCGGGCATTTCTGGTTGGCATGACGCAGTCGAACATATCATACCCGTGCCAAATGGCCTCAACCAGATCTTCAGGAGAACCGATTCCCATAATGTAGCGTGGCGCATCCTGCGGTAGCAGAGTTGAACAGCACTCCATCACGCCGTACATCTGCTCTTTCTCCTCACCGACTGATAATCCACCCAGCGCATAGCCGTCAAAGCCGATCGAGCATATTTCATTAAGGCTGCGCGCCCGTAAATCAAAGTGCATGCCGCCCTGAATAATGCCGAAAAGCTGCTGTCCCTCACGACTGTGCGCCTCTTTGCAGCGCCGCGCCCAGCGACCGGTAAGTTCAAGCGAGCGGCTGACATAATCGTACGCTGCCGTAGCGGGCGGGCATTCATCAAAACACATAATAACATCAGCGCCGAGCGCTTCCTGAATATGGATCGCCAGTTCCGGCGTCAGCATATGGTAGGAACCGTCCAGATGCGATTGGAACTTGACCCCTTCTTCAGTGATCTTGCGCAGTTCACCGAGACTGAAGACCTGAAATCCGCCACTGTCGGTCAGAATAGCTCCGTCCCAGTTCATGAAGCGGTGCAGTCCTCCCATCTGTTCAACCAGGCGATGACCAGGGCGCAGATAGAGGTGGTAGGTATTGGCAAGAATAATCTGAGCCTGCACAGATTGCAGATCTTCGGGAGTCATCGCCTTGACGGTGGCGTTGGTTCCGACCGGCATGAAAATCGGGGTTTCTACTACACCATGACCAGTTTTTAAAGAGCCGAGCCGTGCACGACAGGACGAATCACTATGAAGTACAGAAAATGTATCGGGCACAGATCCCCTCAAAAAATAAACATGGCGTCGCCATAACTGTAAAACCTGAAACCGCGTGAGATCGCTTCACGGTAGGCCTCAAAAACATACTCGCGCCCGGCAAAGGCGGAAACAAGCATCAAAAGTGTCGACTCCGGCAGGTGAAAATTGGTTATCAGGGCATCGACAACCTTAAACCGGTAACCGGGGTAAATAAATATGTCTGCTTCTCCGGATCCGTCAGTTACGCTGCCATGCTTTTGCGCCGAATATTCGAGTGTTCTGGCGGTTGTGGTTCCAAGAGCGATAACCCGACCACCGGCTGACTTTGTTCTGTTGACCGCCTGCGCTGTTTCAACCGGGATATTATAGCGTTCGCTGTGAATCTGATGTTCGACAACGCGCTCTACTCTGACCGGCTGAAAGGTTCCCAGACCGGTATGCAGCGTCAGACAGGCAGTTTCAACTCCCTGGGCAGCCAGACCCGCCAGAAATTCTGTAGTAATATGAAGTCCGGCAGTAGGTGCAGCCACCGCTCCCGGTTCACGCGCCATCACGGTCTGATAGCGTTCATGGTCGCTTGTTATATCGCTACGCTGCAGATAGGGGGGCAGTGGAATGTGCCCGAAGCGCTCCAGCCAGCTCTCAAACGGCTCATTGCCGGAAAATTCTATCAACCAGTTATCAGCAACTCGACACAGTACAACAGCAGACATGCCTGACTCAAGCAGAATATCCTGGCCGCACTGGAATTTTTTTGATGCCTTGAGCAGACACTCCCACTTTTCAGGGTCTCCTGCTACACGACGCAGCAAAAAGATTTCAACTTTACCACCCGACGGTTTCATGCCAAAGAGCCGGGCTGGAATAACCCGTGTATCATTCATGACCAGCAAATCGCCACGTTTGAGATAGCCGGTCAAGTTGCTGAAGCGGTCCTCTGTTATCGATCCGGCCTGACGGTCAAGCAGCATCAACCGGGAGTCGTCCCGCTTCGGAACCGGATGGCGTGCAATCAGTTCCGGTGGCAAATCGTAGGAGAAATCTTTTACAAGCATACAGTCCGCTTACCGGATTTCAGAGAGCTTTTGCAGCCGCGTTCCCGGGTAGTAATACGAAAGAATTTCCTGGTATTCAAATCCATCAAGAGCACGCTGCTTGGCGCCCCACTGGCATAGTCCCACGCCATGGCCGTTGCCGACCCCGGAAAAAAGTGCTTCATTCTGAACTATCTTGACCGTGAAACGCGTGCTTTTGATGACAGCAAAGCCGATCACCTTGCGAAACTGATTACCATTCATGGAGGCTCCGCCTTTTGCCGCCAGTAACGTTATATCCTGTATACGACCGCTTTTATTGAGCGATCCCGCCTTAATATCGGATAAACCGGATAATTTATAACCGGCTGAGCGCAGTCGACTTTCGATTTCTTCCAATGTCAGTTTACTTTCCCACGAGGCAGCAGGTAATGCCGTCATACAGTAGATGCAGTCAACGCCTTTCAAATACGGCACTGACATGCCCCACACGTTTTCAGCAGTCTCGGTCTTGCCACCGCAATTCGAATGATAAAAGGCTTGAATCAAGGCGCCACTGTATGTAAGTATCTCCGCCCTGGTTTCATTAACCGCTCGACGAGCGCGGCTATCCTCGATCAGGCAGCCGTCGTAGACCTGATCAACAACAGTTGATTCCAGATGGTACAGGGCAGTCTGGCGGGCAGCTTTACGATTCATGGCATATGTTCTGGCTATGACAGCCTGTGCTTTGACCGATTCAATCGGCCAGGCCGATGAGATTTCACAATTAATAAGTCCGACCAGATACTCTTCAAGCGGCAGCTGATTAACAACCAGAATTCCTTTTTCAGAGTAGGAAAGTTCTGCTGCTCCACGGTATGGCTTGTTGTTGACATACACGACTGACGGAGAACTAAATAGTAAGCGTCGATAGTATTTCCCATTCAGGCCCAGACCATATTTGAGCGGTTTGACGCTGACAGGCAGTTGAAGATAAATCAGCTGGCCGTCATCACCGGTTGCCACAAGCCCGTCCCCGTTCAGCGTTACCTCGGTGGCCGACTTGATAATTGCTATCCTGACGGTGTCGTCCGGTAGTGCTGCCGCTGCCCGGTCAGATCCGGACAGCGGCATTACAGCAGGAATCAGCATCAGGATAAAACATATGCAGACTGAAATAGATAGGCGCAAAACCTGGTGATAAAACCATACAACAGCTACGCTGTCAATTTTTTTGATTTCCGTCGACAGGGACGAACCGCCGAAACAGTCCGAAAGACTCAATACCGGAAAAGGTCTACGTGGTATTTAACTCCCTTAAAATAAAAAAGATGCCGACACCGTTTAGCGCTCAGGCAAACCATTGCAATCAAGAACGCAACCATGTATGAAGAACAGCAACAAACATATCTGAACTTTCTGTAGAACGGTATGCACCGTGAAATGAGTGCCTGTGACTGACCTGTTGAAACTACATAACCTGCAGATTGCCTTTGCTCAGGCAGGCGCTTCGCCCATAGAACCTGTCCGTGGCATCACACTTTCTCTGGCAGCTGGTGCGGTGCTGGCACTCGTCGGCGAATCAGGCTCAGGCAAAACTCTGACGGCACTGTCAATAATGCGGCTGCTCCCGCCGCCCGGCTTTATCAGTTCCGGAGAAATATTCTTTGAAGGGCAGGATCTGGCGGCACTCTCCGATAATGCCATTCGTGAGATTCGTGGCCGCAGGATGTCGATGGTTTTTCAGGAACCGATGACTTCGCTTAATCCTGTGCTGCGCATTGCTGATCAGGTCTGTGAGCCTATGATCCTGCATGAGAAGCTATCCCGGTCTAACGCGCTGGAAAAATGTGAGACACTTCTGATGGAGGTCGGCATTCCTTCTCCCGGAGAGCGTATGCGCAATTATCCGCATCAATTGAGCGGTGGGATGCGACAGCGGGTTATGATCGCCATGGCGCTGGCCTGTCATCCGGCGTTACTGATCGCCGACGAACCGACTACCGCGCTGGATGTCACCATTCAGGCCCAGATTCTCGAACTGCTGGATGGTCTGCGGAGGAGTTCAGGACTGGCACTGCTGCTGATTACTCATGATCTGGGAATCGTGGCCGAACGCGCCGACCATACCGCCGTCATGTATGCCGGCCAGATTGTCGAATCAGCCCCGACCAGCGTGCTCCTTGCAGATCCACGGCACCCCTACACTATGGCTTTACTGGCATCTCTTCCGCAAAATGCCGAACCGGGTAAGCCATTACCGACTCTGTCCGGACAACTTTCCAGCAGCGCTATCGCTTCCGCCGGATGCTGCTTTGCAGAACGCTGCCCGCTGGCCGATCCACTCTGTCATACAACCGCGCAGCAGCTGCACGATGTCGCGCCATCACATTCCGTTCGCTGTTGGAAGGCGCTATGAATAATTCGGCACTACTGAGCGGCACTGAACTCGTAAAAACATTTACGACATCGAACCGCAGCGCATCGGGACATGTCCTGACCGCCCTTGATCATGTCACCATACAGCTGGCGTTAGGGGAAACAGTTGGTATTGCAGGAGAGTCTGGCTGTGGTAAATCGACGCTGGCAAAGGTCATGTGCGGCCTGATGGAACCTGATAGCGGTGAGGTTTGTTATCGGGGCGGCAATCTGAAACATCTTTCCCGTGACGAATACATGACGTTTCGGCGCAGCACCCAGATGATTTTTCAGGATCCCTTCTCTTCCCTGAATCCTCGCCTGCGAATTGGAGACAGTATCGCGGAGCCTCTGAAAATAGCCGGTATGTCTATTGCCAGACAGCGTGAGGAAGTAACCCGTCTCATGGAAACCGTCGGTCTGAACAGGGAAGCCATTAACCGGTTTCCTGACGAGTTTTCCGGTGGCCAGCGCCAACGGATCGGAATCGCCAGAGCGCTGGCCGCACAGCCGGATATTCTGATCGCTGACGAACCGGTTTCCTCGCTCGATATTTCCATACAAGCCCAGATTATCAACCTGATGCTGCAGATGAAGTCAGACCTTAATCTGTCAATGATGATCATTTCACACAATCTGCTGGTGTTACATCATATCTGTGACCGTATTATGGTCATGTATCTCGGCGCAATCGTAGAATCTGCCCCGGCGGCAACCCTGTTCCAGCGCTACCGCCATCCCTACACAGAGGCGCTGATGGCGGCCATCCCCGGGCTGAAAGCCCTGGCATGCGCCACCACGGAGCGCTTGAGCGACGACCTCCCGTCAGCCCTGGCGATCCCGTCCGGTTGCCGCTTTCACCCACGTTGCCGCCATGCTCAGGATATCTGCCGACACACCCCGCCCCCGTTAACCGAATATGCCCCTGGCCATTCTGCAGCATGTCATTTCAGTTCACACCTGTACGGTTAATCACCAAAATAAAAACAGTGTTAGAATATTTCTTTATTCCGGTTGACTAAATTATATTCCATATATATGATATTCAAAAATAATCGTGGGGGTAACTATGGCATTCGATAAAAACAAACAGTTCCATACAGAAGCTGAAGTACTGAAAGTTCTCGGACATCCGATCCGGCTCAAAATTGTGGCGGGATTGTGTACGCGCGAATGCAACGTCAAACATATCTGGGAATGCCTGGGATTGCCGCAGGCAACCGTCTCACAGCACCTGGCACTCCTGAAAAACAAGGGCATCATCGAGGGAAAACGGGAGGGAGTTGAAGTGCACTACAGCGTTATTAATCCGCTCGCTAAAAGAATCATCGATTCACTCTGATTCAGCAATCAGGACACTTTAGCTGTCAGGTACAACACGGAATAACTGGCAGGTATCCTGCCAGCAACACCATGTCGCTCGCTATACAGTCGGTAGGTTTCATTCAAAATGCCCCGCCACCCCAATCCGCTGCCGCTGCCCCCGCTCACCGTTCCGGCCCCGATGTTTTTTATGGAACGGAGCAACGAGGTCAGGTCATCATACCAGTCCGTCTCAATTTCACTGGTAACGACATACTGCTCAAATCCCATTTGACTTAGAATTGAGAGGACCTCATCGACGGTACGGAAGCTATGAAGACGGGACGTCTGTCCGGAATTATGTCCGGAAACGGAGGTAACAGCATCACGGTAACAGCTCTGCAGTTCATGCAACGTGCCGTCGCAGAAAAAAGCCAGGCAGATCCTCCCCTGTGATCTCACAACCCTTCGCATCTCACCTAGAACGACGGATAAGTCGTCCACCCATTGCAGCACGGAACTTGAGACGACCAGATCAAAGGCCCCGTCTTTAAATGCCAGCTGACCGGCATCACCCTGGACAACACTGCAGACCTCTCCCAACTTATCAGCACACTGTCGACACATATTGAAAGCCAGATCAACTCCGACAAGTGCAGCCTGCGGATAACGGGTGTGCAATCTCCCCAGCAGCGAACCGGTCCCGCAGCCGACATCCAGGATCTGCTGCGGTGACGGGTGACAGAGCGGTTCTATCGTTTTCACGAGGTTATCCACAACCCGTCTCTGGACGAGAACCGTACGGTCATATTCGGCTGCCTGACGATGAAACGCAGCGGCGACTCTTGTGGTATCAGGCATTCTGTTCACAGGTACTCCGGGCAAACTGGTCTATGATCTGATTGAACTGTTCTGCTTTTGTCATAAAGGGAGCGTGACCACAACCACTAAACTCGATCTGCTCTGCTCCGGCAATCTGTTCGGCAAGATATCGGGACGCCTCCGGCAGACATATCCGATCGGAATCACCATTCACTATCAGCACCGGCACACGGATTAAGTCCAGAAGCGGACGCATGTCGGCTTCTGCCAGTGAATCCAGTGCAGACCGGGCAGCATCACGATCCGGGGGATCGATTCCGACCAGCAGACTACGGATTGAAGTTGCCTGCGCGTGATCTTCCAATTCGCCTGCCGCAAACATACGGCCATTAAAGCCATCCATGGCCCGCTGTAAATTTCGTTCAACCTTGAGTCGCATCCCGCTGACATCTTTCGGCACCAATCCAAACGAAAAATCATCCGTAGCAGTAAAACAGGGGGTTGCAGATACCAGCACCAGGCCGGCCAGGCGGTCGGCCAGAGCGCTGCAGGCCTGCAGTGCAACCTGCGCCCCCAATGACCAGCCGACCAGCAGCACCCGTTTGAGATCGAGATGCCAGAAGAGGTCACACAGGTCGCCTGCGAATGTTTCAAAATCCAGCCGTTCCGTGATGGCACGTGAATATCCATGCCCACGTAAATCAGGCGTTATCACCCTGAAGCTGTTTGCCAGACTATTCAGCTGACCTCCCCACACTGCCGATGACATGCACCAGCCATGCAGAAAAACAATCGGAATGCCGACGCCGGCCTCTTCATACCAGAGTGACTCCTGCCGACGATTTTCAAAATTCGGCATTACAGCACCCCCAGACGCCTGCCGATATCAGTAATGCGTTCCACCGCCCAGGTCAGATCTGATGGAGTATGCGTGGCCATCAGAGTGAAGCGGAGACGACAGGTACCGGGCGGTACGGTCGGGGGGCGAATGCCCTGGGCAAAGATACCTTCATCCAAGAGCGCCTCCGAAAAGCGCATCGTTGCCTCGGCCGAGCCGGTTATAACCGGCACGATCTGAGTGGTGCCGTCAGGTATGCTGAAGCCGGCCTGCAGCAGCCCCTGCTTGAAAATACGGGTATTGCTTGCCAGTCGATCCCGAAGCTGCACCCCTTCTTCACTCTGAACCAGTGCTACTGCGGCCAGGGAAGCTGCCAGAACTGCCGGAGGCAACGAAGTTGAAAAGATAAAACTGCGGGCGCGGTTGACCAACAGATTGCGAATCTCCTCCGAAACTGCTGCATAGGCACCAAAACTGCCCAGTGCCTTACCGAAGGTGCCCATCTGAATATCTACGTCGCTGCCGACACCAAGCAGTTCGGCACTCCCGCGCCCCGACGCGCCTAAAACGCCGCTGCCGTGAGCATCATCAACCATCAGCAGCGCCCGGTGCTGCTTTTTGAGATCAACCAACTCCGGTAGCGGCGCCAGATCACCATCCATACTGAAAACACCATCAGTGACAATCAGGCGGCGTCTCCCGGAATGTTTCTCCAGCAGACGCCCCAGCTGTCTGAAATCGTTGTGCGGATAGCGCAGCATGCGGGCACCGGAGAGCAGCATCCCGTCCACAATACTGGCATGGTTCAAACGATCCGAAAAGACCAGGTCTCCGCGCCCGACCACAGCAGGTATGATACCAGTATTGGCGGCATGGCCGCTGTTGAACACCAACCCCGCCTCGCACCCTTTGAAGGCGGCAACGGCCAACTCCAGTTCTTCATGCAATTCCATAGTTCCGGAAACCAGCCGCGAGGCGCCACTGGAGGTACCGTACTGCTCAATCGCTCGCACTGAAGCTGCCGAAAGGGCTGGATGATCGGCCAATCCCAGATAATTATTAGAGCAGAGCAGCAGTTGATCGTGTCCGTTATACGTGACACGTGCCGACTGCCGCCCACTGATCAGGCGGGTACTCCTGAAGAGTCCCCGGCTTCTGATATCATCCAGTTCTGCGCCTACCGAATATTCCATGGCTTTCCCTGTCACTAGTTAACCTCAAAAACAAATCAAAGGTTGACAATCATCATAAGTATAAACCCCTGTCAAAGAGGGGTTTATATTGTAAACCTACAGGTAGGAGTTCAAGCCCGTCTCAGTAATCTGCTCAACAACCTTCTTTACATCCTGGCAACGCTCGCGATCGCAGACCAGAATCGCATCCGGAGTTGAAACAATCACCAGGTTATGAACGCCGACGGTTGCCACCATTTTACCACCGGCATAAATCAGGCAGTCAGAAGAATCTATCGCAACATGGCCCGCTGCGTTGATACAGACCGTGTTCTCGTCGTCTGGCAGGACAACTTCCGGTAGCGCACTCCAGCTGCCGACATCACTCCACCCCATTTCGACCGGCAGCATCAGGACCTTCTGCGATTTTTCCATGACGGCATAATCGATCGAGATACTGGCAACCTCATCATAAATCGACTGTATCTGCTCATCAAGGTCCGACAGATCCCAGATATCATGTGTGATCGATATCCGCTTCAGAGAACGATAGAGCTCGGGAACATGTAGTTCCATCTCCTTGAGAATCGCGTCAGCACGCCAGACAAACATGCCGCTGTTCCAGAAAAAATTACCCTCTTCCAGATAGCGCAGCGCCTCTTCAAGTGGCGGTTTTTCGACAAAGCGTCTCACCGGGAAAGGCCCCTCTCCACGCAGATCCATGTCCGCTTCAATATAGCCATAGCCGGTCTCGGGACGGGATGGCAAAATGCCGAGCGTCACCAGATAGCCTTTCTGCGCCGACTCGGCAGCGTACTGCAGCGTATCGCAGAGAGCCACTTCATCTTTGATAAAATGGTCCGCCGGCAGAACAGCCATAACAGCAGACGGATCACGTATAGAAATGATGGCAGCAGCCAGCCCGATAGCGGGAGCGGTATTACGGCCAACCGGTTCGGCAATTACATCGATAGGCACTTTGCGATGGTAACGCTGTAGTTGTCGTTCGGTTTCTTCCGCCTGCAGATGATTGGTAATCACCAGAATCCGCTTCGGTTTCAGCGGTAACACGCGCTCAACGGTGCGTTGCAACATGGAGCGGTCACCCGTGATCGATATCAGCTGTTTTGGCATGGCAATCCGCGAAAGCGGCCAGAAGCGCGTACCCGAACCACCGGCCAGAATAACTATATACATGCCCATTCCTCCTATTTGTACTGGATTCGGTCTATAAAATCGGCAACTTCACGCCCCAGACTGCTGATGGCTTCTGTTGTATCAAGCACATCCCAGAGCGTCTGGCGGAAGTAGGCTACCTCTTGACCAGTGGCCCCATCCAGGAGCGTCACAATCGCCGAAATCTTAAAGCGCCCCATCCGCGTAAATCTTCCGGTAACAACCAGTGTGCTTGCATCCGGTTTTACATCACGGGAAATCGTCTGATACGTACGACGCGAACGGACATAGCGTTCGATATGTCCGGACAGTTCGCCCGGAATCAGAGAATAACGACGTTCACGGCTGCTCATATTTTCACTGCCGGCATCGCTGAATAAATCACGTTTCAGCTCAAAATCACGAATCAGCAGTGATTTATAGGTATACATCGGCTTCGGGTTGGTAACCACCTCTTCGTCAATAATTGTCGTAGAGCTGGCGGCACAACCGGATAGCAGCAGAAGAAGTGAGAAACCGAGCAAGAAAAATGTAAGTCGCATTAGGTAGTTTGTGTTTGTGAACGTAGCTGCAGATACTGTTGCAAAGCCGAATGCCATGATTGCGGCTGAAAGCCGGTATCTGCTGTCAATTTGCCACACTCCAGCGTCGAATAGAGCGGGCGTTGAGCCGGACGATTCAACTCCAGAGTTGTCATCGGCGTAACGGTAATCGCAAGTCCCGCCAGTTCGAAGATTGCCTGAGCAAAACTGTTCCATGAGCAGAATTCGGCATTGGCAACGTGATAGATACCACGGCAGCCGCTATCGATCAGCGCGATGATCGCTTTACCCAGATCAACCGTCCAGGTTGGTGATCCGATCTGATCGTCCACAACCGACAGAGTGTCTTTCTCTGCCCCCAGACGAAGCATGGTTTCGACAAAATTTTTGCCATGCAGACCATAGAGCCATTGCGTGCGCACAATCAAGTGCTCCGGGCTGAAAATGGCATTCATCTCCCCACCCAGCTTTGATTCACCATAGACACTGAGCGGATGCGGGGCATCGTCTTCAAGATAGGGTGTCCCCTTACCGCCGTCAAAAACATAGTCAGTACTGATCTGCACCAGCAGTGAACCTGATTCCCGACAGGCAAAGGCCAGATGAGCAACACCTTCGGCATTGACCGCCATGGCCGCCTCACTGTTGGTCTCACAGCCATCAACATCGGTATACGCAGCACAATTGATCACAACGTCCGGCTTTATCGCTCCGACAACCTGCAGTACCGATTCGAGAGAGGTAATATCGATCTCTCCGATATCGATACCCTGCGCCCGCTCTCCCAGAAGTGACATCAGGTCGCGCCCCAGCATGCCGTTGGCTCCTACGACCAGAATCATTGTGCACCTCCGCCGTATTGATGTTGATAATAATCACGATAGGCACCAGAGGTTACCTCGGTCACCCAGTCCTGATTGGCAAGATACCAGTCGATCGTCTCGGCAATGCCCTGTTCAAAGGTGTAGGCCGGGCTCCACCCCAGATCCTGCTTGAGTTTTGTGGCATCAATGGCATAGCGCCGGTCGTGGCCGGGGCGGTCCTTTACAAAGGTGATCAGGCTGCGATTTTCACCGGCTGCACGCTTCAACCGCTCATCCAGTAGGTCGCAAACCAGATTGACGATATCGATATTGCGCCACTCGTTGTTGCCACCGATATTATAGACAGAACCGGGAGCGGCGCCTTTCAGAACCGTTTCGACCGCTGCACCATGATCTCGTACATGCAGCCAGTCACGCACGTTCAAACCGTCACCGTAAACGGGAAGCGGTTTTTTGTTAATAATATTGTGTATCAGCAGCGGAATCAGTTTTTCAGGAAAATGATAGGGACCATAATTATTGGAACAACGGGTATTAAGAGTCGGCATGCCGAAGGTCTCATGATAAGCCCGCACCAGCAGGTCCGCTCCGGCCTTGCTGGCTGAATAGGGAGAATTAGCGGTCAGGGGTGTTTCTTCCGTAAAAAAGCCGGTTTCACCCAGGCTGCCATAGACTTCATCGGTCGATATCTGCAGATAACGAAAATCGGAGACTGCTCCGGATTGCCAATGCTTGCGGCTCTCTTCCAGGAGAATCTGGGTGCCGAGAACGTTGGTGCGCACGAATATTTCGGGGCCGGTAATGGAGCGGTCAACATGCGATTCTGCCGCAAAATGAACCACCGCATCGACGCGCCCATCGGCCAGCAAACCCGCTACCAGAGCAGCGTCACCGATATCACCTTTGACAAATTTATAGCGGAAGTTCTGCTCAACCCCGACCAGATTTTTTAGGTTGCCGGCATACGTCAGGCAATCGAGGTTGGTAACCATGCAGTCAGGGTTCCCATCCATGAATGAGTGAATAAAATTGGAACCGATAAAGCCAGCCCCACCGGTAACCAGAATGGATGTTGGTATAAATGACATAATAGATATTCCTCTCTTTACTCCGGTAGGATTACCGGGTGTTACTCTTCTGAAGCGACCTCGCGCGACTCTTCCAGCAGAGCTTCAAGCTCAAGAATCTGGGTCGGAGTTATATCCAGCACCTCAGCTTCGTACGTAGCCAAAAGATCAAGGTCCGGTTCATGAATGAGTCCCAGGCCGATACGATGGCAGGCCATATTGACAAAGCGGACTATTGCCAGCATCTTGTTAACGGTATCCCACTGTTCCGTGTGGTGATTCTGGATTACGTCACAATACATCGTCGGAAAATTCCAGTGTTGCATCAATCGAAAGCCCTGTTCAACATGCATTTCATTGAATATCTGTCGAATCAGTCCATCGTCAATCAGTGAATTGAGCACTCCTGCATCAACCAGTCGCTCAATTGATTTAAGAAGATAGAGTTTGCCGACATCATGAAGCATGGCCGCCAGGTAGGTTTCGTCAGCCACTCCGCGCATACCGCAAGAAAGTGCCAGCCATCGTGCCCCGAGTGCACAGCCGTGGCTGTGCAGCCACATCTCTTTCATATAATGAGTTAAAGCCGGATTGCCCGATGAGTGGGCAGATGCCTGGGATGCCGCAATTACGAGGTTGATGACCTGCTGCGCGCCGAGTCGGATGACCGCTTCATTAATGGTGGCGACCTTGGACCGCCCCATATACATCGGCGAGTTAGCGATTTTCAGCATCTGGCTGGCCAGCGAGATATCCTCATTAGCCACCCGGGAGACCTCATCAACGGTAAAATCATAATTCGCAAGCATCTTCTGCAGTTTAAGCGCCACCGGATGAAAGATCGGCAACTCAATCGGCTGTGATGCCAGGAGTTTTCGTACGGTTTCAGGTATGCTGGCTGATGACATGATCTATTCTCCTTGGCGTGCAACTATGAATCGAATTCATTTCAAAAGCAGGATAGTTCCTTCAAGATCATCAATAAACTGTCTGGCTGAACGGCCACTTCTTCTACCGGTTGATCTATGCCATTTCAGTGCCTTATCACATAATTCATCATCTGATACATCAAGTTTTCTCGTGGCTGAATATGAGCGAATAACCGCTAGATATTCATCCTGATTAAGATCATAAAAGCCAAGTGAGAGGCCAAACCGATCCGAGAGAGCCAGTTTTTCACCGATCGATTCATCGGGATGTATCTCAACGCCGCCGACATTATCGTCCATCCGTTCCGGCATCAGGTGACGGCGATTTGAAGTGGCATAAATCAGAATATTGGCAGGTCGCTCCTCAATATCTCCATCCAGAAGGGTTTTCAGCGCCCGGAAATCACTCTCCCCTTCATCGAAGGAGAGATCATCGCAAAACAGGATAAAGCGATACGGAACGTCCCGTAGTAGCGCAATAATCTGCGGCAACGACAGAATATCCCAGCGTTTCAGCTCTACAATCCGCAACCCCTGCGGGGCAAACGGTTTCAGAAGACCCTTGACAAGCGAAGATTTACCGCATCCCCGTGCACCCCACAACAGGACGTTGTTGGCCGGTACCCCTTTGACAAACTGCTGTGTATTACGCAGCACCTCATCACGAATATCATCAATCCCGACCAGATCGTCCAACTCGAACAGGTGCGGATGCAGCACGGCTCGCAGATACCCCGCTTCTCCCGAGCGTTCCCAGCGGAACGCCAGGAGTGCGGCAAAATCGGGTGCAACCGGATCAGGCGGAATCAGACGATCGACCAGACGTTCCAATTTTTGAAGCATACCTTCAGCTTTTGCAGCGTAACTATCCATTTTAGCAACCTAACATCCGCAACCACAATTGTGACAGACCTTTTTAAACTCGTTACTCGGAACGATCGTTTCAGGGGCAAAGGCTATCCGGCGTACAGCAGCAGCGATATCTTCATGAATACTCCGATTGGGACTTATTCCGATAATATGACCGACACACCTGTTGGAATGACCGTCATCGACTGAAGAAATTTTGATCGCATTCAGCAAATCTACATAGCTGTTGACCGTAATGAGCGTCTCATCATTTCTTATAATTTCGAGAGCTACGCCCATTTTACGCATCTCAGCGATCAGCGTCTGACGATAATCCAAAAAAGGCTGGGCATCAAAATCGATATACCAATCCGGACGAACATGCTCAAGAGAGAAAAGCGTCAGTGTCAGCTGTTTATATTTTTTTGTAGCCATAGCACCCGTCCTTGAATGACATCAGAACTTCGCCGGACACTCGGCATCCCATGCCGCAAAACCGTCACCGGTCAGCGCCAAAAAGGTAGCGATTCGTTCTTTATAGTATTCCAGCTGGGCCGCCTCAGCCTCAAGTACTGCCAGCTCCTGAAGCGAGATGAAATGCTGTACGCGCAGATAGCGATACAACGCTGTAATCGCCGTCAGGTGCTGCTCCAGCTGATTCATTTCCGGATCGAGTGTATGCGTGATAAACCAGGAAGCGGCAAACTTTTTGATGATACCTGGCTGTGGCTGCACGACATTCTGACGACCAAAATCAAGCAGATAGTCACGCAGATACAGATCTGCACTGAAGGCCAGCTCCGAGGCGTGATCGGCACTCATCCCCTGTTGCTGAAGGTACAGATAGAAATGCTTGAGCAGCTGCTGACAGCGATCATTAACCTGCAGTTCCTCTTCGATAGTATCAAACTCGAAATCTTCATGTTCATATTCTATTTCAGTATTACATGGTTCGGACATGGTAATGCACCTCAGTCAGGATTTAACT